>Ga0255054_10000752_pt1 | contig 19105 bp, 12 predicted proteins | sample JV7_2_23_MG_FD_188634 | JGI IMG/M metagenome (GOLD analysis project Ga0255054, IMG submission 188634) | Seawater microbial communities from Jervis Inlet, British Columbia, Canada - JV7_2_23 | ecosystem: Environmental > Aquatic > Marine > Inlet | place: Canada: British Columbia | collected...
AAAACTTATCCAGCGTGTACCACTTATTAAAAAACCTGAACTATTAGATGATATTTTACTGGAAACCGAAGAATTAATTAAAATATTCGTTACGACTATCAAAACTGCCGTTCGACAGGCTCACGGCCCTGAGCGGAGTCGAAGGGCTGAAAAGAAACGGAAATAGTCGTTGAATTTTCGTTATTGGAAGTTTGTTTTTCATTCGAAGTTGGACGTTGGACGTTCGATGTTGGACGTTCATCTTTCAAAACAACCCTGTATGGCAGAAATGTAGCCCGTGAATGTTTACAAAACAACTTTGCGCTTATGGGGGGTAAATCCCGCCTTTACTTCTGATTTCTGACTTCTGTCCTCTGACATTTGATACCTTGAGGTGTGTAATTTAGGTAATAAAATTATGTATTTTTTTACCCAATATTCCGGGTCGCTGAATTCCTGAATTTTTATAATTATCTAAAATAATACAAAAAAAATAAATTCAAGCTATTGGCATATTTTTTGCTTTTTGCAAAAGTGTCTGTCGATGCTTTTACCTTTAACATTCAGGTTCGGCTCGAGGCAGGCGCTTCTAACGGCTAGGGGGCGGGTTCTCAATTTACCCCTTTTACCCTGCAAACCGGTAATGCCTATGGGAACCCCAACCCCTTCTCTCCTTATAATTCAAGAAAATCAATGAGCGGGGGCTCATGGGGGAGCGTGGCCTAGCAAGGTCGCAGACAGGTTCGAATCCTGCACCCGCTCCATTTTGATGAGGAAATATGAAAACATTGATCGCATTTCTATTCACAATTGTAGCCGTCTACGGCTTTATTGGATTGGCTGAGGCGGGTATCTTTACAGGCATTATCGCTCATTTAACAATCACGGCATCAAACGGTCCGGGTCAAATTCCCTGGCCGGCAATTATGATTCTTCTTGCAACCGGAATTATCGGCATACTGGGTATCAGGAGAAGAGGAAAAAAGTCTTAATGAATGCGCACAAACACCTGAAATCCAGAAAGGATGCCCGCTTATTTTTTAGAAAAAACCAAAACATCTCCGTGCGGTGTTTAACAGACACATGTAATTTTGACGCCAGGATTCAGAATGTCAGTTCTTCAGGAATTTTTATAGTAACCGACCGGGAACTGCCTGTCGGGGAAGAGATCGCTGTGTCTTTCACATTCCCCGATTCGGGCAATCAGGTCAGGGCAACCGGCAAAGTCATCAGAACCACAGATTCCGGAATGGGTGTCGAAATTCAGGTCTATTTTAAAGAAAAACCCAAAGAATATATAACCCGCAAAACCGCCCGCAAAAATCAGCCCAAGGTTATATTTTTAGGTTCATCCAATTCCTCCAAGTAACCCGGCCATCCGGGTAACACCACAAACCCGTTAACTGACTGTTACCCCTCGCCTTTTCCGAATTTTAGCTTCTGTTCTTCTGTTCGTTGTCCTCTGTCCTCTGGTATCTCGTATGAAACTTCGCCAGGCCGGAACAGTGAATAGATTGAACGTCGAACATCGAACGTCCAACATCGAACGTCGAATATTGATGACGCTACGCTTTATCGATTTTAAAACAAGCGAACCGCAGCCTGCGACGGGCTCCCCTCGACGTGCTCGGGGCCTGAGCCTGTCGAAGGCAGCCGAGTTGAATTTCGAAGGGTAGCTTCGCTCGTGCAGCCCAGGCGCTTGCGCCGCGTGTTGCTCAGTCTTTTTTTAAATTGACAGAATACATTATTCGATGTTGGACGTTCGATGTTCGATGTTCATTTTTTAGTTAAGCCGTCATATGAAACTATCCAAGGGCAAAGTTTCTTTTAAAATTAGACTGGCCGCTCTCCAAGACGGGTAAACTTTTCAGGCCAGCGGCGGACTGATCCCTGGCATCCCGGGTGTTAAAATGATATAGTTTACCTACCGGTAGGTAATTTCCTTGACAGGCCTAAAATTTTTAAGTACACAAGGCCTTTATTTTAAAATTCCACACCTGGGATGATGGGAAAGCGGATGAAAAATACAGAAACGCTTGACGCTGCGCAACTCAATGCCAGAGAACGATTGCTGGAGACCGCCATCGGCATGTTTGCTGAAAAGGGGTATACCGGTACGTCTGTACGCGAAATCGTGGAATGTGCCGGCGTGAGCAAACCGGTGCTCTATTATTATTTTCAGAGCAAAGAAGGGCTTTTTCTGGCTATTCTGGATGTGGCCGAAAATTTACAAAAACAATTGCTGTCCGAGGTTTTAGAATCGGAAGGCAACGTATTGGACCGGCTCCTCATTCTTTATCGCCGTGTTTACACGGGGATCGATGAACACCGCAGCCTTTATAAAATGATTCACGGCCTCATATCCGGCCCCCCCCAGGGCGCACCGGATTACGACTTCACGCGCTATCATGGCCACATGATTAAGGCCATTTGCGAAATTTATAATGCGGGGCTCGATGGCGGCGAGGTTAAAAAGATCGCGGCCGAAGAGGTTGCCTATCTGGTTCTGAGCCTGATCGATTTTTGCCTCCACATGGATCAGGTCCAGCCGCAATCATCAGATCCGCAGCGCCTCGAACGTTTGCTGCGGATGGCTTTTCAAGGAATAAACAAAGGAACGGAAAATTAAATGCAAACCAAACGTTCATTTTCATTTTTGGTCGTTTTGCTTTTGACCGGCCTTTTGGCAACCGCTTGTAAAGATAAAGAGGGCCTGGCAACTACCGCAACCCAGGCAACCGGGCCCCCGACAATTTCGGTATCTGTAATAGCGGTTAAACCCGAATCCGTACGGGATGTCATCTTTTTGCCGGGCACGACCGAGGCCTGGCAGGATGTCCAGGTGGCGGCCGACACCGCCGGCCGTATTGAATGGATCGGCCCGCACGAAGGTGAACGGGTGAACAAAGGCGACCTGCTGATTAAAATCGACGTATCCGCCCTCAAAGCCGCCTTGGATCACGCCGAAGCCCAGCTCCAATTGGCCGATGATCTTTACCAGCGACGCCGGCGGCTTTATGAGCGCAAGATCATCGCCAAAGAGGAGCTCGATCAAAGTGCCACCCAGCGTAAATTGGCCGCCACCGATTTTGAACAAATCAAAGTCAAATATAATCATGGTTTTCCGCAATCACCGATTAGCGGTATCATCAATCATCTGTACGTGGACGCCGGCGAGTTCATTGATACCGGCAAGCCGATAGCCGACATCGTTAATATCGACCGCATTAAAATAAATGTCCAGGTGCCGGAGCTCGATGTTCGCTTTGTGCGCAAAGGTCAAAAGACACCGGTCAAAATTGATGCCTTTCCGGAAAGAGCGCTCAGCGGGGTGGTCGATTTTGTGGCTTTTAAAGCCGACCCGGCCACCAAAACCTTTCTGGTTCGCACCGTGATTGATAACCCCTTAGCCGATATCCGGCCGGGAATGATTGCCCGGGCGGCCTTTGTTCGGCGGGTGATTGCCGATGCGTTGCTGGCGCCTCTTTTTGCACTGGTGGACAAAGGCGGGGAGCGTCTGGTTTTTGTCGAAAAAGACGGTGTGGCCCAATCGCGAACCGTTTCGATCGGGGTGATTGAAGGCGATCGGGTACAGATTACCAGCGGCTTGAATCCCGGCGATCATCTGATTGTCAAAGGACATACCGAGGTCGAAGACGGAATGAAGGTCAGCGTGCAATGATTCTCAATCAGATGGCACTCAAAAGGCAGGTAACGGTCCTGGCGCTGCTGGTGATCATTGTGGTTGCCGGACTGTACAGCTATGCCACCCTGCCGCGGGAATCTTTTCCGGATATCACCATTCCTTATGTGTTTGTCACCACCACCTACGAGGGCGTGGCGCCGGCAGACATGGAAGAGCTGATCACCATTCCCATCGAGCGTAAGCTCAAAGGCATTGATGATGTTGAAGAAATCCGCTCCACCTCAGCCGAAGGCATCTCTACGGTGGCCATCAAGTTTTTGCCCAAGGTCGATCTGGATGATGCCCTGCAGAAGGTCAGGGATAAGGTGGACCAGGCCGAAGGCGATTTGCCGGCCGAGCTTCAGGATGACCCGGTAATCAAGGAGGTCAATTTTTCAGACATGCCGGTCATCCGGGTGGTCTTGTCGGGACCGTTCAGTTTAAGGCGGCTGCAGAATCTGGCCGAAGACATTCAGGACCGGCTTGAATCCATCCCCGGCGTTCTGGAAGCCCGCTTAACGGGCGGATTGGAGCGCGAAATTCATGTGGAATTCGACCTGGATCGCGTGCGCGCCTACAATGTACCCTTTTCCAGCATCATCCGTTCGGTGACCAACAGCAATGTGAACATGCCCGGCGGTAGCATGGATATCGGTGAAGGCAAATACATGGTGAGGGTTCCGGAAGACTTCCGGCATCCGTCTGAAATTTTTTCCATCGTGGCCTTTGTGCGCGACGGCAAACCCGTTTACCTGCGCGATTTGGCCACCATCAAAGATGCATTTAAAGACCCCCTGACCCGCAGCCGCATCAACCGCAAAAAAAGCGTTACCATCGGGGTCCTGAAGCGCAGCGGCGAAAACATCGTGCGCGTCACCGATGAAGTCAAACGCGTGGTCAACGATATGCGGCCGGAATTGCCGCAAACCTTACAAATTGATCTGACCGCCGACCAGTCCAATGACGTGCGGCTGATGGTATCGGATCTTGAAAACAACATTATTTCCGGGCTGGTCCTGGTGCTGGCGGTCATTTTCTTTTTCATCGGCGGTCAATCCGCTATTTTCGTGGCCCTGGCCATCCCCTATTCCATGTTTATCACATTTTCGCTGCTGACCGCATTCGATGTCACCTTGAACATGGTGGTGCTGTTTTCTTTAATTCTGGCGCTGGGCATGCTGGTGGACAACGGCATTGTCATCGTTGAAAATATTTACCGCCACATGCAGCAGGGCAAATCCCGCCAGGAGGCGGCCGCCGTGGGAACCGATCAGGTCGCCTGGCCGGTGATCACCTCAACCCTGACCACCCTCGGGGCCTTTTCGCCCATGCTTTTCTGGCCGGGTATTATGGGCGAGTTCATGGGGTATTTGCCCCTGACGCTGATTATGGCATTGAGTGCTTCGCTGTTTGTGGCCCTGGTGATCAATCCGGTACTTTCGGCGCGCTATCAGAAGGTCAAGATCAATACCCCATCCAAAAACCGTACGCCCCGCGAACCCTTGATCAAACAGTTTTATTTGTTTTTGCTCAAATGGTCGCTGCGGCATCGATGGGTGGTCATCGGGTCGGCAGTCGTCTTGCTGATCACCGCCACTCTGACCTTTGTTTTTTTCGGCAAGGGGACGGAATTTTTTCCGGATACCGAGCCGCGCCGCGCCTATGTCAATATCAAGATGCCGGAAGGGACCAATCTGGACACATCGGATCAGCTGGTCGCCCGGATCGAAAATATTGTGTCCGAATTTGAGGACATCCGCTATATCATTTCCAATATCGGTGCAATGGGCGGAGACCCCTTTTCCCAGGGCGGCACCGGCACCCATATCAGCCGGGTGGTGCTGGACTTTAAAGATTTTCACGATCGCTCCCGGCCTTCATCGGAAATCGTAAAAGAAGTCCGGCAACGGATTTTAAAAACCATTCATGGGGCCGAGGTGCAGGTGGAAAAAGAAGAAGAAGGCCCGCCGACCGGGCCCCCGATCAACATTGAAATTTCCGGCAAGGACATCCATCGGCTGGGCGCGCTGGCAGCCCGCGCTCGCAAAGTCATCAAAAACATTCCCGGGCTGGTGGATTTGAAAGATAACTTTGTCAAAGGCAAGCCGGAAATCCGGGTGCGGGTCGACAAAGAAAAATCAGCGCTCATGGGACTGGACACCTATACCATCGCCTACACGGTGAAATCGGCCATCAAAGGGGTTAAAGCCGGCGTGTATCGCGAGGGCAAAGATGAATATGACATCATCGCGCGCCTGCCGGAACGCGATCGCAAATCCATAAAGGGCCTTAAACGGATTACGGTTTCCGGCCCCGGAGGGGAACCGATCCCTTTAACCAGCCTGGCTGAAGTGACGCTGGGCAGCGGTATCGGCGCCATCATGCGGCTCGATCAGAAACGGGTGGTCACCATTTCAGGTGACGTGTCGGGCCGCTTGGCCAATGACGTAATTAAAGACATCGATGCACGCCTGTCGCAGCAGATCGACTGGCCCAAAGGATACAGTTTCGGGTTCACCGGTGAGCAGGAGGAGCAGGCCAAGGCCCAGGTATTTTTAAGCAAGGCCTTTTTTGCCTGCATCGCCCTGATCCTGCTGATCCTTTTAACCCAGTTTAACTCTTTGATCACCCCGTTGATTATCCTGGCTTCGGTGGTGTTTTCTTTGATCGGTGTATTTATCGGCCTGCTGATCACCGGTACCGCTTTCGGCATTATCATGACCGGCATCGGTGTTATCAGCCTGGCCGGCGTGGTGGTCAACAACGCCATCGTATTAATCGACTACATCAACCAGCAAATGGCCAAAGGCCTTTCTTCAACTGAAGCGCTACTGCGGGCCGGTTCGGTTCGCTTTCGACCGGTGATGCTGACCGCCATCACCACGATCCTGGGCCTGCTTCCCATGGCCACCGGTATAAGCTTTGACTTCAGCAAAATGGCCTTTGATATCGGCGGCGAGTCCTCCCAGTGGTGGGGGCCCATGGCGGTGGCGGTGATCTTCGGGCTGGGATTTGCCACCCTGCTGACCCTGATCCTGGTTCCGGTGCTGTGTTCCCTGGCCCACAGCCTCCACAGGCGCTAACCAACCTTCCAGGTTTCAGGTGTCAGTGTTCAGCGCCGCCGCTGGCCTGAAAAGCGGCCAGTCTAATTTTAAAAGAAACTTTGTACTTTGATAGTTTCATATGACGGGTTAACTAAAAAATGAACATCGAACATCGAACATTGAACGTCCAACATCGAATAATGTATTCTGCCCGTCGAGAGCCTCAGGGTCGAACGATCGATTTAAAAAAGACTGAGCAACACGCGGCGCACGCGCCTGCGCCTCCGGCCTGGAAGCCTACGGGCTGGAAGCGCTGCACGAGCGAAGCTACCCTTCGAAATCCTGCGGTTCGCTTGTTTTAAAATCGATAAAGCGTAGCGTCATCAATATTGGACGTTCGATGTTGGACGTTCGATGTTCGACGTTCAATCTATTCACTGTTCCGGTAAGGCGGAGTTTCATATAAGTGTTCAGCATCTGACTCAGCGGAGTTTCAGCTTGGTCAAACCTGACACCTATTGATTCCTGAAACCTGGAACCTGATCCACCTCCGGCGGAAAACCCGGCGCAAATACAATTTGACCGATTATACCTCGATAGGGTATAAGACCACAGTGCCGAAAGTGCTTTCAAGCCTGCCCCTCATCCCTAAACAGCGGAAATTGAAAAATGAAAAGAAAAACCGTATTCATGCTGGCTGCCATGGTGCTTATCCTCCTGGCGGTCTACGGCGTCTGGCATTACAGCCCGCTAAGATATCTCACCCAATCCAGATCCCAGCCCGATCAGGCCTCTATCGGCACTATTAAAAACCCGGACCGGCCGGTGATTGTCGCCAAAAAAATCCTGCCGGATTCTGCAAGAAAAGTACGGACCGCCGATATTCTCCGGCCGGTGATTGTCACCAAAAAGATCCTGCCGGATTCTGCACAAAAAACACGGACAACCGATATTCCCCGGCCGCTGGTTGTCTTAAAGGATCTTCCAGCCAAAAAGACGCTGGTGCTGCAACCCGACGGCTCATTGCTCGCCAAAAAAAACGGCCCGTCTGAGATTAAACCGGATGCATCTGCGAAAACGATTCCGGACAAACCGCAAGTCGAGTCTTTGAAACCGGAGCCCTATCATCCCTACACCATATTATTATCCAGCTGCAGGCTGCCGCAGAGCGCCCGCAAAATCGTATCGGATTATCGAAAGGTGGGGCTCACGCCTTATGTCGTTAAAGTTAAATTTGATGAAGGCGACGAATGGTTGCGGGTGCTGGCAGGCCATTATCAGACCCGCCGGGAGGCGCTTAAAGCCAAAAAGGAACAACAGCTTTCAGCGGCCATCGTCAAGAAAATGCCGTATACCAACCTCATCGGTATGTTTGCAGCAGAAGAAGAAGCGATGCAGGACGATCTCAGCCGCCTCAGGAAATTGGGATATTCTCCATATTTCCTCAAAACACAAAACGACCGGTATAAATTGGTGGTGGGCGCTTTTATTACAAAAGAAGGCGCTGAAAACCAGAGCAAAGAATTGCAGTCAAAGGGCATTCGGAATAAAGTCATCAAGCGTTAAGACGCATCATGAAAGTTGACGGTCGGAATCATAATGGTCAGGTGGCGAATTCCAAAATCTAAATCCGCATTCCGCAATCGTAACGCTCAGTCCGATTCTTAAGCTAAATCTTACAACTTCCCCTTCTCTGTCTCTTCGATTCAGATTTTCCCATCTCGCCAACTGCCGGTTATCCGATATCCAGCACCGCATATTGATTTTCCCTTTTCCTGGATTATTTTATAATCTTATTTACTGATCTACCACCGGCGGGATTTAACAAAACAGGAATGGAGAATTGAGATGGCATCCATTTTAGTGGTTTCAGCACATCCGGATGATGAAACCCTTTTCAGCGGCGGGACGCTGGCGATGTACGCTAAAAATGGGCACGATGTTTACATCCTGGAAACCACCCGCGGAGAGGGCGGTGAAGTCGGTGAACCCCCGTTAACCAATCGCAAGAACCTGGCCGCCTTCCGGGAGCAGGAGGTCCGTCAGGCCGCCCGGACCCTGGGTGTGCGTGATATCTTTTTTCTGCCATACATTGACCCTTATATGGAAATCAACGGCATCGCCCGTCGCATCGACGCCCCGCTGGAAGAATTTGCTGAAGCCATTGAAGCATATATGCAAAAAATTGATCCGGACCTGGTCATCACCCACGGCTCTAACGGTGAATACGGCCATCCCCAGCACATCTACACCCATCGGGCCACCCGCCTGGCTTTAAACAACGGCCGGCCGGGCACCGCGCTGATGAGCTGGTCGGCCTGGCATACGCCGTCCGAGAGCGAGCGCATATTAAACAAAGACGATCACGCCGATATCATTAACGACATCAGCCCCTGGCACGATATAAAAGTAGCAGCGGCCCTCTGCCATAAAACCCAGCACGCCATGTTTTTGCGAAATTCCGGCGCCCCTTCCGTCCCGGCCATGGTCTGGAAGACCGAAGCCTTCCACATCTGGCAGGGCCCTCTTCCAAATGACCTACGGATCCAGCAAGCTAGAAGTTAGAACCTATCTCAAAAATAGGATTTTGGTTCAAGATCGCGGCGGGGCCGAGCTTTCCAGCGTTGCTGGATTTCCCGCCTGATCCTATAATCTTTGTGGGTCGCAAACCAGAGGCATACTGTTATATGTCGAGGATTTGAAACGAGGCACCAACAAAGATATTGGGCCAAAAGACATTTTTGAGATGGGTTCTAGTGTTGCGTCCCGCAAATAATTTACAAAACACGGATTGAGTTTATTAATGTTAATTCGTTTTATTTTAGGTGTCAGTTCCCGGGTTCTGGGTTCAGAAGTTTCAGGATTTAAGTGTCCGATTTCTGGCTGTTGTCCTATTTCCTCTAACATCTGATGACTTATTTCTGCAGTTATCTAACCTCTGAACCTTTGAACCAGGCGTTGTTTAAAGAACTCAACTGGACTTAAATATTCCACACGACTTTTGTAATATATTTAAGGGGCATGACACTGATACTGAATATAGACCATGTGCTCAGCAAATCACTGTCGAAAATTCTTGGGCTTGAAATGCAGTTTGAATATCGGGTAAAATAACAGCATGAACGACAAAGCACCACTGTACAACAGCCGCTTGACGAAAAATTATCTGGATTACATCGGCAAGCATCATCCTGATGTGAGTATCGATTTGATTTTGGACTATGCCGGGATGACCCGCTACGAAGTGGAAGATCCGGCGCACTGGTTTAACCAGAAGCAGATGGATGACTTCCAAGAAATCGTTATTCGAAAGACAGGTGATCTAAATATCTCCAGGGCAGTGGGACGGTATGCATCCTCCGGGGGCGGGTTTGGTGCCGCCAAGCAATATATTTTAGGATTAATGAGTCCAGTCTCAGGTTATTTATTGACGGAAAAATATTATCCTATTTTTAGCCGCGGGGCCGTTGTCAAAGCAAGGAAAGTAGGACCCATCACGGTTGAAATTGTTTCCAAGCCCAATCCGGGTGTCGATGAGAAACCCTATCAATGCGAAAATAGAACCGGTACTTTTGAGGCGATCGCAAGGTTGTTCACGGATAAATTCGCCGATGTGGATCACCCTGAATGCTTTCATAAAGGAGATCGCCACTGCCGGTATGTCATCACCTGGGAAAAGACCGCCGCACTGGTCTGGAAACGTGTCCGCAATTATGTTCTATTACTGGCCGGCCTGTGTTCGCTGATCCTGTTCGGGTTCATGCCACTCCCAACCTGGGGTGCTGTGGTGCTGGCCCTTGCCCTGCTTTCGGCAGGCGTTTCATATTATGCAGAATATCTTGAAAAAAAGGAACTGACCCACACCGTTGAAGCCCAGAAATCAGCCTCAGAAGACCTAATTCTGGAAAGCAATATCCGTTACAATAATGCTTCGCTTATCCAGGAGATCGGCCAGGCCACCTCGAAGATACTCGCCATTGATGATCTGCTTAAAAGCGTTGTCCGCGTTATGGAAAAACGCCTTGATTTTGACCGCGGTATGATCATGCTGGCAAACAAGGAAAAAACCCACTTGTATTATGCTGCCGGGTATGGCCATACCGAAGAACAGGAAAAATTTTTGAGCCAGCTCAAATTTAACCTGAATAATCCCGAATCCAAAGGGTTGTTCATCCTGACGATTAAAGAAACCAAACCGATTTTGGTCAATGATATCGATGAAATCGAGGACACCCTGTCTCCGAGAAGTCTGGAATTTGCAAAACGGATGGGCGGTAAATCCTTGATATGTGTACCGATTAACTATGAACACGAGGCGCTGGGCATCTTAGCAGTTGACAATATTAAGTCCAAAACGCCACTGAAGAAAAGCGACATGAACCTTTTAATGGGCATCGCGTCCCAGCTGGCGAACAGCATCATGAACGCCATGTCCTTCAAAAAGCTCCAAGGCAGCGAAAATAAATATCGCGAGCTCGTTGAAACCGCAAACAGCATCATCTTGCGGATGGACACGCGGGGTCGCATAACCTTTTCCAATGAGTTCGCCCAGCGATTTTTCGGCTATGCTGAAAATGAGATGCTCGGCATCAATGCCGGACATATTATTTTGCCGGCCGGCCGGGCGAACCACCAGGGGCTCGAACACCTGACCACATCTTTGCGCAAAGACCCCGATCGGCTGGTTGTCAGTGAAAATGAAACCGAACTCAGAAATAAAGAAAAGGTTTGGATCGCCTGGACTTATAAACCGATTTTTAATGATGAGGGGATTTTTAAAGAAATTTTATGTATCGGCAACGACATCACCGAACTCAAGTTGGCCGATATAGAAAAAAAAGATTTGCAGGCCCAGCTACAGCGAGCCCAGAAAATGGAAGCCATTGGTACGCTGGCCGGGGGAGTTGCGCACGATCTGAATAATATTTTATCCGGTATTGTCAGCTACCCGGAGCTTTTGCTGATGGATCTGGATGAAAAAAGCCCGCTGATCAAGCCGATATTAACCATTCAAAAATCCGGTGAAAAAGCGGCGGCAATTGTTCAGGATTTATTAACATTAGCTCGCAGAGGTGTGGCGACGACAGAAGTTGTCAATTTAAACAGCATCGTTTCGGAGTACTTGCTTAGCCCTGAGCATGAAATACTGCAGATGAATCATCCCGATGTAAAAGTGAAGCACCATCTGGATGCCAATCTGCTTAACATTATGGGTTCACCGGTTCATCTTTCAAAAAGCATAATGAATCTGGTATCCAATGCCGCAGAGGCCATGCTTGAAGGCGGAACAATAACCATTCGCAGCGAAAACCGCCACGCCGATAAACCGATAAACACCTTTGATGATATTGGAAAAGGAGATTATGTGACCCTGACCGTAACCGATACCGGAATTGGTATATCCAGCAAAGATATGGAGCGAATATTTGAACCGTTTTATACTAAAAAAGACATGGGTCGCAGTGGCACCGGGCTGGGAATGGCGGTGGTTTGGGGCACAGTAAAAGATCACAGGGGCTATATCGATATAAAAAGCCGGGAGGGCCAAGGCACGACCATCACCCTTTATTTTCCGGTCACCCGTAAAGAGTTGGTCACGGACTCAGAACTGGTAAGTCTTGAAGAAATTAAAGGCAACGGTGAATCCATCCTGATCATCGATGATGTCCTGGAACAGCGCCAGATTGCCTCTGAAATGTTGGAAAAACTGGGATATGCGGTAACAGCGGCGGCCAGCGGCGAAGAAGCGGTAGATTACATGGTCGACCATTCAGCGGATTTAATCGTGCTGGATATGATCATGGATCCGGGCATTGACGGCCTTGAAACCTACAAGAAGATATTGAAGCTTCGTCCCGGCCAGAAAACCATCATCGCCAGCGGATATTCAGAATCCGACCGCGTGAAAGAAGCTCAAAAAATCGGTGCCGGAGCGTATATTAAGAAGCCGTATTTAATCGAAAAGTTTGGACGTGCCGTGAAAAAGGAGTTGGAAGGCGGAAACTAGGATTTACCCTCGCACAGCATTTTGTATAGGGATTTTGGATAAAGAAAGGTAAATTCGTAACGGGCAAAGCCAATGACATCTTTATCTTTTAACATTGCGCGCTTTTTGCCCAGCCGCGAGCCGTTTATCTTGGTGCCATTGGTGGAGCCGGCATCCCGCAAATAATAAGCGCCATCTTCAATATCAATAATCGCGTGGCGCTTGGATATGGCATAGTCCGGCATAATCATATCGTTGCCGTTAATGCGCCCGATATAAAAGCTGCCGAGGGGAGTCGCCGGATATTGGCCTTTAACCAGCGGGTAAATGGCATGTTTTAAGCTTTCGGAAGCCGAAAGGGAACTGCCCATACTCTTGGTGGGTTCAAAAATTTGGGTTTTGTTGAGCTCATCGCTGTTCATTCCCGACTGAGTCGATATGATGCCCGTCTTGATCGCCGAACCGACCAGCACCGGACGCTGCATAAATCTTGCAAACGCCTCGGCTTCATTCTCCTGGGCCAGCTTGCGCAAGGCTGCCAGACTCACCCTTCCGGAGGCGCTCAGCATTTTTGCAATCCGGCCGGCGGGCACGGCCCGGTCTTGCTGACTTGGCGATGTCACCGGGGCCGTCTCGTTTGTTTTTTTCTTTTTTAAACGGGCGAATGCTCTACCCAGCATATTTACCCTCCTGTATATCAACTCGAAGCCGTTTCACACTTTCAGAACCTTCGCTGGATGATAAAATCATTAAGTTATTACAGTAAATTATCGCAGAAAGACCGCCAAAAGTCAAGATTTGGTCAAAGTGTTAAACATTACAGGGTTTTAAACCTGATAATATATATATATCGGCTGTTGCAGGGAAAAATTAAGCTATTAAGACAGATTTGATTGACTCTGAGCGTACAGATTTATAAGATAACACCTGAATTTTGCATGTAACTGTTCTGTACAGGCTATACAAGGTTAATTTATCTGAACCAACCTCAAGCCAAGTTTGGTGATTTCAAAATTCAAGTACTAAACCAAACAAATCTGCATCATACCTGTTGCTGGTGCGGCAGGGCCGGGTAAATTGATGATGAAATTATTTCTGAATATCACCTTAATCCTGTTAACGATTTTCGCCTGCTTTGTTGAAAACATCTATCTGACGTTTCGACCCCCCAAAGCCCAGAGCATCGCATCACTGACATTCAGAGCCCGCCAACCCTTCAACTATGATCAGAAAAAAGCCCTGAGTTCAAAACGGGTCCAGGCTCTTTCGCAGTTTGTTCCCGTATTTAATTATGTTCCGGAAAGGGTCAAGGCATCCAGGAAAAAGATGCAGGCCCTGACCAAGGAATTATTATCCTATCAGGTCCGCCGTAAAAACCGCATCGATGAACTGATCACATTTATCAACTCAGAACTCGGTGTGGAGATTTCTCCAAAAACCATGTCCCGGGTGCTGCGGTATCGGGATCTTAGAAAATTGTTGAAAGGCATTTTAACGATTGAAGAATCCATTCTTCAAAACAAAATTCTAGGTGACACCCAAAATTTAAAAGGTAAAAAAACCATCGAAATCCATGACCCCGCCCTGGCAGCACCGGCATTATCGGTTGTAAATGAACTGACATCCCTTGAAACGGCGCGACTTTCCTTACAGCAAAAAGTCAAACAACTCTTCTGGCAGGTAAACGAATCCATACTGGATCCAGTTTTAAAGATCTCCCAGGCAACCCTGCTGCCCAACCTGGTGTACGACCAAAAGGAAAATGCCCGGCGACTGGATAAGATTCATCGTCAATACCCACTTGAAACCCTTCGTTTTCAGGCCGGTGAAATCCTGATCCCTTTCCGCAAGGTATTAAACGAACAGGATGTGCTTTTGTTAAACACCTATCAAAAGCAGCAAACCAAAGAGATATACCGAAACATTCCCTGGATCCTGTTTACGGTCTTGTTTATGGTCATATTTTATAATTTATTCCTTACAAAGGTGTTGACAACCGGGTCACGCAAAGCACCGCCGCTGCGCCCGCTGATTTCGTTGCTGATTCTATGCATATTTATTCTTAAAGGGTGCCTGCTGTTTACCCCGTTGCCGATCTATGCCGTCCCCTTTGCATTTTTGCCGTTGATGGTGATCTCATTAAATCATGGAAAGCTGACAGCCACCGGTACCGCCATGGTGGGAACCATTCTGGTAAGCCTGTTTGCCGGGCCTCAATATACCATTGTGCTCTATTTTATCTTCGGCGGACTGGCCGCCGCACTGGTGTCGGCCAATATACAAAAGCGCTGGCAAATTATCTTGCCTTCCCTGATTGTGGGACTGGTTAACAGTGCCAGTGTACTGGCCTTCAGCCTGGATTGGCAGGCGGTTTTTCCGGCGACATCCACCCTGCCGGGTATCAGCGCACTGCTCCCAGGAAAGGGCCTCGAACCTGCTTTGATGCAGCACCTGGGCTGGGCTTTTGCCGGTGGCCTGGTGGCCGGTCCCCTGGCGCTTTTATGTTTACCGTTGCTGGAAATCAGCTGGGATACGGCTTCCACATTTAAACTCAATCGCTACACGGATCTGCAACGTCCTCTGATGAAAAAATTGCAAAAGCAGGCTCCCGGCACCTATCAGCACTCCATGACCGTGGCCTATCTGTCGCAAGTGGTGGGTGAGGCCGTCGGGGCCAATTCACTGCTTTTACGAATCGGCGCCTACTACCACGATATCGGCAAAATGGAAACGCCAAAGAATTTTATCGAAAATCAATTCAACAGCCAAAACCCGCATGACCTGTTAGATCCCTGGGAAAGCACGGAGTTGATCATCAACCATGTTAAAAACGGTATGAAGATCGCCATGGATTCGGGTTTGCCCAGAGCGGTGGTGGATTTGATTGTGCAGCATCATGGGACCCATCTCATGGAATATTTTTTTAGTTTAGCTGCCAAAGACCAGCCACGGGAAATCATTGATGAAACCGATTTCCGGTATTCGGGCCCCAAACCCCAGAGTACTGAAGCAGCCATTCTGATGATCGTCGATGCGGTGGAAGCCGCATCGCGCACGATGCAAGACCCTACCCGCATGAAGCTTGAAAAAATGGTCCAATTAATTGTCGGCAAACGGATTGCTGACGGACAATTTAGCCAGTGCGATTTAACGACCGGTGACATCTCTAAAATTGTGCGCGCCCTGGTCGATGCCCTGGAGGTCTCGTTTCATTCCCGCATCCGCTATCCGTGGCAAAAGCAAGCAACGGCTAAACGGAGATCGCGCTGGACATTTGGAACCGGTCAAAAGGGAAAAGAGCCACAATCCCGCAGCAGCTCCTTTAAGATGTAGTTTAGGGATAAAGCATTAAATAAGTGACTAAAGTGAACTAAAGTTTGAAGTGCCTAAAGTTATAGTGTCGCTGCGCTCCATCTTTTTATAAAAATGGCAGAATTCCTTAACTTTAGTCACTTTAGATCACTTCTCACCTTAGCTCACTTGCGTTGATGTATTTTTGAGACAGCTTCTCAAAGGAGTGCGGATGGCATATAGTTTACTGGAAGGCAACGAAGCAATCGCCCGGGGGGCCGTTGCAGCCGGTTGCCGTTTTTTTGCCGGTTATCCCATTACGCCGGCAACCACGATTTACCAAAGCATGCTCAACCTGCTGCCGCCCCTCGGCGGGATTTGCCTTCAGGGCGAGGATGAGATTGCCTCCATTGGATTTTGCCTGGGCGCATCCATGGCCGGCTTGAAAGTCATGACCGCTACCTCGGGTCCGGGAATCAGCCTTTACAGCGAAAACATTTCCTTTGCGATCGGCAGTGAAATTCCGATCGTAATCATCGACGTGCAGCGACTGGGACCTTCTACGGGCTCGGCCACCCGGGGAGCCGATGGGGATATCAACTTTTTGCGCTGGGGCAGCAGCGGCGGGCTGCCGGTTATTGTTCTGGCGCCGGTAGATGTGAAGGACTGTTTTATATTGACCATGCATGCCTTTAACCTGGCCGAAGAATTTCGCTGTCCGGTATTTGTGGCTTCCAATAAGGAAATCGGCATGACCCGGGAAAGCATTGATCTTCAGGGGTTGGACACTCCCGACATTGTCGAGCGCAGCGCTGCCCCGTCGGATCAGCCGTTGGTGCCTTTTCATGTGGACAGGGGACAAGCGGTCCCGAACTTTCTTCCCATCGGTGATAACGTTCTGGTTCGCCAGACCTCCTCGACCCATGGCGCCGACGGATATATCACCACCGACTCCGCTGCCATCGCCCGCAATCAGGAGCGCTTAAAGAAAAAACTGCTGTCAGCCATCGACCGGTTCTCTTTCCATGAAGTTTACAGCACCAAAAATGCCGATACGCTGCTGATTGCCTTTGGCGTTTCCGCCCGGGCCGCGAAAGCGGTATTCAAGGAGCAAGAGCGGCAGGGCAAACCGATTTCTCTGCTGGTATTAAAAACATTGTGGCCGGTGCCGGAAAATGTGATCCGGCACGCGGCCCGCAACGCCAGGCGCATTGTGGTGGTGGAGATGAACCTGGGACAATATGTCCGCGAAATAAAACGCATTCTACCCCAGAATCCGGTTGTCTTTTGCGGTCAAATGGACGGCCGGCTCATCACGCCCGCCCGGATCACGGAGACCATTGACAATGAATAGCCTTTTAAATGCCGACCGGCCGCCGGTTTTCTGTCAGGGCTGCACCCATGAACGCATCACCCATACCCTGGATCAGGCGTTTCAGAAAATGGGCCTCGCCGGCCATCAGATCGTGATCGTCAGCGATATCGGCTGTTCCGGATTGTTTGATATCTTTTTTCACACCCACGCCATGCACGGCCTGCACGGCCGCGCCCTGACCTATGCGGCCGGGCTGAAAATGGCACGGCCGGAACTCAACGTGGCCGTCACCATGGGCGACGGGGGGCAAGGCATTGGCGGGACTCACCTGCTGGCCGCCTGTCGCCGTAATATAGACCTGACGCTGCTGATCTTAAACAATTTTAATTTCGGTATGACCGGTGGTCAGTTTTCAGCCACCACTCCGCCGGAAGCCCAGCTGGGTTCGGGATTTTTAACTGCGCTGGAGCGCCCCCTGGATATCTGTGAAGTCGCCCGTTCCGCCGGTGCGCCGTATGTCCGCCGATGCTCCGGCTTCGACAAGAATCTTGCCCGGGAAATCCAGAGCGCCATCGAATACGAGGGGTTTGCGGTGATGGACATCTGGGGAATCTGTCCGGGGCGCTACACCAAAAAAAATCGGCTCAGCCCTAAAATGATCGATGATGCCCTGGCCAAGCTGCCGCCGCTGGAAGGCATTATACCTGAGAATGTCCGTCCGGAATACGGGCAACATTATCGCCAGATGGCAGCCGATCAGAACAAAGTCCCCGAGCCCGCGGTTATCAGGAATCAATACAAAGCACCTCAGACCGGTCGTCAGGAAGTCATTTTGCTCGGCAGCGCCGGCCAGCGGATCATCACCGCCGGCGAGCTGCTGTGTATTGCCGGACTGACGGCCGGATTGAAGACCACCCAGAAAAATGAATACAACATCACCGTACTCAGAGGCCCTTCGATTAGTGAGCTGATTTTATCACCCGAAGAAATCGACTTTAGCGGAATTGACAACCCGACGGTGGTGGTGGCACTGGATCAGGAAGGGGTCGATCGGCGCCGGGATCTGTTTGAGCACCTGGCAAAAAATGCGCTCATCATTCAAATCCGCGGCGTAAGCCTACCGGCCAGCAAGGCCCGCATCCATCAGGTCGATTTAAAAAACCAGGGAATCAAGCGCACGGACTGGGCCCTGGCCTCTCTGGCGGTGCTGGCCAAACTAAAAAAAGTCATACAGCCACAAATGCTGGAAGCCGCTTTAAAAATCAGATTTAAGGGCAACGCTCTTGATTCTTCATTAAAACTCGTCAAGCAAGTCAAAACAGGCAAAGAGGCTTAAGTTTCCCTGGTTGAGCCCGTTGCGCCGGATAAAAAAATGCCGCGGTCAGGTATTCTATCCGTCAGAAGCCTCCCATCTATATCCTCGGGGTCGAGAGACTGGATCGACCGATGATTTTTATTCATAAAAAAATCAGTGTGAACCGCTGCCAAACTTCGAAATTCGAAATTCCTTGTTCGATATTCGATATTCAATATACGCTTAATGTAATTGACTCCTTATATTGACGCCGATGAGCTACGCGGGACCGTACGCACGCCAACCGCTCAACCTTTTCTCAGGATCTTTACCACATCAAACTCCCCGTCCTCCCAAACAAAAGGCCCGGACGCCTCGGGTTGACAGCGATCAAAGGCAATCAAAACCGTCTTTTCAAACCATTTTAAAAAGCGCGCGGCCGCCCGGCGTGATAAGACACACTTTAGCCAGATCAACACTCCGCCAAAACGCGTAATGCGCTGTCGGTCAT
>Ga0255054_10000754_pt1 | contig 19085 bp, 19 predicted proteins | sample JV7_2_23_MG_FD_188634 | JGI IMG/M metagenome (GOLD analysis project Ga0255054, IMG submission 188634) | Seawater microbial communities from Jervis Inlet, British Columbia, Canada - JV7_2_23 | ecosystem: Environmental > Aquatic > Marine > Inlet | place: Canada: British Columbia | collected...
CGGCTGGGACACCGAGCCGCCGCTGCGGCGACCGAGCCAGGACTGAGGCGCCCGTCCAACGGAGGTCTGCCCATGCGCCGAGCAGTGATACTAGCGGGCCTGCTGGCCGCCGCCTGTGGTGGCCCCAATCTCGAGCGGATCAAGACGAGTGACCTCGAAGGCGCCTACGAGGCGTTCCGCACCAACATCGCAGCCATCAATAGGCGCGACACAGAGGCCTATCTAGCACACTATCTCGACTCGCCGGAGCTCGTGATCGCGGGCGCGGACTCGATCCGGCGCGGGTTCCTGCTGTTCGCCGAAGCCCGCAGGGCGAGCGACGAGTGGCCGGATACCCTCATCGCCGGCCGCCCCACCATGGTATGGATCGGTCCAGGTGTGGTGTGGGGTGCGTACTCCTACACGATGATCTTCCAGGGCGACACGAGCAGCGGCTGGTCGGAGCGCGTCTTTGTGAAGACGGCCGGCGGCTGGAAGATCGTCGTGACCGGCATGATGGAACGGTGTGACTGCTAGCCTGGAGGTATGATGCGGACGGTTGCGATGGTCCTGGCTCTCGCGGCGGCGCTGCCCGCCGCCCTGCCGGCGCAGGACAAGGAGATCATCCGGCTGCCCGGGTCTCTCGAGGGGCTGCCGTTCTCCAGCGCGGTGCGGGTCGGGGATGTTATCTATCTTTCAGGCCAGATCGGCGTGCTGCCGGGAACCACGGAGTTGATCGATGGCGGTATCGGGCCCGAGACCCGGCAGACGATGGAGAACATCCGGCAGGTCCTCGAGTATGCCGGGAGCGCGCTGGACCGTGTCATCAAGTGCACCGTGTTCCTCGCGGACATAGCCGACTATGCGGCGATGAACGAGGTGTACCGCGGTTTCTTCCCGGGACACCCACCGGCGCGGTCGGCACTGGCCGCGTCGGGACTCGCGTTGGGGGCGAAGGTGGAAATCGAATGCATTGCGCTGAGCGGTAAGTGAAGACCACGAGACAATTGGCGCGGCTCGAGCCGATGGTGCTCCACCCGGTCCACGGGCTGTCCGCCGAGGAGTGGCATCGCGCGCCCGCCGGCAGGTGGACGGTGGCGCAGATCGTGGAGCACCTGGCTGTCAGCGTCGATCTGGTGGCGCAGCTCTTCGAGGAGCGCGGCGAGCTGCCTCCGCGGCGGCGGAACAGCCGGCCGCACGAGACGGTGCTGCGGCACTTGGTGTTGATCAGCGGGCGGATTCCGCGGGGCCTCAATACAGTCGCGGCTGCGGTCCCATCGGACGAGCCCGAGCCCGACATGGCCGCCGCGCAGTTCCGCATGGGCGTGGAGCTGATGAAGCACCTCGCCGAGACCTGGCCTTCCGAGGTCCGCGAGTCGGTGTTCCTGCGCCACCCCTACCTCGGAGACCTGAACCTCCCCGAGTGGGTCCGCTTCCACTACGTGCACTCCCGCCACCACACGCAGGAGATTCGAGAGCGGTTGAGATGGTTGGGAAAGGAAGTCGCGTAGGCCGCTTTCGTGCATGCTGCGATGCCGTCAATCCAGTGTAACCAGCCCCCGTTCACTGACCGGCGGCGTGAGAGCAGCCGCGGGGTTCCCCTGTGCCGTCAGCGCGCCGGCCATGGCCTCGGCCACGGCGGCCGCCTGGTCGGTTGGCGTGATGGCCAGCAACGCGGATCCTGATCCGGAAATCGTGACGCCGTGCGCCCCGTTGGCGCGCCCGGCCGCGACGGCCTCGTCGAATCCCACAATGAGCTGCTTGCGGTGCGGCACCGCGATCTGATCGTCCATCCCGAAGCCGATTAGATCCCCTTCCGCGTTCATCAGACCCAGCACGAGCGCGGCGGCGCGGCCCGCCTGCGCGGTAGTCGCCTCACGTGAGAACTCGGTGGGGAGTATGCTGCGAGCCGTCTTGGTATCGATCGGGGACTCGGGCACGGCGAACGCGACTCCGAGCCGCTCATTGAACACCAGCCGCGCGGGCCGCGGCGCCGCCAGCACGAACCCTCCGTAGACGGCTGCGCCGGCGTTGTCAGGATGGCCCTCCAGCGTGACGGCAGAGTCGTACACCGAGTCACGATCGAACATGCTACTCTGGATGAGCTGCAGGAGCGCGTACCCAGCGACTGCCGCCGCGGCCGACGAACCGAGCCCCCGGGCCAGGGGGATCTCGGACTGCACCCGCAATCTGCGCTGCTCGGGCAGGGCGTCCTTCAGAATGCCGAGGATTATGTCCTCTGATGGGCTCAGCCCCTCCAGAGTGCCGAGGTACTCCGGGTCACCCTCGCCTTCGTCCAGGCGGACCTCGAGCCATATGTCGAGCGCCAGCCCGAGACAGTCAAAGCCGGCCCCCAGATTCGAGGTCGTTGCGGGAACGCGAACGCCGATCATGGGTCTGAAGATACCCGCGCCGGCGCATGCCGCCAACGCGGGTCGGGGAGAGAAGAGGCAGTCGGCTGTGTCCTACTCGCCGGCCTTTCGCTTCGCGGTCCACGGCCGCTCGCCACGCGGGGTTACGAACTTGCCGGACATCTCGTCCCCTGCGACGGTGGCCGTGTACATCATCTCCATGCTCCGGTCCCCGCGCGTGAACACCATCGTGAACGAGATCTCGTTGCCGTTCACGGAGCCGTCGCCTATGGGCATCGTGCCCATCCGCGTCTCCATGGTTCCGCTCAGGGAATCGCCATGCTGCTCGAACGTGATGGTCCGAGTCTGAGTGCCCTGCGGGGTCTCCACCGCGATCTCCCATTCGCCCGTGACGTCGACCGTCTCCTGGGCCAGTGCGGGAGCGCCGAGCGCGAACAAGGCAGCGCCGAGCAGCAGTGCTTTGAGCTTCTTCATCGTCGTCTCGCTTCAGTCTTCCAGTTAGAGGATTCCTACTCGTAGCGCAGCGCGTCGATCGGATCCAGCATGGCCGCGCGCCGAGCGGGCCAGATGCCGAAGAAGATGCCCACGGCGGCGCTGAAGAACACCGCGAGCGCCACCGCGCCCGGCGAGATCATCGTATTCCAATTGGCCAGCACCGAAAGCGCGATCGCGCCACCCGAACCCGCGAGGATCCCGAGCGCTCCGCCCAGCATGCAGAGCACCAGCGCCTCGACGAGGAACTGCAACATGATGTTGCGGCGCGTGGCGCCCAGTGCCTTGCGGATGCCGATCTCGCGCGTCCGCTCGGTGACCGACACCAGCATGATGTTCATGATGCCGATGCCGCCCACCAGCAGGCTCACCGCCGCGATCCCGGCCAGGAGGAACGTGAATGTCTTGGTAGTCTCCTCCATCGTCGCCAGGAACTCGGCGCGGTTGCGGATCTGGAAGTCGTTGTCGGCGCCCGGGCGAACGCCGTGCTCCCGGCGCAGGACCCGCTCGATCTCGATCATGGCCACGTTAGCCGAATCGGGGCTGCTGACCTGGACCGTGATCGAGTTGAGCCGATCGCTGCCGAAGATGCGGTACTCGGCGGTCTGCACGGGGATCAGAATCTGCTCATCTGGATTCCACCAGCTTCCCTGCGCGCCCTTCTCGGCGAGCACACCGATGATCTCGAACGGAATTCCGCGGATGGCAATCTGCTGGCCCAGCATGGCCGCCGGGTTGGCGCTCAGTTGCTCGGGAAGCGCGTACCCGAGCACCGCCACGCGCTTGCGCGCCTCGCCGTCGCCGGCCGTGAACGTCCTCCCGTACGAGACCTTGTAGTTGTTCGCACTCACGTAGGCCGGTGTGGTGCCGATCACGTTCACGCTGATGTTCTGGTTGACGTACTTGACCTGCTGTGTGCGGCGCATCTCGGGGATCACCGCCTTGAAGCCACGGCCCTCACGTTCCAGCGCCTCGGAATCGTCGGTCGTGAGGCGCACGCTCGAGCTCGACACGCCGCGGTGCATCGACTGCCCCGCGTACACAGAGAGGAGGTCCGTACCGAGGGTCTCGATCTGCTCCCGCACGGCCTTCTGGGCGCCCGTTCCCAGCGCGACCATCGTGATCACGGCCGCAACGCCGATCACGATGCCCAGCGCCGTCAGGAACGAGCGCAGCTTGTTGGCCCTGATGGCGCTCAGGGCGACCTGAATGGTCTCGCCGAATAGCATCAGTTCCTCGACACGCCGGGGAGGCTACGGCTCCGTACGCGGTTTATCCGGTCCTGCCACTCCTGCTGGCTCGCCAGCAGGCTTGCGCTCGGCAGGATGAGCACGGTGTCCGCCTCCGTCAGGCCGGTGATGATCTCGGAGTAATCGAGATCCGTGAGCCCGGTGCGCACCGGGACGGCGACGGCGCCGCCTTCACCCAGCGCGAACACCACGTAGTTGCCGCCGAACAAGTACTCGTTGGTCTGCTGCGGCCGGCGGCCGTGTCCCTGTCCGCCGCCCATCGCGTTGCGAACCGCCTGCATGATCCGCCGGTCCTCGGCGCTCAGTGCCTGCGGGCCGCCCCCTTCGCGCATCTTCTGGAACACGTGCCGGACCTGCTCGCCGGTGATGCCCTCGGGCAGCTCGACCTCGCGGCCCTGGAAGCTGAACGTCTCGCGCTGCGGGCCGGCGCTGTCCGGCTGGCCGTCCGTCGCGGCCGTGCCGCCAAAGGAGCCCTGCCCCTCCTGCTGTGCCTGGCGCGCGTCGGCCAGCTGTTGCCGCACGGCGTCCTCGTCGAGGCCCAGGACCTGCGCGGCCGAGGTCCAGTCCCGCTCGGTGCGCAGTGCGCCGTTCGGGACCGCGAGCACGCCGCGGCGCTCGCCCACGTGCATCTCGACCTCCGCGTTCATGCCGGGCTTCAGCATCGTCTCGGGATTCGCGATGCGCACCAGCACCGGGAACATCGTCACGTTCTGCGTCACCTCCGCCTGCGGCTCGATCTTGAGCACCCGCCCCTCGAACGGACGGTTCGGGTAGGCCTCAACTGTGATCGTGACGTCCATGCCCGGCTGGATCTTGCCGATGTCGGTCTCGTCCACCAGCGCTCGGATCTGCACGGTGTCCAGGTTGGCCATGCGCAGCAGCACCGTGCCGCCGCCCACCTCCCGCATTGCCGAGGAGATGACGGTGCCGGGCTCGACGTTGCGCTCGATGATGACGCCTCTGCTCGGCGCCTTGACGTCCGTGTCCTCGAAGCTGATCCGCGCGTCCTCTACGTTGCGCTCGGCCCGCACCAGCGAGGCCTGTGCGCTGGCGGCAGAGAGAGTCGCGTTCTCGTACTCGGTCTCGGTGATGGACTGGGTCTCGAATAGCTCCTCTGCGCGGCGGAGCTGCGACCGAGCCACCTCGAGCTGCGCCTTGGCCAGCTCTAGGTCAGCCTCCGCCTGGCGCAGCGTGGCGCGTGGCACCCGGGGGTCGACGCGGACGAGCAGGTCGCCGGCCTTTACCACGTCACCGGTCTCTACGCGGACGTCGAAGAGCTCACCCGAGGCCTTGGACTTGACATCGATCGTCGTGACGGGCTCGATGATGCCGGCGGCACTCGCCGACACCACTATGTCCCGCGTCGAGACCGGGACCATCTGGTAGACCGGCAGCTCCACTTCCTCGGAGCACCCCGTCAGGAGAACGGCTACCGGCAGCGCCGCACTCAGGGCGCGTGCGATTCTCATCATACTTCTCATCGTACTCTCTCGGTGATGATGTCCTGCTCAACACGCCCGTCCAGAAGATGGATCTGGCGTCCCGCGTGCTGTGCGATGTGCGGCTCGTGTGTAATGAGCAAAATGGTTTGTCCGGTGTCGTGCAGCTGCTCGAACACCTCCATGATCTCCGAGCCGGTGTGGCTGTCCAGGTTACCGGTCGGCTCGTCGGCGAGCAGGATGCTGGGGTTGTTCACCAGGGCCCGCGCGATGGCCACGCGCTGGCGCTGGCCGCCGGAGAGCTCGTTGGGTCTGTGGCTCATCCGGTCGCCGAGCCCGACACTCTCGAGGGCGTGTGCGGCCTGCTCCTTGCGCGCCTTGCCGGATACCCCCGCGTAGATCAGAGGCAGCTCCACGTTGTGTAGCGAGCTGGCGCGCGGCAGCAAGTTGAACGTCTGGAAGACGAAGCCGATCTCCTTGTTGCGGATTCTGGCCAATTCGTCGTCGTCCAGCTCGCTGACCTTTTGGCTGTTGAGCCAGTACTCGCCTCCGGTGGGCGTGTCGAGGCATCCAATGAGGTTCATGAGCGTGGACTTGCCGGAACCCGACGGCCCCATGATGGCAGTGAATTCGTTCTGCCGGACCTGCAGGGTCACTTCGCTCAGGGCATGCACTACCTCGGAGCCCAGCGTGTAGTCGCGTGACAGCTTGTGCGTCAGGATGATGATATCGGGCTGCGGAACGTCGCCCGTGTGAAAGTCCATGTGCCTCACGGGCTCGCTCATATCTCCCTCCCAACAAGGGCTTCGATTTGGGCCTTGGCCACGAGGTAGTCCAGCGCGGCCTGAACCCGGTCGATGTCGGCCTGATCCACGCTCACTTGCGAGACCAGGATCTCCAGAAATGTCGAGGCGCCGAGGCGGTAGCGCGCTTGCTGCACCCTCAGGTCCTCGGTGGCGGCCGCGAGGCTCGTGATCGCTATGTCGTAGCGCTGCCGCGCGGCTGCCAACAATGCCAGATACTGCGTGAGTAGGGCGTTCACCTGCCGGCGGGTGTCGTTCGCGGTGGCTCGGGCTGCGTCGCGACTTGCCGCCTGCCGGGAGACGTTGGTCTCGCGCGCGAAGCCGTTGAACAGGGGCCAGCTCACGCCCAGCCGGAAGTTCCAGGAGTTGTTCCAGTCCCTCGTGTCGGTGCTACCGACTGCCGTGTTCGCCCAGCCCAGGCTGCCCGACGCGGTGAGCGACGGGAAGTACTGCGCCCGGGCGACGCTCACGTTGGCGGCTGCCACGTCCGCGCCTGCATCGGCTGCCAGGATCGTCGGAGCGCTCTGCAGCGCTTCGATCCTCAGCTGCACGGTGTCCAGAGTGACGGGTGCGAACAGTGAGGAGTCGCGCAACGGCCGCACGCTTCCGTCGAGGCCCACCAGCCGTGCCAGGCTGGCCTCGGCGGTGGCGCGGGCCGTCACTGCGTTGAGGCGCTGGAGCTCGGCGTTGCCGAGCTCTACCACGGCGCGGAGCGTGTCGGACCGAATGGCGCTTCCGGCGGCCAGCTTGTCGCGGGATATCTTGGCCGACTCCTCTGCGCGCTCGATGCGCCGGTCAGAGACGCGCACCAGCTCGTCGGCGGCCAGCGCGTTGAAGTAGGTCTGCTTGGTCTCCAGGATGACCTGGAACTCACGGCTCACCAGGGCGGCGTCGGCGCTCTCGATCCCCGCGCTGCTGGACCGCATTTCCGCCGAGCGGCGCAAGCCCGAGAATATCTCCAACGAGGAGCTGATGCCGGCCGAGTACGTAGTGGACGTCGTGCCGGACTCCACCGGAAGGCCGGTGTTCTGATCCACGCGCGTTATTGAGCTGAAGTTGGAGTTGGAAGCCGCATTCGTGCTGAGCGTGGGCAGCCAGCTTCCCCACGCCTGACGCCGCTCAGCGGACGCCACGTTCAGGTCGCCCTGCGCGCGCACGTAAGTAGGGCTCACCGTGAGCGCCATCTGGATGGCCTCGCCCAGCGTGACGACCGGGAGCTCGTCCCGCGGGTCGGGCTGCAGTGTGTCAGCCGGCTCCTGCGCAGCCAGCGGCACCGCTGCCAGGGCGGCAAGGATGCCAAGCAGAAATGTCTGAGTGATTCTCGTTCTACTGATCACGGGACGACCTCCGTATCCCGTGCTCCCGCACGCTGTCGCTGTGTGCGATCATCTCCGAGAACCTCTCCTGCTGCTCCTCGTCGAGCAGGGACATGATCTCGCCGCGAATCTGATCGCGCAGCGTATCGAGCCGCGGTCGATACGCGTTCCACATCTCGTGCATCGCTTCTCCGCGGCGCTCCAGGATCACCTGCACGGACTCCCGCTGCACGGAGGTCAGCGCCAGCTCGGCTTCCAGCCGGTCGGCGTAGCTCACGCGCTCACGCGACCGATGGCGCCGCCCGTCGTAGTCGTCTCCCCACGTCTCCATTGCCACCCCACCTACCACAGCTCCCAGCAGGAACGTGGCTGCGAGGAGGCTCCAGGCGAGGGCCTTTGACTTGTTGAACATGCTCTCCGTTACCGTTTCTCGTGTTGTCTGTGAATTCCCATCAGTACTCGAGCGCCACAGCCATCACCGCGTCCACGGAAGGGGCCTCGCCACCGGCGAGCAGCACCGGCACGCCTAGCTGCTCGCTGTCGGCGGCGCTGAGCGGATCGCCCAGTGCGCTGGTGCCGTTACCGTTGCCCCGCTGGCCCATCTGGGTCCCCATCCAGAACGCGCCGGCGGCGATCAGCAGCATCGCTGCCACCAGCCCCGGCCGCGCCCACGCGGTGAGCTCCTGCCACCACAACTCCGACGCGCCCGCTCCAAACACCGAATCGGCCGCCGTCATGACCTGGCGCGCGAACCGTTCGTCATCGGAGGCCGAGAGCGCGTCCTCGAGGGCGCGCCCCAGCTCCGGGTCCGGCCGGTGATCGAATGGCGATGTGTCACTCATTCGCTTTCCCTCCAGTCCTTCCAGGCATCGAGCTCGGTTCTCAAGGTGCGCCGGGCGTGGAACACATCCGACCGCACGGTTCCAATTGGCACGCCCAGCACCTCCGAGATCTCCTTGTGGCTGTAGCCCTCCACGTCGAACAGCACCGTCGCTATCCTCTGGCGCTCGGGCAGTTTCTCCAGCGCCGCCAGCACCACTTGCCGGAATCTGGACCGGTCGGTGATCGTGTCCGGTCCGGGCGCCGCGTCGTGCATCGTGGGCGAAACGGGCTCGGCGCGGCGGACTTTGCGCCGCCTCCGCCGGTCGCTCGCCGCATTGGCCACGATCCGCTGCAACCAGGGCCCGAACGGCCGGGCCGGATCGTAGCGCCCCACGTGCCGCAGTGCCGCGAGGAAGCCGTCCTGGGCCGCATCGTCGGCCTCGTCCGGATCCCCCAGGATCGCCCGGGCCAGCCGCCTTGCCTGTGCCGCGTGGCGTCGCACCAACTCCCCGAACGCGTCCCTGTCGCCCGCCTGGGCGAGGGCTGCCAGCTCGGCGTCCTTCATATGAGTACTACGCACAGGGGGTCGCCGGCGTTGAGGCTCGCCGCGGCAGGACCGGCGACGGGGTGGGTCATGCCGTCCCGAGGCCGAGGTCCTGCTCGATCGGGCGCAGGGACTCGATCACGAACTGGACGTGCTCCTCGAGCGGAACGCCCAGCTCCTCGGCTCCCTGCCTGACCTCGTCGCGGTTCACGCCCCGGGCGAACGCCTTGTCCTTGAGCTTCTTCTTGACGCTCTTCACCGTGAGGTCCTGCAGGCTGCGGGACGGCCGCACCAGCGCGCAGGCCGTGAGGAAGCCGCACAGCTCGTCCACCGCGAACAGCGACTTGGCCATCGATGACTCACGCGGCACGCCGGTGTAGGAAGCGTGGCCCATTATGGCGGCCAGGATGTCCTCTTCGATGCCGCGCTCGCGAAGGACGCCCACCCCGTGGGAGGGGTGCTCATCGGTCGGGGAGTGGGCGTCGTTGGGATAGCGCTCGTAGTCGAAGTCGTGCAGCAGGCCCACGACGCCCCACTTCTCCTCATCCTCGCCGTACTTGCGGGCGCAGGCCCTCATCGCTCCCTCCACCGCGTACATGTGCTTGCGGAGGGCGTCGGACGCCGTGTACTCGTGCATCAATGCCAGGGCTTCGTCGCGGTTCATTTCAGTCTCCCAGCCATCGTTCACGCCAGATTTGCAGAATGATCAGCGGCCACAGCGCCCGCGCGTGATTGACGCGGCCGCTGCGGTGCTCGGAGAGAAGTTGACCTACCCGTTCGGCCCGCAACACCCCCTCTGTCTGGAGGCGGGCCGGCGCCAGCAGCCGGTCCACTTCACCGCGCAGGCCGTCGTTGATCCAGCGCCCGATGGGGACGCTGAGGCCGCGCTTGCGGCGGGTCACGAACCGCCGCGGGAGGCGCCGCCGCGCCACGCGCTTGAGTAGCCACTTCGTGGTGAGGCCCCGGACCCGGTAGCCGGTCTCGAGCCCTAAGGCGAACTCCGTGAGCGCCCGGTCCAGGTAGGGCGCCCGCGCCTCGAGCGAGACCAGCATCGTCGCGCGGTCCACCTTCGTCAGCAGATTGTCGCGCAGGTACGTGAGGTAGTCGAACAGCATCACGCGGCGTAGCGGGTCGGGCTCGGCCAGCAGTGCTTCGAGCCACACGGGCGCCGCCTCACGGGCGGGCCAGGGCTCCCAGTCGTCCGCCTCCCGCAACAGTCCCGTCCCGAACCATCTGACGTGCCGCTCCAGCGTTTCGTTAAGCGCCCCTGCGACGAAGCGCTTCAGCAGAAACTCCAGAGGCACCCTGCCGGCGGAGGCAGGCAGTGCGCCGACCAGCCGCGCAACGCCACGCCGCGCTCTCTCCGGCAGGGCGCCGAACCAGGGTGCGGCCGCGTGGCCCAGGTACGTGGGGTAGCCGCCGAACAGCTCGTCAGCACCCTCGCCGCTCAGCACCACTCCCACGTGCTCCCGAGCCGAGCGCGCGAGGAGATACGTGGGGAGGACGGCCGGGTCCGCGATGGGCTCCGCCGTCCCTCCGGTCAGCGCATCGAGCGCAGCCCTGAGGCGGGGCTCGTCGGCGACCACGGTGTGGTGTGCGGTGCCGAGAGTGGATGCGAGCCGCCCCGCCGGCATTCGCTCGTCGTAGGACGGGTCGGAGAAGCCGACCGTGAAGGTGTGAACCGCTCCGCCGCGAGTCGCCAGCGCCGCAAGCAGCGACGAGTCCACTCCGCCGCTGGAGAACACACCGACCGGGACGTCCGCCTGCAGCTGCCCTGATACGGCGTCCTCGAGATGCGACTCCAGACGGCGTGCCGCCTCCTCCTGGGGCAGCTGCAGGACCGGAATCGCCTCCGGGCGCCAAAAGCGGTGGACCTCTTCAGCACCGTCCGAGAAGACCGCCACCGTTCCCGCCTCCACTTTGCGGATGGCGCCGAACATGGTACGTGGCTCCAGCGCGTAGCCGAGCGTCAGGTAGTCGTCGAGGGCGGTCCGGTCGAGCGTCCTGGGAACCGCTGGATGTACCAGCAACGCCTGCACCTCCGACGCGAACCACACTTCGGAGCCAACGCGAGTCCAGAACAGCGGCTTCTCGCCGGCACGGTCGCGCGCCAGCAAGAGGCGCCGGCCCTGCTTGTCCCAGAGCGCAATGGCGAACATCCCGTCCAGTTCCGCGATTCCCTCCGGTCCACGGTCGAGGTAGAGCGGCAGGATCGGTTCGATGTCTGAGCGCGAGCGGTAGGGATAATCGGCGTAGCGCGCCCGCAGCCGCCGGGCGTTGTAGATGGCGCCGTTACAGGCGAGCCACACGTGTTCGGCCGGGTCTTTGAACGGCTGGGCGGCCTGGGGCCGTGGATCCGTTATGCGAAGCCGCTCGACCCCGATTGCGGCGCCGGGAGTGATGACCGTAGCGCGGTCGTCAGGCCCGCGGTGGCGCACCGCCTCCCCCATCCGATCCAGGACCTGCGGAGCGCGCAGTGGATCGCGGCCGAAGGAAGCCATGCCGTATATGCCGCACATGTCTGCAATGTACGCGAGCGGGATGGGCGGCGGCGTGGCGCCGCGCTGCTACTGCCGCTGACTCTCGATGTAGGCCTTGAGGTCGCGGCCCACGGGGGCCTCGGGGTGCGTTGTGATCATGCGCTCGGCGAGCGGCAGGGCCCGGCGCGGCTCGCCGCGCTTGATGTAATGGTCCGCCAGGGCGAAGAGGTAATCGAGGTGGTCCGGCTCCAGCTCCAGGGCATGCCGCAGCGCTGCCTCCGCGGCAGCAATGCGACCCCGCGACTGCAGCAGCAGGCCGAGGTTGTAGTGCACTCGGGAGCGCTCCGGCATTCCCTCAGCCGCCCGCTCCAGGTACGGGAGCGCCTCTTCGGGACGGTTCATCTCGACGAGCAGCAGCGCCAGGGAGTAGGCCGCGTCGTAGACCTCCGGGTAGTCCGTGACCACCTCACGTAGCAGCGCCTCGGCCTCCTGGTTGCGGCCCATCGAGTTGTACAGCAGGGACAGGTTCACCTTCGCCGGGTAGAACAGGTCGTCTACCTCGATCGCCGTCTGGTAGAACTCTTCCGCTCGCAGGGGCTGGCCCAGCCGCATGTAGAGGTTGCCGAGGTTGTGTCCGGCGAAGGAGAAGTCCAGGGAGTAGCGCATGGCCGCCTCGTACTCGGCCAGGGCCTCCTGTAGGGCGTCACGCTGATACGGCTCGAGGAGTTGGTCGGGGACGTCCGCAAGGCCGATAGCCGCCTGCGTTCGGATGGCGCTCACGGCGTCGAACAACAACGGAGCGACCAGCTCGACCAGCTGCTCCGGCTGTGCCACCGGCAGGTTGCTCACCGCAGTGTATCTGACGAGGGCCTCCTCATCGGCGAGAGCCCGGTTGAACGCAGCCGTGCTCTCCTCCCCCGGGTAGGCTCCCAGGAGCGACAGAGCCGTTGCGCGCACGATGGCCGGGTGCAGCGGGTCACCGGCCATCCGGATGAGGTCCGGCATCGCCTCCGGCCGCGCCTCGCGGCCCGCGGCGAGCGTGGTGCCGTAGTGCGGTTTCTTCGCCTCACCGTACCACTGACGGAAGTAGCGCGCCGACCAACTCACCGGCTGGTCGTCATGACACCCGCTCTGGCTGCATGCGTTCGGCGTACCCGTTGCCAGCGAGAGATCCGGCCGCGGAACCCGCATGCTGTGGTCCGCCCGATAGTCTACGACCATGTAGGGCCGCTCGGGCATGTGGCACTTCACGCACAGCGCGCCGTCGGACGGCTCACCCTCGTACACCTTCTGGTGAAAGTGGTGGTCGTAGCTGTCGTAGGTGTCGGCGCGGTGACACTGCGCGCAGAGCTCATTCCCCTCCTCGGCCAGCTGCAGGCTGTGTACATCGTGGCAATCGCCGCAGCGCACGTCGTTGCGGTACATCTTGCTCTGCACGAAGGAGCCGTAGACATACACCTCATCGAGTATCTGGCCGTCGGGGAAATAGAGATCCTGATCCAGGAGGGCAGGCACCTGGTAGTCCAGCAGCTCGCCACTGGTGTGGTCGTAGTCTCCGAGCTCCGTGCGCCGGGAGTGACAAGGCGCGCACAGCTCGACCTGCTGCGGGCCGGTGATTCCCGAAGTGCGGATCACGAGGTCGTAGGTCTCGACCTCCGGCCGGGCCATCGGCGGGATCTCCGCCCATTCCACGTGACGGGAACCGGGCCCGTGGCATGCCTCGCAGCTCACGTCGATCTCGGACCAGGTAGTCGAGAAGGTCCTGGTGGCGTGGTCGTATCCCTTCTTCAGGTTCGTGGAGTGGCATTCGGCGCACATCCCGTTCCAGTTCTGGCCATTCCGTGTCCAGTGGAGCCAGTCGTCTGCGGGGATGTCCTGGCCGGGATACATGCGGAACCACTCGCCTCGCACCACGTCCCACGCTATCGAGAGCGCCTGCAGTCGGCCCCCCGGAAAGGGCACCAGGTATTGCTGCAGCGGATCGACGCCGAAAGTGTGAGTGATCTCGAACTCCCCCATCTCCCCGCCCGGTCCCTCGGTGTGCACCAAGAAGCGACCGTCACGCCGGTAGAAACGCGACGTGATGCCTCGATACTCGAACAACGAGTCGTCGAAGTCGGCGAGAACCGTGCTGTCGGTGGCCTCGGCCATCGCGAGGTCGTGATCCGAACCGAGCCACGCGTCGTACGCCTCTTCGTGACACGAAATGCACTGCTCCCGCCCCACGAAGGTGAGGTCGCCGAGGCTCGTGTCGGGCGCGCCCGCGCGGGCGACGCGTTCTTTCACGACATATGCCGGCACGCTCAGCACGATCACCGCGGTCGCGATGATCCCGACGGTGCGCCACCGCGCGAGGTCGCCGCTCACGCGTAGGTCACCTGGGCGGCCTCGAACGCCTGGCGCTTCACCGCGCGGCGCGTATCCACCTTGACGATCCCGTTCTCGATCCGCACGGGAAACAGATCCAGCGCCCGCGGAGCGGGCGGGTTCAATACGTTGCCGCGGATGTCGTAGGCCGACGCATGGCAGGGGCAGACGAAGCGTCCCTCGTCATCGATCCAGGGGACCGTGCAGCCGAGGTGGGTGCACTCACGATAAAGAGCGATGAAGCCTCCATCCTCGAGGCGCACGAGGTAGAACTTGCCGGCGGGAAACGCCGTCACCGAGCCGGGCTCGAAGCGCTCGATCGAGCCCGCCACGACGATGGCTCCGTCGGTCCCGCGGGTGCGCGTCCGAGGTCGCAGGAAGTCGGCGGCGATCCACACGTACTCGGCCAGCGCCACACCTCCCAGCCCGAGCCAGATCTTCCACACGAAGCCCCGTCGAGAACCAGTCATGAGAGCCACGGCCACACGAGAGCCATGCCCGATCCGCGCAGCCACACGCCGGTCGCGGTCAGCACCGCCAGCGCCGTGAGCAGGAGAACGAACGAGGCCTGGATCGCTTCGTTGTTCGAGGCGGCGTAGCGCCGCTTGAGCGCGACGTAGAATCCGGCCAGCGCCGCTGCCAACACGACTGTGGGCAGCAGGCCGTTGCTCACGACCGCCGGCATCCCGGGCAGCCAGGTGCCCGCGTCGAGCCAAAACTCATCGAGTACGATCAAGAGAGGTGTAACCACGACGGCCGTGAGGGCGGCTATCGCCGCCATCCGCCGTCCCCTGTGCGACAGCAGCAGGACGCCGGAAGCATCGCTGTCGTACCGCAGGTAGGGAATCGCCAGCAGCGCACCCGCGATCAACAGGGGAATCAGCACTGCCGCGAAGAACGGGTGGAAGTGAAGCAAGAGCTCCTGGATTCCCATGAAGTACCACGGCGCCTTGGCCGGATTGGGACTCATTCCCGGGTTCGCCTCGTCCCCCAGCGGAGCGTTGAACACGACCGAGAAGAGGAGGACGAACGCAACGAGCACCAGGGCCACCGCGAGCTCGCGCAGCAACAGATTGGGCAGTGCGAGAACGCGCTCGGGATGCTGCTCCGGCTCCTCGTCGGGACCGCGTGGTACTACGACGCCGCGCGCCTTTCGTACGCGCCAGAAGTGGAATGCCATGAGCACGACGATCAGCACCGGGACGACCGTCGTGTGGAGCGTGTAGAAAGTGATGAGCGTCGCCGATCCGATGTCGGATCCGCCACGCGCGACGCCCTGGAGCCACTCCCCGGCGAGCGGAACGTAGCCGATCATGCCCGTGCTGATCGTGATCGCCCAGTAGGAGAGCTGGTCCCACGGGAGCAGGTAGCCGGTGAAGTTGGACGCCAGAACGCACAGCAGCAGTGAGAGGCCGATGATCCAGTTGAACTGGCGCGGCGCGTGGAACGCTCCGGTGAAATAGACGCGCAGGAGGTGCAGGAGCGCCACGATGACGAGGAAGTTCGCGCTCCAGTGGTGCACGTTGCGAACCAGCTTCCCGAAGAGAACCTCGTCCCGCATGGCGAGAATCGAGCCGTAGGCATCCTCCGGCGAGGGCTGGTACACGAACATCATGAGCACGCCCGTCGCTACGAGCAGCAGCACGAGCACGAGCGACATGCCGCCCAGTCCCCACGTATGCGTGTAACGCAGCGATCTCTCGGGAAGTCGTACCGGCCGGAAGTGCAACAGGAAGTTCTGGACGACTATCCACTTCCGGTCGCGGTCGCTATGGGGAAAGAGAGGTCCGCGGAAAATGGAATGCCACACGCTGCTGAGAACCCCCTGGCGCTCGCCGCTCTCAGCGGGCTCGGCCTCGGCCGTCCGCTCCGCCCCCTTCATCTTCTTGCTCATCGGTTGGCACCTGGATGGTACGGCGCAGCACGCTGCGCAGCAACGAGCGACGCCGCGGCCAGCATCGCGTCGGCGCAAGGTCCGTAGGCCGCGTACTTCCGGGTGTGAGCCAGCAGAGGCAGCTCGCGGGCCAGCGTCTGCAGGGTCGCGTCATCGTCGGCGCGGGCCACGAACACGCGTGGCCGCTCGCACGACGCCAACGCCTCGAGCCACCAATCTGAAGGGCGCAGCGGCGTTCCCGGCGCGCCGCTCCACTCGCGGTAGTGCTCGACCAGGTAGTTGCTTGTGAGCTCGGAGCCGTCGGTGGTGGATAGCACGATCGTGCGGCGCAGGTAGAAGGGGAGGCCCAGAGGGAGGGCGTGTACGCCCACCACCTGCGTCTGCGGTCCGGCCACCCGGTTCACCGCCGCGGCCAGCGCGGCGGCGGAGCGATCGTCTCCGATGGCGTCCATCAAGCCGCGGCTCACCAACGGAATCGCCGCGACCGGCAGGCTCAGGGCAATCAGCGCGGCCACGCTGTGCGACGCGGCGACCCAGCCCACGATCCCCGCCACAATGCAGACGAGCCCCAGCGCCTGCGCCGTGCCGGGGATGGCCTGGGCGACCGCGGGGGTCGCGGGCACCAGACCCGGTATGGATTTGGCCGCTATCAGCAGGCCGATCCCGATCAGCAGCAGTCCGGCTCCAGCGGCGCGCACGCCCGGCAGCCGGCCGCGTGCGCCGTCCCACAGCGCCGCTACGAGGAGGCCGGCGGCCGGAACGAGGGGAAGCACGTACTGGGGACGCTTGGACTGCGAGAGCGAGAAAAACAGGAGCGGCACGAGTATCCACAGCGCCAAGAAAACGAGCCGTCTGTCACTGCCGGCTGGCGCAGCGGCCTCCGTCCGCCGGCCCCGGGCGTGCCTCCGCTCGAACCATCCCGCGACGAGAACGATCGACCAGGGTAGAGCGGCGGCTGGGAGGATCGCCAGGAAGTACCAGATGGGACCGGTGCGCCCGAGCTCGTCGGTGGTGAGCCGGCGCGCGGTCTCCGTGACGAGCGCGTAGCCGAGAAAGTCGGGAACGTCCTGCGAGACGGCGAGGACCCAGGGGAGCACGAGCGCGGGGAAGAGCAGCACCCCCACCGGATCGAACAGGGTACGCAGCCGGCGCCGCCAGGCTGCGTACGGGACCACCACCATGAGCGGCACCGCCAGCGCGATGGGTCCCTTGGTAAGAACGCCCAACGCGATGGCGACCCAGGCCGCGGCGCACCAGACCGCGGGAGATGGGCGCCGACCAGTGCCAGCCTCCCCATCGCCTTCGGTCGCCATGAAGAACGCGACCAGCGCCGACACCACGAAGAACGTGAGCGCGCTGTCGAAGATCACGGTGCGAGCGTAGGCGAGAGTGAACGGAGTGGCCGCTGTAGCGATCGCGGCCGTCCATGCGGCTGCGCGCCCCCAGAGCCGGGCGCCGAACCAGGCGACCACGAGCAGCGTGGCGAGGGTGAACAGCAGCGAGGGGAGCCGCACCGCCAGCTCGGTCGGACCCAGCACCTCGACAGCGGCCGCGCCGGCCGCGAAGTACAGCACGGGCTTGTCGAGGTAGGGCAGGCCGTTCAGGCGCGGCAGCACGTAGTCGTTGGTGGCCGCCATCTCCCGGGCGACCTCCGCGTTGCGCCCCTCGTCCGGATCGAGCAGCGGATAGCCTCCGAGGTCGAAGGCGAGCCCCACCAGCACGATGGCTGCGCACGCCAGGAGCCCGGCCGTACTGCGGGCGATCAACGCCCTTCGTCAGCTGCAGGCACGGGTGAACCGGGCCCCTGCGCCACCGTGATCGGGATCTCGGTTCGCAGGTCCTCGTCCACCTCGATCTCGAAGCGGTAGGTCCCGGCGCTCTGGAACGGAACGTCGAACACGAGTATGCACCCGGCCGCGATGTCCAGGACGCCGGCCGGCGGCTCACCGATGTTCACCGTCCCATCTCCCTTGATGACCTCGTCGCCGCTCTCGTTCACCAACCGAATGCGCACGGCGTGCTTGCCGATCTCGGTTCGCCTTCCCTTGAGGTGCAACACGAGATGGAGCCGCGGGTGCACGGTGGGGAACCTGCCCACCCAGATGTGGGAGAAGATCCCCATGACGGAGAGCTTCCCGAACCGGTCGATGATTGCGTAGTCGCACACCACCGCGAGGTCGATCTTCATTGGGTCACCGCGAAAGTCCGAAGTGTCTCGGCCAGTTCAGCCGCCGTGCCGACGGGTGCCGCGCATTGCGTCCCGGCGCACACGTAGGCTCGGGGGGCCTGTCCGTCCACCATTGCGCGCACTGCTTCGGGCAGTTCCTCGGTTGTGTCGCCCGGCCGTAGCCAACGCAGCACCTTGCGGGGACGGTAGGTGTTGCGCGCGACGCGGCGCAGCTCCCGCGTGTCGTCGTCGTCCTCGCCCACCACGACCACGTGAACGGCCGGCATCACGGCCCAGTCCACGGCGCGCAGCAACGCGGCCGCGAAGATTCCGAGCCGCAATGCGTCACCCGCGAAGTTCTCCAGCAGCTCGTCGCGGTATGTCCGCCACTCGTCGCGGCCCGTGTGCTCGAAGAGGCGTGAGAGCACGATCCCGGCCACCCCGTTTCCCGAGGGCGTGGGGGAGTCCTGGATCGGCTTGATCTCCTGGTCGAGGAAGCCCTCGCCGCCGCGGCCGGGCACCGTGTCGAGCAACCCGCCGTCGTCCGAGCCGTAGTCGCTCATCACCTGCGCCATGAGCCGTTCGGCCCGATCGAGCCACTTCCCGTCTCCTGTGGCCTCGAATGCGTCGATGGCCGCCTGGGCCACCATTACCTGGTCGTCCAGGATGCCCGAGACCTCGCTGCCCGGCGCGTGGCGCATGCCGCCGGCGAGGTCGGGTTCCGCCGCCTCATCGAACAGGCGCTCCAGGGTCAGCACGGCGTGCTGCTCCAGGTCGGGTCGGTCGAGGAGCGCCGACGCGCTCAGCATCGCCGAGGCCATGAGGCCGTTCCAACCGGTGTACAGCGTGGTATCCACGAACGGCTGCGGCCGCTCGGCACGGGCGTGCGCCAGCTTGGCGAGCCCCGAGGCGAGGAGCCGCTCGACGGAGCCCTCGCCCTTGCCCAGCGCTGCGGCGACGTCCGACGGCGACTGCTTGAGCCACAACACGTTCTTCTTCGGGTTGTGGTGCATCTCGCCGGCCTCTTCGATGTCGTAGCGCCGGGACAGCACGGAGAACTCCTCTGCGTCGGTGACGGCCCGTGCCTCGTCAGGCGTCCACGTGAAGTAGTCGCCGTCGTCATTGGGTCCGACATCGGCATCCTGGGACGCGTAGTAGCC
>Ga0255054_10000755_pt1 | contig 19064 bp, 19 predicted proteins | sample JV7_2_23_MG_FD_188634 | JGI IMG/M metagenome (GOLD analysis project Ga0255054, IMG submission 188634) | Seawater microbial communities from Jervis Inlet, British Columbia, Canada - JV7_2_23 | ecosystem: Environmental > Aquatic > Marine > Inlet | place: Canada: British Columbia | collected...
GCTGGGGCGCGCTCTTACAGAAGCATCAATGCGCCCGGCAATATCTCCAGTTCAAATGACGTGTGCAGCGGCTGTACTTCGCCGTCAAGATGAGAAGGCAGTGGCTCTGCCGCCTTGATGCTCACGTGCCGCACCGACGCGTGACTGATATCGGGCTCGTCCATATGCTGACCACGCATGAGCTTCGGCAACAATTGCAGAATGCGCAGACGCGTCACCGGTCCGGCGATAATCAGCTCGAGCACCCCATCGTCATTGATTGCCATTGGCGCGATGTAGAACATGCCACCGATCCACGACCCGTTGCTGATGCTGGCGAGCGTTAGCGGCCCATTCCATTGCAACTCATCGCTGCGAATCTCTATCTCGGGTGTCGCGATGTCATCCAGCATTGCGCGAAAGATCGCCAGCAGGTAAACGAGATCGCCGACAGGCCATCGGTACGAGCGTGCGATCCGAGTAACTTTGGCGTCGAGCCCGATGCCGGCGCCATTCGCAAAATAGCGGTCGTTCATACGGCCGACGTCAATGGGTCTTGGCGGCGCACCATCCTTGATACGACGAGCAAGTAGTCGGGTTGCCGCTTCCCAGTCCAGCGGGATCTGTGCCGCCTTGGCAAAGTCGTTACCCGTGCCGGTCGGCACGACGCCGAGTGCCGCGCCGCCACTAGCTGCCATGATGCCGTTTACCGCTTCGTGAACACTGCCGTCTCCGCCGGCAACGACAAGCTGGCCGGCCTCACTGCGGGCCAACTCACCGGCCTGTCCTTCAAGATCCCCGACGCTACGGCTTTCATGGACGTTAACCGTGATGCCGGCTGCTTCCAGCAGTTCGCGTATCCGTCGCAGCCGGCGACCCGCCCGTCCGCGTCCGGCGACCGGGTTAATCAACAATGAGACGGTTTCGGCTGTCATCGAGTCGCCGTGGCAGAAAGACACCCGATGCTACAATGCCGCGGTTGGCACTGGCAAAAGGCCCCATGCATGCTAGAACTCGGCATAAAGTTCCTGCTCAGCTATTTCATCGGCTCGCTCATGGGCGCGATGATCGTCGGACGGATCCGCGGTGGCGTCGATATTCGCACGATGGGCAGCGGCAACGCCGGAGGCACAAACGCATTGCGGACCCAGGGCGCGATGTTCGCGGTCGGTGTTGTCCTTATTGACGTGGGCAAAGGAGCGATTGGCGCAGGTGTTATTCCTGCACTCGACCTGCCATTCGTCGGCATCGACCCGGACATCTCGCGCACCTGGCTAACGATAAGCTGCGCAGCCGCGGCGGTATTCGGTCATGTCTGGCCGTTCTACCACGGCTTCCGGGGTGGCAAGGGGGCCGCCACGTATGTCGGCACGTTCATCTTCCTGAATCCTGTCCTGATTATTCCGCTGATTCTCGTCTGGGCCTGGGTCGTCGTGCTATCCGGGTATGTGGGACTGGCGACGATGACGGCTGCGATCTCGGTTCCGCTTTGGTTGGCGGCGACCCGCTTGCCGGCCGACCAGGCGCTGTTCATCTATTCGGCCGTGATGGCAATCTTCATCGTCTACTGGCACCGCTCCAATATCCGGCGGATGCGTCGTGGCGAGGAGCTCCGCAACACGAGACTGATGGTGTTCCGTCGCAAGGCACAGGTCTCTGACGATGACCAGCATTGACGCGACCGCTATTCACGATTCACTGGATCCCGGCGTTGCCGCCCGCATGGTTCAACTCGAGGTCTTTGCGGAGATTGAATCGACGAACAGTTACCTGCTGCAACAACAAGCACCTGCCGCGGGCAAGCATCGTGTAGCCATTGCAGACCACCAGACGGCGGGGCGGGGCAGGCAGGAACGTGAATGGATCTCGGCACCCGGTTCCAGCCTGTGTCTGTCACTGGCCTATACGTTTTCGACCAGGCCCGACAACTTGCCTGGATTGACACTTGCAATCGGTGTTGCCGCGCTGAACGCCCTGCGCAATTCGGGTATCGATGACATCTCTCTCAAATGGCCGAATGACCTCGTCGCACAGGATGGCAAACTGGGTGGGATGCTTGCCGAAAGCCAGTTCAGAAGCGAAGCTAACGCGACCGTGGTTGCTGGCATCGGCATTAATTTCGATCTGCCCGTGCAACTGATTCAGGAAAACGCGTCGCGCTGGGCACAGCATGCCGTCGATCTGAATGCGCTCGTACATCGGCCGCCGACGCGCGAGGCCGTATCCGTTGCGCTGATCGAAAACCTCGTCGAGTCGCTAAGCGTGTTCGAAGAGGAAGGGTTCAGCGCCTTTGTCACTTCCTGGCGCGACCACGACTGGTTGCGCGGCCGGCAGATCACGGTCGAACAATCAGAAGGGCAAATCAGCGGTACCGCGTCTGGCATCGACGACGACGGTGCCCTCCTTCTAAGCAGCGGCGATTCCATAACACGCGTGATCACCGGTTCGATCATTGTTACCAGCGCCTCCGGAATATCCGCGTGAAAGCACTGCTGCTGGACGTCGGCAATACGCGAATCAAATGGGGCGTTCTGGACGGTGAGGAAATTCACCGTACCGGGCACATCGCACAGCAGAAAGTGCGGGAGCAGGGCATCGGTGTACTCACGTCAAAGTTGCCGAGTAATGTTGACGCCGTGCTCGCCAGCAATGTCGCGGGGCAGACTTTTGCGACCCGGCTTTCCGGCGTCATCGGCATGCACTGCAAGTGTGACGTTCATTTCGCGAAGCCCGAGCGACAGGCTTGCGGCGTCCGCAATGGATATCGGCAACCTCGACGCCTGGGCGTCGACCGCTGGGCGGCGATGATCGGTGCGTGGACGGAGCTGCAGTCGGACTGTGTCGTGGTGGACGTTGGCACGGCAGTCACGATCGATGCCCTCGACGATGAGGGGCAGCACATCGGCGGTCAGATCCTGCCGGGCGTCGCGCTGATGTGCGCCGCGCTGGCTGCAAGCACCAGTGATATAAATCCGGTCGGCGGCCGCGTACCGAATGCCGGCGCAGGACTCGATATCTTCGGCGACAACACTGCAAAGGCGGTAAGGAACGGCGCCTGGAATGCGGTTGCAGGTGCTGTTGAGCGGTCAATTACGACTTTGCGATCAAATGCTTACGATCCGCTCGTGGTCTTGACCGGCGGTGACGCCTCGCGCATGCTTACGGCGCTTGGCTCTGAATTTCTGCATCGACCGAACCTTGTCCTGCAAGGCTTGGCTCGCATGCTTGATGACCTTATCGATAAACGATGAAAAATCTGCTGCTACTGCTGGTTCTCGCGAACATCCTCTATTTTCTGTGGGGATGGTTTGTCGAGGAGCCGCCGCAGCCCGGTGTCGCTATGGTCGACGAGTCGGAGCTCGGGCCGGCCCTCGAGGTTACCGCCGATCGTTCCGCCGAAGCCGTCGCCAGCATCGGCGCGGTCCTCGGTTCCGGTAAGCCTTCGGACCTGGAAGCAGTCGTCGGCCGGTCCTGCGTTACGATCGGGCCGTTTCGCGCGAGCGAGGACGCTGATACTGCGCAGACCTTGTATTCCGGCAAAGGCATGCGTGCCCAGGTGCGTTCGGGCGTCGGGCAGATCTTCGTCGGACATTGGGTACAGATCCGTAACGTCGAGGACCGCGACAGCGGCAACGCCACGCTCGCGAAGCTGCAGGCAGGCGGACTCGGGGATGCCTACCTCTGGGACAGTGACGATGAAGGGCTGAAGATCTCTCTTGGCCTGTTCGGCGATATTGCCGGAGCGGAGAAGATCGAGCTACAGGCAACGTCGCTGGGATTCAACGCGGAGATCGTGCCACGCATGAATGAGGGCACGGTATATTTTGTCGACATCGCGTTGCCGCCTGGTCGTGGTGCCAGCGCTATCGTCGAGCAGTACGGGGAAGACAAGGTGCGGCTACGCGATGCGGCGACCTGTCCGCAGACCCGATGATGCGACTCAGGCCCTTGTCTTGACGGGGCGAAAAGCTAATAATTCGCGCCCCTTGCTCAACGTATCGTGAGCGATAATAGCCGGCATAGCTCAGTTGGTAGAGCAACTGATTTGTAATCAGTAGGTCCCGTGTTCGAATCATGGTGCCGGCACCACACAACGAACGCCCGCTCCGGCAAACCGGAGCGGGCGAATTGCCTAGCTTGTGCCGGCTGCTTCCTTACGCAGCATCGCGAACCAGACGCTGTTGAAATTCCAGTTCGCTACCTCGTGCAAGAGTTCGTCGGCCTCCTGCGACTGCCCTGCGCCCCGCAGGGCCATTGCCAGCATGTAGGCGTTTTTGACATCGCCCGCGCCAGCGCTGGTGCTTAGATTGGCCTGTCGGTAATGCTCGATCGCAAGATCGTAGTCGTCCTGTTTCAGCGCAGCTAATCCGAGCAGTTCGTGGTAGCGCTCCATTCTGCGCGGGTTGTCGTCATCGGCCAGTAACGCCGCAAACTCTTCAGCCTTCGCTTGTGCCGCCGCATAATCGCCCTGCCGCGCGGCGAGTTTTCCTTGCCAGAATACAGCGGTCGCTTTTTGTTGCCGCACGAAGTTCTCGTCACCTGAATTAGCGCCGGCTTCTGCCAACGAGGCGGACAGATGCTCGACGGCGTCCGCGGCATCATCCAGCATATCGTGGTTAAAACAGATATCGGCGAAGTTCGTCAGCAGGAAGTTGCGGGCGCCGATCTTCTGGTCCCCCGGCATTTCAAGTGTGTCGATTCGATCCAGTTCGCGCTTCAGCTCGTCGACAGCCGCCTGGTGATCACCGGCATGCAGGTTCACAAAGGCTCGGTAGTTTGCCAGCGTCGACTTGTTGCCTTCCTGGCCGGCAGCGATACCCGTGTCGTAGTCCGTGCGGGCTTCATCATAGTTACCCAGGAACGAATTGACGTGGCCACGCTTCACCGCCGCAATCTCATTTTTGGCGTCAAGCTGCAGGGCCTTGGAGTAGTCTTCGCGGGCTGCTTCTAAATTGCCCATCGCACGATGCACATCGCCAATATTGACCCAGAAATTATCTTCGTCGGGCTCGAGTTCGATCGCGCGCTGGAAATACTGCTCCGCCTTGGTGAAGTCTTTGGGATTGTTGAACAGATAGGCAAAGCCGAGGTTGTTGTAGCTGAAAGCCTGATCGGGAGCCAACTCGACCGCTTTCTCGCCTGCAGCACGCGCATCGGCATGTTGGTTCTGACCGGCGAGCAATCCGGCGTAGACGATCCACGCTCGAGGTGATTCCGGATAAGTGTCAACCAGCTTCTTGCCGAGTTTCAGGCCTTCCTCGGTGTCGTTCGTCACAAAGCTCATATTGATCGACGCCCAAAGTTGCTCACCTTCGGTGCCGCTGGCAGCTAATTGCTTGGCGTGCCGGGTCGCTTTGACGAATTGCTCACCGGACAATGCCGTGTTGCCGAGCATGATCCAGCCCCCGACGAAGTCCGGATGCTGGTCAGTCAACTCCCGCGCAGCCTGATTGGCCTCGATGAAGTCGCCACGGTCCGCCAGAGATCGAACAGTCTTGTAGAGCGACAGTGCCGCCTCATCCGAGGATGACAGCGGGATACCGCCGTCATTTGCAGCCATAGCCGCCGTTTCTGTTGCCGTTTTCGCTCCTACGTCCATCGGTGCCTGATGCGAACTGTCTTGTTGCTCCGAGCACGCGACAACCAGGGCAAGTGCCGCGAGGCACGCCAAAATTTTTTTATACGTCATTTATCTCTCCCCACAATGAGTGGTATTTGTCGACTTGTTCTCGGTCCTCGCCGGTTTGCCCTTGCGCCAAACCGGGGGGCCATTTTTTGGTGCTACATAAGACCACCACCCTGGAGTTTAGTTCATGACACGCTCGGCGCCGCTGCGCACAGCCAGCGTGACCTTCAGCGCCCCATTCCGGGGCGCTGATTCGTCATGTAGGCTTCGTGTAGACAAGTTTCCATCGTCGAAACGCAGACCTTTTATATGACAACCGCGACAACACCAATCAGCATCTGGACCGGACAAGGGCTGCACGCAGTTGGCCTGGTATTTCTACTCGCCATTGTTTGGGCGATTTGGACGTATCTCGGCGAGCCGTTTCCGGCCGGATTTTGGATCGCTGTTTCCTTTCCAATCGTGCACCAGGTTTTCGTATGGGTGGCATGGCGGCTCGAATTATTATCCTCAGCTACGAGCAATGCGATTGGCTTCCGAGGATACGTCGCATGTTTTTTCCTGCTATTTGGCGGCCGCTTCCTTTCATTGTTTGCATTGGCCTGGATGGACCGTGATAGCCTCCAGCTTCAGGCGCTTCCGCGAATTGTTGTAACCGGGATTCTTGCTGTACTCGGTGTTTACGCCATGTACAGTGTCATGCGATTCTTTGGAATGGCTCGAGCGGCAGGCGCCGATCATTTTGATACACGATACCGCAACATGCCTTTGGTGAAGGAGGGCATTTTTCGATTTACGAGCAACGGTATGTACGTCTATGCGTTTCTTTTGTTTTGGGCCGTCGCCGTTGGTTTCAATTCGTCAGCAGCGCTCACTGTCGCGGCATATAGTCACGCCTACATTTGGGTGCATTTCTATGCCACCGAGAAGCCCGATATGGACTTTCTATACTCCTCGACTTGATGGGCTCGATGCGACGAAAAAATGGCATTAAGCAAAGGCCCCCAAATGGGGGCCTTTTTCTATTCGACACGCATCAGCCTGCCGCTTTGGTCGAAGATGGCGTACTGGGTCTTGCCGGACTTCTCGTAAATCCAGGTATTGCCGTTCCTTAGCGTCGGCTCACCGCACTTTTTCAGTACTTCGTATTTGCCGGGGCCATGTCGCTGGCCACCGCTAACAATGTGCGATCCGCAGCGCATGGAACCGGACGCAAATACCGGTTCCGGCAACAAAGTAAGAAAAACCAAGGTCAATGCGACGATTATTAGAGATCTGCAAATCATTTCTTGTACCTCCGATACCTTTATTTCGTGGTCGCAGTGAATACCCGATTACGGGATGCGATATTCAAGATCCTTAACGACAAGCAGACCGGAATCGACGCGGATATCCGCGCCTGCTGCAGCACCGGCGACCAATGCGCCGAGCGGCGAGCGAACACGGAGCTTGCCTGAGCCCGAAATGCCCGCGAACCTGCCTTCACCGTCAATCAATGTGAAGGTGCCGGTGCAATCTCCCACCTTGCCTTTGCAGGCTAGTTCTGCATAAGCGACATCGTCAGCGGATGCTGTAATTTCACAATGCGCGGAGGCATCGGAATCGCCTGATGCCGGGTTGAGGTTCAGAGTTACCGGACACATGACGAACGCTTCGTGAATCTCGCCGCGCGATGACTGGACATACATAACGCCGTGCATTGCACCGAGGAACATCATTGTCTCGGTATCCACCTGGAAAACACGTCCCTCAGCAGCCCAGGGAATAATCGCCTGGATGGTGTCCTGCTCAGCAGACTGAACCGGTGAGATATTCAATAGCAGTAGCGCTGTAGCCGCTGCCAGGTAGCCCTTCTTGTCGGTCATTACCTCGTCTCCTGAATGATGTTCGGATTGTATTGTAGCCTTGAAAGACCGCACCAACAAAAGATTATGTCTGCTTGCTGCCGCAAGGGCATACTGGCGACTGGTAGAGGAGGTGATGTGCGCAGAGCAATTCAGCTGCTGCTATTTGGAGTCGCAATTTCATTTCCGTGGGCAATGTTGCTGGCCGACGAAATTGAAGGCACAACAAAGGTTGCCTATAAGTCTGGATACGGTGATCTCGAGGAGTTCGGTGGTCCGGCCAGTACAGCCGCGGAACTGAAGGAGGCTGACCGGGTCAAGTCGTCCGTCTTTCGATTCGAGAATATCGAAAGAGGCCTCGAATCCTGGTTCGAATGGAAAAACCGAATGTTCGACAACTATGGGTCGAGTTTCGGATTCGACGTGAACTGGCTGTACCAGCGCGCGTCGGCAAGCCTCGGTGACCGCGATGCATTCGGAGCGATCTATCGCTTGCGAGGTGAGTGGATCGCGATTGGCCGCGGTTCACCCAATACGGGCAGCCTGGTCTACCGTGCGGAATACCGCGACAATCATTTCACGGATGTAGCGCCTGCAGCGTTCGGCAAGGAGGTCGGTGCCGCCTCGATTACCACGGGATTCGCGTACGCTTCCAACTTCGGCCCAACCGTGTCGGAGCTGTATTGGAAACAGCTATACAACGACAAGCGCTTCGGCTTCGTTGTTGGCATCCTGGATTTTGGTCCCTATTTCGATTACTACCCGTACACGACCCTCGGCAAGGGGTTCCTTACGCGCGAGTTTCTGCTGAACCCGACGCTGGCAACAACGGGTGTTGGACACCTGGGTGCTGCGGCGAAGGGTTTCATCGGCGATCACGTCTGGGTCGGTGGTGCGCTCTATGATGCCAATGCTGTCAATGGCGAAATGAATTTCGATACGTGGGATGGCGGTGAGTTGCTTAGACATGTCGAGGTCGGCTGGACGCCCAGTCGTAAGCGCAATCGCACGGACCGGGTACAAGTTACTTACTGGGAAGTCGATGAACGTCGGGATGCGGGTATTCCCGCGGGTAGTGGTTGGGCGCTTAGCATGAGTGGAGAATTCGGCGACAGGTACGTACCGTTCTTTCGCGTCGGTGATACAGACGGCGGTGGCGGCGCGCCGGCCGAACACCATGTTTCTGTCGGATTCGGAAAGGTACTTCGCCGCGACGATCGGATTAGTGTCGCGCTTGCCCGAAACAAACCATCGCGGAAGACAAATGGTGAGGACCTTGACTACGAGTACCTGGTCGAAGCGTCGTATCAGGTTCAGGCATCTCAGAACGTGTCGCTTCTTCCCAATGTCCAGCTAATCATCGACCCCGCCAATTACCCGACAAAGAGCCACGTCTGGGTATTCAGTCTTCGGATCCGGTTGACGCTGTAGTCGAAAAATGACCTACAATGCCGACCTGATCCCGGGATCTCTATCGCCTGCGGCCACCGCCACGAGATCGGTTGTAACTGCCGGAACGCTGGTTGCCACGTTGCCGCTGGCTGTGACTGCGGTCCATTTGTTGCCTGTTGGAGCTGTTGCTGCGCTGAGAAGAGCTCTGTTGCGATGAGCGTTGGCTCTGTGCTGCATCTGATCGTGATTGTTGCGACTGGTTACCGGACTGCTGCTTGTCCGTTTGCCAACTGTTGCCTGATCGCTGCTCCCATCCCTGGTCGGATTTGCGATGGACATTGCCGTTCTGGTCTGCATAGACATTGTTTGGACGATTGCCGCCGGCCGTCGCGCCGGCCTGACTCCGCGCCTGTCCTTGCGCCGTCGATTGTGCCTGGTTTCGAGCGGTGGACTGCGCCTGATTACGCGCCTGGCTCTGCGGTGTAGACCGGGCCTGGTTGCGGCCGCTGTTGTACATATTTTGCCGGTTGGCATTCCTTTGTCCGGCGCGATAACCCGCTCGATAACCGGCGCGACGACCATGTCGGTAGCCACGACGGTAACCACGGCGATAGCCGCGGTAACTGCGGGGGCCCCACCAGCCGCCCCGATACCAACCGCCGCGGCCGACATAGAAAGTAAACGGACCGGTCGAATAGCTCAGGCCGAAACTCCAGCCACCCCATGGGTTGTAACGAACGTGAAAGCCCCAGGTGGAATGACGTGGGTAATAACGCGTGCCATACCAGTACGGATAGTAATAGCCAGTGCCGTAGACGATAGTCGTGTTGTACACATAGGTACCGGTGTAGCCGGGCAAGTAGCCTACGTACACGACGTCGTTCGTATAACTGTAAATACGCACGTAGGTAACGTGATACATCGGTGAGCTTGGTGGAATCGTATAGATGACATCAGGTACCGACGTCGCAACAACCCACGGACCGGTCGGGTTGCTCGCAACAAACCACACCGCATCATCAACGGCATAGTAAACGTTATCCGCCTTGATAACCGGTGTTGGCGAATTCAACGCATAGTCCATCGACGTTTCTTCGATATCTTCGAACTTCGGGTCGCCGTCGTATTCCACATCCAAACTGGCTTTCTTACGCTCGATGGTCGCTGTTTGCGGTATCTGGGCATTGATCACCGCTTCCTCTGCCAGATCCGTGCCGGGCACGGCGTATAAGACCGTGCCCATCTGGTCTTCCTCGGGAATTGCGGCGAAGTCATCGGGTAGTTCGTTGCCGGGAACATAGGCCCACGGTCCGTCCAGCGAGTCCGCGGCGTACCATCGACCTGCCAGTAACACGTAATGCATCTGATTTGTGAGGTGCAACAGTACATCGCTGTCTGTGTTGCTCATGTACAGGAGGTCAGTCCCGGAAATCGGCGTGTATTCGGGCTCACCGGTCGAGGAGATGAGCTCCGTGGGATCGGTCGCGACGACGATCGCAGGAGGCGGCCCTGGTTCCTCGCCCTCTTCTATCTCTTCCGCGTCTTCAATTTCTGCCGGGTCGGGCTCCGGCGCGAGTGCGGCGACTTCGTTGGGTACGGATGCCGCAACTGTCCACTCGCCCTTGATGTCGGACGCTGTGTACCAGGTCTCAGCATCGGCATTCAGGTAGTAGGTTTTCTTCTTCGAGTCCAGTAGCACCGTAAACGGCGTGTTAATCACCCGCATCAGCGCGCTATTCTCTTCTTTTTTCAGCCTCGGCTCGCCGTCGATCGTAATAAGTACGGCTGCCTCCGGCTTGAATATGACGATCGGTGGCTCAGTACTGATCTGGCTCGCGGCACTGATTCGTTGCTCACGAAGGTCCAGGCTTGCCAATAGCCGGTCCAGGGAGATCAATAAGTCCCATTTGGGCATCTCTGTTTCCAGCAGCCCCTTCAGCTGAGCCGCCTTCGCCTCATCCTGCTCCGGGAACCGGGTCCGGGTTACCGCAATATCTGTGAGCGTTGCAGTACGTTCTTCACGATCCGTCTCCAACCTCGCGGAAAACCAGACCGCGCCAAACACGGGTTTTTCGGAGCCGGAGATTTCGAGCGCCATGGCTGCGCGGCCATCCAGGCGATTGCCGTCGAGTTTCTCGGGCTGCGGCTGGTAAAACACGACCGTGCCCTGGGATGTCGGAATCTCACGCGGCCACGGAGTGTCCTGCTCCTCCTGGCCGTTGGCAGCGGTCGCCAGACCCATGCAGGCCAGAATCGCGATCGTAGCAGTGTCAATTCGTCTCATCGTGCAGCTCGTGCGGCATCAGGTACAGAAGGTCGGAAGACTGCTGCATTTCGCCGGCAGGGTCAATTTGATACAGTGAATTCCTGCATCTTCGTGCACGAATAAGAAATTCCGAAAAGCAGGACATTACCCACTAACAGGATCTCCCCATGTTCCTTGACTACTTTGCCTTGACGCTAATGATCGTCGTAGGCCTGATTCTGGTGTACGCGGCTATTTACATCCACGACATACCGTATGAGATGGCCGTGAAGCGCAATCACCCTCACCAGGATGCTATTCACTACGGTGGCTGGCTCAGTCTTTTTACCTTGCACGCCATCTGGCCGTTTCTGTGGATTTGGGCCACGTTATACAAGCCGGGGGTCGGCTATGGATTCGATTCCGGTGGGGACGGGTCGGGAACCGAACTGGCGAAGTCGGTTGAAGAACTGACTAAGACGGTTGAGGAACTGCAACAGCAGGTAAGCGCGCTGCAGCAATCATCGCCCGATGAGGAACAGCCATGATTGACATTCTCATCTTGACCTATGCGGCGATCCTGTGGGTTATTTTCAAGGTCTTCAAGGTCCCGATTAACAAATGGACCGTAACGACGTCCATACTGGTCGGTGTCCTCGGCATCGGTTGGGTGGTTATCACGATGAACTACCACCATCCGTATAGCCGCGAAGCCCGCATGTACTTCTATACGACTCCTGTTTATCCGCGCGTCAACGGGCGTGTGGCCGAAGTGCCCGTCGAGCCGAATAACCCCCTGCGCAAGGGGGATGTGCTGTTTCGCTTCGATCCTCGTCCATTCGAGGATGACGTTGCTGTACGGCGGGGGGAACTGGCCGCGGCGGAAGTAGAGCGCGACCGATACAAGGAAGAATACGATCGCAGCCTGGAACTCGTGCGAGCAGATGCGGGCTCGGAGCGAGAAATGGCGAGATGGCGAATTCAGTATGAAACATCACTTGCCAACATTGAGACGCGCAAGGCCCAACTGGATCGAGCGTTGTTTGACCTCGAGGAAGAGGTCGTGGTTCGGGCGCCGAGCTCAGGTTACGTAACCCAGGTCCGGGTACGGCCGGGAATGGCGCTGCTCGCCCAACCGCAGGGTATTGCGGCAATGACTTTTGTGCACGCGGCCGAACTCGAGTTGTGGGCCGGCTTTCTGCAGAACGGCTTACGGAACATCAAAGTCGGTCATGACGCCGAGGTCACTTTCGATGCAGTTCCCGGGCATGCGTTCTCGGGGCGAGTCGCGAAAGTCAGCAGCGCAATCGCACAGGGACAGCTGCAACCAAGCGGTGAGCTGATTAATTTTGATAATTTCGCGCAACGTGCTCAGCAGGGCAGGGTTGCGGTGATGATCAAGGTCGAAGACGACTTGTCGGAATACAACATTCCCGCTGGCGCAAAAGCAGAAGTTGCTATCTACAGTGAGCGCTGGACGCCGTTTTCAATCATCCGCAAGGTTTTGCTGCGAATGAAGAGCTGGCAGAAGTACATCTTCCCGGGCGGCTAAGGGGGCCATCGGCGCCAATTCTCGCGTTTCCAACTTGTGCTAGGTTCAAGTCCCTGTCGCTGGCTGCTTTACACAATACTCTTTGTAAGCGACTTGTCCGCAGAGACATTGACCGATACCGCGCTTTGGGCCGGTGGGGTCTTTTATCCGAAGCGTGTATCCGGCTCACTCAGCCCCAGCGTCTTCACTGGCAGAAATCCACCTGGCCAATGGTCGCGCTGAGACCCCGTGGGCGATCAGGCTGAAGAATACGGTGAAAACTACAACCAGGCTCATGAGTTCTGCGCCGGGTAACTCAGTGTCGAGCACAATTACGGCGAAGACGATGCTGGCGAGACCGCGCGGCCCGAACCAGCTGAGAAAAAATCGGCTTTTGACAGATTCACCGCTACCGGTAAGTGACAGGAATACGGGTAGCACACGGATAAGTGTCAGGCTTAATATCGCGTACACGAAAACCTGCCACGTAATGAACCCCGCCAGTTGACCGATGACAGCGACGCCGAACAGCAGCCATGTCAGCAACGCAAGTGTCTCAGCGACACCCTCTGCCGCAAGCACGAGTTTGTGGGTCGATCGCCCGGCCAGTAGTCCGAACGTGATGCCACCGACGAACGATGCGATATAACCGCTGCCGTGTAAAGTTTGGGCAAATGCAAAGCAGGCGAGGGCCAGTCCGGCAACGCTAACCTGCATCCAGATCGGTGTCACCCAGCCTTTGTTCCAGCAGAATCGATACAAAGCAGCGCCGATCGCCGCCAGCCCGACGCCAACCATTGCTCCAATGCCGAGTTCCTGGGCAACCAGAAGAAGTGGCGACGAGGAGTGACCGACTCCGGCGCCACTCTCCAGCGCCAACGCGATAAATACGAATAGAATCGGCACACACAGGCCATCGTTCATGCCGCTCTCGACATTCAGTCCTTCCCGGATTCGCGCCGGTACGGACGGGTCGGTAATTACGGCTTTGCCGAGCGCCGCATCGGTGGCAGCAAGCATCGTTGCCAGAATGGCCGCTTCGAAGACACTGAGCACGTCGAACATGACCAATGCCAGGCCAAACCCCAGGGCGATGACACCCGGCAGTCCCAATAGCAACATTCGAAGCGGGATCTGGAAGCGCTTCCTGAGTATGCCGAGATCTGCATGTGCCGCGTCGACGAACAGGATCAAAGCGAGGGTGAGGTCGGCAAGCAGGCGCAGGTCGCTTCGAACCTCATCGCCCTCAAACCAGCCGAGCACCATCGGACCCATGATGATTCCGGCAATAACGAACACGATAGGTCCGGAGACAGTACTGCGTTCAACTCGCCCTGCAACAATGCTGTACAGAAAGACAAAAAGGGCAAGAATCGCCAGCTCATCGTACATCGTGAGTCCTCGGTTGGCGCCGCCGTTGCCGATGGCGCGCACTGTTAGCTTGGACCTGATCTTAGTATAATCGTATCTGCGTGTAACTCCGCGATATCCGTATGGTCATCGTACCGATGTATCGCAAAGAGCTCTTAACAAGAACGTCTGTCAATACGCCAGTGGAGCACAAACATGTCTCAGAACAATGATCCGAACAATCGCGCTGATGAACCGGAGACGCAGGCAGGTTCGTCGCAATCCGGCAGCGAGGAATCAGTGTCGAATGGCGAAGTGCTCGATGATAGTGGACGCCGTACATTCCTGAAACGTGCTGCGCTTGGTGGCGGTGGTGCGCTGCTGGCCGGAGGGGCGTCTTACGGCTTCATCAAAAGCGAACTCAAGGGCAAGCCCATAAGCGACTATCCCATGATCGACGAGGCAATTTTCAAACCGAAGGATCAACGGGCTACTGTCCTGGCATTTGCTCACAGCCAGAACCTGGCTGACAGATATCCGGAACGCACCACGCAGTACAGCGCGTTGCACAACAAGGATTTCAATTTCCAGGAAGGATTCGATGTAATGTACTCGTTGCCCTGGGACAACAATAAACCGGGTTACACGCAGATGGACCGCGCACTGCAGAAGGCCGGTTGGGAACCCTTGGTTGTTGCCGGCAGTCGCATGGTCGCGAACCTGCAACCCGACACGCCCCTGCATAGCTGGGATCAGTCGGATGTGGAAAAGGAGCAGTACCAGTTCGACAATGAGAAGCAGGCCGGCGATGCCATCAAGAGTGCTGCTCGGGTGTTCGGGGCCCTCAAATGCGGTATTGCCAAACGCGACAAACGCTGGGATTACGATCCGCTCTACGATCCTGAAAACGATCAGGAGCTGAGCTGGGAAAACGACTTTCCGTTTGTGCCGAAGACCGTGATTGTCATGCTTGTGCCAATGGACTATGACTGTATAGCAACGGCTCCGGCGTGGACGGCTGATGGTACTGCTGCAGACGGTTACACGAAGAGTTCCGTCCTCGCGAATCAGATGGCCAAGTTCCTGCGAGGCATGGGTTACCACGCGGTCGGTGCGGGAAACGATCTTGGCAGCAGCGTACCTTACGCCATAATGGCGGGGCTCGGTGAAGGCGGCCGCAATGGCGCGCTACTTGCACCTGGCATCGGGCCGCGACATAGAATCTGCAAGATCTACACGGATTTCGAATTCGTCGAGTATGACCAACCTCATACCTGGGGTATGACCGAATTCTGTCTCAGTTGTGGCAAATGTGCGGACGCCTGCCCCGCCGACGCCATCCCCAAGATGGAATCCGAAAACGGTGGCTATGGTTTCGAGCCGAACTACGAATTTTCTGACGAACCCGGCTACACCTGGAACAATCATCACGGCATCAAGAAATTCTACAGCGACTCCAAGAAGTGCTACAACTTCTGGGTTGAGAACGGCAGTGCCTGTGGCGCATGTATCGCTAGTTGCACGTTTAACGAGCCGGATATGTGGCATCACGTTTTCATCATGGGTGTCACGCCGAAATCTCCCGATATTCTGCATAAGTGGATGGCCGAAGCGCATCCCGCATTCGGTTACGGGCGCACGGGTGATCCCAAGAAGGCCGAGAAGTTCTGGAAGACCGGTGAGGGAATGCGCACGAACACCGAGATGAAGAACAACATCGGCACGTCAAACAAGAGCTGAGGAGGCATCACCGTGGAACTCGCACAATGGTTTTTGATGGGTGTCATTTTTACGATCGGCGTCTTCGGTCTCACTTACCTGTCTCTGCTCGTCAAGCTCAAGTGGTATACCTGGGCGAGCTTATCCATCGGCATCGTAGCGATACTGTTTGGTATCGGTTGGGCGGGAGCGTCGTTTCTCGAGGGAATCGCACAATCCGGCGCGATGGCCTTGATCTTTTTCAGCGGCAGTGGCGTCATACTAATGGTGCTGACGTGGCGGTACCTGGTCGTGCCTGAACTGAATCAGCCCGGCACGACGCCCGCTGCAGAAGGTCGCAAAACCGAACAATGAGCGACCTTGGCGACAGCCCCCCGCCGGCAGGGGAGCTGCCGGCCGAAGCATCGAAAGGCTTTCCCTGGCGCGGGGTCCTCGAAGGCGTGGCGTGGGCGTTACTGGTTGCCGCGTTCATCATCGGTCAAATAGCCGCCAAACCCGACTACGAAAGCATGCTGAAGCAGGCGCTGCCGGGTGAAACGCTCGTTCGCTCTGATGCCAACAGTTCATTGCCATTTGTCTTTCGAATCGAAGGCAAAGACGACGTCGTGATCATTGCCAATGGTGAAGGCTATGGAGGTCCGTTGGTCGTCGGCGTGCGTGCGCGGCGCACCGAGGACGGTGGGCGCCTGGCAGAAGCAATGATGCTGTCGCACAAGGAATCGCCCGCATTCATGGAGCGCTTGCATCGCGGCAATTTTTTTCGCCAATTCGGCGGTAAGAACGTTACCGACAACTTTATTGTCGGTGATGATGTCGATTCGGTCAGCGGCGCGACTGTTTCCGCCAGGGGCCTTACGTCGGCCATGCGCAATGCAGTTCATCTCGGGGCGGTCAATCATCTGAAACTCGAGCCAAGCTGGAAGAAGCCGGGCTGGATTTTCGGCGTCAACGAGGCGGTGTTGGTTCTCCTGTTTGTGCTGGCCTTCATCGCGGGGTACCGCAAAGACAAAATCGGCAAGTACGCGGGTCTCTCGGTTACGGTGGGCGCACTGGTATTCATCGGATTCCATGCGAATGCGTCACTGAGCCTCGCTAACATCGCTGGCATATTCATGGGCTACATACCGAGCCTGCGCCAGCACCCGATGTGGTGGATCATGATGATCGGTGTATTGGGCAGCATCGTGGCAATGGGTCGAAACATCTATTGTCAACGTCTCTGCCCGTTCATGGTTGTTCAGGACCTGGCGCAGAAGATCAGCGGCGTCAAGCTGAAGATCGACAGTCGTTTTCAGAGAAGGGCAAGGACCCTGATTTTTTCCTTGAGTTGGGTTGCGCTGATGCTCATTTTCCTCACCGCGCACCCGGCGCTCGGGTCCTATGAGCCATTTGCAATGATGTTCTCGCTGGAAGGCCTGGGTATTCAGTGGTACATACTGCCGGCGTCATTATTGGGTTCATTGTTTGTGCCGAGATTCTGGTGCCGATTGTTTTGTCCTGTCGGACTGTACTTGAACGAGATCGTGCGGCTACGACGCAAGATACGAACGGCGTTTAGTCGCAGGGCTTCAGGGGGTAATTGAGGCGATGTCCAGGAGAAAAAAAGAGAGACCCTGGGAGTTGAAAGTTACATGGACGCTTTCGCTCGCGATGCTGTTGTTGGTTTTTGGATTCTTCTATCAGTCCTTTCAGGAGATGCTGCAGATCGCTCCGGTGCAGGTTGCCGTGGAGCGACTCAGCGGGCCGGCAACACCGGATGAACCCGAAAACGACGAGCCCGAAAACCAGTAATCGAGTCAATTTGGCGCAGCAGGACGTTAGTCAGTTTTGCTGCTTGCTCTACCGGCCTCGCGCAAAGCCATAATCGCGGCCCGTACCTGTTTCCGGAAGATAATTGATTAAGGATTGGGCAGGTCTTCAACAAAACCCGATTCTGTCAGGTATTGCAGTAGCCGCATCAGCGGTCCGCGCAAGTTCAGGTTCTTCATCGACACCGTACCCGATTCGTCCGTGGTCTCAACCCAACCCGGATTCACGTTGACCGATTCAAGGTGCTGACGAACATCCACCAATGACATCGGTTGTACATAGGCTTTTACGCCGTTCGCGAAGAGCTTGCCAGTCGCCTGCAAAACGTCGTCATCCGAGTCCACATAGAACTTGTCTGACAACAGCATCGCGAATGTTGATATTCCCATCAGGAATCGTAACGGCTGCTCCGAGTAGCGACGTAAATATCGGCTCAGTTTATAGCTCTGACGCAGCCGCGTGAGCATGATCCATTCGTGCTGATCAATGAGTTCGCGAAGGTGACCGAGAACCTCGGCTGTATCATCACTGCCACCCGCATGAACGCTGTTGATGCTGAACTCGGTCACGTTGAGCGGTGTCTTGGCGGACTCGTCCAAGTCCTTTGCAAGCTTGTGCCCGGCGGCCTCGAATCCGACGGTGTCGACGGCTGAGGAATAGCGCATCGAGGTACGCTTGATGATCGTCGGTCGCTTGCGAACGATCTCCGTCGGCGGCTGCTGCACGCCGTCACGATCGAACAATACGGCCTCCGCTAGCCCGCTGGAGATGATCGCCAGTCCGGTCTCAACCGAATCGATACCGGCAAAAGCAGGCCCCGATACATCGACCAGGTCCGCTTCGAGTCGGCCTTCAGTCAGGTTATCGGTCAGGCTGGAAAGGTCTCCCTCCGGCCCGCCGGTTCCGAAGAAGGCACTGTGAATGACGTTGACACCGAGAATTCCGACGGCTTCCTGCTGGGCGATGGCAGTGTCGTCAAGCATGTTGATATGCAGGATGATCGTGTTCGGCTCGCCACCTGGCTCGGCCTGAAAACGCAGTCCAATCCAGCCCTGGCATTCGTTAGTGCCGGCAAAATTGCGGGCCGCAATCGTATCGCAGAACGCGAAAAAGCGCGTGTCGTGACCGCGTTTTTTGCCCAGGCGCGTAACGAGCAGGTCGAATTCTTTTTGCAGCATTGCCTCGACCCGATCCCTGGAAACGTAGCGACTGGCCTCGCCGTAAATCTCGTCGCTGACTTGCATATCGTAGGCCGACATCGTCTTGGCGACGCTGCCCGCGGCTGCACCGACGCGAAAGAACCAACGTGCGACTTCCTGGGCGGCGCCGATCTCGGCAATCGTGCCGTATATCTTGTCGTCGAGATTAATCGACAGGGCTTTCTGGTGCGTGCCGGGTACGTTCTCTGACATGCTTGTGGCCTACGCTTGTTGACCACTGATCTTAGCATCGTGTAGCCGATGTCGGCGACTGACCCCGCTTTGCTTATAGCGCCACGTACGGCTTAGCGACAGCGGCAGCTTTCACCACGATTGCCACGATCGAGCCGGCTAGGTCAGGCTACCTGGC
>Ga0255054_10000757_pt1 | contig 19054 bp, 8 predicted proteins | sample JV7_2_23_MG_FD_188634 | JGI IMG/M metagenome (GOLD analysis project Ga0255054, IMG submission 188634) | Seawater microbial communities from Jervis Inlet, British Columbia, Canada - JV7_2_23 | ecosystem: Environmental > Aquatic > Marine > Inlet | place: Canada: British Columbia | collected...
CCGCATCCACCCATTGAAGGCGACTCCCAAATCCAACTCCCACGGCAGAAGCCCCTGCGCTCCCTAGCATCAAATTGCGGGGTCCGTTGGTGTAAACAAACTGGGTTGAATCGGGGTTCCATCCCTGCCAGGATAAGTTCCCCGAAGCATAGATGCTCTCGGCCGAACCATCGAGGGGAGCCACAACAAGGTCAACAGTCGTCGTAGATAATTCCCGTAAAAAGGCGACCTGCGATAAATCAGGAGCGATGGTGGGCGTTTTGCCTGAGTTACGGAAGAATGGAAAAACCGTGATGTCCAACAGGGGTGTGGGCGCGCCCTCAACTGGTACATACCATACCAGAGCTGAATCATCGACAAAAGGGTCTTCTGCCGGAATGAGTACAGCGATGGCGCTCTCATCTGGGGCCCAGATGGGTATCGGATAATAAGCATATTCACTGTAGGTCATAACGAAGGGGAAGGTGAGGTGATCCGGGCTCCTATCGCTGCCATCCGTGCGAGCGAAACCCAGGCTTGTCGGCAATACCAGGGCCAGCATGTCTCCGCTCGGAGAGAGATAGAAATCCCCTCCTAGGCCATAATCTAACAGTAAGGTTCGGACGCTGGTATCGGCGTCGATGGACCATAAATCGTTGTTCTGCACCAGACCTGGTCCCTCAAAAATCCTGCGTGTATTCACTAAAATTGTGTGCGTGCCGGTGATGAAATCGAATTGATAAGGGACGTGGTGGATGGCTCCTTCCAGCGGGTAGATCGCGTCGAGATCTGGCTGAGAGAAGAGCACCCATTCCGTACCCGCCACCGTGTCAACAATCCGCAGCTCATAGACTTCGAGAGAGATGTCGTGCCAGAGGAAGGCCGCGAGCTGACCGTCCGTGGAGAGGACGACACGCTCGACATTCCCACTGGTGGTCAGTTGGATCGGCGCGGCGCCCTCTTCAACAAACCAAACGTCTCCACTGCTGATGTAGGCCACCTGCAGCACCCCTGGTCCGGGAGCATCGATTGGAGGCAGCATGATGGGATCTTCGCTGACCTCCGCCGTGGTGTCAGGAAAGATCGGGTCCACAGGTTCACCTGCTTCGTTCACACCCATAGCTTCTAGCGTGGCGGCGACAACCGTGCCCAGGTCGACTTCATCGATAGACCCATCACAGCCGGAAAGAGATAGCAACATAACGAGAAGCAGAATAATCACCGAACGTGTTTTCACGGCATATCTCCTCTTACGTGTCCGCAAAGCTGCCTATCATCACAGCTCGTTCCGCGGCAATATCCTGCTTAGTTATGCGTGGAAATGCTGCGGCGGCTAGACAGTACACAATACAGCTGCGACCCTAATAAATGTACGCGAAATCAACTTAAATATATAGGAGAAGCGCAAGCACGGATAATAACTCGATTTTCTTATCTTCATATCAGGTTAAGGTATCGTCGAAGCAGTTGGCAATATCAGGATATTACCCCCCAACAACCACAATCTTCACTTCTCCCAGTGCGTCCAGGAAGCACAGCGCGGCCTGCGGCGTCTCACCCAATAGTTGCTGAACCGCTTCGGCATAACGCCTGATTTGTAGGCTGTGTTCCTCAAGCGCTTTCGCAAGTTCATCATCATCCCGAATCTCGTCCGTCTTGAAGTCCATCAGGTACCAGTCTCCATTTAAACGGTATAGCAGATCGATACGCCCGGAATCCGATCCCCAGGTTGGATGTGGGCGGGTATAGGGAACCTCATGCAATCGTTCGGATGCTGCATTAATCTCGAGATAGGCATCATGTTCCTGGAAGCGCCCGAGCAGCTTCTCCGCCTCCCGGATCGCCCGCCCTCGCTGCCCGGGATCGATCAGGCCTTGCGCATGCGCCGTCACTTCAAGCAGCGGCCCCAACGCAGCGTCGCCGGGGAATACCCACGAACGTATGGCATCATGCACCATCGTACCCACAACCACAGCCGGCGGGTGCAGTCGCTCACCCGTCGCCCGCCAGTCACGTTCGATCTCTTTGGCTTTGTCATCGTCGGTGTCCTCTTCACTTACAACCACGAGCGGGTCATAGAGGTCCTTCGCCTCAGACTCGGGCCATACGGCTTGAGCAGCGAGATCAGCATCCCCCGGCTCGAGTTTATCCGCGACCCAGACACCGACCTCGCGTCCATTGGGCATACTCGCCTGCACATATCCGCCAGCATCTTGTCCCAAGCTTTCCGGGTCCAGCTCGAGAACCTCCAGGAAGGCTTTCATCCAACCCTCAGCGGTCAGCTTCCCCCACCGCCGGGAGAGATGGCCATTTAATATGAGCCGCTCCCGGGCGCGCGTTGCGGCAACGTAGAGAATCCTGTTCTCCTCCTCTTGAGACTGCTGCAAGTCGATGTATCTTGCCAGGTTGTAGATCAGCGGCGATCCTTCAATGCGGTCGAATCGGAAGGCAGGTCCCGTCTCGGGGAGCAAATATGCCAGCTCGGCTCTTCCCAGCGGCTTGCGGGAGGTATCCGCCAGTACGACAACTTCAAATTCCAGCCCTTTCGCTTTATGGATGGTCATCAATCGCACGGCGCCAAGTGCTTCGGCCGGTGCCTCACCCTCCCTCGCTCCTACTTCCCGCAGCGTACGCAGGTATTCAAAGAACCCCCGGACTCTAACCAGGCCGCTGGTGTGAGCATCCTGCAGGAGCTTGTCCAAGTTACGCCAGAGGCGGATATGAGACGCAGCGAGGATGGCGCGGTAGTCGGTTGCATCCACGATCTTCTTAAGCAACTCGGCGACGGGCATGCGGTCAACAAGCGGGCGGAACTCAGCGAGAAAATCTCTGGCCCGGGCGGCTGCCTCCTGATCGGCTTCTCCGAGGTAATCCAGATCGCCATTCAGAGCGGTGAGAAGAGGCCGGGGGACATCGGAGTGCAATCGCAAAAGGAATATGCCGGGATCGGAGATGCTGAAGGCAGGCGAGCGTAAAAGCCCGGCAAGAGCGGCGTCATTCGACGGCTCACTCAGCGCCCGCAGAATATTGAGCACATCCCGAATTTCCGGCCGGTCGTAGAATCCGCTCCCCGCCACCGTTACGAAGGGGATGCCCGCATCTTCGAGGGCTTCCTCATAATCCCCGAATCCGGTCGAGGCGCGGAAGAGTAAGGCCACATCGTCGTAGGCGCTAATCTCACCGAGCTCCTTCAATTCAGCCAAACGTCTGGCCAGGGCGCGTGCGCCTTGCGGCCGCGCTTCCCCGGCACCTTCCCCGGTGCCAATGATTAATTCGGTGAATGGCGGGGCAACAGCCAGATCAGGCTCATCTCTATCGGCATTGAGTGCTGTATAAGGGACACGGTACAGGCGTTCGGGATCTTCAACCTCACCCAGGATGGGCGCGAGCAGTCCATCCATCTCCTGCAGCAACCCGTTGTGAGTGCGGAAGGTGCGCTTTAGCTCGAAGTGCTCCCCACGGCGCGCCTGCAGGTCGCGCTGGACCCGACGGAAGACGCTCACATCCGCACCGCGGAAACGGTAGATGCTCTGCCGTGCGTCGCCGACGATGAAGAGTTTTCCCGGAACTCCACCACACAAGGCATCGACGATCTCCCGCTGCCGTTCGTTCGTATCCTGAAATTCATCCACCAGGACCGCGTCGATCTCACCCGCCCAGCGCTCAGCGACAGCCGGGAGGCGAAGAAGTTCTAAGGCGCCCGATTCGAGATCGTCGAAATCCAGCGCGTGGAGGCGGTCAAGCGCCTGCGCGTACTGATCCCACACCCGCTGAAAAAGTGTCCGAATCTGCGGTAGGGCTGCTGACCAAGCCTCCTCGAGTGCTGCGGATGGCGGGGGATCGGTGCTCTTCTCACCGCCGAGCCAGGGCGAAAGACGTTCGTCGTAATACAGTTGAAGATCTGCCTGAACAGCTTTCGCCACCGAATTTTTAGTGCCCGCCCCGCGCTTGAGCCCCTCACGGCGCAGCAGATACAATGCCGCCGCTGCCCCGAAAAGATCGTCTTTTTTAAGATCAGCTTCGGCTTGCTCCCATAACTCGAGCAAGTGTTCGATCCGACCGGCAAGTGTTGAGCCAGCATCCTCCGTCAACCCTCCGGATTCATTCAGTTCCTTCAAGGTTCCAATGCCAGAGGCGACGTCCTTGTATTCAATAAAAGCATTGATCGCCTCACGAAGTGCAGCTTTTGCTCTCATCTCAAGGTCATCGTTATTGAAAAGCGTGCTTGCATCAAGCCTGCGGTTCAGCAAATGAGCGAGCAGCCTCCGGAGCGCATGCGCGCTGAAGACCGTATACAGGCGGACCGTATCCGGCTCATCGAGCGCCCAGATTAGCACATCCTCGACCGCCCGGGCTTTCAGGGCTGCGGCGGCTCCTTCTTCGATGACGTCGAAGCGCGGATCGATTCCAGCCTCGGCTGGATGCGCACGTAGGATTTCAGAGCATAGGCTGTGGATCGTACCGATTCGGGCAGCGTCCATCCCGGCTTCGAGGTCCACCCAGTGTCTTTTCTCTCCAGCATCTGCGGCAGATTCGGCGCGTTCGCTCACGGCCTTGCGCACGCGATTGCGCATTTCTCGCGCTGCTTTCTCGGTGAAGGTAATCGCCGCGACCCTGCGGGGCGCCTTCCCTTCTTCCAGCAGGCGCACGTACCGCGCCACGAGCGTGCGCGTCTTACCCGTCCCCGCTCCGGCGGTGACGATGACATCCTTGTCCAGGCGTTCCACAGCCTTTCGCTGCTCGCCCGTCAGGTCGGAATCCAGATAATGTGAGCTGTTTTCAGCCATTGAACATGATTCCCATTCTCAAGAATGCTTTTACGGTTAGCATTCGATCTAGCGTGACAAATTTTTCCCAATTACATCTAGCTCTAAATTTTATTCCTCAAAGCGGCAAGGCGGGCTCGGCATTGATTCGAGATAGACAACGACCCATCCAGGGGGTACGGGGGAGTGGAGTCCCCCGGCGTCCCCCCAGTGGGGGGATTATAGGGGGGGAAAGAAAATCACCCCCACCCCTGCCGATACCGCCAACACCACCCCACAACCGGGCAATACGAAGGGCAGCCCCCCTCGGGAGCCGCGGGCGCATAATCGCCGGAGCGCACGCCGTCCACAAACCGGTCCACATGCCTCTTCGCCAACTCCATCGCCCCTTCGGGTCCCTCATAAACCCCTTCATCCGTGAACGCTCTAAAGGAGCCCAGCTTCAACGCCCCGGCCTTCGCCCCGCGGATCGTCCAATAAATCCCCTCCACAGGCTCACCTAGCCCCAATGCATCGCGTGCGCCCATGGCGTATATCGCCAGCTGCAGCCTGCGGCCGCTGACAAGGTCGTTTTTAGAAAGGTGGCTGCCGCCGGTCTTGTAGTCGATAATGCGCACCTCACCCTCGGCGTTGCGATCGACGCGGTCGATCACCCCCCGAATGCGCACATAGCCACCCTCAAGCTCGATCCGCAAATCAGGCTTCCCCTGCAGACCAAACACTTGCTCATACGCATACGGCCGCCATCCCTCCGATGCCTCCCCCAGCGCCTCGATCGTGACCCTGAGAATCTCGAGCAGCTCCTGCTGCTCCAACGCCCACAAAGCCGTCGGCCGGAAGCCGAACTTCTCCGGCGCTTCGGCGAAAGCAGCTTCCGCGACATCAGGCAGGGCGCGCAGCACAGCCGCGGTATCCGTAGGATCCTCAACCGCTGGATAAACTTCCTCCAATACAGCATGCAGCACCAATCCCAACTGCGCCGCGTCGTAGCCCGGCTCAGGTGGATCGCGCGGATCCAGCTTCAGGGCGGACGCCGAGAGGAAGAAGAAGGGGCAGGTACCATAACTCTCCAGGCGGCTGGAGCTCCAAACGTGGTCCGACCCATAGGTTTTTCGAATGCGCTCAATAATGGAGGAAAGATCCCCCTCATGATCCCCGTCCGCTTCGCGTGCCTGCCGCACAGCCAGCACATCACGTGCCAACCGCAACATCTCCCAACGTGATTGCAGTGCCTTATACTGCGGCGGCAGCGCTCCCCTGCGCACGCCCCAGAAGAGCAGCTCCTCGGGAGAACCTGCATCCACGAGCGATCGCGGTTCCTCGGACCGAACCCTCTGCGGGTCATCCGCCAGCATGGCTCCCGCCGCCCGCCAGAAAGGTGAAGCTTCCCAATGCTCGCCATCTTCGGCTAAGTATGGGCGCGTGAGTAGCAGGAACTGATCCGCGCGCGTCACCACCTGGTAGAAAAGACCGGTCTGCTCACGCCCCAGGCGAGATTCAAGACTGAGCTCCTCACGGACAGAATCATTTAAAAATGGATCTTCGCGCTCCACCTCCGGGAAAAGCCCCTCTGAAAGCCCTAGAACGGCAGCTGCTTTAAAGCGCAGGCCGCGCGAATCCAGGACTTGAAGAACCAGAATTGAAGGCTGGCGCCAATCTAGTCTCGTTTCGAAATAGGCGCTTTCCAGAGCGGACCGGAGTTCCAGGGTGAAGGAACCATACGCCGCCTTACGCTCACCAGCCACCGCCTCACCGAGCACAAGTGCCCGCAGCACCTCCCTGAATCCAAGCGCTGCGGTACGGTCGAGCGCCGTTTCACAACACTGGAAGAAAGATACATCTTCTAATAGGTCTTCGAGCCAAACGACCCATTCCCTGGTGGTTCTCGAATCTGGCGGTTGAATGCGATCACTGAAAGCCATCAGCGCGTCCAACAGTGCCTGGGCTGCTTTTCCGCGCGGCAGGTTTGGCCAGCGCGTCGCTTCGTCGTATGAGCGACGGGCTCCATTGTCGCCCGAGGCGAGCCGCACCAGCGCTCCACTCCATTCATCCAGACCTTCAACGATTTGCCCGTAAAGACTGAGTTCATCCAGGGCGATGGTGTCTTCGACGTTGAAGCCGAAAGGGCTCAGGTCGAAATAAGGTGAGGAAAGCGCATCGAGCATGCCGCGCCGCGGCCAGGCTAAAAGCGGCAGGGTGAGCAACTCCAGTAATGCGGTGATGCCGGGCGCGTCCGGCAGCGGATCACCGTGGGTGAAGCGGAGCGGCATTCCAAACTCAAGCGCTGCTTCGCGCAGGAGGGGTCGGTAGAGCTCCGGGTTGGGCGTGACAATTGCGCATTCCTGCGGACGGAGCCCGTCGCGCCGGATGTGGGCTTTGATCCAGCGCAGCGCCTCGCGCGCTTCGTCGGCTGTCGTGCGCGCCTCGAGCTGGGTGACGTGTGCTTTTCCTTGAATTGGTTCTCCATCGGGCTCGAAGAGTCCAGCCTCGAATTGAGCCAGGGGCGCCGGAAGATGCACGTCCCCCTCCAGCCGCTCGATCACGGCATCGGGAAGCGCCGCGTGCAGCTTTTTAAAGGAACGCGTGAAGCGGCGGAAAGCGGTGCGGTCGTTCTCGATCTCACCGGGGAAAGTGATCAAAACCTGCGGTATACGCTCGCCGAGCAGCTTAAGCGCGGAGAGCTGAGAGCCGTGGAAGGAGTCGAAGCCGTCCACAACCAGCAGCGGCCAGTCCGCGCACAGGTCGGGATCCGCCTCGAGCGCGGCGACTGCCAGCCAGTTCAACCCTTCCGGATCAGCCCAGCCAAGTTCTCGTAATTGTTTCTGGTAGCCATCATAGAGCAGGGCGAGCTCTTGAAGCACCTTGTCCTGCTTTGCGGCGAATTTGAGAAATGTCTCTGGTTGGACTTGAGCACGCTTGAGTTCACCGAAGTGATCCTTCAATACGCTCAGGAAGCCGGGCTTGCCGGAGATCTCCTGGAAATGGGAGAGCTGCCCTTCGCTCAATGCCTGTTCGATCACGCCGCGGATCAACCGCTGTCGCACCGTATCTGAGGCCGATGGGACGGGTTTGCCAGCCGACCGTAAGATCTCATGATACAGCGTTCTAAACGTGCCGACCTGCACACCAAAGGCCCCACCCGCGCTCACCAGACGCCGGTTGAATGCCAGAACCTGAAGGCGGTCGGGGAGGATGACCCACGCGGGGATCGCCCGAAACTGCTTAACTGCCTCACGGACGCGCGAAATGCACGCATGTGTTTTGCCCGTCGCTGGAGTTGATAGCAGGATCTTCGGAGCCATTGCCTTCTCCAGCCCCCTTTCTATGTCCTTTTGTAGCACTTACCCGCCAGAAGGACAATTGACAAATTGAGAAGAGTGCGAGTGTGAAAGTTGAATGCACGGCAGATCAAATGTAAACCGACGATGCAGCACCCTAGCAGCTAGGACGCCGCACCCCTCGCGTTGACGAGTTGGGATAAAACGGCCAAGGTACGAGGATACCTGTATTAAATTGAAGCAAGATCGATAAGTTATCCTACAAATCCCAAAATGAAGCGGAGTCAACCATGACCTTGAAGTTGTCGGTGTTGGTCGATCCAACGACTAAGCCGAAACGGCCCTCGGGATAACTGTCTATGGCGTACTCGCCCAGCAGCTTACCGTTCGCATACAGCCTCACGTCGCTTCCATCGGTCATGACGCCGAGGCGATTCTCTTTGTTCGGTCCAGAGAGGATCAATGCAGACGACTTCCAGCCCTGAATCCCCGTATATTCCTCCCCATCCCATTTGTATAATCGGAAGCGTCCATCACAAGAGAATTCGAAAATATATCCCTGGCTTGGGTCTGGTGAGCGGAAGATGAGCCCATATCGATCGATACCGCCGCACTCATTACCCATCGTGGCCATAATCTCGAGGTAGAAATCGGTTAAATCAGCTCCGGCGGCAACCCCCCATTCATCGTACCCGCCCCCTTCTTGAACATCCATCACAAGTGAGCCGTTATCCATCGTGAAAGTGACATTATCCGTATTTAACAAGTACCACCTACTGGAGCTGTCCATGGAATCTGTCCATGTCGGTGAGCCGAGTGAGGTGATATCGGCATCGGCGTCCTCTTCCGATCGTTGGACGAGTGAATCGTCTTCACCCAAACACTCAGGCACCCACTGCGTGGGGAATCCATACGGATTGACCAGATGGCAATACGGGGTAGCTTGGCCGGCGTAAACGATGATCCAAGTCCCGCCATCTTTCGCGGCGATGAAATAGGCACCCTGGAGGCCGCCGCGAGCGAGGTCACCCGAAATCTCGGAAATTGTCGCGGATAAATCCTCCACTGCCATCTCAAGATGCGCAGCGAGAGCGACTTTGATCGCCTCTTCATCCGTAACTGGCCCGGGCGTGGGGGTTTCGGTTGGTGGAGGCAGCGTGGGATCTTCGACCACCTCAAGCGTGGCCGTTGGTGGGATTGGGTCCATGGGCTCGTCCGTCTCGGTCACGTCCATCGAACCAAGCGTTGCGGCGACAGAGGTGCTTATGGCGTTTTCATCAGCGGGCGTGTCGCAGCCGGCGAGGGTCAGCAACAAAACGAGAAACAGAATCATCATCCAGCGTGTTTTCATGGCAACGCTCCTCTCAACGAGCCGAAGGGCTTCCTGTCAGGATAGCGCATTCGCAGGAATTCGACAATGCGACGATCCCGGGAGAACTGGCATAGATCATTCAAGGTTGCCGAACAGGAAGAAAGCAGCCTCGCATGACAGGATTGATATCCATCCGCATTTGCGCGAAGATACTTCCTCGCACATCATGGAGATGCTCGCTTCGTAACAACCAGGCATACAGACCACGCGTTCCGGCGAATGAACTGGGAGGGCAGATGAAAACATCATCATGGGCTCTATTAGCGATCGGTTTGATTTTAGTACTGCTATCGCTCACACAGATACTCGGCGCTGCACAGGACCTGGAAATCATCAAGGTACCCGATTCCGCTCCACCAACGACCATCATTGCCCCATCCACCATACAGGATGACGCAGCCCCGGTCATTCTGATCGGTCACGGATTCGCCGGTTCCGAACTTCTCATGCGCGGGTTCTCTTTCCCACTTGCAAAAGCAGGTTATATCGTTGTTGCCTGGGATTTCGATGGTCACGGCAGAAACCCGAGACCTTACGTTCAGGATATGACAAGAGATACCCTGGTTGCGAACGCCGAAGCTGCTCTCGCGACAGCCAGAGCGCATGGTTTCGCGACTAGTGACCAGGTCGCGATCCTGGGCCACTCGATGGGCAGCGGCGTGGCGCTTTCGTTTGGGGTCAAGCACCCCGAGACGGCGGCCACGATCGCCGTATCCCCAGTGTCGCGATCGGTGACATCCGACTTGCCAAAAAATCTACTGCTCATGGCAGGGGACCTGGAACCCCAATTCGTTGAAAATGCGGAACAATTGCTTGCCGATGCCGGCGGATCCGGGGGTGATCCATCCCTGGGAAATGCGCGTGAGTTGATGGTCATCTCCGGCGTCGAACATATCTCCATCCTGTTCGCTGCCGATAGCCATACCGCCGTCAGGGAGTGGCTGGATGAGACCTTTGGTCCACAACCCGGCGCCGTAGAATACAGCGATCGACGTATCGGCTGGTACGGGCTTGGAGTAGTCGCGGTGCTGCTGATCGGCTGGGGTCTCACACCGCTCTTGAACCATACCTCCAGCACACACCGCTCACCTCTACCGCTCTGGCGGAGGCTTTTCGCTCCGATTGGCGGCGCGCTTGGCGCTTTGATCCTTCTCTGGTTTCTGAATATGCTGGGGGTTAAGTTGGATGCCCCATTCGGATTGGTGGTCGGCGGATATGTGTTGTTCTGGTTTGGCCTGGCGGGGTTGATCAGCCTGGCATTGCTCGGCTTTCGCCTACCCCCTCTTTCGACGCGTCTCCTGCTCAGCGGGACAGCGGCTTTCGCTATCCTATGGTTGGGAGTGGGCTTATTATCCAACGCAGTTTGGATACCCTGGCTGCTCATTCCAAAGCGATTGCTCTTATGGCCCACAGGCGCGCTTCTCTGCTTACCCTGGTTCCTGGCCATCGCCGAGACGCTGCGCGGGGAAGGATTTCTGCAGCGGCTCACTGGATGGATCGGCCATAGCATCCTGGTCGCCGTCGGTTTCGTCCTATCCATGCGCTTGATCCCGGGGCTCTATGTGCTCATCCTCATGCTGCCCCTCCTTCCTGTTATCCTCGGGTTGGTGGAACTGGTTACGGCTCGTCTGCGTGGCACCTGGCCGTTCGCAATTAGCGGCGCGTTATTCTTGAGCTGGACACTGCTGGCGGTATTCCCGATGATGTGAGTGGGTATAGCCCGGGAATTTGTGCGGGACATTCAAACTCTACACTTTTGTGTAAAGTTTGAGATTCCTCACCATGGTGATTCAATTTCGTTAAATTTGCCTTCGTAGATAACGCCCCTTGGGGAACCGGTAGGAACCCACTATATTCATGAGTGGTGACGGATCCAGCCTGTGGTCAGTTTCCCAGATTTGCGTACGCCAGTGGAGTTTTGTCCAACTCATCCTGACAGCGCCGCCACTGCGGCACGAATTCGTCCATGTAAGCCCTGAAACGATCATTGTGAAGACGCTCGAGTAGATGCACCATCTCATGCACGATGATGTATTCAAGGCAATGGACGGGTTTCTTGATGAGCTCCAGATTCAACCAGATCCGACGAGCCTTGATGTTGCAGCTGCCCCACCTGGTTTTCATTCGCTTCACACCCCATTCAGCTACTTCTTTGCCGATAATAGGTTCCCATTTGGCGATAAGGGGTGGAATGGCATCCTTGAGCTGCTGGCGATACCAAATTATCAGGGTGCGCTCGCGTTTGCTGGCGTCGCTTCCTGTGCGCACAAAAAGGTCGAGTGTGGCGTTGCTGCGAATAACTACTTTCGGGGCACCGTCGCGATAGATCACGTTCAGCGAGAAAAGCTGGCCTTGAAAGTAGTGACACTCCCCGGACACATACTCGAGGGGCCGCTGTCTTTCCTGTCCTTCGAATTTGGCCTGATGGCGCTTTATCCACGGCAGCTTTGAGATCACTGCTTTTCGGACAGCTTCATCATCCATTCGGAGCGGCGCCGAGACGCGCACTCTGCCGTTGGGTGGATAGACAGCAAAATATACATGCTTGATGTCCTTGCGGATCACATCCACAAAGAGGGTGTCAATTTTTATCTGTTGCATCTCAGTAGTCATGTTGGTTTTATACCAGCTTACAAACCCATGCGCTATTGCGAGTCCATTCAACTTCGTTCGGGTCAAACTCCATAAAGCAATCTCAACTTCCACCGATCTGTCATTGCGATCCCTTCGGCTAATCCTTCGACTTCGCTCCCCACTCCCTTCGGTCGGGGACTTTGCAGGACAAGCGTCGCCCTAGCGGGCTCCTCGCAATGACAAGGACGGGATGGGCTCCTGAAAACTTAATGTCATTTCGAGAGAGCCGCCCATCAGAACAGAAAACTCGCCCACCAGATGGATGGGCGAGCGGTCGTCATCTGCGTTGATGGAATATTTCCTTATTCTCCAAAGACCGCGCAAGCTGAACCGCTGCGAGATTGCAGGTTGATCGATTGCGCCAACTCGATGGCGTGCGAGAAATTATCCGACGTGGCCTTGCCATCAACCAGGATGGCCAGTATCTCGCGAAGAACTTCCGAGTAGGGCAGATCATGGTTTCCATCCGCATCACGGATGACATCATCCCACTCCACCGAACCCTTTGTGAAGTTAAGCCAGGCCGTAAGTAGCTGCGCCCGGGCGTGCGCGTTTTGATCCATGTCGTTGAGAATAAAGTCCTCAAGCGCGTTCAATACCTCAGGACGGAATTCGCCGAATGATGAAGCCACAAAAGCGCTAAGGATGCTCAAATGAGCACGCAGTTCGCCCTTAAGTTCTGCATTGTTTTCATTCCTAAAACGTTGGATCCAGTATCCCAGCGAGTAACGGCATCGTTCGTTCCCACGCACGAGCACTTGGAAATACATGGATGTTTTGCCACCATCATCGTCGTAGACGTCTACCCTCACGTTTCGCACACCCGGCTTGTCGAAGACGACGGAAGCTGTGTGAGTTACTTGGAATGGGTAGGTTCCTAATGGGCTCGGGAAGGGATCGGCCTTATCGCCCTGGTTGAAATAGGTCACCTCGTCTCCGAAGCTCCAACGGATCTTGAGGTCATCCGAACCCGGATCCTCCACGGAGATCGTGAACGAACTTAGCTCACCTGCCGTGGCTGTATACCATTTACCAACCTTGCCGGCAGCCTCAGCATCACGGTCGTTGTCAGCCAGTGAACGGTAGGAACTGAGGTCGAGTGCCAGATTGTTTTCCAACCGGGGCAACTGGTTTTTCACATGAACAAGCAGATCTGTCGCTCCAACTACACCGCTCTCGTCGGCTATTCTCACCGTCGCCGTATAGTCGCCATCGTCACCATAAACCCAGCGCAGCTCAAAGGTCTTTTCGGAGTCCAAGCTAAGCGTGTGGACACCGGTGCCATCACCATAATCGACGCTCGCTATCCAGCGCTCGGAATCAGGATCCTGGAAGGAGCCAGTCACTGCTATTGTCGCACCTTCCTTAACACAGATCTCCTGCTTTAAACTGATAATGGGAGGAGAACTTGCGTCGGGCGGCTCATCCGTTGGATAAGGAGTCGGTTCGGGAGTTACCGGTGTTGGCTCGTCATCACAGAATGAGATGGCGGCTACTGCGCCACTGCTCTGCAAGTGGATTTCAAGCCGGGTCACATTCGCCAGATTGACGGGAACAATTTGGACGCTGTTGTTGCCATAGGGCACCATGCTGAAAGTGCCAAGCTTATTGTCATGCTGGTCGTAAGCGATGATCTTTCCCAACGTTTCGTTGGCATCGATGTCCAGGAGTTGGATTTCGTGGACCATGCTGGGTTGCTCAAAAGTGAAGATGAAGGTGCCCCCGGCATAATGATCATCAGGGTCATCCTGATCCCTATCTTCAGATATGATGAGGATATTCCCAAGCGGCCATCGATTTTCACCCGGTTGACCCTCTTCCCCACCAACTCCTCGCCCAGGGCCGCCAAAGTCCTCGTTCGGTGAACCCAGATCCCAATCGTATCCAGTGGGCTGTGCACTATCAAAGATCATAGCTGGATGGTTGGAGGGATCATCTGTCGTGATGTGGATTCCAAACAAAGCCCATTCTTCGTCGATGACCTGTCCTCGTGTCGTCTTGGCACCTGTTGCGTCCATTTCGAAATCTAAAACCCAAGAGCAAGATTTAGGCGGTTCAGTTGGATCAGGCGTTGGCATGTCTGTCGGTTCGGTTGGCGGCGTATTCGTAGGCTCAGCCGTCGGTGGATCTGTTGGTTCAGCTGTCGGTGTAGCGCTTGGTTCAGGGGTAGGCGTCTCTGTAGGCTGGGCCGTCGGTGAAGCGGTTGGTTCATCCGTAGGCGTCTCTGTAGGTTCGACAGTCGGTGATTCGGTTGGTTCGGCTGTAGGTGTCTCTGTGGGCTCGGCCGTCGGCGGATCACCGTGGGCGAAAACATCACCTACTTCATTAAGGTCGTCTAGGGGTTCCAACACTAAGTTGTCGGCATCGGAATAGAAGGCGATTGCGGCTCCATCAGCGCTTATCGCAGGTGAAAAATTGCTGCCGTTCGATTCACCAGCGTAGCTATCGACGGAAACCCGGGTCGTCGTGCCCTGCATATCACGTACGAAAATATCATGGCTGGCGTTATTGTCATTCGGAACGAGGTCTGTGGCATTCGAGCGGAAGGTGATGAAACGGCCATCCGCGCTAATCGTCGGTTCGTCACTGGCGCCATTGGGCGATTGGTCGCCGGCCGTTGAAAGACTCACCCGCTGCAGCGCACCGTTAATATTGTCACGTAGGAAGATGTCACCAAAATTCGGTGTTTCGCTAGCAACCAGATTCGTTGCATGTGACCGAAAAACGATGAATCGACCGTCCGCGTTGAGCGCCGGGGCATAGCTTGAACGATCGGCTTGACCGCCAATCTGGGTCACGTTGACACGTTGAAGCGCGCTCGAACTTCTGTTCCATAAGAAAATATCACGCCGTGTATTAGTGTCACCAGGAACAAGCTGGGTTGAGGCCGAAGAGAAGGCGACCCAATTCCCGTCAGCGCTGATCGCCGGTTCTCCACTCATCTCGTCGTTCGCCGATCCACTGAGCGGCGCGCTGACCCAAACCAACGATCCATCCGCTCGATCGTAGAGGTAGATCTCCTCCAAGCCGGTGGCTGCGCCCGAAACCAGGTTCGCAGCCGCGGAAACGAAGACGACGAACCGACCATCGCCAGAGATAACTGGTTGGCTGCTGGGCGCATCGGCCTGACCCCCCGAAGCGGTATGGCTCACCCACTCGACAGTACCCGATTGAAGATCGACCACGAAGATATCCTCGACACTATTCGTGCCTCCGTCGACGAGGTTTGTGGCAGTTGAGGCGAACACGACTGTTTGGCCATCGGCGCTGATCCCGGGCCAAGCGCTGGCGCCATCGGTTTGGCCTTGCACGCCCAGGCTCACGCGCTCGGTCGTACCGGTGGACCAATCGTGGAGGAAGATGTCCTGGACACCATTGGTATCACCTTCGACGAGGTTCGTCGCTTCGGAGGCAAAGACGACGATCTGGCCATCGGCACTGATGCTGGGAGTTCTCGAAACTTGATTACCTTCGGAGCCCGCGCTGTTGATGCTCACGCGTTCCGTTTCAGAGGGGTTCGCCAGAGTCCCCTGCACGAGTAGTGCCGGGCTGGCAAGAATTACAATGATGACTGCGCTCAGCAGCCTGGGGAAATGAGACTTGCCTGGAGTGGACATATGCCGCCTATGCTCGATCCAAGAATATAAAACGCCAAATTTAGCTCCGCCGGAAATCCATCAGCCACCGGCGGTCAACCTGTTAATTACTCTCCACTCCAAGGTCGTGAAGTAGTGTATTTTTACCACCTTCGCGCATATTCAGCATATAGTGATTCGTTCCTAGCAGCGGGTTTTCAGAGAATCTGTCTGCGATAGCGGATGGCGGCTTGTGAGGGAAAGCCTCACTGATGCAGCTCCCTTCTGTGTCATAATCTCACCGTATTTGATGACGTTATCTCCCAAAGAACAGGTACCCTATTATCACTGTAAGGCACTTGTAAAGTAGAGATATTGTGATCGTTGATATGCTACAGTAGACGCAAGCGATAGCCAGGCTTGGACGGTTGACCATTTAACCCGCGAACAAATCCGTAGGGGCACGCCCGCTCCGCGGTGCGGTCCGTGTGGGCGTGCAGGATACTGATGTATAACTGGAAAAACCATAAGTTAGGCAAATATACCCTCGTCAGCAAGATCGGCAGCGGCGGGATGGCCACTGTCTTTAAAGCCATTGAGGATGAAACGGAGAAGGAGGTGGCTGTCAAGGTGCTGCCTCCCTGGCTTGATGAAGAGGAGAATTTCCAACCACGCTTCGAGCGCGAGGCCGAGATCCTTATGCGCCTGCACCACCCGCACATCGTCCCTATCCTGAACTTCGGAATGGAGAATGGGATCTACTACATCGTCATGCCGCTGATGGAGATCGGCACGCTGCGAGAACGCATTCGAAAGGGTCCCCTCAAACCGGAGGAAGGCGCGCACATCATCCGTCAAATTGCGGAAGCACTGCAGTATGCCCATGATGCTGGCATGGTGCACCGCGATGTCAAACCCGCCAATATCCTCATGGACAGCGAAGGTAATGCCTGGCTCTCCGACTTCGGCACGGCACACGTCGGTGATGCTACGGTAAGCTTAACGGGTTCGAATGTGATCGGCACGCCGCAGTACATGGCCCCAGAACAGGCGCGCGGTGAGCTGGTGAGCGACAAGACCGATGTCTACGCATTAGGGATCGTGCTCTACCAAATGTGTACGGGGCAGCTGCCGTTCAATGCGGATACACCTCTAGCAATTGCGATGAAGCACGCTAGCGAACCGCTTCCTGCACCGACCACGATCAATCCAAACATCCCGCAAGAGATTAGCAAGGTGTTGGTCAGAGCGCTGGAGAAGCGCCCTGAGGATCGCTATACATCTGCCCTGGAGCTGAGCCAGGCATTCGACAGCGCTTTGCAGGAGGTCTACGACTCGAAGGAAGGTGCCCTCAAGCCCGGTGCTCGACGTCCTTATGCTGCGACTCAGGAGTACAAACCTGAGGAAGACGACCACGAAGATAAAACGTTGATTGACCTTCCACAAAAGAAACGGAAGTTAGTCCCGATCCTGATCCTGGGAGCGCTGATCCTCCTGCCCTCCATTTGGCTGATCAGCCGTTCCTTCAACCCCAGCGCCGCGGCAGCGGATGGCACGGCGACACATACATCAAGCCCAACGGTGAACTGGAAGGCAACAGTGGATTCGCTCTCGACCGCAGTCGCATTCGCGGCTGGGTCAAGCATGTCCGAAGAGCAGATCCAAACTGCGATTGCGGCAACACTGCAGGTGCTGCTGATCGAATCGAGCGGATCGGATAACCCAGTCATCGCTCCAGCGCTTGATAGCACACCTGAAGCGATCCTGGCACTGACAGAAACCGCTTCGGTGTTGGTTACAGCATCCAGAACGCCGACGGTCTCCCGAACACCCACAGCGACCATGACGGGCACTATCATTGTACTGCCCTCGGTAAGTTCCACTCCCTCACCCAGTGCGACAATTACCCCCACGCGAACTGCTACACCCTCAGCAACACACACGCGCACGGCGACCCCCACTGTGACCCGCACCCTAACGCCAACACGCACTGCCACGCCGACGCAGGATGTCTGCCCACTCATCACTATCGGAGGCTTCTCACACATAAGCACCATCGCGAAGTGGGTGATCACGAACAATTCTGGGGCGACCATCACGATCGCGGCGATCGATCTCAGTTGGCCTGCCTCTAATAATGCGCTTCATTACATCTCCGTGGGAAGCCCCGTCATTTGGATGGGCGAGGAATCGCCTCCTAGCGCGCACATCGATTCTGAATGGATCGGCGGCCAGTCGGCGCGCCAGGTGGGAACGTCGGCTTCGCTGGAGGTAGGCTTCGGCACCAACGCGGCCGGCTCTGGATATAATTTATTCGTCACTTTCGATAATGGCTGCCAGGCCTCGACAGGGAACTGACTTGAACAACCAGCCGCGTAGGATTCTGGGTATGACGAGCAGGCAGCTCTGGGTGTTGGTTATCCTCGCGGTCCTTCTACTCCTGGTCGTATTGGTATCGCTATTTTTAGTATTCGGTAGTCTCGACGGATCCATGGCACCGACCCGTCCAATCGAACCTTCCACCAGCACTACCGGCGAGGCGGGAGGCACACCTTCACCGGGTGGGCCTGTTCAGCAGACTCCACTGCCGACACCCAGCGAACTATCCTCCCTGGTCACCGAAACGCCGGGAGCGAAATCGACGGTGCACACGTCAACACCGGCAACCCAGACCGCTACGCCAGGTCACACATTGACGCCGCCGGCTGATATCTGCGCCCTGCTCGACCTGCGTTTCCTCTCCGCGACCAGCAACATCGCAGCCTGGCGACTGCAGAACAACAGCGGAACCGCGCTCAGGATCACACGCATCGAGATCGATTGGCCGAAGTCCAATGATGCGATCTTCAACATGTTTCTGAATGGGAAGGTTATCTGGTCCGATGAGGACCTGTTCCCGCCGACGCTCCTGACCACCTGGATCGGTGATCCCGAGGACCGAAGTGTGGACAGACTCTCAAGGGTGGAGTTCTTCTTCGGCACGATGGCCGCGCCTGGTGGGTATGATCTCCGCCTATGGTTTGAGAACGGGTGTGAGGTCTCGGCGGTGAATTGAACAACCGCAGCCATTGGCACCTTAATCGTCCTGAGCGGAGGGCTGACCAACGGGGAGCCCGCAGACGTTTTGCACCTTAATCGTCCTGAGCGGAGGGCTGACCATCGGGAAGCCCGCAGTCGAAGGGCGGAATTGAAAAGTGCCTACTAGAATACCTTCAAAATGGGTAGGCCTTTGTTTCACATCATCCTTCGACTTCTCTCGATCCCCTCCGGGGATCTCTCTCCGCTCTGGATGATTGGGTTGTTTTCCGGACACGTTTAAGCATCGAGGGATCTTCCTCCATATTTTGAGGATTAGATCGTCCTGAGCAGAGGGCTGACCATCGGGAAGCCCGCAGTCATTTTGCACCTTAATCGTCCTGAGCGAAGGGCTGACCATCGGGAAGCCCGCAG
>Ga0255054_10000759_pt1 | contig 19051 bp, 18 predicted proteins | sample JV7_2_23_MG_FD_188634 | JGI IMG/M metagenome (GOLD analysis project Ga0255054, IMG submission 188634) | Seawater microbial communities from Jervis Inlet, British Columbia, Canada - JV7_2_23 | ecosystem: Environmental > Aquatic > Marine > Inlet | place: Canada: British Columbia | collected...
TGACGACAGTCCGATCCTCCTGATTCACGATGTGGGTGCCGGTGGTCTGTCGAACGCGGTTCCCGAAGCGGTCGACCACAGCAAGCACGGTGCACGCATTGAATTGCGCGACGTCGCAAATGCAGAGCCCGGCATGTCGCCGATGGGCATCTGGTGCAACGAAGCACAGGAACGCTACGTGCTGATCGTTGGCCACGATCGTGTCGACGAATTCACGGCGATGTGCGACCGTGAGCGATGCCCGGTCTCGGTCATCGGCGCGCTGACAGACGACGGGCGACTCGTTGTCAGTGATCGCACGTTCGACAATCGCCCGATCGACATGCCGATGCAGATGTTGCTTGGCAACCCACCAAAAATGACCCGCGATGTGGCGCGTGTAACGCGCACGGAGCCCGTGCTCGACTTGTCGGATATCGAGATCGAGGATGCCGTTCTGCGGGTGCTGAGATTCCCGGCAGTGGCCGACAAGAGTTTCCTCATTCATATCGGCGACAGAACGGTCGGCGGTCTCAGTGCGCGCGACCAGCTGGTCGGCCCGTGGCAGGTGCCGGTCAGCGATGTTGCGATTACATCGTCGGGCTTCGAAGGCGTGAGCGGCGAAGCCATGGCGATGGGTGAGCGCACGCCACTCGCAACGCTTAACGCGCCAGCATCCGGGCGCATGGCCGTCGCCGAGGCGATCACCAACATTGCCGCTGCGCCGATCGAGAGCATCAAAAAAGTGCGGCTATCAGCGAACTGGATGGCGGCCGCCGGTCACGAGGGCGAAGAGGCTAACCTGTTCGACACCGTGAAAACGGTTGCCAACGATATGTGTCGCAAGCTCGGCATCGCCATTCCGGTTGGCAAGGACTCGTTGTCGATGCGAACACGCTGGTACGAGGACGGCGAGGAGTACCAGGTGGTCGCGCCGGTGTCGCTGATCGTTTCGGCTTTTGCGCCCGTAACCGACGTTACGCGCCACCTTACGCCGCAACTGCGCGCAACTGACGAGCCGAGCTACTTGCTGTTGTTCGATCTTGGGGACGGCGCCAATCGTCTCGGCGGATCCTGTCTCGCTCAGGCATTCAATCGCATCGGCGGCGAGGCGCCGGACATCGATAACCCGGCATTGCTCGGCAATCTTTTCGCCGCCGTACAGGAACTTGCGTCGCGCGAAATGCTGCTCGCCTATCACGATCGCAGCGACGGTGGCTTGCTCGCTACGGTTGCCGAGATGATTATTGCGAGCAGGCTTGGTGTGTCATTGCAGATAAGCGGTTCGCGACGGAGCAAGCTGGCGCAGCTGTTCAGCGAGGAAGCAGGGGCGGTGGTGCAGGTCGCCAAGAGTAAGTTGACCCAGGTGCAGATGGTGCTCGATCGCAACGGTATTTCAGCCCAGGCGATCGGACGTGTCTACAACCATGCAGCGTTGTCGCTTCGTGATGGTGACAGGGAATTGCTGCGCTTGGAACGCAGCGATCTGCAACGGACCTGGTCGGAAACCAGCTATCGAATCCAGGCCTTGCGCGATAATCCGGCGACAGCACAGGAAGAATTCGATCGCATTCTCGATGACGCCGACCCCGGCCTGAACGTGAAACTGATGTATGACATCAACGACGATATCGCGCGACCGTTCCGCGGTGCCGCGAAACCAAACGTCGCGATCCTCCGCGAGCAAGGTGTCAACAGCCAGTACGAGATGGCGGCGGCATTCATACGTGCCGGATTTTCGGTCGTCGATGTCCACATGAGCGATTTGCTGGAGGGGCGTGACGACCTCGCGAACTACCAGGGTCTGGTCGCCTGTGGCGGATTCTCTTTCGGTGATGTCCTTGGTGCCGGCGGTGGCTGGGCGAAGTCCATCCTTTATCATTCACGAACACGCGATCAATTTGCCGCGTTCTTCGATCGCCGTGACACTTTTGCGCTCGGCGTGTGCAACGGCTGCCAGATGCTGTCCCATCTTCGTGAACTGATCCCCGGGGCCGAGAATTGGCCGCGGTTCCTGCGAAACAGGTCCGAGCAGTTCGAGGCGCGCCTGAGTCTGGTCGAGGTTGTGGAAAGTCCGTCCTTGTTCTTGCACGGGATGGCCGGTTCCCGTATGCCGATTGCTACCTCGCACGGCGAAGGGCAGGCGAGCTTTGACAGCGATGAAGCCCGCTACGGCGCGTCGTACACGGTAGCCATGCGCTATGTGGACAACTACGGCGAAGTTGCAGACAACTATCCAGCCAATCCCAACGGATCGCGAGATGGAATCTGCGGACTGTCCAACGAGAACGGTCGCGTGACGATCTTGATGCCGCACCCCGAACGGGTCGCAATGACCCGGCAAAACTCATGGCACCCGGATGACTGGGGCGACGACGGCCCGTGGATGCGCATGTTCAGAAACGCGCGAGTGGCGGTTGGTTAGGGGCAATTGAATAGGTATTTTCGGGTGCTGTCGCCGATTTCGTCGTCATGCGATTTTTCAGTCACTACAATTGCTTGCGTAATTCCACCCATTGCTCAGACCTTGCTGGCAACGATGCCTATGAGATCGCTCTCTGGTCCCAATGGCACTCCGCTCAAATCTCCGGCCATGTGATCAACCTGAAAACCGGCATCCCGAAGCTCCTTTTCAATGCTCAACGGCGTGAAATGTTGGGTCCAGTTAAAGATCTGCCAATTTTCGTTGGGCTGAACGATCAGATAACGGTCCAGACTCAAACAATCCTCTAAATACACAAATGTTCGCTGAACACCGACGTAGTCGTCGGGCGCCCAGAATCCATCCATCATCCGGTATTCGACGACGGTCTTTTCTTCTTCGGTGGCAAACGAGCCAATACCAGCAACGTCCAACGCAATATGCCCACCTGGATTGAGCATCCCACGCATACGCTCCAGTAGTTTCCCCCTCTGCGTTGCAGATAAAGAACAGAGATCGGTGTAGATCAGAGTTACCAGATCAAAACCGGCGGGCAAATCATCCAATAGGTAGTCTGCTTCAATGTATCGGACTGTCTGCGAGCTTTGGCTCTCGGCAAATTTCAATGAGTGACTGGAGAAATCCACTCCAGTTACCTGCGCACCTTTGGAGGCGAAACGTTCAGCATAAAGGCCGGGGCCGCACCCAAGATCACATACACTTTTCCTGGATAGGTCTAATTGGGCATCGATCCACTCGACCACGTGATCAATAGATTCAAACCGCCGGGAGGCAAGGTCCGTATCCTGACTAAGGTGAAAATCGAGCATTTGTCGCGCCAAATGTGGGCGAGTCCACAATTCCTTTACGGTACAGCGAGAAAACGGCTCAGGCCGTTCACAGAAATCGAATAGCAATTCATACATAGCGATAATCCTTCGCAACCATCAGGCTGCAAACGCCATTCTGCCCGCTCCGCGGCCAACTAACCCATGACCAGGCATCAAGCCAGGAAAAGATCAGGTGCGCATATGGAGAGGATCACGTTTCCGTCATTTCTTCGGGCACGCCAAGCGAGAGCATCAATGCTTGGGGAATAAATCAGCTGGAGCAAGAAAATGACAGACGAAAATCGCATCGAAGAACTCGAACCCGGCGTAGTCGCTCTCGGCGCCGCTTACGCAGCCACTCTGATTGGCATGATATTTTGGCTGGCCGCCTAGAGATCACAGCAGTTTTCGGGACCTCGGCGTATTGGCGGTAGCCGACATTTACGCGGAAGAGGCGAGGTCCTCGTTGCCATCCCGCACAAAGAAGCGCCGTACCTTGAGCGCGCGTGTCAGTTTGCCGCGGCGCACGAAGCACTGGTAGAACATGTCCTTCAATACTTCGAGAAGTATGCCGGCCTGAACGCGGTTCAATAACGGCAGTTCCTCCTCTTCACCGAAATCGAACAGTACCGCTTTGATGGGCCCGAAGCTGTCGTCGTCGATACCGGCGATGTCCTGCGCGATCATGACTTCCTCGAAAGCACGTAGCTTGCCGCCTTCGCCGAGCGCCGTGAAAGCGCTGTACGCCGCCCGCCGGCACATCGAGGCAAACGCGTTGAAGTTGTTGCCCGAATAGCAGGAGAGCGCTTCACGAAACAGGACCTCCGTGTGCTTCGGCAAATAGGAGAATGCGAAACGCTCCTTGGGTCGCTCGAGTTCAACGTAGTTGCGGTACAACTCGACCCGGTCCTCGTCAAACGACTTCGTTGCGAAGCGCAGAAATACGGGTGCGCGGCAGGCGTCGCACTGGTACACGAGCCCGACATGCTTTGGCCTGGTTTCGGTGATGCGCGATGGGTCGGGAACAGACTGCGGGCTCATGTGCGAATAAACGCCGCAATACGGGCATTCGAGCCCGATCTGCTCGTCGTCATCGCTCGTGAGACCCTGGTCTCTGTCCAGTATTAGTGCCATTCGCTCAAGCCGCTCTGTCGTGCCGGTCACCGTCATCTTTATAGGGCGGGCCGACCTTTATTATAATTCCGGCTGCTCATGCATCGCCGGTATTTCCAGTATGCACCAAGGTTTTACCACGCCAGCCGCCGTTGGACATAATCCAAAATGTCCGCTCCAGGCGGCCTAACGGCCGCAGCTATCGCTCGCGCTTCGAGAAGCGCTCCAACAGCTGTCATTCGAGGCGCTTGTACTTGATGCGGTGCGGGTTCGCGGCGTCCGCACCCAGGCGGCGCTTGCGGTCCTCTTCGTAGTCTGCGTAATTTCCGGCAAACCATGTCACTACTGAGTCGCCCTCAAATGCCAGAATATGTGTGCAGATTCGGTCCAAAAACCAGCGGTCGTGCGAAATGACCACGGCAGATCCGGGAAATTCGAGCAGGGCCTGCTCCAGGGCGCGCAGTGTCTCGACATCGAGATCGTTGGTCGGCTCGTCGAGCAACAGCAGGTTGCCACCGGAACGCAGCATCTTGGCGAGATGTAAACGGTTGCGTTCACCGCCCGAGAGGAGACCAATCTTTTGCTGCTGCTCGGAGCCACGGAAGTTGAAGCGGCCGACATAGGCTCGCGACGAGGTTTCGTAGTTGCCGACCTTGATGAGATCCTGGCCGTTGGAGATCTCCTCCCAAACCGTCTTGCTGTCATCGAGGCTGTCACGGGACTGATCGACGCTCGCGAGTTGCACCGTATCCCCCAGACGAATCGTGCCCTCGTCAGGTTGCTCGTCGCCCGTAATCATCCGGAACAATGTGGTCTTGCCGGCGCCATTGGGCCCGATGACGCCGACGATGCCGCCCGGCGGCAACTGGAAACTCAGCTCGTCCATGAGCAACCTGTCGCCGAAGCCCTTTCTCAGGTTTTCGACCTCGACGACGACGTCGCCGAGCCGGGGTCCCGGTGGTATGTAGATCTCGTTGGTCTCGTTGCGCTTCTGGTAACTCGACGATGAAATTTCATCGAATTGCCGCAGCCGCGCCTTGGATTTCGCCTGGCGCCCCTTAGGATTGGCGCGTACCCATTCCAGCTCGGCATGGATCGTTTTCTGCCGAGCCTTTTCAGACGCTTCCTCGTTTTGCAGCCGATTTTCCTTCTGCTCGAGCCACGATGAGTAGTTACCCTCCCAGGGGATGCCGTAGCCGCGATCGAGTTCGAGAATCCATCCCGCGACGTTGTCGAGAAAGTAGCGATCATGCGTCACGGCGATCACGGTGCTCGGATACTCGTCGAGGAAGCGCTCGAGCCAGGCTACGGACTCGGCGTCGAGGTGATTCGTCGGCTCGTCGAGCAGCAACATATCCGGTTGTGACAGCAACAGGCGGCAGAGCGCCACGCGGCGCTTCTCGCCGCCGGAGAGTTTACTCACGTCGGCGTCCCAGGGCGGCAGGCGCAGCGCATCGGCCGCGATTTCGAGCTTGCGGTCCAGTTCCCATGCGCCTTCCGCGTCGATGGCGTCCTGCAGTTTGCCCTGTTCCTCGAGCAGCGCGTTCATTTCGTCATCCGACATCGGCTCGGCGAACTGCATGCTGATCTCGTTGAAGCGATCGACGAGGGCTTTGGTTTCGGCAACGCCTTCCTCGACGTTACCGCGGACGTCCTTGGAGGCATCGAGTTCGGGTTCCTGCGGGAGGTAGCCGATCTTGATGCCGGGCTGTGGCCGGGCCTCGCCGTCTATCTCGGTGTCGATTCCGGCCATGATGCGCAGCAGGGTCGATTTGCCGGAGCCATTAAGGCCCAGCACGCCGATTTTCGCACCCGGAAAAAACGACAGCGAGATGTCGTGAATTATCTGGCGTTTCGGCGGGACCACCTTGGCCACGCGGTTCATCGTGTATATGTATTGCGCCATTTCTCGATCGTGATGCTTAAGGAGCGCGCATTATCCGGTATGCTGCGCCAATGAGCGACCCCGTTCTCGTTTACAAGGGTGACGCAATCGCCGCTTACGGTTTCGGTGATCCACACCCCTTCGGCATCGATCGACACAACGTCTTTCACCGCGAGCTGGCCGAAGCGGATCTTGACGAATCAATTCAATACGAAGCTCCGCGGCGTGCGAGCGTCGACGAACTCGCGTTGTTTCATACGCCCGATTACATAGACAAGGTGTCGCGCATGTCACAGGAGGGTCGTGGATACCTCGACGACGGCGATACGCCGGCTTTGCCGGGAATCTTCGATGCGGCTTCCGATGTTGTCGGCACTACGCTTGCTGCCGTCGATGCGGTCATGCGCGGCGAAGCGAAGCGCGCATTCGTGCCAATTGCAGGATTGCATCACGCGGCGCGCGATCGTGCCGCCGGGTTTTGCGTATTCAATGACTGCGGCGTTGCCGCTGAATATCTGCGTATGAAGCACGGGCTGAAGCGTGTCGCCTACGTGGATATCGACGCACACCATGGCGATGGCATGTTCTACGGTTTTGCGGACGATCCCGACCTTATTTTCGCGGATATTCACGAAGACGGGCGCTATCTCTATCCTGGTACCGGCGCGTCGGAGGAGACCGGCACGGGCCGGGCGCGTGGCACCAAGTTGAATATACCGCTGGCGCCGGGTGCCGATGACGCCGAATTTCGCATGGCCTGGCGCCGGGTCGAGGCTTACCTGGATGCGGCCGAGCCAGAGTTCATCCTGTTTCAATGTGGCGCCGACAGCCTCGAGGGAGACCCGATCACTCACCTTTGCTACACGGAACAGGCGCACGCCGATGCCGCCGCCACGCTCTGCCGCCTCGCCGACAAGCACTGCGCGGGGCGAGTTGTCGGGACCGGCGGTGGTGGCTACAACCGCGAAAACCTGGCACGTGCCTGGACCCGCGTCGTGCAGGCATTTACCGAAGCAGGATGATCCCGTACGTGCAAACCGGCCTCTACACGGTGGCAATTTGCAGGTAACATCGCCCTCTTTTCCACGCCCGCCCGTATCCGGAGACCCCCACCGATGCTCGACACCAAGCCCGCCCAAGAGTCCGATCAGACCCTCGAGTCATTCGACCCCGAACTCGCCGAAGCCATCAAGCTGGAGCAGCGTCGCCAGGAAGAGCATATCGAGCTGATCGCCTCGGAAAATTACGCGAGCCAGCGCGTCATGACGGCGCAGGGTTCCGTGCTGACCAACAAGTATGCGGAGGGTTATCCGGGCAAGCGCTACTACGGCGGTTGCGAGCATGTCGACGTAGCGGAGACGCTCGCAATCGAGCGCGCCAAGGCGCTTTTCGGTGCTGACTACGCCAACGTACAGCCACACTCTGGCTCGCAGGCCAACGCGGCTGTTTGCATGGCATTGCTCGAGCCCGGCGACACGCTGCTGGGGATGAGCCTCGCCGAGGGTGGGCACCTGACGCACGGCACCAAAGTCAATTTCTCGGGCCGTCTTTTCAATGCCGTGCAGTACGGCATCGACCATGAAACCGCCTTGATTGACTACGATCATGTGCAGGCGCTCGCAAACGAGCACAAACCGAAACTGATCATCGCCGGCTTTTCGGCTTACTCACGCGTCATCGACTGGGGACGTTTCCGTGAAATAGCCGATAGCGTCGGCGCTTACCTGATGGTCGACATGGCGCATGTCGCCGGGCTGGTAGCTACCGGACACTATCCGAACCCGGTTCCTTTCGCGGACGTCGTTACGACGACGACGCACAAAACGCTCCGCGGACCGCGCGGTGGACTAATACTCGCAAAAGAGAATCCCGAGCTTACGAAGAAATTCAACTCGCTGGTATTTCCGGGCACACAGGGCGGGCCGCTCATGCACGTGATCGCAGCGAAAGCCGTTGCATTCAAAGAAGCCATGGAGCCTTCATTCAGGGATTACCAGGGTCACGTGTGCGATAACGCGAAGATCATGGCCAGCGTTCTGCAAGAGCGGGGCTACCCGATCATTTCAGGAGGCACCGACAATCACTTGATGCTCGTGAGCCTGATCGAACGCGGCATCACCGGCAAAGGCGCGGACGCCGCGCTCGGCCGGGCGAATATTACGGTCAACAAGAACGCCGTTCCCGATGATCCACAGTCGCCTTTTGTCACGAGCGGCCTGCGACTCGGTACTCCCGCAATTACGACGCGCGGTTTCGGCGCCGACGAGACGCGTCTTCTGACCGGCTGGATTGCAGACATACTCGACGACATTGGGAACGAGGACACCATTGATCGCGTACGTGGCGAAGTCCTCGAACTCTGTCAGCGTTTCCCGGTGTACACCTGATTCGGTTGAGCCATGCATTGCCCGTTTTGTAGCAACGAAGAAACCAAGGTGATCGATTCCCGCCTTTCGGGTGAGGGCAGGCAGATCCGTCGGCGCAGGCAATGCCTCGACTGCAACGAGCGATTCACGACCTTCGAGTCGGCCGAACTCGTCATGCCGCGCCTCGTCAAGAACGATAACCGCCGGCAACCGTTTGACGAGTCCAAACTGCGCAACAGCATGGTGCGCGCCCTGGAGAAACGCCCCGTCGCGAGCGACGCGCTGGAGCAGGCCGTAGGGCGACTCATACACAAACTGCGCACGATGGGCGAACGTGAAGTGCCCTCCCGGCTCGTCGGAGAGCTGGTCATGGAAGAGTTGCGCGCGCTCGACGAAGTCGCGTACGTACGCTTCGCGTCGGTGTATCGCCGTTTCCAGGACGTGACCGAATTCGAGGAAGAGATCAAGCGCCTGCAGCGAATATCGGAAGCGGCAGCCAACCGCGAGCAAATGTCACTGTTGCCTGATTTGCTGGGCAAGAAGAATCGGTGACGCTGGATGTCCGAATTCGCGGCCACTGAAAGCGCATACATGGCGCGCGCCCTGCAACTCGCCGCGCGTGGCCTGTACACCGCACACCCGAACCCGATGGTTGGCTGCGTCCTGGTGCGCGGCGGTGACATTGTCGGTGAGGGGTGGCACAAGGTCTCCGGCGAGGCGCACGCCGAAATCAATGCACTGAACTCGGCTGGTGACAAAGCCGCCGGCGCGACAGCCTACGTGACGCTCGAGCCCTGTTCACATCAAGGCAAGACGCCGCCGTGCGCGCCCGCACTTATCGAGGCGGGTGTTGCCGAAGTCGTCATCGCGATGCAAGACCCGTTTTCCCGGGTCAGGGGCAATGGCCGCGCGGCACTCGAAGCGGCAGGAATCGTTGTGCGTACCGGACTCATGGCTAACTCGGCGGCAAAACTGAACGCCGGTTTTCTCAGCCGTGTACAACGTGGATGGCCGTACGTTCGACTGAAGGTCGGCGCGAGCCTCGACGGTGCGATTGCAATGGCGTCAGGCGAGAGTCAGTGGATTACCGGGCCGGAAGCCCGGGCTGATGTGCAGCGCCTGCGTGCCCGGTCAGGGGCGATCCTCACCGGTATAGGCACCGTACTTGCGGATGATCCCGCGTTGAACGTGCGGCACGAGGATCTGGATACCGCGGGCCGGCAACCATTGCGTGCCATCCTGGATTCCGGTCTGCGCATGCCGTTGACATCCGGCATGCTGGCCCGGCCCGGAAAAACAGTTGTTTATTGCATCGACGACGCCGGTCGGCAGCCGCTCATCGACGCGGGCGCCGACGTGGTCAAGGTGAAGGCGGATAACGCGCACGTGGATGTTGCCGCCGTACTCGCTGATCTCGCGGCCCGCGAAATCAACGACGTGCTCGTCGAAGCCGGACCGACGGTTTCCGGGTATCTGCTGTCGCGGAAACTCGTCGACGAGCTTGTGATTTACCAGGCGCCTCATATCATGGGCAGCGAGACAATGTCGATGTTCCGTACTCCGGAATGGACCGCGTTGTCGAACCGCTTGTCGGTCGAGATCGCGGATCTGCGACGCGTCGGCCAGGACATTCGCATCACCGTACGTGTCGCGAACTAAGGAATCTCTGACCAGTGTTTACGGGAATCGTCAAAGCCAAAGGCAGGATCAGCGCAATCGAGCATCGCGGCGGCGACGTGCGCATGACCGTGACCGCAGCAGAGCTGCCATGGGCGGACTATGAGTTGGGCGACAGCATCTGCGTCAGCGGCGTTTGCCTGACGGTAGTCAAACTTCTCGCCGACGGATTCGAGACGGACGTATCCGTCGAGTCGCTCGACGTAACGACGCTGAAGCAGCTAAAGACAGGTGATGCGGTCAATCTCGAGCCTGCGTTGCGCGTCGGTGACGCACTCGGCGGTCATCTCGTTAGCGGGCATGTCGACGGCATCGGCGTGGTCATCTCCCGGTCGGATGACGCGCGTTCGATCCGCATGGCGTTCGAGGTTCCCACGGAACTGGCACGCTATATCGCAAAAAAGGGCTCGGTCTGTGTCGATGGCGTGAGCCTTACCATCAACGAGGTATCGGGAAATACCTTCAATCTGAATATTATTCCGCACACGGCCGAGGTCACGACGATGGGCGATTACGCGGATGGTACGGCCGTCAATATAGAGGTCGACCTGCTTGCACGCTACATTGAGCGTATGCTCGGCAACGACGCGAACCGAGTTTCCATCGATTTCCTGAGAGAGCATGGCTATGCCTGACAATACGACAACCCACCCGGCGGCGATGGACACGACGTTCAGCGATATCGCGGACATCATCGAGGACATTCGAGCCGGCAAGATGGTTGTCATGGTCGACGACGAGGACCGCGAAAACGAGGGCGACCTGCTGATGGCGGCCGAACTCGTTCGTCCCGAGGACGTCAATTACATGGCGACCCATGGACGCGGACTGATTTGCCTGACCTTGACTCGCGAACGCTGCGCACAACTTCGTCTGCCCCTCATGGTGTCGGAGACTGACGACCACCACGCCACGAACTTCACTATCTCGATAGAAGCAGCCGAAGGGATCACCACGGGTATTTCCGCGCATGACCGCGCGAGCACGATCAGAGCGGCCGTCGCGGCTGATGCCCGTCCCGAAGACCTGAGTCAGCCCGGTCATATCTTTCCGGTGATGGCGCAACCCGGCGGCGTGTTGACGCGTGCAGGCCATACCGAGGCGGGCTGTGACCTCGCGCGTCTTGCCGGGCTCGAGCCTGCGGCGGTGATCGTCGAGATTTTGAAAGAGGACGGCAGTATGGCGCGCCGACCCGATCTCGAAAAGTTCGCACGCGCGCGTGGCATCCGTATTGGAACGATTGCGGACCTGATCCGCTACCGGCTCGAAAAAGAGCGCAGCGTCGAACGCATCGTCGAGCAGAGCATAGAAACCGCGCATGGTGAATTCACGCTGTACTGCTATGACGACCTGATCAATCGTGCCGTGCATGTCGCACTGGTCAAGGGCGACCTGTCAAAGACCGACAACCCGCTCGTCCGTGTGCATCTGCAGGACACTCTCGGCGACGTCATCGGCGCAAAAGGCCATTCATTGGGCTGGCCGCTCGGGAATGCCATCGAGCGCATCGCAAAAGAGGGCGCTGGCGTGATCGTATTGCTTCGAGAACAGGAGTCATCGCGCGAATTTGTCGACTCTGTCGAAGGTCTCGGTCGAGAGCAGGACGATCTCGACGAGCGTCGCGGCGGCGACGAAGTACTGCGCACCTACGGTGTCGGCGCACAGATACTCCGCGATCTCGGCCTCTCGAAAATCCGTGTATTATCGGCACCCAAACAGATGTACGCGATCTCGGGATTCGACCTTGAGATCACCGAGTATGTGGAAGGCTGATTCGGGCACCGGCAACAGCGGCACATGGACAAAATAAAGACAACGGAAGGCGACCTGAACGTCCGCGATGCGCGCTTCGCAATCGTTGCGTCACGTTTCAATGGTTTCATCGTCGATTCCCTGCTTAAGGGATCGCTGCATTGCCTTCGCCAGCATGGCGCGGCCGATGCCGATATCGAGATCATTCGGGTTCCGGGCGCGTTCGAAATGCCCCTCGTCGTCAGCAAAATTGCCGCATCGCGACGAGCGGACGGCATCATCGCGTTGGGCTGTGTCATCCGTGGTGGTACGCCGCACTTTGACTATGTTGCGGGCGAATGCGTTCGTGGGGTGGCGGCGGCCGCGCGCGAGCACGGCGTGCCAGTCGGTTTCGGCATACTGACCGTGGATACTATTGAGCAAGCAATTGAGCGTGCCGGCACCAAGGCCGGCAACAAAGGCGAAGAAGCGACGTTGGCCATTATCGAAATGGTCAATCTTCTACGCCAAGTCAGCTAGCCATGACGTCTGCCCAATCAACCGGCGCACGCACGCGTGCGCGAGAACTCCTGCTGCAGGCGCTGTACCAGAAGCAAATCGCAGGCCACGACTATGGCGAATTGCTTGCACAGTTCAGGGAACAGGTAGCCTTCGATCGCGTTGACCAGGAATTCTTCGAGGAACTACTGCAGGCGATTTGTAACTCGCAAGACGCGCTCGAGAAAAGTATTGACAATCTGATCGATCGACCCCTGGAGCAACTGGATCCCGTCGAACTCGGCATCCTGTTGATCGGCGTCTACGAACTCGAGTCGCGCGTCGATATACCGTATCGGGTTGTCATCAACGAGGGCGTGAACCTGGCGAAACGATTTGGGGCGCTCGACGGCTACAAGTACATCAACGCCTGTCTTGACACAGGAGCCCAGTCCATTCGGGCTACCGAGATCAGTGGATGAATTTGAGCTGATTCGCCGCTATTTCTTGCGGCAAACGAAATCACCGGTGGTCGCCACCGGTATCGGCGATGACGGCGCCGTATTGCGACCGCAGGCCAACAAGGAACTTGTTAGTGTCATCGACACGATGGTCGCAGGTGTTCATTTCCCGAAATCCATGGATGCCTCGGATATCGGTTATCGCGTCGTCGTCGTCAACTTGTCCGATATTGCAGCAATGGGTGCGACGCCGCGCTGGATGACGCTTGCGCTCACACTGCCTGAAGCTCAGGCTGACTGGCTCGAGCGTTTTGCCGACGGTCTTCATGAAGCGGCCGGAGAGTGGGGCGTGCAACTCGTCGGCGGCGACACGACTCGTGGCGACCAACTCGTTGTCAGCGTGCAGATGACGGGCGACGTCGATCCTGGCAACGCGATTCATCGCAGCGGCGCACGAGCCGGCGATGTTATCTGGGTCACGGGTACGTTGGGTGATGCTGCTGCGGGCCTGCGGCAAATGTCGGGCAAGAGTCAGGACGCGTTCCTCGTCTCTCGTTTCGCACGCCCGACTGCGCGCGTCGACGTTGGTATGGCGCTTGCGGGTGTAGCGAATGCGGCGATCGATATTTCAGATGGGCTCGTTGCGGATCTCGGCAAGCTTCTCGAAGCGAGCGGCGTCGGCGCTGAAATCGATATTGACAACCTGCCATTGTCCGATTCACTACTGGAGGCAGAAGATCGCGAGCACGCGTTGCGATTTGCGATGGGCGGCGGCGATGACTACGAATTGTGTTTCACGATGCCAGCTGGCCAAGAACCGCCGGAACTCACTTGCGCAATGACGCCGATTGGGCGAATCACGGACGGCACGGATCTCGCGTGCCGCGATCAGGGTATTGTTGTTCCCTTCGATGACAGCGGGTACCGTCACTTCCAATGAACGACGCAGACAAAAAGTTGGCGCGTACCGTCCTGACCGACCCGGTTCATATTCTCGCGTTCGGCTTCGGTACCGGCCTGTCGCCGTTTGCGCCGGGGACTGTCGGCTCACTCGTAGGTGTCGCGCTTGCCTGGCTGACACACGATCTCGGCCTGCCGATCCAGGTGGGCATTGCCGTTGCAATCTCTCTCGCCGGTATCTGGATCTGCGGCGAGAGCGCGCGTCGAATTGGTGTACACGATCATGGCGGAATCGTCTGGGATGAGATCGCGGGGATGTATATCACGCTGCTCGCGGCACCCCTGACGATAACGGCATGGATACTGGCTTTCGGGCTGTTTCGGGCCTTCGATATTGTCAAACCGTGGCCGATTCGGGACCTGGATCACAGACTGGGCGGTGGGCTCGGAATTATGCTGGATGACCTCGCCGCCGCACTGTATGCCGTGATTTTGCTGGGTTTGTACGGGTGGCTTATGACTTGACGTGAGACAAAATGGCCAGTCCTGCTAGCGAATTCGAACGCACGGGTGACGTGCCCGAGAAAATCGGTAAATACGTCATCATCAACAAGATCGGCAAGGGCAGCACCGGCATGGTGTACCTGTCTCACGACCCCTATTACCGCCGCGACGTCGCGATTAAGGTATACAACATAGAAGAAGACACGGACGCGGATCGTGCTCAGGTCGCGCGCAAGATGTTCTTCAACGAAGCGCATATGGTCGGCATGTTGCAGCATCCGAACATCATGCCGATTTACGATGCGGGCGAGGAAGACGGCAAGTACTACGTCGTCACCGAGCACATTCAAGGCGCGCGTACGCTGGCCGCGTATTGCCGTCCGGATAACCTGCTACGCGTCGACGACGTCGTGGAAATCATCTACAAGTGCGCGAAGGCGCTGCACTACGCGCACGGTCGCGGCGTCATTCACCGTGACATCAAACCCAGCAATGTGATGCTGACGATCGACAACGATGTCCGCATCATCGACTTCGGCATCGCTATCGTCAGCGACTCCGAGGTCTCACGCATCGAAGGCATTGCCGGTTCGCCTAGCTACATGTCGCCGGAGCAGGTGCAGTCAGAAGAACTGACACCGGCCTCGGACCTGTATTCGCTCGCGGCCGTCATGTACGAACTTTTGACGGGATTCCGGCCGTTCCGCGCCGACAACCTGTCGAAGCTCCTGCACCAGATCGTCTACGCAACGCCACCGCCGATTCACACGTATCGCGACGACCTGCCGGAAGAACTCGAGCAAGTTGTTGCGATGACGATGATGAAGGATCCGGGCAAGCGCACCGGCAGCGGCGCGACGATGGCCGCGGAACTGACGCGGGTCTACAAAGACCTGCGGCAAAAATACGACAGCCTCGACAACCAGGAACATTTCGACCTGTTGCGTACTCTGACGTTTTTCCACGAGTTTTCGCACGCCGAAATCTGGGAAGTGCTGCGTGCGTCGGACTGGCACGAGTACCAGGATGGTAACGACATCGTCAAGGAGGGCGAGATTGACGATCGCTTTTACATCATCGTTTCCGGCAACGTTTCCGTGATGGCGAACGGCAGCAGTCTCGGTAAATTGGGTGGCGGTGACTGCTTCGGCGAAACGAGTTACGTGCGCGGCGCAAAGCGCCAGGCGTCGATCCAGTCCGAAGGCCCGGTGACCATCTTGCGGGTGAGCTCGACGTTAATGGAGCAGGTAAGTTCGTCGTGCCAGCTGCGTTTCAACAAGGTCTTCCTCAGGTCGCTCATCAATCGTCTGCAAGGCAGCGGCGGGGCGAATACCTAGCAATACCTGAGGGGTCGGACCTCGACAAGTCCCTGAACCCCTTTCGAAACAGCCGACGGAGTCTGCGTCCCTGGTCGCTAATCCGGGCATTTGACCGCCCAAATCGCCGATCAAGAAAAACTCACCCGTAATCTCCAATCTGACCCTCGCTAATTCCCTTTTTTGATGTCAAAAGCGAAGGATTAGTCGCAATTAGACTCACATAATCGAGTGACGATTCTTCGCGAATCAGTTTCTTACATTGGTCCGACCCTAGCCGCCGGCGCACGATATACTCCGGCCAATAACGCCAATATTCCTGCAGGGGGTTCCAATGTTTCGACTTAGCGCCGCTGTCGCGGTGATGGTTTTGGTTTCTGTTTCGGCTGGTGCCACTGAGCTCAATGAGGCCGTCAAACAGGACTACGACGACTATCTCTGGCCGCTGTTCGATCATTTCCATCGCAATCCCGAGTTGTCCACGATCGAGAACGATACGGCTGCGCGCATGGCGCAAGAGCTGCGCAGTTCCGGATTCGAGGTAACTGAAGGTGTCGGCGGCACTGGCGTTGTCGCAATGATGAAAAATGGCGCAGGACCACTGGTCATGATGCGTGCAGACATGGACGGTTTGCCGGTCGAGGAGAAGTCGGGTCTCGAGAACGCCTCTCGCAAGCAGCAGAATTCTCCAATCACGGGCAACCAGGTGTTCACGATGCACGCCTGCGGTCACGACGTGCACATCACGAGCCTGGTGGGTTCGGCGCGGCAGATGGCGGCCCGCAAAGAAGACTGGAGCGGCACGCTGATGTTGATCGTGCAACCTGCCGAAGAGCGCGTCATCGGCGCCAAGGCAATGCGTGCGGACGCTATCTGGGATCGTTTCGGCAAGCCCGACTATGCGTTGTCATTCCACGTCAACTCACTGGACGTCGCCGGCAAAATCAACGTGAGTGAAGGCAGCCCGTTCGCCGGGGCCGATACGGTCGACATTATCATTCACGGCGTCGGTGCACATGGCGCTCACCCCTACGCCGGCAAGGATCCGATCGTTCTCGGCAGCCAGATCGTGCTGGCATTGCAGACACTCGTGTCGCGAGAGATATCGCCGCGAGCACCCGGCGTGGTAACCGTCGGCTCGTTTCATTCGGGTACCAAACACAACATCATTTCCGATCGTGCTCATTTGCAGATCACAGTGAGAAATACAAGTCCTGAGACGCGCCAGATCCTCCTTGACGGCATCAAGCGTATTGCCGAGAACATGGGTCGGGTTGCCGGGCTGCCGGATGACAAGTTGCCGGAGGTCATCATTTCTGACGAGAGCGTTCCGCCGACCGTGAATGACGCGGAGCTGGCTCGCCGGCTCAAAGCAGCGTGGGTCTCGTCATTGGGCGAGGACACTGTCATCCACAATCCCTCGAAAGGTATGGGCGCCGAGGACTTTCCGTTCTTCACGGTCGACCCGGACATCACATCCGTTTACTGGCAGGTCGGCGGCACACCGCAGGAAGATTTCGATCGGGCCGCTGCAGGCGGCGAGCCGGTCCCCAGCCACCATTCACCACTGTTCAAGGTTACGCCCGAACCGGCCGTGCGTGCCGGTGTGGAGTCGACGGTCGCAGCGTTGCTCGAGCTGATGGGATCTCAATAACAGCTTTTTTCAGTCATCGTCGGCGTCGAATTCCTCGAGGTCTTCGCTGCCGGCGCTCTTCAGGAGAATCTCGACCTTTTGTTCGGCCTCCTTGAGCGCTGACTGGCACTGGCGCGTGAGCTTGATGCCCTCTTCGAATTTCTTCATCGCTTTTTCGAGAGGCAGATCGCCCGATTCGAGTTCGTCGACCAGGTCTTCGAGGTCGGACAGGGCTTTTTCGAGATTGATGGGTTTTTTTGCGGTCATTGGAGGATGATTCCTTATTCCGGCGTTGACATCAACGCGTTACGGGAATAGAGTTATAACTCTTTAGAATCAGTCTAATAGCAAATAAATCTCATTTGAGAGGCTTAGAAATGTCACTGAAAGGCAGCAAAACTGAAAACAATCTCAAAGACGCATTCGCGGGTGAATCACAGGCGAATCGTCGCTATCTCTATTTCGCCGCAAAGGCTGACGTAGAGGGCTACAACGACGTTGCAGCCGTATTCCGTTCGACGGCTGAAGGCGAGACAGGGCACGCGCACGGCCACCTCGAATACCTCGAAGAAGTTGGCGACCCGGCTACGGGTCTGCCCATCGGCCCGACTTCGAAGAACCTGGCGGCGGCGATCGCCGGCGAGACGCACGAGTACACGGACATGTACCCGGGAATGGCGAAGCAAGCCCGTGACGAGAATTTCGACGAGATCGCCGATTGGTTCGAGACTCTCGCAAAAGCGGAGCGCTCACACGCGAACCGCTTCCAGAAGGCACTCGATACGCTTGACGACTAACAGGCAATAAAGGCCGGGCGCAAGCCCGGCCTTTCTGACTCATGAGTACTCCTGGAGGCAAACGCGAGGGCAGTCTCGAGGCGCCGACGCGTCATCCGATCGACTGGCGCTCTGACGATTTTTACGACGACGCGCAGTTGTTCGAGGAACTCGAACGCGTCTTCGATATCTGTCACGGCTGCCGCCGCTGTTTCAATCTCTGCAACTCTTTCCCGACCTTGTTTGACGCTGTCGACGAGTCGGAAAGCATGGAGCTCGACACGGTCCCGAAAGAAGTCTACTGGGACGTCGTTGATCATTGTTATCTCTGCGACATGTGCTACATGTCGAAGTGCCCGTACGTTCCGCCGCACGAATGGAATGTCGATTTTCCGCACCTGATGTTGCGCGCCAAGGCTGTTCGTTTCAGGAAACAGGGCGCGTCAATGCGCGACAAGGTGCTGGCATCGACGGACGCAGTCGGCAAGTTCGCAGGCATTCCGGTCGTCGCGCAGGTCGTCAACGCAGCGAACCGGAGCACACTCGGGCGCAAGGTGCTGGAAAGCACACTCGGCGTTCATCACAAAGCGCCGCTTCCCGCCTATCATTCGACGAATGCGCGCAAGCGGCTCAAACGACTGCATGGCGTCGAAGGCAGCAGCGCCGAAGAGACGGCGTCCACAAGTGGCAAAGTGGTGCTCTATACAACCTGTTACGGCAACCGTAACCGGCCGGAAATGGACGAGGACCTCGTCGCCGTTTTCGAGCATAACGATATCCCCGTGGCACTCGCGGAAAAGGAAGCCTGTTGCGGCATGGCGAAGCTCGAACTGGGCGACTTCAATGCCGTAGCGAAGGCAAAAGACATTAATATTCCGGTACTCGCCGCCTGGGTCGACAGAGGCTGGGACATCGTCACGCCCATTCCATCCTGCACGTTGATGTATAAGCAGGAATTGC
>Ga0255054_10000760_pt1 | contig 19043 bp, 18 predicted proteins | sample JV7_2_23_MG_FD_188634 | JGI IMG/M metagenome (GOLD analysis project Ga0255054, IMG submission 188634) | Seawater microbial communities from Jervis Inlet, British Columbia, Canada - JV7_2_23 | ecosystem: Environmental > Aquatic > Marine > Inlet | place: Canada: British Columbia | collected...
ACAACGATTCGAGGTTTGTCTTCGGATTCGTGAGGTCGGCTCTCGACGCCGGGGCGAAGGCCGTCAACTACGTCGAGGTGGTCAGCGCCAGCCATCAGGATGGACGCTGGCTGGTGACGCTTCGCGATGTCGATTCGGAAGGTGAACCCTTCACCTGCACCTGTCGCGTCGTGATCAATGCGACAGGCCCGTTCGTGGGTGATCTCAACGAGCAGCTCGAGGTGAGAACCGATCATCGGGTTGTGTACTCCAAGGGCATCCATCTAATCGTTCCCCAACTCACGCCGAGCGACCGGGTTCTTGCCTTCTATGACGACACCAAGCGGCTGTTCTATGTGATTCCAATGGGTATGCGATCGGTGATCGGCACAACCGATACCCGCGTGGACTCGCCATTCACCGAGGTCACGGATGAGGATCGTGCTTTTCTGCTCGACCAGATCAACCGTCGTCTCGATCTGGCATCGCCGCTGACTCCGTCGGATGTCATTGCCGACCGCAGCGGCGTGCGACCTCTGGTGGTGAGAAACGACGCTCCGGTGGGCGAGGACGTCGATTGGACCAAACTCTCACGAAAACACGAGGTCGAGAGCGACGCTGGCCGAAGCGTCATCACGATCTTCGGTGGGAAACTCACCGACTGCCTGAACGTCGGTGAAGAGATTGCCGACGCGGTGGAGGCATTGGGGGTTCCTCTGGAGCCAGACACACACAACTGGTATGGAGAGCCGGTCGTCCACACCCGGGCAGAGTTCTTTCGTCAGGCCCGGCTGATGCATCTCGACGATCTCAGGTCGACCGAGGGTCTCGAAGCCCTCTCCGAGCGGTTGTGGCGTCGATACGGCCGACGCGCCTTTGGGATGCTCGATGAGATCCGTAAAGACCCGGCGATGGGTGAGGACATCATTGAGAGCGCCGACTACGTCCGGGTGGAGTTGCATCTGGCCGCGGACACCGAGATGGTCACCAAGCTGGAGGATTTTCTTCGCAGACGCTCCAAGATCGCCCAGGTGATACCAGACAGCGACGTCATCGGCTCCCCCGGGCTCGACGAGGCCGTCAGCATCCTCTTTGGTGACCAAGCAGAGGAGAGACTCGGCGAATATCTTCGTGACAGCGAGGGCCCCGTGGCGACATGAGAGAGGGACGATGGCGCCTGTCGCCAAGAGAAGGGATAGTGTGCCCGGACTTCGCCGCCAGGAGAATCGATGGCTAGGCCGCTGGGAACGAGTCCGCTACTTCGCGGTCGACGGTGGAATCACTGCCGGCCGAGTTCGACATGAGGGTCGGGCTTCTGGTTTGCGACCATGTCTCACCTGACCTGGTGGAGATCTCAGGCGACAATGACCTGATGTTTCGGAGGTTGTTGGCCGGTCACCCCGAGGTCGAATTGGTCATCTATGACGCGGTCAACGGCGAGATTCCGTTGAGCCCTACCGAATGTGATGCCTGGCTCATTACAGGGTCGCGACACTCGGTGAATGACGACTACGACTGGATCCGTCGCCTGGAGGAGTTCATACGCAAGACAGCGGCAGTCGGTGTCCCCCTTGTCGGAGTCTGTTTTGGCCACCAGCTTCTCGCCAAGTCTCTCGGTGGCACGGTCGTCAAGACGGAAAGAGGTTGGGGGGTCGGCGTGAAGAAAGTCCAACTAGCCGAGGGCTTGGGCTTCGTGCCCGATGGTGTTGATTCGTTCCGTCTCATCAACAGCCATCAGGACCAGATCGAGAAGTTGCCGGAGGGTGGGAGAATCATCGGCTGGAACGAGCACTGCCCGGTTTCGGCGATGACCGTGGGGTCCTCCATGCTCGGCATCCAGGGTCATCCTGAGATGGATCTCGACTTCGTACGCAGCCTGATCGAACTCCGACGCGGAACGACCATTCCGCCTGAAACCGCAGACGACGGTCTCGCTTCGTTGGCCACCGAACCAGACGCCCAGTTGGTGGTCGACATCCTCGTCGAGTTTCTCGGCGGCAATACAGTCGATTCATCACGGAGGTAGCGACACCCACTGCAAATGTCCTATCTCCTGGTGCGGCGACTCGGTTCGGATCAAGCATCAAGTGTCAGCCGGATCATTGATGCCGCACCTTCAAGTTGATCTCATGTCGGAGGGTTTCCCCAATCGGCGGCAATCTTGAATCCATCACCTTCATAACGAGGGAACACGTGGAGGTGGCTGTGAAACACCGCCTGGAATGCAGCTTCGCCGTCTGCATAGGACAGATTGATGCCTTCGGACTTCAATTCAGAACCTCGAATTGCAGCAGCTATCCGCCTCGCGGCGAGAAACATTCTCGAAGCGACTTCTTCAGGCAAGTTGGCCAGGTATGGATAATGATTGCGAGGGACTGCCAGCACGTGGCCCTCGGTAACAGGATTGATGTCCATGAAGGCGATCACCGCAGTGTCTTCGAAGACCAAGCTGGCTGATGTCTCACCAGAGACGATGGAACAGAGCATGCAGTCCGGCTCACGCTTCATACCGACATGGTCTCATTTCGTGCCTGTGTCAGAGGGCAATCGAACCTCCTACATTCTGATGCGTAGACGGCCGCATTGCGTACAGGACAGTTCGCGTCGTGAGGCAGGCCTTTCGACCTGGAAAAAGGGCCGAACGCCCTCTATCGCCGGAGCAGCAAAACCAAAAAGATATCAGTGAACTGAAGAGGAGTTTCATGCGCACATCCACCGAAGATCTCGATCTTTTCCATATCGCACGCCGCCAGTTTGATCGTGCGGTTCCTTTCGTCCATCCCCTCGAAGGGTGGCGAGGAATGGCCGGGATGCTTTTCGAGCCGGAGCGAACCATCAAGCTGACTCTGCCGGTGGTCCTCGACGACGGCTTCGTGCACAACTTCGAGGGCTATCGGGTACTCCACGACAACGTGCGCGGTCCCGGCAAAGGGGGCTTCCGCTTCCACCCCGACGTTGACGAGAATGAGGTCAAGGCCCTCGCCACGTGGATGACCTGGAAGTGCGCCCTCACCGACATTCCCTTCGGTGGCGCAAAGGGCGGAGTGGCCTGCGACCCCAAGACCCTCTCGGAGTCCGAGAAGCAGCAGATAACACGACGGTACATAGCAATCCTCGGAGACGACCTCGGACCGCATACCGACATTCCCGCACCGGACCTATACACCGATGCGCAAACGATGGCCTGGGTCTACGACACCTACACAATGATGCATCCCGGCCAGAACAACCTCCCGGTGGTCACCGGCAAGCCGCTCGACCTCGGAGGTTCGGAAGGACGGGAGACCGCCACCGCCCAGGGCATGTTCTACGTGTTGGAGCATCTCCTCTCCACAGGCGCGCTCGGGAGCCAGGAAGGGTTGTCGGGCACGAAGGTGGCCATTCAGGGATTCGGGAATGTCGGTCGCAACGCCGCCCGAATCCTAGAGAGGGCGGGTGCACGAGTCATTGCGGTCAGTGATAGCCGGGGTGGGATCCACGACCCTGATGGGATGGAGCTGGCACAGGTCGAGCTTCACAAAGACGAGACCGGATCGGTGATCGAGATGCCCGGCACCAAACCGCTCCATCCCAAGGAAGTGCTCGAGGTTCCCTGCGACGTCTTGATTCCCGCAGCGTTGCAGACCCAGATCACCGCGGCGAACGCCGGACAAGTCGAAGCGAAGGTCGTAATCGAGGCGGCCAACGGGCCCATCACGCCTGAGGCGGACGACATCCTCAACGAGCGGGGCATTCCGGTGGTACCGGACATACTCAGCGCTGCCGGCGGGGTGGTGGTCTCGTACTTTGAGTGGGTCCAGAACCTCGCCAACGAGCATTGGACCGAGGCCGAAGTGGATGGCCGTCTCCGCACCACGATGCTCCAAGCGACGGACGCGATGATTGCGACCCGGATTGGACTCCTCGATGGGCTCGACGGCTATCAGAAGGCGTGGTCCGAGGTGCAGCCTGACGCCCCGCCCTTGCCGCGTCCGACCCTGCGGACCGCGGCTCATGTGGTCGCCGTACGGCGCTGCCGGCGGGCGACAGAACAGCGCGGTATCTGGCCGTAGAAATACCGCTGACCTGGGGCCTCGGGTGGCCTATGGAGTGCCTTCCAGAGCCACCAACTTCGAGTTCGGAGCAAAACCCTGGCGAACCGACGCCCATTCCTGATACCCGGGACTGGAATACCAGGCAAGGAGTTGGTCCATGGACGGGAACTCGATGATCACCATTCGCTCTGGCTCCCAATTGCCCTCGAGCACAATCGTCTCGCCGCCGCGAGCCCTGTAAACCCCACCGAAGGCCTTTGCAGTCGCCATTGCGGCTTCGAGATATCCACTCGCTCGGTAAGCCTCGATGTCTTTGGGTAGTACGTCTGCCATCAGGTAAGCCGCCATTGGTTGCTCCTCTTTTCCGGGTGCCTCGATGTCTTGTTTGAAGATAATGGTTTGGCACTTGGAAGACCGCAGCTTGCTGGACGGGGTGTTCGGACGCCAGTCCCCGTGTACCGGTCACCAGCAGCCACCAGGGTCGGGTTACTCTCGGATCATCGTTCCAACCCCGTGGCCAACTGCAACACGATGACTTCTCTTCTCTCCACAACAATTGCCGGGAGTCTTCCCAAGCCACGATGGCTGAGCACACCTGACCAGATCTGGGCCGACTGGCTGGCCGAGGGCGAGTTGCTGGATGAGGCGAGACGTGACGCTGTCCGTCTTGCAGTAGGTGACCAGCAGGCAGCAGGACTGGATGTCATCACGGACGGCGAGCAGACGCGACAACACTTCGTGACGACGTTCATCGAAGGCCTTGACGGCGTCGACTCCGACAATCGTGCCGATGTCACCATCAGACAGCGTTATGAGGCGTCTGTGCCGAGAGTGGTTGGTCCTGTGTCCCGTAGCCGGGGTGTCTATGTGAAAGACGCCAAGTTCTTGAGATCGCTGACCGAACAGCCCATCAAATACCAGTTGCCCGGCCCGATGACCATGTCAGACACCCTCGCCGACGACTTCTATGGCGATCGTGAGCAGCTGGCCATGGTGTTTGCTGAGATCCTCAACGAGGAGGCCAAGGAGCTCGAGATGGCCGGGGTGGACTTGATCCAGTTCGACGAGCCGGCTTTCAACGTCTTTCTCGATGATGTGGCCGGGTGGGGGATTGAGGCCTTGGAGCGAGCGGCTGAGGGACTGAGCGTCACTACGGCCGTCCACATCTGTTACGGATACGGCATCAAGGCGAACATCGAGTGGAAGCGAAGTCTCGGAGAGGAGTGGCGTCAGTACGAGGCAACTTTCCCGGTGCTGGCTGAGTCGTCCATCGACCAGATATCGATAGAAGTCGCCAACTCCAATGTTCCTCTCGAACTTCTGGACATGCTGGGCGATAAGGATGTGCTGGCCGGTGTGATCGACGTTGCTACCGACACCGTGGAAACACCTGAGCAGGTCGCAGAGACGATCCGCGCAGTCCTTGAGCACGTCACGCCTGAGAAGGTCTACCCGTGTACCAACTGTGGAATGGTACCGCTGTCGAGGCCAGTCGCTCAGGCCAAAATGACTGCTCTTGCAGATGGCGCCGCAATTGTCCGAGACGAGATAGCGGAGGTCATCTGAGGACTCCCCCACATTTCAACTTGGTGTCTAGTTGTAGTGCCCACGCCGAGCGACTCAGTACTTAGCCAACTCCTGGGCCTTCTCGACGATGCCCTCGGGGGTCAGATAGAGGTTGTGTTCGAGGGAGCCGGCGTAAGGCATGATCGGAACGTCAGGAAGGGCAAGACGTTTTACGGGAGCATCGAGCCACTCGAATGTCTTGTCGGCGATCTGGGCGGCGATCTCGGCTCCGTAGCCAAGAAACTCGTTGTCTTCATGAACGATCAGTGCACGTGACGTCTTCTGAATAGACGCCTCGATGGTTGCCCAGTCAAGAGGCTTGAGACTGCGAAGGTCGATGACCTCAGGGCTGATCCCCAGTTCTTCCAGCACGGGGACGGCCTCCACTGCGAAGTGAGCCATTGCGCCGTAGGCAATGATGGTCAAGTCTGAACCAGAGTGCCTAATGGCCGCCTTGCCCAGAGGGATCCTGTACTCCCCGTCCGGGAACGGACCCTTCGCCAACCGGTACAGCTTCTTCGGCTCCAGGAATATCACCGGATCGGGGTCTTCGACGGCAGTGTGAAGCAGCCCCTTCACGTCGGCGGGGGTTGACGGTACGACGACCTTCAGCCCCGGAACATGGGCGAAGAAAGACTCGACCGATTGAGAGTGATAGAGGGCGCCGTGAATTCCGGCCCCATACGGGGTCCGGATCACGATCGGGACGGTCCACCGTCCATTGGAGCGAAAGCTGACTCTGGCCGCTTCCGACACGATCTGGTTGAAAGCCGGGTGGATGTAGTCGGCGAACTGGATCTCGGGGAGCACCTTGAACCCAACCGCCGACATGCCTATGGCGCAGCCGATGATGGATGATTCCGCGATGGGAGTGTTGAAACACCGTTCCGACCCGAAACGCTCGGTGAGTCTCCGGGTGGCCTTGAACACACCACCCTTCTCGCGAGCGACATCCTCGCCAAACACGATCGCGTCCGGATGAGCTTCGAGGATTTCGTGGAGGGTTCGGTTCACTGCCGTTATCAGGTTGATGTGCTCCCCGTCGGGAGTGACCTCCGGCTCGGTCACCGCGGGACCCGGCTCGATGACCTTGGCGTAGACCCGGGAGGTGGGCTCGTCGGGGTCGGGGGCGCTCTCGGCTTCTCTGACCGCGCGGGCAAGCTCGTCCACGACGCTCGAGTCGAGTTCGGCCTCCTCGGTCTCGGTGAGCATCCGATTCTCGATCAAATACTGCTGGAGACGGGCGACAGGGTCCTTCTTGCGCCACGTCTCTACTTCCTCACGGGAGCGGTAGAGATTGTCGTTGTCGTCGGAGGTGTGGGCATAGTACCGGTAGGTCTCGGCCTCGATCAGGGTTGGTCCTTCCCCCGCCCGAGCTCTCGCCACCGCACGCTGCATGGTGGACACGACCTCGAGCGGGCCGTTGCCGTCGACGGCGAAACCGGGAAATCCGTAACCGGCGGCACGGTCGGCGATCCGGCCGGCGACCTCTTCCTCTGAAGGGACCGAGATGGCGTAGTGGTTGTTCTCGATGATGAATATCAACGGGAGCTTGTGAATCCCGGCCCAGTTCATGGCTTCGTGCCAGTCACCTTCAGATGTCGCCCCTTCGCCGCCGTAGACAACGACCACGGCGTCCGAGCCTCGATTCTTGACGCCGTGGGCGATTCCGGCCGCGTGAGGAAACTGCGTTCCGATCACCGATGACTGAGTGAAGACTCTCCTATCCGGATCAGACCAGTGGCTGGGAAGTTGACGGCCACCGGACATCGGGTCTTCTCTCTTGGCGAAGACTCCGAGGAGGATGTCCCTGGGAGAGAAGCCCCAAGCGAGGCCGACACCCATGTCGCGGTAGTAGGGGAGAACCCAGTCCTTTTCTCTGTCCAGCGCAAATACGGAGGCCACCTGAATGGCCTCGTGCCCCGAGGACCCCAATACGAAGGCCGCCCTCCCCTGTCGCTGCAGAGCCCACATTCGATCGTCGACGCGCCGGGCCATGAGCATCAGCCGGTACATCTCGACCAACCGATCGTCGGAGAGCCCGAGGTCCCGGTGGTCCAACTGGATTCTCACAGTCTGCACGGTCAGTTGCGGTCGTCCCCGCTCCGCCGGAACCGCCGAAGATCCCCTATGTTGCGGATTCGGTCCTCGGCGACCTTCGTCGCCGCGTCGTTTGGGTTGATGGCGTGCTTCTCGGCGGTTTCGAGGATCGTCATGGTTGCGTCGAAAATCGAGTCGACGCGGTGAAGAGCTCGGCTCTTGGAGAAACCCAGTAGCTCGTCGTACACATTGATGAGCCCTCCAGCATTCACGACGAAATCGGGGGCGTAGAGGATGCCCCGATCCGCCAGCCGCTCAGCGTCTTTGTCGGCGGCGAGTTGATTGTTGGCACTGCCCACAATTGCGGCGCAGTTGAGCTCGGGGATGGTCGTCTCATTGAGACCGGCACCCATTGCACATGGTGCGAAGAAGTCGCAATCAACCTTGTGGATCTCGCCAGGGTCCGCGGCCTTTACGTCATAGTGCTCCACGGCGGCCCGAATCGCAGGCTCGTAGGCGTCGGTGACGACCACCTCCGCCCGGGCTTCCACCAGCAATTGGACAAATGCAGAGCCAACCTTGCCTACTCCTTGGACGGCAAACTTGCGTCCGGCGATGTCCGAGTTACTCCACAGCTTCTGGGCGACCGCCCGGGTGGCGGCATACAAGCCTCTGGCGGTCACCGGCGACGGGTCACCCGACCCGCCGAGTGCCACCGAGTTCCCCAGGGCCCAGCGGGTCTCACGACGAACCATGTCCATGTCCGCCGGGGTGGTACCGATGTCTTCGGCGGTGATGTAGCGACCTCTAAGGGAGTCGACAATGCGCCCGTAGGCCCGAAAAAGGCGCTCGCTCTTGTCGGTACGCGGGTCGCCGATGATGACGGCCTTTCCTCCGCCAAGATCGAGTCCTGCGGCAGCAGCCTTGTAGCTCATCCCCTTGGAGAGCCGGAGGACATCCTCGAGGGCGTCGTCCTCGGATTCGTACGGAAAATAACGAGTCCCGCCTAAAGCGGGACCGAGAGCCGTGCTGTGTATGGCAATAATCGTCTTGAGACCAGATACCTTGTCGTATCCGTAGAGGATCTGCTCATGACCCTCTTTGGCTACTTCATCGAAAACGAACAAGGCTCGGACCTCCTCTGACTCGGGATGCAACCTTCTCCGATACTACCGCCGCCGCGAACCTTGCGCTCCCGGGTCATCCGGCCCGACAGTGTGCAAGGATGGGCAAATGACCAAAGCGGCGTACCTCAGGGTCTACTCACCGGAGACAGCCGGATCTCGAGATCCGGTGCCCGGCTTCGTTCGTTCTTACGGGATGCTCTCCGAGGCCGAGGGGGATGATCACTGGACTGTCGAATGGGAGGGTCAACGTTTGGTATGCCCTCGAAATCTCCGGCTGCGAGTACTCGAATCGACAATCGCCTTCGCCAGCGCCTTCCGAGGCCTGGGGATGGGGCTGATTCCCGAGGATGCGGCCCGGGCGGCCGACCGTGAATTGCGTGTCTATCACACCGAGAACCCGTCGCACCGTTCTCACGTGCTCACTTCGCCATGGCATGTGCCGGTGAGATGGTTCACCGCATTCGAGCCGTCGGAGAAGCTCGTGTATGAGGTACCTAAAGGGCCACGTCTTCGCTACCGCACCAGCATCGACGACGCTCGCCGGAGGGTGGCTCGCGCCTATGGCGTCCTAGAGAAGATTGGAGTGTTCCGGGGCCCGGCTGAGGAACTGGGACAGCTCGTGGGCTGGCTAGAACCATTTCCGGAGGGCTCCATGGTGGAGCTCGACTACGCGGACGTCTCCGACCTCTTTGACCCTCAGGAGTTGGTGTTCGACGAGTCGTGTGAATTGATCCAGGAATCGATCGAGGCCCTCGACGCCGGCGACATGCAGCGTGCCGGCGAGAACTACGGGAAAGTGGTCACCCGCTGGGCGCCCGCCTTCAGTGTTACCTTCTCCAACTAAATGCCTTGGATTGATGCGCCCCAGGAGGACGACTGGGACGGCAGTTTTGATGAGCTGAGAGCAAAGGTCACCGATCCGACCTTTCAGCGCGTGGATTGGATCATGCGGATCCATGCCCTCGACGCAGGAAGCATGAAAGCCCACTACGTCCTCTATCGACAGGCGATGAAGGGAACGGCCACCCTGCGCAAGGTCGAGCGGGAGATGGTTGCCCTCGTTGTGTCCAAGACCAATGACTGTCATTACTGAGTGACTCATCACCGGCGTGGTCTACGTCGGTTGCTCAGGGACGATGATCTGACTCGGCGCATCGAAGATGACTTCGAGTCCGCCGGTCTTTCGGACAAGCGTCTCGCCATGCTGAGGTACGCCGTGAAGTTGACGAACGATCCGGGATCAATGGTGGAGTCCGACATCGAGCCCATGCGCCGGCTGGGCTTCAGCGACACCGACATCCTCCACATCGCCGATGTCACTGGCTATTACGCATATGCCAACCGGATAGCCGCAGGGCTTGGCATCCCGTTGGAGGACTGGATCCCGGAGGATTAGGCCGGCTTGTGGGCAATGCAGTCGATTTCGACGGCTGCATTGAGGGCGAGATCGACGCCACCCACTGTGATCCGGGCCGGTGGCGAAGCGCCAAACACCTCGAGGTATGCGTTGTTCATCTCATTGAAGGCCGCCATGTCAGAAACGTAGACGTTGACTTTCACGACATCGTCGAGAGACGCACCACTGGCATGAAGGATGGTCTCGATGTTGCTGAGTGTCTGAGTCGTCTCCGGACCGGCACCACCGGGGATCAACTCCATCGAGTCGGGCAGCGTGCCCAATGAGCCCGACACGTAGATGGTGTCTCCGGCGACAACCGCATGACTGAACGAAGGAAGGCGGGCGAGCCCTTCGACGACGACTTTCTCCACTGTTTGGCCTCCTGGTCGATACTGTCCGGACAGTGAGGCTAGGCATCCGATGAGCGAGCAGCGACCAACCGGATGGCCCGGCGACCCTGTCGAAGCTCCCAGCATCGAAGCGATCGAGAAGGCGGCCCGTCGGATCGAGGGAACCATCGTCCGGACGCCCCTCCTCCCGCTGGTCAACCACGAAGGCAACACCGAGATCTATCTGAAACCGGAGACCCTTCAGCCGATCGGCTCGTTCAAGGTGCGAGGTGTCGGCAACTGGGCTCTGAGTCTTTCCGAAGAGGAGGCAGCCAAAGGGCTTTCGACGACAAGTGCCGGCAACACGGCCCAGGCCGTCGGCTACATGGCCCGAAAGTTGGGGGTGCCTTCACGCTCGCTGGTTCCGGAGACACTTCACGAGGGAAAACGGCGGGCGATCGAGGCCTATGGCACAGAACTCGTCGGGGTGTCGATGACCGATCTGATGATCTACATGTTCGAGGAAGGCTGGCGACAGGAGCCGTACTGCTATCTCAATCCTTGGGGCGAACCGTTGATGATCTCCGGGCACGGGACTATCGGTCTTGAGATTCACGAGGATCTGCCTGAAGTCGACTCGGTGTTCGTACCCGTGGGCGGGGGTGCCCTGCTCTCCGGTGTGGCAGCAGCGCTCAAGACTCTTGAGCCGTCGGTGCGGATCTACGCGGTTCAAGCCGAGGTGAACTCGGCGCTCGCCGCCGCTTTCACTGCGGGCGGTCCGGTTTGGATCGACTGGCATGACACAATCGTCGAAGGCGCCTCCACTCCGGTGATAACACACAACATGTATCCGATGCTTCAGGATCTGGTCGACGAGGTGGTTCTGGTCTCCGAGAACGAGGTCAAGGCGGCGATGCGGCGTCTGGCGTTGAGCGACAAACTGGTGACCGAAGGCGCGGGCGCGGCCAGCCTCGCCGCCGCTCTGAAAGTGCCCTTGTCGGAGAGAGGAGCTTCGGTTTGTGTAGTGAGTGGAGGGAGTGTTGACCCCCTCCTCCTCGCTGAGTTGGTCGCTTCCGAGTGACGTTTCTCTACTTCGCCTATGGCTCAAACCTCTGGCCGCCACGGCTTTATGGCAGATGCCCTTCGGCACGTGAGGTCGGCTCGGCCGTTCTTCAAGGGTGGGTGCCGGTCTACTCAAAGCCCTCGGTGGACGGTTCAGCGAAACTGAGCATCGTGGAGAGGAAGGGTTCCCGGGTCCACGGGGCGCTGTATGAGATCGACGAGGCAGAGCGTTCTGCGCTTGATCAGGCAGAGCCGGGCTATCAGCCTGTTGTTGTCGAGGTCAGCCGGAGGTCGGGCGAACTGTCGGATGTGTTGACCTATCAATGGACGGATGCACCTGTCTTTCGGGCACCGTATGACTGGTATCTGTCGATGGTGCTGATGGGTGCTCGTTACCACCAGCTTCCGGATGAGTACGTGGCGTCTTGCCTTGTTTTCACCGCAGAAAGAGATCCTCTGGCCGGGGACACTCGTCCGGCGACATCTGATGACCACGCCGCACCGCATCCTTAGGTCAAGTCGGCCCCTCAGAGCGCCGATATCAGTCATTGAACCCTGACCATTCTCGGCATGCTCGAATTCGGGCATCGCCAGTTGGTCGGGGCTGTTCGTCGACTGGAAGTGGTCAGAGAACATGCTGAATCAGAACGAGTCGACTCCGGGAGTGTCCGGGGAGACGCCGGCTGAGGAGAAGTCAGCCGCCAAGGATGGCGCCGGCAGCCTGTTGAAAACCTCAGGTGAGTCGACAGCTTGGTCCGGGTTCCGCATTCGAGGGGCTCTCGCAACTCTGGTCATATGCGTGGCGCTGGGTCTCTGGTGGGGCTGGATTGGCGGATTCGTCCTTGCGGGGCTCGCCGCTATCACCATTGCTGACGCCGACTCACGTCGGCGAAGTGGTTCGGTCCGCCTGACCAGATCGATATTCCTTGACATGACCTTGATCGGTGTGGCAATCGTCTTCGCCGATCTGGAACCGGCGGGTGTCGGAGCCGCCTATGTCTACATGATGGCCGTGCCGCTTCTTCTTCTATCAGCGACTCGCGCAGTCTGGGTCATGGCATACGGAACTGTTTGGGCGTTGCTTGCCCTGTCACCGATATCACTATTTCCGGTTCCACCTGAGGTGAGTCGCTCAGTGACAACGGCTGTCGCCTATGTGATATTCACCGGTCTGCTGCTGTCCCTGATTGCTGTTCTCGCCAGATCACTTCGGCGCACTCAGAAGACGACGGAGCGACGACTGAAAAGCGAGGTCGCCATGGCCGTTGCCGGCCAACAACTGCTTTCCGAAGCCGATGATGACGCCTTGACCGAAGCTCTCAAGGCGATACGAGAAGCTACCGGTGCCGACATTGCCTTTGTGGCCGAGAACAGCGGTGATCGCCGAAGCGGCCCTGCCGCGGTGGTGAGACAGGTGTCGGGAGCTCCGGATTCGATCTCGCACTCCACTTCGATGCGCTGGACGCTTCCCTACATGCAGCATCGGGAGCCTGCGGCTGCGTTGGCAGCCGGCAAGGCCGTCCGAATGGACGAGACTCTTGCGATCGTTCTCGGCCGCCACCCGGACGCAGTTTTTGCGCTCGCCGTGCCTATCTCAGTTGGCGGCGAGTGGGCGGGGTTCTTGGGGATCGCACATGACACATCAGATGGGGCGACGCCTGACCCTGATCTTCCTGCCCTGGAAACGATCGCAGCCATGATCGGCGCTTTTCTCGAGCGGGAGCAGTCCTATTCTCGACTGGAGCAGTTGGTCCGGTCGAAGGACCGCTTCCTCGCCAGCGTGAGTCACGAGATACGCACCCCTCTCACCTCTGTAATCGGCTTCGCCTCCGTACTCCGAGACGACACCGACCAGCTCAGTTCCGGGGAGCGCAACGAGCTCGTCGAACTCATGCTTCAGCAGTCACTCGAGGTTTCTGATCTTGTTGAGGATCTCCTTGTGGCAGCTCGGGCGGAGATCGATGCTGTCACCGTCACCAAAGAGCCGGTGCGTCTTGGTCAGGAGATCGAGAGTGTGCTCGCTGCACGACTCTCGACCGATGAGAAGGACATCTTTGTGGCGGCGGCCCCGAGCCACCAGGCCCTTGCCGATCCGAACCGGGTTCGTCAGATCATCCGCAATCTTGTGACAAATGCTTTGCGTTATGGCGGCGATGAGATCACGATCACAACTCACCGGGATGGACCTGACGTCACACTTGTTTTCTCCGACAACGGCGAGGGGATTCCGAACGAGTTTCGCCGTCGAATCTTTGACCCGTATTACCGGGGCGGGTCGGGGGTCGATCAGCCTGAATCCATAGGACTCGGCCTTGCTGTGTCACGTCAGTTGGCGCGTTTGATGGATGGTGATCTGACACTTCGGTCCGATCTCGGTCCGGCGACCTTCCAGCTCACTCTTCCGATGGCGCCGAAGAACGACGAGCATGATGCGCTCGACGCTCCCCCGGATGACGCGGTGATGGTGGGAGAAGAGTCCCGGTAGACGCAGTCGGCCCCGGCTGAGATGAGACCCGGGAGCCTGCGCTTTGACAGTGCCGGGACTTCGGCAGGGGCTCACTTACCTGAACGCCATCGATACTCTCCACCCCGTGGCGAAAGAACGTACCGAGCAGCGAGCCCGGCAGCTTGTCGATCAGATCATGCGAGATGCTCGGGCCAATGATCACAAGGCGCTGCTGGCGATCGATGCCGATCCAGAAACCGCGGTGCTGCTCGACCTTCTTCCCGAAACAGCCACCGATGACGCCAATGCTCATTTGCATTGGGCGCGTGCTTGGCGCGCTCGGCAGAACAAGAAGGCGCACGGCAAGCTTGACGCCGTCCAGACCGCTCTCGACGGACTCGACATTTTCCTGGCCAAAGGTCTTCTTCGAAAGATCGACTCGAGCGTTCTGGGTGACGAGGTGCTAACTCGGTTTGATCAACTGCTGCTGGCAACCGAGGCCCGAGCTCTGGAACTCGAGGACATCCAGAGCCGGGTCCCTCCTTTGCCACCTGACAAGAAACAGAAGAGACGGTTCCGGAGGGGCTGAGTCGCCGAAGCCGTCGACTACCTCAGGCTGGAGCTAGTGGCCAAGGTCCCGTGTTCTGGTGACCACTCTCTGGGGCCCGGCATCCAAAGAAGGACGTCGAGGCAGCCCTCGCCGACGCCGAGGAGGCGGGCTGTGATGATGCGTTGGTGGGTCAGGTCGACGATTCGCAGTACCTGGACTTCGAACGTGCATCTCCCAGCCTGGAGGAAGCCATCCTGTCGGCGGTCACCGACGTCGAGCACCTGGATGGTGTCGAAGTGATCCGGATTGCCGATGCCGGCCTCGTGTCGATGGCTGACATCGCTGCCCGCACCCGCCGGACCCGAGAGAGCGTGCGGCTGTTGGTCGCTGGCGAACGTGGTCCCGGAGGGTTCCCCTCCCCCTGTCACCGACCCACGGAACCGCTACCGGCTCTGGCGATGGTTTGAGGTTGAACACTGGTTCACCACCCATCTCGGGGAACAACCATCGCGAACAGACGATCACGTCGCGGCGGCTATCAACGCCGGGCTCGAGCTCCGCTATCACGGCCGATACGTCGATCCCAGCCGCCGCACCCAGCTTCGCGAGCTCGCGGGGCTCTAGGGAATCCGCAAAGCGGTGAGAAGGATCGCGAAAAGCCGCCAACCGAGCCGACACACCAGATCGGCCGAAACTCCAATGGTTATGGGAGGTCCGGCCGGTATCGCAGGTCAACTGCTTGTGGTCAGGGACGGCGTCGATCCGTCGACCTCTGGTTTTTCAGACCAGCGCTCTACCGACTGAGCTACCTGACCAAACAGCCAGAACTTCGAGAAGATCTGACTTGCGGGCACGACGGGATTTGAACCCGCGACCTCCGGCTTGACAGGCCGGCGAACACTCCAGACTGTTCTACGCGCCCGGGACCTACCCGAGACAACGGGTGTGACCGTGGAAGTATATCGGCCAGGCCGTGGTGCTCAAGATGACGACGGGATATCGGGGATGCTCGGTGAGGACTTCGACGCTCTCGTCCAATTCGACTCCTACTACTGCGAGGACGAAGAGGCCGGTTGCATCACCTTCAGATACCGCCTGATCCCGAAGGTCCCCAAAGATGTGTCGTAGGCACCGCAGCCACCGCAGAAGACCCTGCGTATAGGCTCCCAAGACAGGTCAATAGCAGGAGGAACATGTGCCTGAGTGCAGGAACTGTGGATTTGTGAATCCTCAAGAGGCTCGCTTCTGCAATCAGTGCGGAACAGCAATCGGCCAATCCACAGCTCAGGGCGGCGAACGCCGACAGATAACCGTCGTCTTCAGCGATCTCTCCGGCTTCACAGCTATGTCGGAGCAGCTCGATCCTGAGGACATGCAGGCCGTTATGGGTGTCATCTTCTCCAAGGCGACCGAGATCATTGAGCGCTACTCCGGTCGGGTCGACAAGCTGCTGGGAGATGCCGTGATGTCAGTATTCGGCGATCCGGTGGCCCATGAAGATGACGCCGAAAGGGCGGTGCGCGCCACGCTCGAGATCCATGCCGCTGTCGAAGAGCTGAGCCCTGCCTACGAGGAGAAGATCGGTCGTTCCCTCCGGATGCACTCCGGGATCAACACGGGCGTCGTCGTGACCAGCTCCGGCGCTTTCGACACGGCCGACACAGGTCCGCTCGGCGACACCATCAACCTGGCAGCGCGGCTCGAAGACCTGTCGGACACTGGAGAGATTCTGCTCGGTCCTGAAACCGTGGGCTTGGTGAGCACTGTCTTCGAGTTGGAGGATTACGGATCCCATGACCTGAAGGGGAAAAGCGGAGCCGTTCCAGTGATGAAGGTTGCCGGTCTCAAGCACGAGCGAACGGGGCCCTCTCGACGACAGGCGTCTTTCGTTGGCCGCCACGAGGAGCTCGGCATCCTGATGGCGGCGGTCGAGAAGGTCCAGGACGGTGAAGGGAGCGTCATCGGGCTTCGCGCAGAAGCCGGATCCGGGAAGACCCGCCTTCTTGATGAGTTCCACTCTGGTGTAGCCGACAAGGTGCAATGGCTGGAAGGGCGGGCCTACGCCTACGGAGAGAACATTCCCTTTGCCGCACTTGTCGATCTGGTCTCGAACGCGGTCGGCGTCGGCGAGGACGACACCCAGGCGTCGATAGCGTCGAAACTGCGCTCCGAGATAGGGGTGCTCGTCGAAGACGTGGATCGTGTGTTGGATCCGTTCGTTCGTCTCTACGGCCTGCCCGAACGGGCCGAAGCGGCGCTAGACAAGGACTCCTTCCAGGACCGTCTTCTGGAGTCGCTGACCACCGTTGTCGAAGGCTTGTGCAGGCGAGCTCCGACCGTGCTTGCCCTGCAGGACCTCCACTGGGCGGACCCGTCGACCATCGCCATCATCGCACAATTGGTGAACACGTTGGAGAGTCCGGTGGTGATCGTTGCCAACTACCGCCCTTCCTTCCACGGAGCGCTCCCAAACCTGAGGGAGATCCAGCTTGCTCCCCTGTCACCCCGTCAGTCGGCCGAGATGATCTCGTCGTTACTCGATGAGGGTGAGATCCCCAACGAACTCGTTGAATTCGTTGTCGATCGGACCGATGGAAACCCCTTCTACGTTGAGGAGATCATCAACTCCCTAGTCGAGACCGGAGTTCTCTCTCACGAGGGTTCGGAGTGGCGAGTTGAAGGCTCCCTGATCGAGGCCGATGTCCCCACGTCCGTCCGGGGCGTGATCGCCGCCCGCATCGACCGACTAGAAGGAGACCGGCGCAGGGTTCTCCGAGAGGCTTCTGTTGTCGGTCGCGACTTCCTCTACGAGGTGATTCGACGAGTAGCCACAGTGACCGAGACGTTGGATCCGAGCTTGGCCGACCTGGAGACCGCCGATCTCATCCGAGAACGGACGGACCAGTCCGATCTGGAGTACTTCTTCAAGCACGCTCTCACCCAAGACGTTGCATATGAGGGGCTGCTGAAGACGGAGCGAACGGAACTCCATGCACGCGCAGCGGCGGCGATCGAGTCACAATTCGCCGACCGCCTCGAGGAGGTGACCGAGACCCTCGCCTATCACTACACCGAGGGTGCCGTGCTGGACAAGGCGGTTCACTATCTGCGTGCGGCGGGACGCAAGGCCGTGGACCGGTATGCGTTGATTGAGGCACAGGCTCACTTCGAATCTGCATACGAGCTCCTGAGCGCCGCCGGGCAGGGCGAGTCGACCGATGGGGCTGTTGTCGACCTGATCCTGGACTGGGCGATCCTCTTCTACTACCAGGCCCATCTCTTGATCCTGGATGACCTGCTGGACCGGCACCAGGATGCGGTGGATCGCCTCGATGATGACACGCTTCGTATGTGGTGGCTCATCTGGAGAGGACACGCGGCGGGATTCAGGATTGACCAGTCGGGCAATATGCGTTTTCTCGATGAGGCCCTCGAGATCGCCGAGGCGACCGGGGACGAGACTGGAATCGCCTACGCCAAGACATGGATGATATGGGGCCTTTTCGTGACCGGTGATCTCGAAGGTGCGATCAAAGCGGCCACCGATATCGAAGAGTGGGTCATCGCGAACCGGCACGAAGACCCCTACCCATACTTCAAGTCTCGGGTGATCCTTTCATATGCCCTTGCCTCGGCGGGTCGGGGAATGGAAGTGAAAGAGATGTGCCGCGAAGTGATCGCCTTCGGGCAGAAGGTCGGTAACAGCCGAAGTGCGGCTTTCGGCCATCAGGGGCTTTCGTTTCTCGAGACGATCCTCGGGAACTACTCCTCGGCGATAGAGCTCGCGGACAAAGCAAGCTCGACTGCCAAGGATCCGATCTATCGCGACACTGCTCACCTCAATGCAGCGGCTGCGGCCACGCTCGCCGGGGACGGAGCAAGAGCGCGTAAGGCTGTTGACTACTTGCTCCATGCCGTAGAGACCGGGATCGAGCTCCCGTCGCCGCTGTTCGTGAAACTCGCAGACGCTTCAGCATTGATGTCGGAGGGCGAACTCACTGTAGGCATCGAGCAGCTCTTCGACACCAGGGACGAGGCCAAGCAGATGTCGCGCAACTGGGAATGGCTGTTCGCCGAGTTCTTCATTGCGGCAACCTTCGCCCGCATCGTCACCGGCGAGGCGACGAGCAGCCTCGGGCATCTAGCGCGGAACCCTCGCTTCATTCCATACTTGCGGCGCGCGAAAAGGGAGGCTCTGCCTCGACTCGAGGCGACTCTGGACAGCGCCATCCAACTCGGTTCAAACGGGCTGAGTCACCTCGTCGAGGTCGAGATGGCGAAACTTCTCATTCACAAAGGAGACACGGTCGAGGCGCGTCGTTTGCTCGAGTCTGCCCTCCGCTCGATCGATCCGTACGGGGGAGGCGAAGGCACCGACCGGATCCGAGGCCTCCTGGATCAAACCTGAACCGAAGGTTCGCCTCACCATTCGAGGTTTCCGACACGACCTCGTCTAAAGAGCCTTGAGCGCAGATAGCGCATCCTCCAACGCCGCCTTGGCGTCGTCGAAG
>Ga0255054_10000761_pt1 | contig 19025 bp, 23 predicted proteins | sample JV7_2_23_MG_FD_188634 | JGI IMG/M metagenome (GOLD analysis project Ga0255054, IMG submission 188634) | Seawater microbial communities from Jervis Inlet, British Columbia, Canada - JV7_2_23 | ecosystem: Environmental > Aquatic > Marine > Inlet | place: Canada: British Columbia | collected...
CCAGCGCTTCCTCTGCAAAGCGAAGATGCCACCCAGCACCGCTAGCAGCGCCAGGATCAGAACCCCGAATGCCAGCCCGATCAGGACTGTCTTGGCGATGAAGATGCCGAATTCATCCGGGTCGATCTCAGGTGCACAGCTGACCACAAAGGCACCGAACGAGAGGGCTACGACGCCGACCAGTGCCAGCCCGCCGGCAAAGATGTTCAATACCCCAGCCACGGTTGGGATCCAACTCCTGTCCATACCTATTTCTCCTCGCCCGATGGTTTACGGGTCGGTCCCTTTGAATCCTACAGGAATGTATACCGAGCCGCGTCTGAACACCTGCCCAGCCTATCGTTACGACCGATGGTGGCGGATTCCATTGCCGATATCACGGTCTGCCCCTATACCTGGTAGGTACGATTTTGTCCGATCGGGAGGAGCTAGGCATGCCAGGATCCACCAAAGACCGGAACCCCAACAAGGAACGTCGCGGCGGCAAGGATCGGCGATCGAACAAGGACCGTCGCCAGGGCGATCGGCGCAGAGTGAATATCCCGGTAGAACATGACCGCCGAAAGGGCGATCGGCGAAAAGGAAAACAGCGACGTACCGCCGAAGACCGTCGTAAGTGCCCACTCTCCTAGTGCGCCGACCGTTCAAGTTCCCCGCCCTAGGGTTGCTACGCTCATTTTCATGGTCTTGCCTCGCCGGTAGGTGGCCAGCCAAAACTCGTCAACGCTGATCTCAGCATCCTCTCGATAGGCGGCCTCGACCTGAACGCTCGGCAGAATGGGAACTGTCGCAGTGGACGCCATGTCGCGGACTACCGAGCGGATCCAGCTGTAGGGTCTTTCGAGCATGAACCAGTAGCACACAGGTGGGCTCGATGAGATCGCCTGTTCCCCAGACCCAAAGGTGACCCTCAGGCGGATTCAAGAGGCCTCTTGGCTTTGGCTCTCAATCTGAATTCGGTCGGGAAGGCAACGCAGAAGCCTCGCAGCCTCAGTGTGAGCACCTTTTACATCGTCGCGATCCCAGGTTGACAAAGCGAGCTTGCGGCTCTTGCCTTCCAACGAATACTGCACATACCAGCCTGGATAAGAGCAGTCGTCGTCGAAGTACAACCGTGCCAGCGACTTGTTGTCCGGACTTCGGGCTTTGATTCCAGCCATCTCACCAACATTCTTGGGCACAGAGCATGTAGCGTCAAATAGCTTGATGGCGATGGAGTGATTTGCAGAGCATAAGAAAGCACCGCCATAGGGCACTACCCTACGACTCAACGGGGAACTCATAGGCCTCCTCGGCGGAGGGACGATCGAGCTCTGCGGTTGTCAGCTCCTCAAAGCGGCGATCGAGCGCCAGGCGGACACCTACTCCAGGGCTTTTCGCAGGTCGTCAGAGTTCATGACGGGGACGAACTCGACCGTTGCGTCGAGATTGGCAAAGAGCGGCTCGGCGATCTGTGGGATTTGCGATGGATTGCTCATATCGAAGACCATTAGACCGCCGCGCTTGCCGTCGCTAGCCGCGAAGTACGCCGACTCCGGCTTCAGCTGATCCATCAGCTGCTCCAACGTCTGCATCAATGAGCCATCCTTGATGGCCTGGTTGCCCTTCTCTACCGGCACTGTCCACTTGAGCATGGTACGCATTGCTTCCTCCTCATAATGATTCGTCTGGCCCGGATAGGTCCTGGCGTGTTCGAGCCTGGACTCCTTGGCGATTCTTGCTTGCTTCCAACTGCCTGATTTCGGTTCGCTGACAGAGCAGTGTAGCAGAGCCGATTGTAGACCTCGCTGCGCCACGCAAGATCCAGATCGAAACGACCCATCCAACGCGGGGTATTGCCGATCTGCTCGATCCGGTTCAAGATGATAGTGGGAGGCCTCTCCCATGACTAACAGACTCGCAGCAATCAAAAGTAATCTCGCCCGGTGTCAACCGTGAAGCTCGAAGATCAGATCAATAGATTGAGACTGGCTGTCGAGAACTTTGCGACAGGCGTTTCTACCCTGAGCGAGGAGTCGTTCCTGACGAAGCTCAGCGGATGGGCACCAAGAGATGTCGTCGCGCACCTGATCGGTTGGAACCTTCATATCGTCAAGGGCAGCGAACAGATCCAGAGGGGAGAGCTGCCCTTCTACGACATCGATCCGGGCGAGAACTACAGCAAGATCAATGCGGCGTTGGTTCGGCGTTACGATTCCACCGACAGGCAGTTGCTCCTGGACCAGCTCCATGCCACGGCTCACGAGCTGCGAGAATTCCTAGAATCGCTCGATGCTGAGGTGTGGGCCCGTGATTTCGGCGTTCGCCACGGTGATTCGCAAGTGACGATTCGCGACACCATCGATGAGCTGATCGAAGACTACGATCACCATCGCAGACAGATCGAGGACTGGACGAAGGACTGGAAACTCTGATCTCCCACCCTCACTACGATCACGAGTCGGCATGCCGAGCCATATGGCGAGGGGTCTGATCGAGGTCGATGGCATCACTCTGGTGCACTGGGGCGACATCGACAAGTGGCTTCCCAAGCACGCGACCCGACTGGAGAGCCACCGAATCGAGTTGGCGGTCGATGATCTATTGCGCTGAGCTGTAGGGGATGAGGAGGGTTCGCGCGCCGGACTTGGTGATGGCCGTCATATCGAGGAGCAGCGTGTCGTTGTCGAGATCCGTCAGCCAGGCAGTCAGCTGTCCATCGACGGATAGGTATAGAAAGCCGTCCTGCGCCAGCGGGTGCCCCTGTTGCCACTCGATACCCAGGCGCGAGTCCTGCTCGAGCATGTGCCAATCGGTCTCCCGCCAGTCACCGCCGTCGAGTGCGGCTCCCGATCGCACCTCCAGCCCAAGTTGGGTCGAGCGCGCTTCGACCGAGAACACCGGATCGCCGGCGCGGCTAAAACCGGCCATCAGGACGACCCCGCTGTCGCTGAAGCGCGAAACCAGCTCTCGGTCGATTCGATAATCCTGGCGAAAAGTGGCCTGATCGGAAGTCGGAAAGATGCGCAGGTTCTCGGGCGCAAATGGCTCCCAGTGCTCGGAGGTGCCGCTCTCGAAGCCATCTCTGAAGATCGTCTGGTAGGCCCCCGCCAAGACCTCCCACCCAAAGACCTGGCTTGGCAGCGGATTGAACGGCAGCAGCGCCAGACCCGACATACACAGGACCAGGGCAGCAATCAGACGGTGCTCGAATATTGTCTTGGCCATCGCTGTGAAGAAGGTAACTGCTTCTCGGGCAATGCACTGTGAAGCACGTCACAGGGATGACCTTTCCTGGTCGCCGATGTCGACCGCGGAGCCCGGGCTGCGAATCAAACGGTAAAGAGGACCGGCACGCACTCCTTTGACGCCAGGCAGTGCGTCTCCTGGCGGCTCGTCCAGGTAGATCGCTTGGCTGCCGAGGCGGCGCTGCACCAGAACTCGCAGGTCCGGCAGCTCGATCAAGAACCGGTTGATGGCCGTCACGTCATCGCCCCGCCCCTCCACCAACTGCAGATACTCGACCGCGGGCACGGTGTTCCACCATCCGATCAAGAGCCCCCCAGGCTCCATCAGAGCGAGGATCGTCTCTGCCCGCCGGCGCGAGCTGCGATCCCCCGACTGGTCCACCAAAGGACCATTCAGAAGAAGCGACAATAGAACGGTGCTGACCATCAGCAGGCATAACAAGGCCGGGGCGGTCGCCGGCGAGCTCAGATAGCGCGGCGGCCTATGCTTTGCCACCCACTCCAGCAACCACTCATAACCGACTCCCATCCATACCGACCAGATCAAGTAAGTGGGAAGAAACATCGTGTCCTTGTCGCCCACGGCATAGTTGACGTAGAAACCAGTGTGGAACAAGAAGATCAGCAGCAGCAGACCGCCTACCGGCCGGTGAGACCGCCAAAGAACGGCCAGGCCCAGCAGGCCAGGCCCGATCCCGACAGCGACAAAAGCCCTCCAGAGCTCTGCTCCCATATGACTCGCCTGCCAGATCGCGTCACTGCCACCGTAGGCCATCATCTGACCGGAAAAGGTCTGTCCGGAGATCAGCCACCATAATCCGGCGGCAGTGGTCAGATCCACCGCTCGGAAGAGCCCGTCGGCGCCGTAGTGCCCGGCATAGTTGAACGTCGGCTCGCTCAGATAGACCAGCGGGAGGTAAGCATAGACGCTCAAGCCGGCCAAGAGTGTGAATCCCGCCGGCACTAGAAAACGGGCCTGGAGAGACTCTCTACCTCCCGTCTTGAGGACGAACCAGACACAGGCAGGGGCCATCAGCACCGTAGCCATATGGTGTCCAGAGCTCAGCCCAACCAAGAAGGTGGTCTCGGCAAGGCGTCTCGGCGACGGCACTTCCTCGAATCGCAGAAGCAGTAGGAGGATTCCGGCCATGAGGGCGGTGTGCGGGGTATAGACTTCCGCGATCAGTGAGAGCCCCCAGAAATACTGCGAGCAGGCCAGCAGACCGAGAGCGCCAAATGCGGCCCAGCCTCTGACCCCTAGCCGGCGCAGAACGCGATAAGCCAGAGCGATCGTCAGCGCTCCGCACACCGCAGAAAGCAGGTTCATTCGGTATCCCACGTCTCCGATTGGCAGGCGACTCCAGATCCTTCCGATCAGGAGGTACAAGGGGTAGCCGGTCGCCCGGACCAGACCGCCGGTGTGGGCCGCGGTCGTGAACTCGGCGCTATCCAGGTTGTAGATGGTTGGCGCCATCGTCGCCAGGTAAAGCAGCAGCGGCGCCAGAAAAGCGAGCAGTGAGTCCCAGGAAGCTGCCACCACTCGGCCGAGAGTGAGCCTTTCTTTCACCCTACTCCCCCCGAAGGTGGACGCTCGCCCGAGATGGGCGTCGCTGCTATCCGAGATCGGCTCCATAGTTCACAGACAGGTTGTTCATCGGTGGGAGAAAATCCTGGACCATGGACCGAGGCCGCGCAATGGCGCTTCCCACACTGCTGATGGCTCCCCTGCTAATCGTCATCTTGGCCGGCGCCTTCAGCGCTCCTTGGAGCAGCGTGACCACGGTCGACGAGCGCACCTACCTCGAGATGGCGCTGGGAATCCAGCAGACCGGTCTGCCGCTGGTTGACAACGGGCCCGTGGATCGCTTTCCGCCGCTCCAAGCCCGCTGGAATCTCAATCGCGACGGTCGGCTGTGGGGCTCGATGGCGCCCGGCTTCCCCTACCTGGCGGGTGGGCTTCTGCAGGCCGGCGGGATCCGCATGGTGATCCGGAGCAACCTGGCGCTGCTGGCGCTGTTGGCTGTAGCCGTTTTTCTGACCGGTCGAGAGCTGACCAACCAAACCGAGGTCGGTATCGCCGCCGCTTACGTCGCGCTCCTCTCCATCCCGCTGTGGACAAGCTCTTTCGGTTTCCTTCCGTACAGCCTGGCCATCACCGGATTCGCGTGGGCACTGTACTGCGCGGCCCGCGCCCAGACCCTCGGCCGACGGGGCGCGGCGCTCCTCGCCGGCCTACTGGCGGGTTTCGCCACCACCAGTCAGCTACTCATTTTTCCCATGCTCGTGGGTCTGGTGGCGGCTTTGGCCTGGAACCGCTTGGCTCTGGGTCTCGCCGCCGGTCTTGGGGCCTTGCCGGCTCTTGGCGCCATGGCCTGGATCAACCATGCTCGCTTCGGGAGCTGGAATCCGCTGTCGGACGGGCCTTGCGCCTGGCAGGGCTGTCCCGAGTCGGGCATCGACCCGCAGAGCGTGGGACACATGGTGATGACCGCGCTACCCGTCCTCGGGTGGCTCGCGGCCACTGCGCTCCTCCTCTGGCTGCTGCGGAGATCGCGATCTCACAGCCGTGCGGTGGTGGTCATTCTCGCCCTTGTGCCATTGGTGACCTTCGAGCCGCTACGCGAGGGACTGCTGAGCTATCTCCAGATGGGCTGGAGGCTCCTGATCGACGTTGGCGCGTGGGAGCAGGCAGAGAACACCACCACGGCCGCCGACGGGCTGGGCACTTTCATCGGGCCCCACGTGGTCAAGGCTCTTCTCCAGGGTTCACCGGCGCTGGTACTGGTCGGCGCCGCACGGCTCGCCAGACCAAAGCTCGCCCTACTGTGGCTGCCCGTGGCCGCCCTGTTGGCCATGCTGCTACTGCGCGCCAGCATGCCGGTAGATTTCGCCCTCGGCCATCCTTTTCTCAACCTGCGCTATCTGATGCCCGCCGCTCCCCCACTCGCTGTGCTGGCGACAATCGGAGCCCGACGGCTTCCCTGGCGTCTGCCTCATCTCGCTCTCGCCGCTCTGGTGGCCGCCCTGCTCCGCTGGACCCTCTGGACAGGAACCGACGATTTCGAGCTCTGGCGACGTGTGATTCTTCTCAGAGGATCGCTCCTCGTAGCCGTGGTGCTGTCGGTCGTCGTCGCTGCCACTCTGCGCGGCCCGGCGCTCGCAGGGCGCCGGACGGCCACAGTCCTTGCCGCGTTGGCTTTCGGCTGGGGTGCCGGGGTAAGTCTGGGGGTCGATCTCGCCGCCACCGTCCGCGTCCGCGACCGCGTGGAGGTCCTGGTCGGGGAACTCGAGCACAGACTGCCTGAGCGCTGCGCCCTGGTTGGCTATCCGAACCAGCTCGACGCCCCGCTGACCCTACGGGCACGGCGCGACATCCAGTACCTGGATCTGAAAGAGGTCGAAGACTGGCGCGAGAGTGCGGGGCCCATCCGCTGGTGGCTGGCCGAACAGCGTCCAGTCTTCGTTCTGCTGGCGCCTGGCGAAACGCTCGCAGCGCCCGGGAAGGACCTCGACCTCACGGTGATTGAGCCGAGCCTGGGTCTGGCGCGAGTGAGTTTACGAGAGCCAACCTATCCGAGACGATGAGATCTCTTGGCATTTGCGAGCTCACTGTCGCAGCTTCGATCGTCCTCAGGTAGCCACCGAACTGACTTCCCGTCCCCACCTGTGAGACTCCACGGGGAATAGTGGATGGGTGTAGAGTAAGGACAACCGCTGTTCAGGGAACACCTTAGGGCCTGACGGAAGCACCGGGGTCCGCAAGGTGAACGGGGAGGCCATGGGGTGCATCGAGTTGCGCAGCATCCATGTATCAAGGAGCTGGCAGTCGTGGGCCTTGTTGCGACCCTATGCGCGCCCGGGACGCTTGAAAGCGCGGTCTACGACACCATCTTTCGGGGGTGGGTGGAGGATGAGAGGGTCTGGGCGGTGTCCATCGATGAACAAGCCGACCCCGACGATCTGACGAGTTTCGGAGTCAAGCCCGACACTCTCCTGCTCGTCTACCGGGATTACAGAGAATTCTCCACTTTGGAGCCGGACCTTGTCTATATCGAGAATGAGATCAAGCTGCTCTATGACGCACCCGATCAGTCGACCAACGGCGCTACGATCGCGGATTACATCCGAGATGCCAACGTCGCTGGCGGCAAGAAGCTGGAGGCTGTCTGTAAGGATGGATCACGGGCCGAGGTCAACGGTCGTTGGGACCTGACGCGGATGATGAGCGCCTGGGGAAGCTGCCGCAGCCATGGCGGCGTCGAGCGAGCCTTCTACACCACCTACAAGGACACGAACGCAATCATCGCCTGCATCTGCAAGGACTATCGGCTCGTCGCCGGTCCCGGAGAGCTCTGTGGGGGACGCACCCAGGTCCTGGTCCGAATCCGCAACCACGAGTATTGAACCTCTTGTCCCTGTTCAAAATTCATCGGCGCCCAGCTCGTTGCGCTTTTCGGGGTCGGCGTAGACTCGCGAGACCATGTGGGATGTCTTCCGAACAGTGCACGGTCCGAGACGACGCCAGCGACTCAGCCTGACGGCACTCTTGACACCATCTGGACCACCTGCGGCGACTGGATGAGCAGTGCCTCCCAGCTTGTGATGACGGGTGCAGAGCCAAAGACCACCCAGAATTGGACGAGCAGCGGGGGAGGCGGCTGCTCGACGATGAGGCGCCTGATCTGCATGGAGACCTCGGCCGGCCCTGCCCTACCTCCGTTTGCGGTTCCGGGCAGGGTGGCTTTCGTCACTTCGGTCGGCGGCACCGGCGACCTCGGAAGCTGGCCGGACGCCGCCACCGCTGCCATCGATCGATTCGTCAACGATGGCCGCTGGGTGAGACTGGACGGTGTCGCCGTGGCCGAAAGCAAAGCCGACCTGACGGATGGCGTCCTGTTCGCGCCGATCAACGTCACCGAAGTGGGTGACTACCTGGGCAACTGGATCGTTTGGACGGGAACGAACACTTCGCGATTCGCGACCGGCTTTGACTGTACTGGCTGGACGGTGGGTAACTCCTTCACCCGCGGCACCACGGGACCCGCCAACGATCTCAGGCTCTGGACCTGGATGTCACAAACAGACTGCAACGTCGGTGGTGTCCGTCTCTACTGTTTCTCCGATACTTCGCTGTTCATCTTCACCGACGGCTTCGAGTCCGGCAACACCTCCGCCTGGACCGCCCAGCAGCCTCCACCATAGGGGCTTGGGGGCTACTGTCCATCGACCTGGATTCGGTCAGGGGGACAACGCAGAATCCTGGCCGCCTCAGCACGAGCCCCATCAGAATCGCCATGATCCCAGGTAGACAAAGCAAGCTTGCGAACCTTGCCTTGTCGCCGATACCGCACATACCAGCCCGGGTAAGAGCAGTCGTCGTCGAAGTACAACCGCGCCAGCGGCTTGTTGTCCGGGATTCGGACTTTGATAGCAGCCATATCAGTGCCGGTCTTCAGACCAAAATCACTACCTGCAAGAGGGTCGGACCCACTTGTGGCTCGAAAGCCTTTCCTTAACGGAGTTCTTCCTCGAGAGATTGCCCACGAATCCAGGTGTCGATAGCAGCCGACGCTTCATCAGGCAGGTCCAAGAACTTCAGGCCCATTCCCGGTTTGTAGGGTTGGTCCTTCGTGTAGAACCGCTTCCACGCCACTTCGCACAGGCACTGAAACGTTCGGGTTCGGGATTTAGGGGCAGCAAACTCGAGCTTGAACAGACTACCAACGTCTCTGGGGGTGAGGGAGTTGATCGTCATTCCCTCTCTGCCCAGGTGAGTCGCGTATCCAAATAAGGTTCTTGGACTTTCTGGGTCTCCGGTTCTCAGAACCATGAGGGGTGCCCGGAGTCGGTGTTCACTAGACTCGGTCGAAGTCGGCGCTGCCGACTGGCTCTTGTGCAGTCGATTGCTCATTCCGTGGCCTTTCAGGGGTACGGGTAGAAGCCGTATAGCTCAGAGCGATGATCCGTGTTGGAGAACGAGGCCCCATCGTGATCCGGCACCTCTTGAATCTAGCTACGTGTCGAACTTCTAATTTTGCCAGGTTGGACAGAGATCCCAAACACCCAGGAGGGTAGGGACAAGACTACCCCGAGGGGTAGAAACCCATGGATCCACCATACCGGTGATCAGCGACAATTGCTTTTGCCGGGTGGCTCTGGTCACGAGGCCGTCTTATCCGAAAACTCGGCCGGTCAGCCCGGCGATGGCCTTCATGAGGCCTGGACGGCCCACCCGCTTCGCCTCGTAGGTCCACTTCATCGCGATCAGCCTGCGATGCCAGCGCATCAAGGTGTCCGGAGGGACGATCGTTGCGACTCGATACAGGGCCTGCCGACCGAGCCGCTTGGCCTTCGCGGCGAGTCGCCGTCGCTGCTCATCTGTCAGCCGCAGTTTGCGGCCTTTCAATTGTTCCTTCAGAACCCGGTTCTCTTCGACCTGATAGGCGATCACGTCTTGCTGGTGGCGGTTCACCCAGCCAGAAACCGTAAAGAGCAGCATCTGAAGCGGGCACAAATCGGCTCTCATTGACGCACTCTATCTGCACGTAACCCACTCCCTGAGTACGAGTTGCAACACGATCCTATTTTCGGACAGGACGGGCGCGCCGGGTGTCTAGAAAGCAAGCAGCGGATGCGGCTTATTGGGAAGATCTAGCCCGAATGCCCCTTCGCTTTGCCTTTAGACTTTTTTTCTGATCGCAGGCCAGCAGGAACCTGTGACTTGGAAATGATCTTCCAGGGTCCATCCATATGCTTGCCGACGACCCATCCGCTGTTGTCCTGGTGATAGAAGGCACCGTCGTGAAAGTAGTAGCCGGAAGCTCCAACGACAATGTAAACGCCTAGGTCGGAACGGAAGACAAGCTCCACACCATCATGTGTCTTGGCTCGGTAGCCGTGGGCTGGGGCATGGGGTGGTGGACCGTGGCCCTGACTCTTGGCCGGACCGCTCTCGGCGTACCGCACCGTAGGAGTACTGGTACAGGCGAGCCCACTCACCATCAGGATGATAATTAGCCCATCGATAATTGCCCGTTGCATAGTCCTGCCTCCCATGTTTCTCTGGAAACCAGTTTCCGATAGCAGCAGCGAACTTACTGTTAGGAACGTCACTACGATGGCTGTACCAAGCCACGATCTCATTTCGCGTGACGTTTTGATCGCCGAGCGCGAGAAAGCGCCTCCATACAGCCCCAGTCAGGCTGGGACAGGGTCAAATCTCCTACCTAATCTCTCGACACGAACATTCCGACCAATGTCGACGAGAGCACTTCCTCTCCGGCCAGCAATGGCTTGCATCCCGACATCAATATACGGTGCGCTTCTGAACCGTACTCTTGGTCGCCAGGGAGAAGCGAGGCTCGACGAGACCACCATTGTTGATCCGGGCCGCAACGTACTCGCCGAGAGCCGGCCCGTGCTTGAAGCCATGCCCCGAACCGCCGCCGACCAACCAGACGTTGTCCATCTGCGGATGACGGTCGATGAGGAAATCTCCGTTCGATGTGTTCGTGTACTGGCATACCTCGCTGCCGATGATCGGTGATCCCTTCAACGATGGGAAACGTCGCGCGGCGTAGTCGAGGATGTGGCCTGCGGTGTCGCGGCTGACAATGCGCTCAAGCGAGTCGGGGTCGACCGGCGGACCATGGCGGTCGAGTGCCAACTTGAAACCGCGCCCTTTGAAATCGGGCACGCCGTAGAACTCCTCAGCGAAGTCGACCCAAACAGGGATCGCACCGATCTTGAAACGCTCCTCGCCAGGCGGCGGGCCCAGATAGAAGACCTCCTGGCGCGTCGTGAAGATCCGCTCCCCCAAGATCTCGGGGAAGAGAGTCGCGAGCCACGGGCCGCACGCGAACACGTACGTCTCGGCACTCACAGTCTCGCCCCGGCTGGTTCTTAGCGTCGATAGTCGTCCCTCGGTTGCAGCCGGCCGGGCGATGCGCGCGGGGAGATATCGGCTACCTAGCTTCCGCGCCCGCTGGACTACCGCCTGCACGGCGTGGAAGGCCATCAAAAAGCCGCTCTCGGGCTCGTGGATAGCCCAAGTGATGGGCCCGAAATCGATCTGCGGCCAGCGCGCCTCCAGTTCCTGGCGCATAAGGCGTTCATGCCGCACGCCCAGCTTTTTGAGCGTCTCGAGCGTCCTCACTGTCAGCGGATCCCGCTCGCGCGCCATCCAGAGCACCCCTGACTCCTGGAAGAAACTCGCGCGGCCGGATCGGTGGAACAGGCCTCTCCACATCTCCAGAGAGCGAATCGACCAGTGGCTGTAAATCTCTTGGTCGCCGTAACCAATCCGGATGACCCGCGTCTGGCCACCTGAGCTGGAACGGCCATTCCCGGGTCCATAGGCATCGATCAGGATGACGCTCAGTCCTGACTGCTGGAGCTGCAGTGCGATCCACGAGCCGAACACTCCCGCTCCCACCACCGCCACGTCGTAGACGAGTCCGCCCGCGACCGCCGGAGCCTGGCCGAGCACCAGCCTTGGGGCGAGCCCAGCGCCCATAGCGCTCGCGCCTACCGTCTTGACGAATCGCCGGCGTGTCGTCTTCATTGGCTCTTCTCCTCTGATGGAAGCTGCACGCTGCAGTGTGCGAGGCTCTGGTGGGTACCTTACAACAAGGACGCCGTGGCTTGGCCCGCTCTCTCCACAGCAAGGATGACAGCGCCGGCCGCGCCGACCGCCCCTCCCGCCCGGCCTTTTCTTTGCCTGGCAAGAGCGAGAGCTGAGGGCGGTAGGCCCCCTCACCCGCATCGGGAGTACCCTCCGGATTAGTCATGGACTTATCCTTACCGCTCTCGCGCCGGGCAATCTCAAGAGCAGAAAAAGCCGGGGTGGCGGCACTTCAGACCGACTGTTGAGCATTCAACTGACACCGTCGGTGTTGTCTGGTAAATACATTAATAGAGAGAAGTTAGAGAAAGGTCTCTTCGGGTCCGTGGGTGGCGCTTTCGAAGGAAGATAAGGAGAACACGATGCATCATTCTCCCTCACTCGGTACTGTCGGAATCATCGTTCTATTGTGCGGAGCTGCGGCCGGAGGGAACGCTTTGGCGCAGCTCGCCCCCGGCGACATGTTGGTCGTCGACGACACTTCGGACGCATGCCCGTCCTACAGCGGCGCTGTATTCAAGGTCGATGTGGTCAGTGAAGAGCTGACTCTCTTCGCGTGTCCGAGCGATGGCTCACCGGATGCCATTACCATCACCGAAGACGGGCGTATCTTCATGAACGGAGCCGGGAACTCTCCCTGCACCTTTGGTGAAGTCCCCCTGTTCGAGATCGACCCCAGCGACGGTTCCGTCTCCCGGGCCACCTGCTCGGACACCAACTGGGACGAACTGGCGGCCGACGGCAACGGCAAGCTGCTGGTCATCGACGGTAGCCACGACGCCTGCGGGGTATTCAAAGGTGCTGTTCTGGAGTTCAGCGTCGACGATTTCGGACAGACGGGAGGCCCCTGGTGCTCGTCCGACTGGTTCTCGCCTCATTCGCTTGCGGTCGACACCGATGGCACTGTCCTGGTATCGACGACGGTTCAAGGCGGTACGGCGGAACTCTACCGGATCGACCGATCCAGCGGTGACGTCGATCTCGTCGGTGACATGACCGGCACCTTCATCGCCGGTCACCTGACCGTGGCCAACGACGGCCGCGCCTTTCTCACCGACTGGTCCGGGCCGACCGGTTGCATCCGGGGAGACGTCAAGACGGTCGACGGCAGTAGCGGTGCGACCAACTCCTTCGGCTGCACCAGCGATTTCTGGTTTCCCAACGGCATCGTGCAGGGTCCGGGTGGCGATCTCTACATGGCCGATCGCGACTCCCGAATCTGTACCGGTGGAGCGAGTGGCAGCGGCACCGTGTGGCGCATGGACTCGACCACCGGAGCCATCGAAGCCAACTACTGCCACACAGAGAGCTACAACCCCACCGAGATTGCTGTCTGGACCGACCCCAGCATCTTCTTCGACGGCTTCGAGTCAGGCGATTGCTCCTACTGGACCGCCCAACAGCCACCGCCGTAGCACAGCGACGCCTCACAGCTTGAATGTCTGAGTCGGCCCCGCCCGCCCGGCCTCTTCTTTGCCTGGCAGGAGCAAAAGCTGAGGGCGGTAGGGGGCACACCCGGCGAGCCAGGGTCCCTCCGGGCTCGTCATGGAAGTATGGAGGTAGCGCTCGCGCGCCAAGAGAATCTGCAAAAGGGTGGTCAGGACATCATGCCAGGGACTCCTGGCCCTACCCTGATAACGCAGGAGATGAACGAGGGGGCGAAGCAGAAAGCTATACTGCAAAGGTCACTCCTGAAGACTGAAGCCGTCGCCGTGTCGTACTATCTTCTAAGGATGTTCTCAACGCCCGAGGGGCGAGTGGTGGCCGTTTATCTAGTGCTCCTCATAACCTTTCCCGTAATAGTAGTGGTCGGCTTCGTTGCTCATAGCCAAGTCATACGCCTGTTGAGGTCGCAACACCCGGAGACCTGGATGGAACTTGGGTGTCCAACGCTGTTCACGCACAGCAAGGCGCTTACTAAGTTCATCCTCTACAACAAGTTCAAAGCGGTGAGCGACGAGCGGCTGCACAAACTCGCGGCACTGGACAGGAACCTTCGCGTTACATCCTACTTTCTGATTGTCGCCCTTCTGTTCGCGGGCATGCTATTACGCTCATGACTAGATGGCCGGTTCAACCCTCGGGGCGGCGTCGGTCCTCGATTTGCTGACTCTCGTTAACTCTCACAGCAAATACACCCCGGGTAGCCCTACGGCATGCCCGGACACGTGCCACGGTCTCTTCCAAAGTGAAGAAGAAGAGACCCTTTTCCTACCTTTCTCCCCGCAACCCCTATGAACACTGCGTTTCTGCAGGTGCTGCCCTGGCAGGGACAGGCCCCGGGGGTGCTGGGCTCACTGCTGCTCAAGGGTGCCTCCGAGTTCCCTCGATCTAGTGTCCTGTGCGGTTAGTTCGTGAACCATTGTCATGCATTTTCGCGCGTTCGACTGCATCGATGATCGTGCGCGCCGCCTTGGCCCATACGAGAGGCTTCGCCGATTGATCATTGTGTACGCGGATGTAGCGTCGGATCTCGTCGCGGAGATCCTGAACGCTGGTGAAGACACCCCGATGAAGCGATCGTCGCTCGAGCTGCGAGAACCAGCTTTCGACAGCGTTGATCCACGAAGCGCTCGTCGGCGTGAAGTGGAAGTGAAACCTGGGGTGCGTGTCGAGGAAACGGCTGACGGCGTCGGTCTTGTGGGTGCTGCTGTTGTCCAGGACGATGTGGAGATCCAATCCGGCTGGCGTTTGCCGGTCGATCTGCCGCAGGAAAGCAAGGAACTCCTTCGAGCGATGGCGCTTCGTTACCCTTCCCATGACCTCGCCGGTAGCGATATCGAAAGCTGCGTAGAGGCTTGCGGTACCGTGTCGCTTGTAGTCGTGCGTGCGCCGCTCGAGCTGACCGGGACGCATCGGCAGCAGCGGCTGCGTCCGGTCCAGCGCTTGGATCTGAGTCTTCTCGTCGACCGACAGCACCATCGCGTTGTCCGGCGGGTCCAGGTACAGACCCACGACGTCAACGACCTTCTCCGCAAAGAGCGGATCGTTACTGATCTTGAACGTCTTCAGCCGGTGCGGCTTGAGGTCGGCCGCCGACCACACCTGGCGCACTTGCCATTGCGTAACCCCGGCGTACTTCGCCATCAATCGGGTGCTCCAGTGCGTGGCTTCGTGCGGGATCCTCTCGGTCGTCAAGCGAAGGATCTTCTTGATCGACGTCTCAGCGAGCTCGGTCGGTCTGCCCGAGCGCGGTGCGTCTTTCAGGCCGTCCACTCCCTGTTCCCGGTAACGTTTTCGCCACTTGAAGACCGTCGGGCGCGTCACCTCGAGCCGCTTCTGAATCTCCGTGGCGCTCACCCCGTCGCCACTGAGCAAAACGATCCGTGCGCGCTCCGCCAAGCTGCGATCCGTCTTCCAAGATCGAAGCCATCCGCGAAGCGCTTGACGGTCCTTCGACGCAACCGCAAAATCCTTTCCTGTACCCATGAAGACATTCGATCATGATCCAGCTTCTTAGTCAACGAACTTTCCGCACAGGACACTAGTGACTTCTCGGAGGATGGTGTCCAGGAATTCCTCGAGTATGCCCAGGCGGAGAGACTCGCCGAGGGCTACCGGCGAGGTGAGCTGGTACTTGTCGCAGAACTTGGCGGTGAGCTCGTCGGAATGATCGAAATGAGGAACGACGAACACGTTGCCATGCTATTCGTCGAGAGTCGGGGGCGTGGACTCGGACGGGGGCTGTTCAAGCGTGCTCTGGGTATTTGCCGTCATCGGAGACCAAACCTCTCTTCGGTCACTGTGCACTGATCGCTCTATGCCGTACCCATCTACGAAAAGCTCGGGTTCCGTGTGTGCGGTCCAAAGACGATCGAGAATGGGATTGTCTTCATCCCGATGGCATTCACCCTGAAAGAGCCAGCCGGCTAGCTCTAATCTGGGAGGGGTCAAGCCTATCTCCATCCCGCCGGGCCTTTGGCCTCGCCCCTCCCACCCGGCCTTTCCTTGCCCAGGCCCCAATTCCTTAACCCGGTTTATGTACTTCTGGGCTCTCCGGGCGTAGTGTTTGGAGTTGCCACGACAATGGCAAGCCAGCCGAAAGGCTGAGTGCACAAAGCTACGGGTCCTCATCTCCGCTCTGGATCTAAAGACCGCCGGGCTGCCGAAGGGCTGAGCAGTCAGTTTGCACCTCGAAGAGAGGAGGGATCGATGAAGAAGTCTGCAATCCTGATCCTAGCGGCCACTCTCATTGGCTCTTTCGGACCGGGAGTCGGAAGAGCTGAAATATACGTGATGAACTCGCAGTCAGTGACGCAGAGCATGACTGTTTACGCGGATAGTGCTGACGGCGACACTGCCCCGATTCGGACGCTGGAGGGCCCTGACACCGGCCTGTACAGACCTGGGGGTGTCGCCATCGATCGTGTTCACGGCGAGATGTTTCTCGTGCCCGACATACTCGACGAGGTGGTGAACGTGTATCCCCTCGATGCCGATGGGAATCAGGCGCCCATTCGCTCACTCGAGGGTGTGAATACAGGAATCGTGGATGCGCGAGCCGTGGCAGTGGATCCGGTGAACGATGAGCTGTATGTGACCGACAAAGCAACCAACTCGGTACGCGTCTTCTCGCGGACAGCCGACGGCAACGTCGCCCCGCTTCGGGTTATCGAGGGCTCCAATACGGGGCTTGATTTCATTCTGGGGCTGTTCATCGATCTGACTCATGACGAGATTTTTGTGAGCAGCGGTGTTTCCAACAGCATCCTGGTCTTTCCCAGGACTGCAAATGGTGATGTCGAACCGATCCGAGCACTGGAGGGACCGTCGACACAGCTGGGCAGCAATCAGTGGATCTTTGTCAGCCTCGAGCACGATGAGCTCTACGTCTCGCAAAGAGGTGGCTCGATCACTGTGTATCCAAGGATGGCCGATGGAGACGTGGCGCCGGTAAGGAGGATTGCCGGTTCCAACACAATGATGCAGTTTCCTCAAGGGATATTGCTGACCGACGACGACGAATTGATCTTGAGCGACGAGGCGAACACAGTCCTGGTCTTTCCTCGACTTGCAGACGGCAACGTCGCGCCTGCACGATCCATTATCGGCGCAGCTACAGGATTGGATGGCCCCTTCGGCCTTGCCAGTACACGGGCGGCTGAAGGTTCGGTTGGCTTTGCCGGGCCCTTGCCGATGTTCTACGACGGCTTCGAGTCCGGCGACGCCTCCGCCTGGTCTCTGACCGTGCCCTAGTCTTGACACCGGCCCACATCCTTGATCACCGGGGAGCCTAGCGCCCGGCCTATTCTTTGCCTGCCTAGCCCCCCCACCTCGCTCCCTGGGTTCCCTCCGGGCAAGTCATGGGCGTATGGAGGTAGCGCTCGCGCCAGGAGATTCTGAGAAAGGGTGGTCAGCACAGTGCAGATGTAGAATTGAACTAGGTCATGAAGACTCGGATCGCAGGCCGCAGCTGGTCTGGTGGCTCCAGTGCCTCAATCGAGGCACGGAGGGTATCCCGAATGATGACAGGCAGAATCGGTCTTGCCGCAATGGTCGTTGTCGTGACCGCAACAAGCGCCTGGGCGCAGCCCTATTACGCCCGCGGCGATTTCAATGGGTGGCCCAGTGACACCACCGACCAGATGACCGAGGTCACAACGACGCACTACACCCACACGATCACCGCTCAGCCTGCGGGGGCGTTGCAGGAATACAAGATCTCCGTCCTCGACTGGAGTTTGACCTGGCCGGGGTCCAACGGCATGGTTGCCGTGGACGCCCTCCGCGAGGTCAATTTCCACTTCTACCCCGACACCTTCGCCGACGGCTGGTCTCCCGCGCAAGACAGAGTCGGTTATGAGGATTCCGGGCAACACGGGTGGGACATCATGGGCTCGTTCAACGGTTGGGCCGGCCCGTTCGTCCTGCTCACCGATATGGGTGGTGGGTTGTATTCGGGGCAGGCAGTCGTCACCGCACCCGGCGTGTATGATTTCAAGTTCCGCAAGGACGGCGACTGGGCGATCTCCATCGGTGAAGACTTCGGCAACGCAGCCTTGAACATTATGGTTACGACAACCGTGGCCGATCAAGAGGTTCTCTTCGAGCTGGATTTACCCAACGGACGTTGGCGTGTCTCCCTGCCAATCTTCGCCGACGGTTTCGAGGGCGGCGATACTTCGGCTTGGTCACAGACACTGCCCTGATCTCCGCGGTGCGTGGCCACGTCAAGGCAGATCGCTGCCCGCCAGCGAACAAAAGGCGTGGAAGAGGCCCTCGGTGGCACGCGTCATCGAGCCATAGTCGAGCTTATCCAACGTGTCTTCTGCGGTGTGGTAGTAGGGGGTGCGATAGAGGGCGGTGTCGGTCACCATCATGGCCGGGTAGCCCTCCTTCCAGAAGGGCAGGTGATCACTCCAGCCAATGCCCGGCACCCAGCTGAACATCTCGACAGATTCGGTTGGCAGATCGGAGCGGGCCTCGAAGGGCTCGACCGTCCGCCGCAGCCAGCGGCGAGAGGAGAAGTTGGACACGAAACCGAGAAAGTCTCCCCGATCGGAGAAGAAGAACCGAAAGAGCGGCGGATAGCGTTGGCTACCAGGCTCGTCGGAGTAGTAGCCGATCGACTCGAGCGAGATCATGAGCCGGATTCTGTCGCCCCGGGCGCGGGCCGCTCGAGCGTAGATCTTGCTTCCCATTTCGCCCCAGTAGAAAAACGGCGGCTCCTCGTTGACGAACGCCACGAAACGCACTGTGATCTCGGGCTCGACCCGCACGAACAGGCGCGACAGCTCGAGGAGCACGGCGACACCGCTGGCATTGTCGTCGGCCCCCGGGCTGCCGGCGACCGAGTCGTAGTGGGCGCCGATGAGAAGGATCTCCTCGGGTCGGAGGGTGCCGGGGCGGGACACCTCGAGATTGGCGCTCTCGACTCCCCGCGCTTCGTACGTTTGATCCGTCACTTGGTAGCCCTGCTGCTGCCAGGTCTGGCGGAGGTAGTCGGCGGCAGCGGTGAGCGCCTCGGGATGAAAGATGTTGCGCTCGCCAATCGTGTCAGCAAGCTCGCGGACGTGGGCCTCCAAAGAGTCGCGGGAGACTCGCTGTTCGCCGTATTCGCTCATGAACTCTGCCACCAGCCCAGCATTGAGGCTGGCCGTCGCCAGCGCGACCGTGAGACAACTGACAAGCCTCATTGTCGCAGAATACCGCCGATTCGTATGCTTGGACTGCCG
>Ga0255054_10000764_pt1 | contig 18978 bp, 12 predicted proteins | sample JV7_2_23_MG_FD_188634 | JGI IMG/M metagenome (GOLD analysis project Ga0255054, IMG submission 188634) | Seawater microbial communities from Jervis Inlet, British Columbia, Canada - JV7_2_23 | ecosystem: Environmental > Aquatic > Marine > Inlet | place: Canada: British Columbia | collected...
CACGATCGCCTGCAAGCGGCTTTGGACCCGCGACGAGGGCATGGAGTACATGTGGTGGAACTCGGTCAACACCCAGCCCGGGCGCGGCACGCCGCGCGACTGGGAGGCGATGGGGGGTGGGTTCCGGGAGGGCAAAGCGCGTCCGGGCAAGCTGCCCACGCGCCGGGACTTCGGCGACGCCTGGGAGTTCAACTACGACGAGGTGTTCCACGGGGGCAAGGGCAACACGGTGCACCTGAAGGTGCAGGGCGAGGAGCCCGACTGGGGTCCGAACTGGGACGAGGACCAGGGCGCCGGGGAGTATCCCAACGCTTATTACTTCTACCTGCCGCGGATCTGCAACCACTGCACGCACCCGGCGTGCCTGGAGGCGTGCCCGCGCCAGGCGATCGTGAAGCGGGAGGGCGACGGGATCGTCCTGGTGGATGAGGACCGCTGCCGGGGATACCGCTTCTGCATGGAGGCGTGTCCGTACAAGAAGATCTACTTCAACCACGCGGAGAAGGTGGCGCAGAAGTGCATCTTCTGTTTCCCGCGGATCGAGCAGGGGGTGGCGAACGCGTGCGCGCGGCAGTGCCCGGGTCGGGTGCGGTTCGTGGGCTACCGGGACGATCCGGCGGGTCCGATCCACAAGCTGGTGGACCAGTGGAAGGTGGCGTTGCCGCTGCACCCGGAGTACGAGACGGATCCGAACGTGTTCTACGTGCCGCCGCTGGCGCCGCCGCGTTTCGATGAGAACGGGGACATCGACGAGTCGAAGCCGCGGATCCCGGACGAGTACCTGGTGTCGCTGTTCGGGCCGAAGGTGCTGGACGTGCTGGGGTTGCTGAAGGGGGAGATGGCGAAGACGCGCTCGGGGGGGAAGTCGGAGATCCTGGACACGCTGATCGCCTACAAGTGGAAGGACATGTTCGGCGGCTTCGACCGGGACCCGGCGACCATCGAGTGGACCAAGAGCGGATGACGCCGGGGCTCGATCGGCGGACCTTCCTGATCGCCAGCGCCGCAGGGGCGGCGAGCCTGACCCTGAGCCTGAGCAACTTGAGCTGCTCCGAGCCCGAGCCGCCGCCGGGGGACGAGCCCGCCCGCATTCCCGCGCCTCCCCAGTACGGCGACTGGCGCGACGTGTACCGCGAGCGCTGGCGCTGGGACAAGGTGGTTCGCTCCAGCCACTGGGTGAACTGCTGGTACCAGGCCCACTGCGCCTGGAACGTCTACGTGAAGGACGGGATGGTCTGGCGCGAGGAGCAGGCGGCCGACTACCCCCAGACCAACGAGCACGTCCCGGACTTCAACCCGCGCGGCTGCCAGAAGGGCGCCTGCTTCAGCGAGCGCATGTACGACCCGTGCCGCGTGCAGTACCCGCTGAAGCGCGCCGGTGAGCGCGGCTCCGGGAAGTGGAAGCGCATCTCCTGGGAACAGGCCCTGGACGAGATCGCGGACTCGATGGTCGAGACCATCGTGGACGAGGGCACCGACCGGATCATCTGGGAGCCGGGCCCCGGCATCACCCTGGGCGCGCAGACCGCCGGCATGTTCCGGCTGAGTACCCTGCTGGACTCGACCTCCCTGGACATGAACACGGAGATCGGAGACGGCCACCGCGGCGCCGCCGAGACCTTCGGCAAGATCGTCTTCGAACGCTCCGCAGACGACTATTTCCACTCGGACGTGATCCTGATCTGGGGCGGCAACCCGATCTACACCCAGATCCCCAACGCCCACTTCCTGACCGAGGCGCGCTACAAGGGCGCCCAGATCGTCTGCATCGCCCCGGACTACAGCGCCTCCAGCATGCACGCCGACTCCTGGGTGCCCGTGGAGCCCGGAACCGACGCGGCGCTGGGCCTGGCCCTGGCCCAGGTGCTGATCGAGGAGGGTTTCGTCGACCGCGCCTTCGTGGCCGAGCAGACGGATCTTCCGGCTCTGGTGCGGGACGACACCGGGCGCTTCCTGCGCGCCTCGGATCTGAAGAACGGTGGGAGCGACGAAGACCTCTACGTCCACGATCCGAAGAAGGGCGTCGTTTCGCTGCCCAAGCGCAGCCTGGACCTGGGCGGGCTCGAGCCCTCCCTGGAAGGGCGCTTCGAGGCGACCCTGGCCGACGGCAGCAGCGTCACCGTGCGCCCGGTCTTCGAGCGCCTGCGCGAGAAGCTGGTGGACTACACCCCCGAGAAGGCCTCGGCCCTGTGCGGGACGCCCCCCTCGGTGATCCGCGACCTGGCGCGACTGATTGGCCGCGCCAAGGCCGTCGCGATGACCACCACCAGCAACTTCAGCAAGTACTACCACGGGAACCTGATCGAGCGGGCCCAGGCCCTGGTCTTCGCGCTCAGCGGCAACTACGGCAAGAAGGGCAGCGGCTTCGTCGGCTTCCCGTTCCTGAACAACGACGGCTTCGAGCCGTTCATGATCTCGATGTTCGACCTGCCCCTGCGGGCGATGATCTCCACCCTGGGCCTGGTCGAAGAGGCCCGGCTCAAGCTGGCCGGCTACACCGAGGAGATGATCGTCTGCGAGCGCAGCCGGCAGGGCTACGAGCAGGGCCGCAGCACCAGCGGCGCGATGTTCTGGTACATCCACGGCGGCCTGCTGGAGGCCAGCGAAAAGCTCCAGGAGTGGGATCCGCACCTGAAGCGCCCCGTGCGCGAGGTGCTGGACGAGTCCCTCGAGAAGGGCTGGCAGCACGTCTGGCCCAAGCCGGGCAACGACCCGCGCGTCATGATCTCGGTGGTGAGCAACCCGCTGCGGCGGATCCGCAGCTACCCGCTGGTGCTGAAGCACCTTTGGCCCAAGCTGCGCACCATCGTGACCGTCGACTGGCGCATGACCTCCACGGCGCTCTGGTCAGACTACGTGCTTCCCGCCGCCGCCTGGTACGAGCGCACCGAGCACAAGTGGGTCACGCCCCTGGTGCCCTTCATCCACGCGGGCGAGAAGATCACCAGCTTCAAGGAGGCCAAATCAGATTGGGAGATCTTCTCTCGGCTCGCCCAGGCGGTGGACCGGCGGGCCGCGGCGCGAGGCGCCGACAAGTTCACCGACCGGTCCGGCCGCGAGCGCTCCTTCAAGGGCCTCTACGACACCTTCTCGTCCAAGGGCGAGTTCGGCCACACCGACGACGACAAGGTATGCGGCGCGCTGATCGAGCACTCCACCAACCTGGAAGGCGTGGAGTGGGAGGCCCTCAAGAAGCGCGGCTGGGCGCGGCACTCGGGCACAGGAAACAGCATCTCGTCCATCGGAACCGCCACCGAGTTCAAGCCCAACGAGACCATCACGCCCCTCACCAAGCACGTCGTGGACAAGGATCCCTATCCCACCCTGTCGCGCCGCATGCAGTTCTACCTGGACCAGGACCTCTACCTGGAGATGGGAGAGACCCTACCGGTGCACAAGGATCCGCCCACCGCGGGCGGGAGCTACCCCCTGATGCTGACCGGCGGCCACACGCGCTGGAGCATCCACGCCGCCTGGCGAGACGACAAGCTGATGCTGCAACAGCAGCGCGGCGAACCCGCGATGTGGATCAGCGTGCCGGACGCCGAGGCGCGCGGAGTGGTCGATGGCGACCGCGTCCGTGTCTTCAACGACCTGGACGCCTTCGTGGTGATGGTGAAGGTGGCGCCCGCCGTTCGGGCCGGCCAGCTGATCCTGTATCACGCCTGGGAGAACTTCCAGTTCGCCAAGGGCAAGGGCTTCCAGAACCTGATTCCGAGCCCCCTCAATCCGGTCGAGCTTTCGGGTGGGCAGTTCCACCTGCGACCCATGACCATCTGCATGCAGCCCAGCCACACGGACCGGGATACGCGGGTGGAGGTAGAACGACTGTGACGGACGTCAAGACGATCGCTGTATCACGACGCACCTTCCTGGCGGCGGGCGCTGCCGGAGTGGCCGCGCTGGGCCTCGGCCTGTGCCGGCTGGAGGAGAAGGAGAAGCCGGCTCCCGTACCGGGAGAGCCGGCCCCGCCGCTGGTGTACGACGGGCTGGGCGACCTCTACCGCGAGAAGTGGAGCTGGGACAGCGTGGTGCACAGCTCCCACGCACGCGCCAACTGCATCTCCACCTGCTCGTGGAACGTCTTCGTCAAGAACGGGATCGCCTGGCGCGAAGAGCAGAACGCGATCTACGAGGCGTCGGAGCCCGGGGTTCCGGACTTCAACCCCCGCGGCTGCCAGAAGGGCGCCTGCTACACGCACCTCATGTACGAGGCCTCGCGGGTGACGCACCCTTTGCGCCGAGTGGGGGAGCGGGGCTCGGGCCGCTGGAAGCGGGTCTCCTGGAACGAGGCGCTGACCGAGACCGCCGACGCCGTCATCGACGCCTCGGTGAAGTCGGGCACGGGCGCGGTGGTCTACGACAACGGCACCACCAACATCGACTTCGGTCCGGATACGGTGGGCGAGATGCGCCTGTTCCGGAGTCTGAACGCCACGGTCATCGACTCCTGGGCGGGCGTGGGCGACATGCCCTACGGCGCCGTGCAGACCTGGGGCATGTACAACTGCGAGGGCACCTCGGACGACTGGTTCAAGTCCGACTTCATCGTGGTCTGGGTCGGGAATCCCGCCTACACGCGGATCCCCGAGGTCCACTTCATGCACGAGGCGCGCTATCGGGGCGCCAAGCTCGCGGTGATCGCGCCGGACTACAATGCCAGCGCGGTCCATGCGGACTACTGGCTGAACCCGAAGGTGGGAACCGACGCCGCTCTGGCCCTGGCCATGGCCCAGGTGCTGCTCCGTGAGAACCTGCACGACGTGGAGTACGTGCGCGAGCAGACCGACCTACCCATCCTCGTCCGCGAGGACAACGGCCGCTACCTGCGCGAGTCCGACCTGAAGCGCAACGGCAACGACGAGATCCTCTACTTCTGGGACGAGGCGAGGGACCGCCTGGCCAAGGTCCCCGGCGCCCAGGGCGAGGGCGGCCGCTCGCTGGCGCTCGGCGCCCTGCGCCCCGCGCTCTCCGGCAGTCGCAAGGTGAAGCTGGCCGACGGCAGCGAGGTCTCGGTGCGGCCGCTGCTCGAGCGAATGCGCGAGCACCTGGACGCGGACTACACGCCGGAGCAATCCGCAGCCGTCACCGGCGTTTCCGCCAACACCATCGAGCGCATCGCGCGCGAGCTGGCCGCGGCGGGCAGCGCCATGATCTACTCGTCCTGGGGGGCCTGCAAGCACTACCACAGCGACCTGGCCCAGCGCGCCAAGATCCTGCTGATGGCGCTGACCGCGAACCAGGGCAAGAGCGGCGGCGGCCTCCGCGTCTCGTCCTGGTGGCCCGTCGAGGGCTTCGACCGCCTCGCCTCGGGGTCGGGTGAGATCGACCTGACCACCAAGGTCAAGGCCGTCGTACGCAAGGTCACCGGCAACCTGGGCTGGCGGGAGTTCGAGAACCTGATGCTCTCGATGCTGCCCCGGCGCGGCAGCACGCCGCTCATGCCCTTCCTGTACGTGCACGCCGGCTACAAGGAGATCTGGGACCGCAAGGACTGGCAGGACCCGGCGGTGCCGCGCTCCACCGCCGAGTACATGACAGAGGCCGTGGACAAGGGCTGGATCCCGATCCGACCCGAGCCGGGAATCGACCCCAAGGTCTTCATCTTCACGGGTCCCAATCCGCTGCGCCGCTGGCCGTCGCCCCAGGTGGCGCGCAAGCACCTGTGGCCCAAGCTCGACTGGATCGTGGACGTCAACTTCAAGATGAGCACGTCCGGCCTCAACGCCGACCTGATCCTGCCCACCGCGGGCTACTACGAGCGCGACTCGCTCAAGTACTCCCAGGCCTACCTGCCCTACCTGGTGATGTGCGAGAAGGCGGTGGAGCCGCTGGGCGAGGCCAAGGGCGAGTGGGAAATCTTCGGCCTGCTGGCTCGCAGGATCCAGGAGCGGGCCAAGGAACGCGGCGTCTCGGTGGTGCGCGACAGCGTGGGCGGCGACGTGAACCTGGCCAAGACCTACGACATGTGGAGCGACAAGGGCAAGCTCTACGAGGGAGATACCAAGAGCGTCCTCGACAAGCTGCTGCGCCTGACCGCCTCCACCGGCAAGCTGGGCCTCGAAGCCTCCAAGGCCACCGGCATGCTCCCCATCGTCAAATCCAGTGGCGGCTGGAACCCACTCTACGCGGTCGCCACGGACTTCAAGCCGGGCAAGACGCTCTACCCCCATGCGCGCATGGTCGAGCAGAAGGAGATCTGGCCGACGCTCACGGGCCGCCAGCAGTTCCTGATCGACCACGCCTGGTACGAGGAGACGGGCGAGACCCTGCCCGTGCACAAGGACCCGCCCCGGGCCGGCGGCGACTATCCCCTGCGCCTGACCGGGGGCCACACGCGCTGGTCCATCCACGCCACCTGGCGCGACTCCCCGCTGATGCTTCGGCTCCAGCGCGGCGAGCCCGCACTCTGGATGTCCGATCGCGACGCGGCCGCGCGGGGGATCGGCGACGGAGACCGCGTGCGTGTGTACAACGACAACGGCGAGTTCGAGGCCATCGCCAAGCTGGCCGGCTCCGTGCAGCCGGGCCAGGTGGTGATCTACCACGCCTGGGAGCCCTACCAGTTCAAGAACTGGAAGGGCCAAGCGGAGCCGGTGGCGGCGCCGTGGAAGGCGCTGCACCTGGCGGGCGGCTACGGGCAGATCCACTACCGGATGATCTACGGCGCGCCGAGCCACTCGCCGCGCGGCGGAACCATCGAGGTCGAACGCGTGCGCGCGGCGGCCGGCCGAGGGAGCAGAGTATGACCGCCGACGCCTCCGTCGATCCCGCCCGGCGCGGGGAGATCCTGGCCGCCGAGCGCAGCCGCGCGTATCAGCTCTTCTGCACCGCGCTGTCCTACCCCGAGGACGACCTGTGCGAGGCGATTCGTTCGGGAGCCCTGTCCGACGCCCTGCACGACGTGTTGAGCACCCTGGATGAAACCCTGGCCCAGGACACCGACTGGGCGGCCCTGCGCGATGCCGGCGCCGACGAGGACGACCTGGCCGTGGAGTTCAGCCGGCTCTTCGACGTGGGCGCCTCGGGGCCACCCTGCCCCCTCTACGGCGGCCTCTACTTCGGCGCGCGCATGAAGACCATGGAGGAGGCGATCCGCTTCTACAACCACTTCGGCCTCACGCTCTCCGACGATCCGCGCGAGCTCCCCGATCACCTGACCACCCAGCTCGAGTTCCTGCATTACCTGGCCTTCCAGGAAGCGCAGGAGGTCCCCCGGAACGGCGACGCAGGGCCCTACCAGCGCGCGCAGCGGGACTTCCTGGCGCGACACCCGGGGCGTTGGGTTTCGAAGCTGCGCGAGCGGGTGGAGGGCCAGAAGCCCGCGGCGTACTTCCTCCAGCTCATCCGGCTGCTGGAGCGGTTCCTGGCGGGCGAGCTGGCACGGCTCAGCCACGAAATCGGCGAGCCCGACCGGTCGACCCACGCCTAGGGCCCCGAGACCCGGTTGGCCTCCACCGGAGCGATCGACCGGCACTGCGAAGGACCGCCTCTCTCTCCGGACGATCCCAGCGAAGTCAGCCCCACATTCCGCAGGGAAGGCAGGCCGTCCCGCACGCGGATGCCCCCCCCGGGGGGGGGCATGGCTGCTCTGCGTTGACATCCCAGACCCCGAGAACCCCCTTGAATCGACCCTCCGCGCGGGGCCTGTCGGCGAGGTGACAGGCCGACACGCTGCTAGCGTCCAGGGTGACTCGGACCCTGGACGGAGCCGCTGGCCAAGGGACGCCTTGTCGGCGATCCAGGAGAAGAAGGGGAAATCACGATGACGAAGTTCAGGATCGCATGCGCAGCACTCCTCACGCTCCTGCTTGCGGGCGCCGCCGCCGCCCAGGAGGACGCGGGCGTCGTCGGCCCGGCGTTCAAGGAAGGCGACGTCGTCGACTTCGACCGGATCGACTCCCTCAAGCCGTACCTGCCGCCCGAGTTCTGGGGGAACCGCGACTTCTTCTTCTACGAAGGCATGCGCCTGGAGATCGGTCCCTTCTTCGCCGACTACTCGCCGGCCAAGGAGTACGAGGCCGCCACCGAGACCTACAAGGAGACGGCGCGCATCGGCCCCGACGGTAGCCTGGAGAACTACACCGCCGGCCAGCCCTTTCCCATGGAGGGCATCGACTGCATGGGCGACCCCCAGGCGGGCGCAAAGATCATCTGGAACTTCGACTACCAGTGGGAGGGCGACGGCTCCGCCTCCAAGTTCTTCTACTCGTACTGGGACCGCGGTGAGCAGCTGCCGCTCTACTACGAGGGCACGTCGCGCACCATTCTACTCTCCCACCGGGTGGAGGCCGACCTGCTGGAGAAGCAGGACGGCGATCTCTTCCGCAAGGAGCGCCGCAAGAGCGCGTTCGGGATCGAGGTGACCGCACCCTTCGACGCCCGCGGCATCAACCTGATCACCTACCGCTACAAGTCCTCCGACGCTCCGCGCTCCAATGCCAAGAACGACGACACGTGGGTGTACCTACCCACCATGCGCCGGGTGCGGCGAATCTCCGCGGCCCAGAGGACGGACGCCGTGTCCGGCACGGACTTCACGTTCGACGATCTTCGCTCCTTCTCCGGGATCGTCCCCCAGTACACGTGGGAGTGCCTCGGAGAGATGGACTTGCTGGCGCCGACCAACAGCAAGGTTCGCGCGTACCCCTACAACAAGGAGCACAACTTCGGTCCCTACGGCCTCTCCTTCGCCAACGACGCCTGGGAGCTCCGCAAGGCGGTGAAGGTGCGGATGGTCCCCAAGAGCCAGGACCATCCGTATCACCACAAGGACATCTACATCGACAAGCAGACCCTCACGCCCATGTACTCCTTCGCCTACGACCAGAAGGAGGAGATGTGGAAGATCCTCTGGCACAACAAGCGCTGGAGCGAGGGGGATCCGGATTACTACAAGGGCTGGAAGGGCGTTCCGGAGCCGCGCGACCTCCGTGTCGTGAGCGACATGATCGTCAATGTCCAAACCGGTACGGGCAACCGGATCGAGTTCTGGGACAGCAACGGAACGCCGCTCAAGAGCAGGGGCAAGGTGCGCCGCTACATCGACATCGGCCGCCTCACCCGCGGCCGCTAGGCGCCTCGGTGAAGACGCCGGATCCTGCGGGATCGAAGGCCTCCAGCAGAAAGCGCTCCTGGGGCTTCTCCGATGCGGTCTTCGGGATCTCGTCCACCACCTGGAGATAGGAAGGCACGAAGTTCGCCTCCAGGGCCTTGCGGCAGGCGGTGAATACGTCGGCCGGAGAGAATACGCCGGGGTCGCTGGGCACGATGGCGGCGACCACGTCCTTCTCGCCGGGAGAGCCGGAGGCCGCCGTCACTCCGTAGACGAACACGTCCGAGACGCTGGGAAGCTCGGCGAGCGCCTTCTCCACGAAGCCGACGTTCACGAAGTCCCCGTTGTGCCGGATGCTGCCACCCTTGCGGTAGTCGAAGAAGAACCAGCCCTGCTCGTCGGTGTGGCCCATGTCTCCGCTGCGCAGCCAGCCGCCGTGGGTCTTCTTCGCCGAGGCCTCGGGGTTCTCGTGGTACTCCACACTGGCGGCGCTGCCGTCGGCGGGGCGGGAGCAGATCTCTCCCACGACACCGGACGGGCACTCGCCGTCGTCCTCATCCAGGATCTTCATCTCGAGCCCGCCCACGGGCTTCCCGAACGCCCCCACGGGCCCCTCGCCGATGGGCTTGGCCGCCAGGCCGCCTTCGACGGCGCCGTACCACTCGAAGAGCTGGACGTCGAAGCGCCGCTCGAAGGACTCCCAGATCGCCGGGGGCATCCCGGCGCTCATCACGAAGCGAACCGGATTGTCGGCGTCGTCGGGCTTCTCCGGCTCGCTGTAGATCGCCGTCGCCATACCGCCCAGCAGGGAGAACGTGGTGCAGCCGTGAGCCCGGCACACGTCCCAGAGCTTCGACTTGGTGAAGCGACGGCTGAAGACGCCGCGCAGACCCATGTTGAGCGACGGGGCCAGGGTCACCGCCTGGGCGTTCCCGTGAGTGAGGGAGAGCCCCGTATAGGGACGCTCCTCGCCGGGCCGGTAGCCGGCCAGATGCCCGACCAGCGCGAACGCGCCGAAGCGCATGTTGGCGAACACCACGCCCTTGGGATCGCCGGTGGTGCCCGAGGTGTAGATGATCTGGAGCGGATCCATGAGGCCTTCGAGGCGAACGTCCACCGTGGGCACCGGCTTCGCCAGCACCTCCGCCAGGGAGTCGACGCCGTTCGCGTCGGCGATGGCCAGGGATTCCGCGCCCTCTCCGGTCTCGAGCGCAAGGATCCAGTCCACGCCGTCGATTCCGTCCCGCGCCGCGAGCGCCTCGCCCAGGCAGTAGTCGGCACAGACCACGCCGCGGCAGCCGGCATTGCGCAGCATGTAGGACAGCTTCTCGCCGCGGGTGCGAGGATCGATGGGAACGAACACGCAGCCGGTGATGGAGGCGGCGATCATCGCCTCCACGAACTCGGGATGGTTCCGCATCATCAGCGCGAAGCGGTCGCCCCGCTCCATTCCGCGAGCCACCAGGGCCGCCGCGAGCCGATTTCCGTTGGTGGCGAAATCCGCGTAGTTGCGGACCTCGTCGGGCGTAGCGCCCCCGTCCAGGCTCAGGTGCTCGAAGGTGAGCACGTCGAGGTCCGGCTTCTCCTCCGCGCGCATCTGGATCAGGTCCGCCAGGACCATCGGGTTGCGTTCGCGCTGGGCCATCTCGTCCTCCCGATGCCGGCGGTTCTCAGGCCTTGAGGACGGTCACGACCATGGCTGCGACGTCGGGTCCGATGTTGCCGCCGCCGTTCTGGGCGAGGCCGACCCGCGCGCCCTCCACCTGCCGCTCCCCGGAGCGCCCCTGCAGCTGCTCGGTGAGCTCGACGATCTGGGCGATCCCGGTGGCGCCCACCGGGTGCCCCTTGCGCAGCAGCCCGCCCGACGTGTTCACCGGAAGCCGGCCGCCGAGGCGCGTGGCGCCCTCGTCGATCAGCTTGCCGCCGTCACCCTTCGGGCACAGGCCCAGGTACTCGTAGGCCATGATCTCAGCCGGCGCCGAGGCGTCGTGAAGCTCCACCACGTCGAGATCCCGCGGACCCACGCCGGACTCTTCGTAGACCTCTCGCGAGCACAGCTCGCCGGCGCCGTCTTCGCCGTAGTCGTGATCCCAGCCGGAGCGCAGCACGCTGGACACCACCTTCACCGGCCGCTGGATGCCCAGCTGCCGGGCCTTGGCCTCGCTCACCAGCACCACGGCGGCCGCGCCGTCGCCGATGGGCGAACACATGGGCCGCGTCAACGGCTCCGCGATCATGGGCGAGGCCAGCACCTCCTCGACGCTGAGGCACTCGCGGAACTGGGCCCGCGGGTTCATGCTGCCGTGGAAGGAGTTCTTGGCCGAGACTCCCGCGAAGTGCTCCGCGGTGGTTCCGTACTGCTTCATGTGGGCGCGGGCGGCCGCGGCGTAGATGTCCATGAACATGGAGCGCTTCTCGCCGGCCCCGGACGAGCCGCTCTTGGCGCCGCTCTGCTTCGCGTTCTCCTGGAGGCGCTTCAGGATCTCCTGCATCGCCTCCACGTCCACCGCCCCGCTGAAGGCGCCGAACGACTTCTTCTTGTCGGGGTGGTAGAGCTTCTCCACACCGAGGGCGAGCACCACGTCGTAGAGCCCGGCGCTGACCATCGCGGCCGCCTGGTGGAGAGCGGTCGACGAGCTGGCGCAGGCGTTCTCCACGTTGACGACGGGTAGCTTGCCGAGCCCGATGGAGCGCAAGATCACCTGGCCCCGGATGCTCTCCTGCCCGGTGACCAGACCCGCGGCCGCGTTGCCCACGTAGGCGGCTTCCATGTCACCGAGCGTGAGGCCCGAATCCCCGACGGCCGCCTGCACGGCCTCCGCGCCGATGGCCTTGAGGCCCGTGTCCATGTGCTTTCCGAAGTGCGTCATTCCGACGCCGGCGATGACTGCGTTGAGCCGCATCGGGCCTCTCCCCTGGTTCGGTCGCGCTCAGATCAGGCCGTGGCCCTTGATTCCGAGCGCCTTCTGAAGGTATTCGAGCTCCGCTTCGCGCCACGGCAGCGGCCCCTGCGGCTGAAGCATCCCGTCCTGCTTCAGCTCCTCCGCCACTTCCTTGGAGCGCGGGAAGGGCTGATCGTAGCCATTCATCTGGAAGAGATCTTCGAAGGGCTGCCGCGGCCGCTGCCCCCCGGCCTCCGGGGTCTCGGCGGGATAGCCCACGGTCTGCAGCAGCAGCACCCGCGTGGTCTCCGGCAGTCCCAGGTTCTGGCGGATCTGCTCGCCGTGGGGCGTCCCCAGGCAGCAGGTCCCGAGCCCCTGCTCGAAGGCCACGAGGGTGGCCTGGGCGATGCCCTGGCCGCAGTCGATCTCGTTGAGCCCCGGCTGCTTGAAGTTCTCGAGCATGGACTCGAAGATCGGAATGATCTTCTGCTCGAGCTCCTGCTCCTTGCCCTCGCCTACGCCGAGCGCGCCCGCCTTGAGGAGCTCGCGCAGCCGGTCCGACTGCCCGTCCACGGCCGCGGTCTCCAGGTACCAGACGATGATCACCGGCGCGTAGCGGATCTGGTAGCCGGCGATGGGAGCCTGGATCGCGTCGATCACCTCCTGGGGCGCGCTGTCCTTGAAGACCACCACCGCGCGCAGGCTCTGCACGTTCCCCCAGTGGGAGGCGAGCCGCGCGGCTTCGAGCATGCGCTGGATCTTCTCGGGCTCGACGGGCCGGTGGGGGAGCAGGAAGCGTATGGAGCGCCTGTTGCCGATGACCTGCCTGAGTTCCATGGTTCCTCCGCTAGGGGTTCAGAGCTTCTCGGCGCCGACCAGTCCGAGCAGGTCGTTACAGCCGTCTTCGATCATCGAGGCCCGCGCGTCACGCAGCAGCTTCTCGGCCGGATACTCCCGGCTCAGTCCGTTGCCCCCGTAGATCTGCAGCGCCGCGCTCGACACGTCGAAGGCGGTCTGGGTGCAGAACGTCTTGGAGGCGATCGAGTACTGGACCAGCGGAGGATGGGTCGAGTTGTAGAGCGAGACCCGGCGAGCCAGGGACCGCGCGGCCTCGACCTGCGCGAACATCTTGAACAGCTTCGACTTCACGTTCTGGTGCTGGAAGATGGGCACACCGCCCTGGATCCTCTCTTTCGCGTAGGCCAGGGCGTTCTCCAGGGAGGCCCGGGCCACGCCCACGAACATCGTCCCCATGCCCGCATTCGCCAGCGCCAGGACCATCTCGACCACGGCGCCGTAGGCCTCCTTGCCGATCACCATGTACTCGGCCGGGATCCGCACGTCGTCGAAGAAGATCTCGCCCTGGTTCAGCGCCCGCTGGCCCAGCTTGTCCAGGGGCGCTCCCCGGGAGACGCCGTTCAGGTCGAGCGGGACCAGAGCGACCCCGCCCCCCTTGAAGCCCTCGGCGGGATCGATGGTGCAGAAGAGCGCGGCGGTGGTCGCGATGGTGCCGTTGGACACCCAGGCCGCCTTCTGGCCCTTGATGACCCACTCGTCGCCGTCCTTGCGCGCCACACAGTTGGGGCGGACCGCCGGGTCGTCGAAGTGGGGCTGGTCGAAGGCGAGGGAGTCGCTGCCGTGATCGGGCTCGGTGATCGCCCAGCAGCCGATCTGCGGGTCGGTGGGCGAGGCGAAGCGCTCGATCAGCTCCGGCCGCGCCGAGATGCGTGCGAACATGGCCGGGAAGCCCGCCACGGCCAGGCTGATGGCCAGGCCCGAGTCGCCCCAGCCGAGCTCCTCGCTGACGAGGTAGCGCACCCGGGTGCGCTGGATCGGATCGCCGTCGCCGTCGCCGTCTTCGATCGCGTCGAACTGCAGCGCCCGGTACTGGTCGAACACCTTCCACAGCACCGAGTCCTTGGCGACGACCTGCGCGGGATCCGCCAGCCGATCCAGCTCGGCTCCGGCCGGTCGCATCACCTCCGCGGCGAACTTGTGGGCGACGTCACGGACGGCCTGTTCTTCGTCGGAGAGGCCGACCTCGATATCCTCTAGGGGCATTCCAGTTCCTCCCGACGCGGCTCGCGTCAATCTTAGACTGAATCAGGTAGCGGCGAGCCCGAGTATGACCTGCGTCATAAGGGCCCGTCCCAGCGCCGATTTTGGCCTAGAGGGCGTCGGGAATCACGTAGCTCAGAACGCAGGAGAAGTGGCAAGCGCTTCCGGCCAGCACGAAGACGTGCCAGATGGCGTGGTTGTAGGGAAGCCGCTGCCAGGCGTAGAAGACCACGCCCAGGGTGTAGATCAGGCCCCCCAGCACGAGGAGCGCCAGACCGTCGGGGTGAACCGACTTCACGAGCGGCTCGGCGGCGATCACCACCATCCAGCCCATGGCCAGGTAGAGGGCCAGCGACAGGCGCCGCGTCCGCTGGGGGGCGGCGGTCTGGAGCACGATACCCAGGATGGCCAGGCTCCAGACCAGGCCCAGGAGCGTCCAGCCCCACGCGCCGCGCAGATTCACCAGCGTGAACGGCGTATAGGTCCCCGCGATGAGCAGGAAGATGGCAGCGTGGTCCAGGCGCTGGAACACCCGCTTGGCCCCACGATGGGTGATGGCGTGGTAGAGCGTCGATGCCGTGAAGAGCAGGATCAGCGTGGCACCGAAGATCGCCGCCCCCGTCACGTGCCAGGCATCGCCGCGCAATGCTGCTGCGGCCACCAGGGTGGCGAACCCCGCGATGCTGAGCAGCAGTCCCAGGCCGTGGGTCGTGGCGTGGGCGATCTCCTCGCCGAGGCTGTAGCGCGGCAGCGTGTCGTGGCCCTTCATCGCGGCAAAGGTAGGAAGCGTCGCCGATGCCGAAACCGGCTCGCCCAGCTCTTACAGAACTTTCACACTGGGGAGAGGCTAGACGGGTTCGGCCTCCACGCGGGTGTCGCGGTCGTTGGTCCCGGGCTCTCCGAAGAGCGGGGTCGGCCTCAGGTGAAAGTAGCCACCTGCCAGCGTGATCGGGTTGATGGGGCTCCCGATCAGGGCCTGGTGCGAGCTCCGGCCCTTGAACTGATAGGGCTCCCAGCCGTGGTTCACGGTCAGCTGGCCGGGGCGCAGGGCGTCGGAGACCTTGACCTGCGCCTGGAAGTCGCCGAGCTCGTTCCAGACCCGGGCCCGATCGCCGTCGGCAAGGCCCCGCGCCCGGGCGTCCGCTCGGCTCATCAGGACCAGGGGCTCCCCCCGCTGCAGACGCAGCAGGCTCTCGGTATCGCGCCAAGAGGCGTGGATGGACCAGCGCGCGTGCTGCCCCGTCATGCGCAGCGGCAGGTCTCCCCCCACGGCGGGCGGATCCTTGTGGACGGGCAGCGCTTCACCGAGCTCGAGGTAGAAGGAGTGATCGATGTAGAACTGCATGCGCCGGGTGAGGGTCGGCCAGGGAATCTTCTTGTCCGTGTGCCAGGTGTTCGCCGTGATCGTCTCGCCGGGCTCGATATCGGTAGCGTTGCCGATGTTCACGAAATCCATGCCGAGGTCCGTGTAGCGCGCGAAGCCCTTCTCCTTGAGCTCGTCCCAGCCGACGCCACCCAGGTTGGTCGTCATCGAGAGGACCTCCCTCAGAAACTCCTCCTCGCCGTCCTCTTCGTAGCGCCGGCCAAAGGTGTACTCATCGTAGACCTCGTCCAGACGCCGGGTCTCGCCCGACCGGTCGGTGAAGGTGGAGATCCCGCGTTCGAGGGCGCGCGCCTGAATCGCCTCGAAGAGGACGCAGTGGAAGGCCCAGTCGCTTTTCGACTCGGCGATCGGGGCCACAGCGCGGGTCGTGGGGTGGGCAAAGGGGGCGATGGGCGTCGCCCATGTGATGTCGTTCTTCTCGTACCACGAGGCGGCGGGAAAGACATAGTCGCTGTACAGCGCCGTATTGCTCATGCGCCAGTCGTGGGTGACGAGCAGGTCGAGCTTCTCGAGCAGACTGGCGTACAGACGGTCGTACCCGCGGGTGCGGCGCAGGACGTTGCCCCCGACCTCGAAGAAGATGCGCGGCTGGACTGCGGAGGGCCGAACCTGCCAGCCCTGCTCCACCGCCTCATCGAGATAGGCGGAGAAGGGGCGCTCGAGATGCGGATCCCAGCGGTTGGCTCCGCCGTACAGATCCTCGAGCCCCCCGTGGTCCATGTGGAAGAGGGCGCCGGAGAGGAGGCCGCCGCGTCGGTACTCCTCCCGGACCATCTCGTAGACGAACATCTCGTCGGTGTCGCCACGCAGCTTCCCCTTGACGAACTCCGGTCCCATGCGGGCGGCGACGAGCAGAGCCCCGGCTTGGGGCGAGAGCGAGCCCGGCGAGACGACGGCAGTCGTAGGGCCCGCAAGATTCAGCGCAGCGAAGCCGTTCACGCCGCTGCCCTTCTTGCCGAACTGGCCGCAGAGAGTGAAGACGAGGATCTGGGCCCGCTCCATGCCCACCCCGTGATAGAACTTTCCGAAGTTCGACTGGGTGATGAGGGTGGCGGCCCGGGCGCGCGCCATGCGTCTGGCGAGGGCCCGCACCTGTTTCGCCGGAGTGCCGGTGACGGCCTGGGTGGCCTCGGGCGCATACCCGGCGAGCTGGTCGCGCAGCCGCTCGAAAACGGGTTGCACCTCCACCTCGCCGTCCAGCGTCTTCACCCTCCAGCTCCCCTCCAGCGCGGGCACGCTGCCCTTGAGGGCGAGGCTGCGCTTGTCGGCCTTGCCGAGCTCCCCGGACGCAGCGTCGTGGAAGTAGAAGACGTCCTCAGCGCCGCCTCGTTCCAGATCGGCCTGGCGCAGGAAGCGCTGGTTGTCACTCCGCACCAGCAGGGGCATGTCGCTCTGCTCTCGAAGGAAGTCGGCGTCGTAGAGATCTTCCTCCACGATCACCTGGGCCATGGCGAGGCCCAACGCGGCATCGGTTCCGACCTCGACCGGGAGCCACAGATCGGCGTGAATCGCGGAGGCGCTGTAGTCGGGCGTGATGCAGACCACCGTGGCGCCGTGGTAGCGAGCTTCGTTGATGAAGTGGGCGTTGGGAATCTGGGTGTAGGTGGGGTTGCCGCCCCAGATCAAGATAAGGTCCGAGTAGAAGAGGTCGTCGCCCGAGCTGGCGAAGGAGATCTTGCCCAGGGTGGCCATGGCCCCGGGATGGTGGTCGCCCACCTCGCAATTCACGTTGAGGACCGGCGTGTCGAGCACGTGCCCGGCGCGATGCGTCCCCACCGCAGCGCCGCCGTTCGTGGCGCCGGTGCCCGGATCCCAGACCACGGAGGCGGGCCCGGCCTCGACCAGGGCATCGATCGTCCGGTCTGCAACATCCCGCAGGCCTTCTTCCCACGAGACGCGCTTCCACTTCCCGGAGCCACGGTCGCCGACGCGCTTGAGCGGGTGCTGCAGGCGAGACGCGTCGTACATGCGCTCGCTGAAGCAGGCCCCCTTCTGGCAGCCACGGGGGTTGAAGTCGGGAACCTCCGGGTTGGTCTGCTCGTAGCTGGCGACCTGCTCTTCGCGGAAGACCACTCCCTCCTTGACGTAGACGTTCCAGTTGCAGCCGCGCTGGTACCAGCAGTTGACTTGGTGGGTGCTCTTATGGACGGAGTCCCAGGTAAAGCGCTGGCGGTAGAGATCAGTCCAGTTGCCGTAGCGCGGAACTTCGGCGAGGCGGCCGGGCGCAGTCGCGGCCGGGTCGGGCGCCCCTTCCCCACAGCCGAGCTGCAGCCGCCCCAGCGAGAGCGTGAGGCCCAAGGCCCCGGCCCCGCGCATGAAGTCGCGTCGCGTCAAAGGTTCCACGGCCGCTCCCTGTACACTGTACAATTCCAACTATACAGTGTAGAATCCGGCCCGGAGGGATGTCAATGGCCAGACGACCTGCGACCTCGGGGCAGCGCGGCGCAGCCGCGGGGGCGAGCCGCCGCCAAGCCCTCTCCCAGGATGCGATCCTGGAGGCCGCCCTGGTCATCTCCCAACGCGAGGGCGTGGAGACGCTTTCGATCCGCAAGCTGGCTGCGGCCCTGGGGGTCACACCCATGGCCATCTATCACCACTTCCACAACAAGCAGGAGATCCTGATCGGCGTGATCGACCGTGTGGTGGGTGAGGCGGCAGTCACCGACCACGGGGTGCCGCGCTCCCGCTGGAAGGACTGGCTACGCGCCAGCTTCGCAGCCATGCACCGCGCTCTCGTCGAGCAGCCGGGCGTGATTCCCCTGCTGACTGACTCGCTGCGGGCCGGCCCCAGCGCCCTGAGCGTGCTGGACGAAGTCCTGGGCACGTTGCGGGAGGCCGGGCTCGGGCGAGCCGAGGCCGTGCTCGGCTTTCAGGTGCTGATCAGCTACACCGTCGGCGCCGCCAGCCTGCGGGCCACCACGCTGGCCGCGCAGCGCGAGGAGGCGGCGGCAGGCGCCCTGACGCATCGGGACGCCGCGACAGGCCTCGCTGATCTGGGGAAGCTCGCTGACGAGTTCAAGGCGTTGACGGGCGGGGACGCCTTCGCCGCCGGCTTCGAGGTCTTGCTGGCGGGCCTTGCCCCGCAGCACCGTCACGGAAGCCGCCCCCACGATCCCGAAGCCCTTCCTCCCCTTCTTCCCGCCAGCGACGAAGCCACTTGAAGCCGCTCCGCTCGCTCCAGCCGGCGGGCTCGGAGGCCTCCGCCACCGACCAGCCCTCCTCGAGAACGCGCCGAACGAACAGTCTGCGCTGGTACGGGTTACCCTTTGCTTTCGGATGAGGCCTCATCGGGGATCTCCTTGGACTGCAGGTGTGGTTACCCACAGTCTTCCAGAGAGCCCTTGGTGGGGCCTCTCCCTTAGCGCTGAACAAGATGCGTAGGACTCACAGCTAGGTCGCGACCTCCCAGTCATAGGGTTCGCTGCGGCGCAAGGAATTCACCAGTCGGCGCAGCGAGGCCAGGCCGGTCACTCCGTTGCGGGCCGCCAACGCCGCCACCCGGGGCCCGCTGCTCAGGAGCAGCCCCACGTAGCCGCGACGCAGCAGCCGCGTCATGCCCGCGACGATGCGAAATCCGACCTGCCGCTCCGGCTCCGCTT
>Ga0255054_10000765_pt1 | contig 18971 bp, 17 predicted proteins | sample JV7_2_23_MG_FD_188634 | JGI IMG/M metagenome (GOLD analysis project Ga0255054, IMG submission 188634) | Seawater microbial communities from Jervis Inlet, British Columbia, Canada - JV7_2_23 | ecosystem: Environmental > Aquatic > Marine > Inlet | place: Canada: British Columbia | collected...
CGGATGCCCCGCTGAAAAGATGGGCGATTCCGCGCAAATGAATACCTGGCTTCACACGACTGTGCTCGAGAAAATTGCGGAGAACGGGGGCAATATCCCGATGGAATTGTTGGACTAAGTCTGCCGGGATACCGAAGCAAAACCATCGGATAGACAACTGATCCTTGGGATCCCCAGTTATTTACTTAAGTGTATTACTGAGGTCCCTGGATAAACTAATCAATCTTGGATTCAACTACTAAGTGCAACCCTGGAGGTTGGAATAGAATCTTGGATCGCATTAGTGGTATAACCCTTTCTCTCGGACGCTTTCTCCCCCGCAACGGTTTGTGGATTCGAATCCAGGATCCAGGGGTTATTGGTTCAAATCCTAGATGCCCACCCCTTCTCATTCTCCAAGTATCTGGAAAACCTTAAAGAATTCGACACTACGGACCATTATCCCCGAGGTCCTTAGTCCGAATTCTAAAATGCCCGCCTAAACGCTGGTTAATTTAAGAAGAAAGTGCCCTCGCGGGCGATTCATTCTCAGGTAGCGGAGCTCGGATTCCGCAATCCCCGGAACATAGTGGAGGGGGGCTTGTCCATAGTGAAGCGTGGGAAACTAAGCACCTTCAGGTTACACCGTGGGGGCTGCCCTTTTGGGACAGCCCCTTAAAGAGTGGGCGGAACAGGACTCGAACCTGCGACTTCTTCTGTGTAAGTGATTCCATACGGTCTTCCATAGCGTCTATGGCCTACATATAGTTGCATAGTTTCTACAAACCCGCATGAAATAGAGGGCTGATTGTCCAGGCTGTCTATACTTTCCATGGGCTAGTGCGTTAACTGCACCCAAACTGCACCGCTCATGAAGCTCGGAAAGGCGACTCGAATGCCCCTGTCCAATTAGGAATAGCTACGCACATTGAAGAACCAGATCCTGTATAGGGTGATTTGGGTATTCAAGCTCCACCATCCACATTTCTTCGAGGACATTCAGGTTACACCGCGCCGATCCGGCTACGGTGTAGTGTGAGTTCTAGTCCTGTACAAAGGGGCTTAGAGGAAAATAAGCACCCCCTCGGGCGCTCTCTCGCATCATCGGATTCTGTATCCTGAGCCTACTTATGGCAGGGGGGGGCTGGCAAAGAGGTTAGGTCCCATTCTAAACAACATACAAGCGATAGCTATCCACGAGCCATCTTAACTAATCGAACTCAGCTAACTGACTCCGCCTGTTTCAAGAGAATCGGGTGTGTATCGATCGTTCGTACCCTTCACTAACTGGACGAGTAGTCACGCCCTGAAGTCATACAATACTCTACTACCCAATCCTTCGAACGGTCCTTTCGCATTTGAATTCGCCCCGATTTTGTGCTAGTATGGTGTACATCATTATGAGAAATCTATTTCATAATATGAAATTACGTTTTATTATGATTTCCCTTCAAATCTATCAAGGGAAGCAGGACGGGAACTCAAACCCTTCCTCGAACTGCCCGGTTGTGTAGGAGCCCAAGGCGATTAATGGGAACTTTGATTCAGTCGGTGGCCCGGAGCCTGAATATTCTGAACATGCTTTCTCGGCATCCGGAGGGGCTGACAAATCGAGAGATCGCTGAACTCGTTGAATTGAATATCAGCACAACCCATCACCTTGTGAACACACTTGAAGATGGGGGTTACGTACTGCGGATCGGAAATGGCAACTATTGCATAGGATCCGCCGCGGGCCGTCTTTACAGTGCTTATCTTCGCGGACCGAGCCTGCACAAGTGCCTAAACGACGCTGTCAGCGAGCTAGCGGAGGCCACAGGAGAGACCGCCTACACATGCGTCTGGCAGAACCAGGCAGCGGTCATTGATGCGATTATGGAAGGTTCAAAAGCCGTCCGTGTCGGCGGGTTATTTGTTGGCTTTATGGGTCATACACATTTGCGTGCATCAGGCAAAGTGCTGCTAGCTTATCGGGGCAGCAAAGAAGTAGAAAGCTACATCCAGAACGCCGATTTCACTCCCAGAACCGAGCAAAGTATCCGTGACGGGCAGGCGCTCCGGCTTCAATTGATGGAGATCGTTGATCAAGGTTATGCGATCGATGATAGAGAATATGATGACGATGTGAACTGTGTATCCGCCCCGATCTTCTCTGCCGAAGGCAAAGCAATTGCGGCTTTGACTGTGTCTACTCCTGCGCAGCGGTTTAGACAAAACCGACGCCATCTTTTCGATGCCCTGCTACAAGTCGCAGATCGAACCTCTCGCGTACTCGGATACGAACCCACGGAACTTCCGCACAAAGGGAAAGCCCCTTGAGCCTGTCGATCCGGAGGTAGCCTATGCAGGACTGATGAAGCGTTCCGCAAGCAAATGTGCCGTGACAACCTCAATCTAAGGAGAGAGATAACATGAAACGACGTCACTTAGCTACCTTAATGGGATTGGTACTTCTTGCGCTGCTGTTATCAAGTTGTGGCGGGGGAACATCTGAGGACCCAATCAAGATAGGCATGATGGCACAACTGAGTGGTGGGGCTTCATTTCTCGGCCCATCTGAAGAAGCTGCGGCCAAGATCGCCGTGGAGGAGATCAACTCTCAGGGTGGTCTCTTGGGCCGTGAGCTTGAACTCATCATGTGTGACACCGCTACCGATGCCGGGACGGCGAATGAATGTGCCAAGAGGTTCATCAACGAAAATCATGTCGCCGCGATGTTTGCCGCCTCGACGAGCGCAAGCCGCGAAGCCGTGTTGCCAGTTGTGGAAGAGAATGGTCAAACGCTCTATTTTTACAACGCGATCTATGAGGGCCACAGCTGCTCAGAGAATATGTGGGTCTTCGGCACCATGCCCGAAAACCAGATCTTCCCTGTCGTCCCCTACATGCAAGACGAATTTGGCGGCAATAAGTGGTATTTCATCGGGAACGATTACAACTGGCCCCAAAATACGCTTGTGATTTCAAAGCAGGCTTTCGCCGAAAACGAGTCGGAGTTGGTCGGTGAGAAGTTCGTTCCGATTGGGACAACCGATTATACTTCTATCCTGCAAGATATCTCGGAGGTTAAACCCGATTACATCCTCTTGATTGTGTTGCCATCGGATGCGGTCGCCTTTATGACGCAGTTCCACAGCCTGGGGCTCGACGAGAACACGAAGGTCATCGCGACCCTCGTCGAAGAGAGCACTGTCGAGGCGATGGGTGAAGCCAGTAACGGTTTGTTCATCTCGGTTGGGTACCATACCAGCTACGACTCCGAGCGCAATCGAGCGTTCCTCGATAACTACAACAAGGTGCTTGGTGAGGATGCCCCGGTACAGAACTTCATCAGCATGCACACATACGATGCTGTGCACACCTGGGCATTGGCTGTTGAAAAAGCGGACACGCTGGATTACAAGGCTGTCGCAGAGGCTTTGCCAACAATAACGTGGGACAGCCCTGCTGGTGAAGTGCGCCTAGACACATCGACGCATCACGCCTACCTCCCTATCAGCCTCGTTAGAGTGAACGAGAATGGTGTTGGTGAAATCGTCCATAGCTTCGGCGCCGTCGATCCCGGCCCGCAATGCGATTTCTAGGAGACCCGAGAATAAGCACGCTTCTTCCTCTCTAGGCTGGAGAGCCCGTTTGGGATAACCAAAAACCTCAAGCGGGCTCCTGGCCATTTTTTATCTAATGAGAAAATGAAGGAGGGATAATCACAGTGTTGTTTGGAGTTCTAAACGCTGCAAGCGCAATCTCGATCCTCTTAGTAACCACCGTTGGGCTGGCGATTATCTTCGGCGTTATGGGCGTCGTCAATCTCGCCCACGGTGAATTTCTGATGCTCGGGGCCTATGCAAGTGTGATCGTCACCTCCCTCGGCTTCTCACCCTGGCTATCACTTCTGTTGGCCCCGTTGATGGTGGGACTGCTCGCCGTAATGATCGAACCTGTTTTGATTCGATATTTATATGGCAAGACGATGGAATCAATTCTCGCCACGTGGGGCCTGGGCATCGTGCTGCGACAAGTTGTGGAACTCATTTTTGGAACCCGGCACCACGAAGCCCCGTACCCGACCAACGCCGGATTCGCTCTGCAAAACGTTCATTATTCCTATTACCGCCTCTTCATCATGCTGGTCGCCGTCCTCCTGGCATTGGCCCTTATCTGGATACAGCGAAAAACGGATTTGGGAGTTATCACAAGAGCCGTGATGGACAACCCATCCCTGGCTTCGGTACTGGGCATTAATGTAAAGCGTGTTTATCTCTCAGCCTTCGCGGTTGGCTCTGCGATAACAGGCCTGGGAGGAGCGTTGGTTGCACCACTTGTCAGCGCTTTCCCAGCAATGGGGCTCAGCTTCGTCACGGACTCCTTTTTAGTCATCCTTGCTGGCGGGACGGGATCGCTGCCGGGCTTGATCGGTAGTTCTGCATTATTGGGCGCGACCGATTCAATCATTTCATATCTATCCGATCCTGTCATGGGAGGCATTGTTTTCGTTATTCTTGCCATCGTTGTCATGACTCTCCGCTCTGGTCGAGAATTACGAGAGCGGACACATTCAGGCTAATATGAGACACAATGAAGATTAAACGCATCATTAATGAGAATCCGGCGTTGCTATTCGCAGTTGCCGGCCTGATTGCTCCCTTCTTCCTTTCCGACTACGTTGTCGGGGATATCTTGGTCAAGGCGATGATCTTCGGCCTGCTCGCAGTGTCGCTGGACCTCGCATGGGGGTATACGGGCATCCTTAGCCTTGGCCATGCTGCTTTTTTCGGCTTCGGGGCATATCTTATGGGGATTGTTCTGCTCAACTGGTCTTCCCCTTTCACGATGCCCGTTGCGATCATCATCGGGATCCTTGGGCCCACATTGCTGGCAGCGCTTGTGGGGCTAGTTCTTTTCTACACCAAGACCAGCGAGCTTTACATTGCCGTTTTTACGCTCTCGCTTTCGATCTTGTTTCCACAATTGCTGCTACGAGTGCCCCAATGGACTGGCGGTCTCAATGGGCTTAGCGGGATCCCCCTCTTCCCGTTCAGCGTCAAGGAAAAATATTACTTCGTTTTCTCAATTGTAATCGTAGTGATATTCGTCCTGTTTAAAATCGTTCGCAGTGATTTCGGACGATTGCTGATCGCTGTCAGAGACAATGAAGACCGAATACGTTCGCTCGGTTTCAATACCGCGTTCATTCGTCTGATCGCATTCACGCTCTCCGGAGCAGTGTCAGGTTTCGCTAGTGTCCTCTTCCCCCCTCAAAACGGATTTATTTCCCATTCACTACCGGGATTTGTAACATCGACAAATGCCATCGTTTGGACCGCAATTGGAGGTCGTGGAACGCTGGTCGGCCCCTTTCTCGGAACCGTGCTCATCAATTGGATCTCTCCGCTGCTCAATGCTCAGTTCCCTCATCTCTGGCAGTTATTCCTTGGACTGATTTTCATCGCCGTGATTATCGTCTTTCCGGGGGGCATCTACTCATTGGTTTTACGCTTCTTCCCGGTGCTTAAGAAGTTCTCTCTTATCCCAAGGGCTTTCACTTCGCGCTCTGAGGAGATGTGTGTACTGGCGATCAAGGATCTCAAAGTAGGCTATGGTAGCCTTGAGGTCCTGCGCGGCATCAATTACGAAGTTCGCTCCAAGCAGCTACAATGCTTGATTGGGCCAAACGGAGCGGGAAAATCGACGTTGGTAGGCGCCATCAGCGGAAATATTGCCCCCAGTGCTGGCCAAGTCTTGTTTGGAGGTATACCCCTTCAACGGAAATCGCCTCAGTTTATCACGCGCAAAGGATTAGCCCGCACCTTTCAGACGGCCAACCTTTTTGACACGCTGACTGTAGGGGAAAATATCCTCCTCGCGACTTATCGGGGCAACCTGCCCTCGATATTCCACCAAACCAACTGCATCCAAGTTCCAGAGTCTGTGAATCGGATCATCGAACTCAGTGGCCTGCAGGACAAACTCTCTATTCCGGCCAGCTTACTGGGGCACGGCGAAAGAAAATGGCTGGAACTTATTCTGGTGTTGTGCACTGAACCTCGAATGGTGCTACTCGATGAACCCACTGCGGGGCTGACTACTGCTGAAAGGATCGAAGTCGGGGCATTGCTCAAGGAGTTGACACAAGAAGCCGGGCTGGGCCTATTGCTCATCGAACACGATATTGATTTTGTCAAATCGATCGCTCAGGAGATTGCGGTTCTCGTTGATGGAATTATTATCGCCAGTGGATCGGTCGAGCAGGTGGTCAACAACCCAAAGGTTAATGAACTTTATCTGGGAGATATTAGGTCATGAGTCTCACGATTGAGGGCCTCGCATCAGGGTATGGGCGCACCCGAGCGCTCTGGGATGTTCATCTGCATTTAGAATCCGGCCACATTGGCTCCCTTCTTGGGCTCAATGGCGCAGGCAAAACCACTTTGCTCAGGACGATCATGGGCCTATTACCGATCCAGGAAGGTGACATTCGCTTTATGGGGAACAGCCTGAAGGATCTTGAGGCCCATTCCATTGCCCGGAAAGGGATAACCTATGTTCCACAAGACACCGCCCTTTTCCCGGACCTAACAGTTGAAGAAAACCTCAAAGTAGCATTTCGGACTAAGACCGACTTTGATGCGGCGCTGAAGCGTGCCGTTGAGCCATTCCCGGTGTTGGCGAAGCGTCTGAAACAGCACGCGGGGACGTTGAGCGGTGGGGAGCAGAAAATGCTTCTGTTGGCGCGCGCCTTGCTGGTCCCATCAAGACTCATCCTGATCGATGAAGTCACCGAAGGCGTTCAACCCACAGCCTTGGAACGGTTTCGGACAATCTTAAAGGCGCTCAACGAGAAGGATCACACAACTATCTTGCTTGTTGAACAGAATATCGGGTTTGCTCTCGATTTCGCCGACGAGTACTGGGTTATGAAACAGGGAAAGATCGTTCTCCAAGGACGAGTCGAAGATCAAGACTCCCGAAAAATAATCGAGGAGACTCTGGCTATATAGCGCGATTGGCGTGCATTTTATGTTCAGCGGTTTATATTGGCCGCGATGACCTGACATAACCAAAGTTCGCTCTTGAGCTATCAATGAGGAGACCTACCATGGGCGGTACATCGGAATACATCTGGATGAGCGTGGCTGAACTTCACGACGGCTATCGCAAGAAGGCATTCTCTCCAGTTGAGGTCACGGAGACATTTCTCAAGCGCATTGATGAACAAAACGCGCGGATGAACACCTTTATCACAATTACACATGACTTTGCGCTCAAAGCGGCCAAGCAAGCTGAAAAGGAGATCATTGAAGGGCGGGATCGGGGCTTCCTGCATGGTGTTCCCATCGCTGTGAAGGATCTGATGGATACCAAGGGTATTCGTACGACTTATGGGTCGACCATGTTTGACCAGAACATCCCTGAACAGGACGCGGCCGTGGTCGAACGATTGAAGGCCGCTGGAGCTGTCATCCTGGGAAAGACAAACACGGATGCTTTCGCATATGGGGTAACCACTGAGAATCCCTACTATGGGAAAGCGAAAAATCCGTGGCGAGAAGGCCGCGTAACCGGCGGCTCCAGTGGAGGTTCGGGTGCTGCGGTCAGCGCCGGGCTTGCCACTGCGGCTTTAGGAAGCGACACCGCTGGATCCATACGCATCCCGGCTGCCTGCTGTGGAATCATCGGGCTGAAACCATCAACTGGGAGGGTAAGCCGGCGAGGCGTCATGCCACTTAGCTGGTCACTCGACCATGTTGGACTTCTAGCCAGGAGCGCTCAGGATGCAGCACTGCTGCTTGCGGCGATTGCGGGGCCCGACACCGAGGATCCCAAGTCTCTTGAGCAAACGCCTCTCGGTGATTGGCGTGAACTGAGCTTCGATGGGATGCGAGTCGGCGTACCTATAAATTGGTTCTTCGATCACATCGATCCGGAAATCGAAACGATTGTAAAAAACGCGATCGGGTCCATGGAGAAGCTTGGCGCCCAAATCGTTCCAGTTGAAATCCCGCATACCGAGCGATATTTCTTCGTCTTCTCCTCCATCGGCCGCGCCGAGGCAGCCTTTGCCCACGATCTTCTATGGGATCGAAAGGATGAGTACCTGACAGGCTTCCGTGAATTCCTTGAAGACGGGCGCTCCATCGATGCCATGCGCTTCATAGACGCCTCCAGGGAGAGAGAGCGAATTCGTGGAGGTCTGGTGAGCTTGTTCGACTATGTAGACATCATCGTCAGCCCGACAATGCCCATGCAAGCGCCTGAGTATGATCAACCTGAGTTCGTCCTTGGCAAACACCGCGAAGACACACATAATGCACTCATGCGCCTGATGTTCCCCTTCAACCTGTCCGGCCATCCTGCAGCTTCCATCCCTTGTGGAAAGACAAAAGAAGGCTTGCCGGTAGGCCTCCAACTAGCAGCATCCTTGGGAGAAGATTGGAAAGTTCTTGGGCTGGCAGCAACATGGCTTGCCGCAAATCCGTTTGAAATGCCGAAGCTGTGACCAGGTCGACTATGGCTCTTCCGAGAAAAGTCGTTCACCTTCAACAACCGGGGCCATGCCAGTTCCCCTTCACCTTGTCCTGCCGTCAACGACAAAAGGGATTATTTGGTGTGACAGCCCATGCAAGGAACCCCCATGAATGACTACTATGCCGATGCCAAGCGGCTTTTTGAATACACACAGACAATACGCAGAGACCTTCACCGACACCCTGAGCTGGGTTTTCACGAAACGCGCACCTCCACCATCATCGCAAGGGAGCTACGCGGCCTGGGGCTAGAAGTAGCCACAGGGATTGCGGAGACCGGCGTTGTTGCCCTGCTCAACGGAGGTAAACCGGGCTCCACTATATTGGTTCGTGCCGATATCGATGCCCTTCCGATTACTGAGCAGAACGAGGTCGAATTCCGATCCCAAAATGACGGTGTGATGCACGCATGCGGGCATGATGGACATATCGCGATGGCGCTCACCATCGCTCGCATCCTCAGCGAACATCGGGAGGAGCTGGCCGGAATAGTTAAGTTCGTATTTCAGCCGGCCGAGGAGCTGCTCAGCGGTGCCAAACGTATGATTGAAGAGGGCGTTCTCGAAAACCCTAAGCCCAAGTACGCTCTGGCCATGCATCTTTGGAATGAAGCACCGGTCGGATGGGTCGGCGTATCCGCCGGTCCTATCACCGCCGGAGCGGATTCCTTTCGTGTACGCATCAAGGGGAAGGGCGGGCATGGAGGCCTGCCCCATCAGTCAAAAGATCCCATCCTAGCGGCCGCGCAGGTGATCGTCGCACTTCAGAGCATCGTTTCTCGCGATATTGACGCTCAGGAAACCGCAGTCATCAGCGTGACAACCGTTCGAGGCGGGGAAACCTTCAACGTCATCCCTTCCGAGGTGGAACTACTCGGAACGATCCGTACATACAAACCCAGCATACGGAGTATTATCATCGAGCGCTTTAAGCAGATCAGCGAATGTATCTCGGCGAGTATGGGTTGCAGCGCCGACGTGGAGATCAACTACTTGACTCCCTCAGTTATAAACGACCCGGATTTGGCCGCACAGGTACAGAAGAAAGCACACGAGATCTTCCCAACTGGCACGGTAGATACCGAATTTCGAATTATGGCCTCGGAAGATATGGCCTATATGATGGAGAAAGTTCCCGGCTGCTATTTCTACATTGGCTCGAACAATCCTAAGAAAGGCCTGGATGCCGCGCACCACGATCCGCACTTCAATTTCGATGAAGAAGCCCTCCCGCATGGCATCGCATTAATGTCTGCCCTTATTGTTGAGCTACTGCGAGATCAATAAGCGAGGGTAGGCCGTGACAACCCAGGTGGTGACACTTTTTGACGTATTACTGGCAGCTGCCCCGATCGCCGTTGTTCTTGTTCTCATGGTTGGGTTTAACTGGGGCGGCGCTGGGTCCGGAGCTTTAGGATGGCTCACTTCCTTGAGCATCGCCTTGCTGTATTTCGGAGCTTCCCCGTCCCTGATTGCCTACTCCCAGGCCAAGGGCGCACTGTTAACACTCTCAGTCCTGTATATCATCTGGATGGCGCTTGTATTGTTTAATGTAGTCCAGGAAGCTGGGGCGGTCTCGGTAATCGCTGCGAGCATAGCAATGTTAACCAAGGATCGCATCCATCAACTCTTGATCCTTAGCTGGGTGTTCAGCGGATTCCTGCAGAGTATATCCGGATTCGGCGTTCCGATAGCCGTTATCGCACCGCTTCTCATCGGCCTGGGGTTTTCGCCCGTGGTTTCCGTGTCTGCAGTCGCGATTGGCCACTCCTGGTCCGTCACCTTTGGGGATATAGGCACTGCCTTCAATGCGCTTATCGCTGCGACGGGTTTATCCGGCGCATTCTTGGCGCCTTGGACAGCAGCATTTCTGGGCATCACTTGTTTCGCGTGCGGCGTAGGAGCCGCTTTCAGTTTTAAAGGCGTCGCCTCAGTCAAGCGCGGCGCACCCGCGGTGCTCGCACTTGGGCTCATCATTGCCGGAACCCAATATTTGTTAGCGATAAACAGTTTATGGAATGTGGCCAGCCTGGGAGGTGGATTGGCAGGCCTGGGGGCTAGCGCAATCATCGGTCGGATACAGAACCGTCATCGCAAGACAGATGATCTGTTGAAGGCTGATAAGGTGGCAGTGGATCGCGGTCCCGATCCAGATTTGCGTGCACTGTCCTTGGCAGAAGCGTTACTGCCATACTTCATACTCATCATCATCATTAGTGGGGCCACTTTCATTCCGCCAATCACTAAAATACTGAATCAGGTCATAATCGCCATACAATTTCCCGCCACCCAGACGGCTCGCGGCTGGACAACTGCAGGAGGCACGGGGCCGACCATCAGTATTTTTGGGCACGCAGGTGCTCTGCTCACTTATGCTTCAATCTTAGGTTACAGCTGGTATAAAGCGACCGGCCGTTATGAACCTGGTGCCTTTCGACGGATCCTTTCCAACACCTCGCAGAGCGCTGTGAAATCCAGCCTGGGTATCGCCTCCATGGTTGGCTTGGCGACGATGATGGACCAGAGCGGCATGATTTACTCGCTTGCGGTGGGGATCGGCAGCAGCCTCAAACCCCTCTATCCGTTTCTCGCTCCTTATATCGGTCTGTTGGGGGCATTCATGACCGGGTCAAACACTAACTCGAATGTACTCTTCGGCACGCTGCAGCAAAACACCGCCGCACTATTGAGCCTCCCCGCATCTGTGATCCTCGCTGCGCAAACCACCGGCGGATCGATCGGGAGCATGTTGGCGCCCGCGAAGATCATCATTGGCTGCAGCACCGCAGGTTTATCGGGTCAAGAAGGAAGAGTCTTGCGCCGTACGGCCGGGATCGGCATCATCATCACCGCACTCATCGGCGCCATCGCCTGGGCAGTGTCGAGATGACACAAAGGAAGGCGCAGTTTGAATTGTCGCGATGCACGGCTCTTTAAATCGCCTAACCCTTTGCTCTCCCCAGGTTAGTTTTTGTAGCGCTCAATACTCCTCAAACGATTGCTCTCCCTTTTAGAGCTTTTGACAGGCGCTTGCGCTCTATAAATGAGCAGGTATCAACTAGTACGCTAGCAATGGCATTAAATAGTAGGAAGAAATCCCTCCGACCTTCCCTCACCTACCATTTGCCCTCCTATAAGAAGCCTGCGACGACCGCCACCCTCCACACACCGAACAATCCCTGCCCCTTAGCAAACTGGGCTTCCATGCCCGGCCGTCTACTAGGATCGGGCAGCGAGCATACCCTTCTAGCCGGCTGGATCTCCAGGTGCGGTCGGGTCCAGAGTACAGCACCGCGGTGGGTTCTGCAATCTTATTTTACCCACCCTCATGGGGATTACCCATTCCTTAGCCTAGCGCGCCCGAGTGGATATATGCTCGGATGAATAAACGTTATTGGTATCCGGTGGGATTGATAATCAACATACACATTGTACGGCGATATGAGGCTCCGTCGAGAATGCCTGATCAGTATTCAAACCCGGGATCCATAGGTTATTGGTTAAACTCCTAAATGCCCACCCTATCCTACTCGAAGTAATTGAGTGCCCTGAAACCTAAAATAATTCAACCCTATAGACCATTATCCCCGGGGTCCTTAGTCCGAATCCCAAGATGCATACCTAAGCGATGTCATCTTATAGAATAAAACGCCCTCGCGGGCGCTTCGTTCTCAGGTAGCGGGGCTCGGATTCCGCAGTCCCCGGAACATAGTGGAGAGGGTCCTGCCCAGAGCGAAGCGTGGGAAACTAAGGACCTTCAGGTTACTCCGTGGGGGCTGTCCCAAAAGGGCAGCCCCTTAAAGAGTGGGCGGAACAGGACTCGAACCTGCGACCTCTTCTGTGTAAGAGAAGCGCTCTAACCAACTGAGCTATCCGCCCTGTCTCGATTATAGCGCCCGTCACACGCACGGTCAACGGAACTGAGGTCAATAACGATTTAATAGCATCGTAACATCACCGCTTTTCTTCACTGGCTCATGTCCCAACTCCACTCGATAGGCTTCAATGGGAAGCGGACTGGTTGTTGCCCGTATGGGTCCGTATGCTATAGTAACGAAACCTCTGAGGAGATCCCTGGTTTTGTCAAAGTGGGTAATCATCCCCCTACTCCTTCTTGTCGTTGGACTTATATATTGGGAAATATGGGTCTGTGAGGGCACCCATCTAGGACGCCGATTCGTCACCTGGCTCTACGACATCGCCGCCTTTCGATACGAGCGAATCAAGCAGTTCGACCCGATGTGGGAGCGGCAATTTCTGGCCGAGCCGGTCGCGAAGATCCTTGGAACCCTTCCAAACGCATTAGTGCTGGACGTTGGCGCGGGGACCGGAAGGTTGGCCCACAACCTCTTTCAACTGCCAAACATCCAAGCCCGCGTGATCTGCCTCGAGCCATCGAAAAGCATGCTTGAGCGCGGTCAAAATCGTACACCGTCAGTAAGTACCCATTGGGTCCGCGGCTGGGCAGTCCCGCTCCCTTACGCTGACGAGAGTTTTGACCTCGTAGCCAGTTTAGAAATTCTCGAATTCACACCGCATCCCTTGCAGACGCTCGATGAGTTGGCTCGGGTTCTGCGCCCGGGCGGTTGGCTGTTGGTCACGAACCGTGTCGGCAAGGAGGCACGCTGGATTTTCGGGAAGGTCTTCAGCCGCGAACGCTTCCCTGAAGTACTCAGGGTTAAGGGTTTTGAGAACGTGGAGGTTTTTCGCTGGCAGGTTACTTACGACTTGGCATGGGCGCAGAAGAAAAGTTAGATCGATCTTTAATTTCGTCGTCGAGATCATCTCCCAATTTGGGATGATCCGGCCACCCCGGCAAGACGGATCTAAGAGCTTTATCCTGCGCTGTTACGAGACATGGATATAATTGGGCACGCATAGCACGCCTCCCGCCAGCAAGACGAATCTTAGCAATGATTTTTGTTATTAGGAATTTAGCATGCGCATCGTCCGATATCTAAAGAGAAGCGGAGCGAAACCAGCTTGGGGTTGGGTTTCTGAAGATCGTGTCGGCCGGTTGGACGGCTCACCGTTTGGCCCTTATGGGCGCAAAGAGGCGAAGGACCATCTTGGGCGAGTTTGCCTACTCCCACCTGTTGAGCCAAGCAAGATCATTTGCGTCGGGCGGAACTACGCCGCACACGCCGCTGAACACAATGCACAGGTACCTGAGCGCCCTCTCCTCTTCCTGAAACCGCCTTCCTGCGTGATCGGCCCTGACGAACCGATCCTGCTTCCTCCCCAATCCGAAAACGTTGAACACGAGGCTGAGCTTGCCCTGGTCATCGGGCGCGGTGGGCGCTGGATCCGCCCGGAAAAAGCTGCCGATCATATCCTCGGCTATACCGCTGCCAACGACGTCACCGCGCGCGATCTGCAGCGCCTCGACGGACAATGGACGCGCGGTAAAGGATTCGATACTTTCTGTCCGATCGGACCTTGGATTGAAACCGACCTCGATCCAGCGGATGCGCTCATCACCTGCTATGTATCCGGGCAGATGCGCCAAATGGGATCTACACGGGATATGCTCTTCCCTGTACTCACGCTCGTAGCCTTCATCTCCTCCGTCATGACACTGAACGCCGGAGACGTGATCCTGACCGGAACACCTGCCGGTGTAGGACCGCTCCATGACGGAGACGAGGTTACCGTTGAAGTCGAAGGTGTCGGGGAGTTGACTAACCCTGTGCGGTTAGATAATAGAAAAGTCGAATGAAAATCACATCTGGAGGTATGTTATGGGATTAAAGCCCGATCATTGGATCGCGCGCATGGCGCAAGAAGAGCGCATGATAGAACCGTATGAGGTGGGTAAGGCGCGCGAAGGTGTGATCTCCTACGGGGTCTCCTCCTATGGATACGATATCCGCGTAGCTGATGAGTTTAAGATCTTCACCAACATTTACTCCGCAGTCGTAGACCCGAAGAACTTCGATACAGCTTCGATGGTGGACTACCAGGGAGAGGTTTGCATCATCCCGCCGAATTCCTTTGTTCTGGCACGCACCGTTGAGTACTTCCGCATCCCCCGCGGTGTGCTCACGGTTTGTGTCGGTAAATCGACCTACGCACGCTGCGGGATCATCGTGAACGTCACACCGTTTGAGCCAGAATGGGAGGGTTTCGTTACGCTGGAGATCTCCAACACCACTCCACTGCCAGCGAAGATCTACGCCAACGAAGGCATTGCCCAGGTACTTTTCTTTGAGGGCGATGAGGTGTGTAAAATATCCTACGCGGATAAGAAAGGCAAATACCAGAAGCAGGACAGGATCATGCTGCCGCGGTTGTAGGTAAACTAATCTCTACACTTTAATAACTAACCGGCGTCTCTTGATAGGGACGCCGGTTGCGTATTCTCCAAATCCTGCCCGAAGCATAATTGGATACCTCGACCTCTTCCGGTTCTTTTCTCGCAAACACCATCTAGAAGGTCCCCCGATCCATGATGTGAAACTCAAAAACTCAAGGAGTGTAGAAATCCGATGCTGGGTAAAAATCGAGCCAAGCCCAATCATAAGCCGACGAACTGGGTACTCCCTGCAGGACTGAACCCATCAAAGGTCCCTCCACAGCCCTGCCCCGAGCAATATCCCAGGTCGATCCCGTCTCCTCATCAATAAGCCCATTCCCTTCAATCCGAAAAGTCAAATCCCGGCCGTCCACGATGCGTAGATAGGCATGGAAGCGCTCACCCTGTGCCCACAGAAGGACTGGATATGGACCCAGATCATCATTAACCACACCCGCGGCTTCCACATCTTTAAAGGGAAAAGCTTTTGCGTGTCCGTCAAGAAGAAGGCCTATCACGAAATCCGGATCGAACTTCTGGCGAAATGCCCCCAGTAGTTCCGTATCGTTGGCCATCACAAGCGTCTCGGGATGCGCTTCGAGCCAACTGCTCCATGTGGCGATCTGCGAAGGAAGCAGGAAGAGCTCAATCCCTTTGCGTTCACCGAGAATGGCCCGCCCCCATGGTTGCGACCAGGTCGAAGTCGTCGAGTGGTCAAACCACGTCATGGCGCTCATAAAGAGCGCGCCGGCATTCCCGAATATTTCGGTTTCGCCGTCGATGCGCCGGTCGTGCACGAGACCGGTGTAGCAAATCGGTCACCAAGTGACCAAGATAGGGATGCCCGCCAATTCATCGTTTACCATCTCGCGATGACGCAACACTGTGATTGGATAGGCTTTGGATTCACGCTCAAGGGTGATGCCCAGGATTAACTCATCCTCTTGCAGTGGTGATTCGCGTGCGGTGACGAACTCAGGATCATAAACGGGTCGGATTCCATCGAAGGGCAGCAATTGCGGGAAGGAGTAGGTGTTCGGATCGTCGATGCGCTTGTTGATCCGTATGTCTCCCTCGAGATCCGTATCTGAAGGACGGGTCACGATGGTGTTACCAGCCTCCGTGTCAGACTGATTTCGGACCGTCCCAGTCGCACTCGGCTCTCCTGCAAATGAGGAGCATGCCGTGTTGACCAAGACGAGCAGAAAGGCGACTTTCTTCCACATGACGGCACTATAATACCACAATATTTATCCAGTTTGTTATGTTTACAGCATCGCCACCACTGCCAGGGCTTCTCCCCTCTCATGATGTGCAAAGCTCTTGTTGATACAGAACATTTGTGCTATTCTTTTAGAGATGGACTCAAAAGGAGGAAGCACATGAACCCACACCCGATTGTCCACATCGAAATAGCAGCGGATGACACCAAAGCCGCGGCAAAATTCTATGCCGCCATCTTCGGTTGGAAAATTGAAACGATGCCGGAGATGGACTACGTCATGTTCGAAGCTGAGGGGGGACCGGGCGGCGGCTTCAACCCTACGGAGGATGAGGCCACCAACCCCGGGGATATCCTCATCTACATCCAGACCGATAGCATCGAAGCATCGCTTGCGGATATTGAGGCTGCGGGCGGAAAAACCCTTGTCCCCAAGACAGAGATCACCGGCATGGGCTGGTTCGCAATCTTCGCCGATTTGACCGGCAACCGCGTGGGGTTGTACAAGGCCTTGGGCGCGGAATAAAAGCCGCGAAGCAATCTCATCGTTCTCCCGATATGTCATTGCGAGCCCATTCGGCTAATCCTTCGACTTCGCTCAGGACAAGGCTCAGGGTAAACTCCGTGATGCACTCTCGTCGACGCAGGCGTGGAGATTGCCACGTTGCCCTGACGGACTCCTCGCAATGACATCTAACACATCCTCCCCATTCACGTACAAACATAGGTGCGCCCCCACAATCCCCTGGACGCGGAGGGGCCGATCTGTATGTCGGCCCATCGTCACACATGCCCCCCAACGGTTGTCTCTTACAATGCGAAAACGGGCGCACACACAGGTGCGCCCCTACAATCACGTGGACGCGTAGGGGCCGGCCTGTTTGTCGGCCCATCGTCACACATGCCCCTCAACGGTTGTCCCTTACAATGCGAAAACAGGGGCACACGAGGGCGCGCCCTGGACATGAGGGGATCTGTAGGGGCCGAACTGTTTATCGGTCCGTTCTCTGCCTGCTTCCATGACCTGTATGTACGAGGCGCAGGTGAAACTAGCTCCTTCTTTCATGAGGGGAACTTGTCACATATATGTGCTCTCCACACACCAGCCAAGGCCGAATCAAAAAACGCCGGCGTGTCCAAACGAACACACCGGCGTCCCTTCTCGCTTCAATCTTTGTGCAGCTCAGATTTTAAACTCCCCGGACTCGTAGAACAGCTCGTCGTCGACGAAAATCTGACCGCCATCACGCATATCACAGATCATGTCCCAGTGAATCCCGCTCTTATTTTTGCCCCCAACCTCCTCAAATCCAGCCCCGAGCGCCAAATGGATCGTCCCCCCTATCTTTTCATCGTAGAGGATGTTCTTGATGAAGCGGTTGATGCGTTTATTCATCCCGATCGCAAACTCGCCCACATAGCGAGCGCCCTCGTCTACTTCGAGCATCTCCAGCAGGAAGGCCTCGTTCTTCTTCGCCGTCGCCTCGATGATTTTCCCTTCCTCGATCTTCAGTTCAACACCTTCCACCTCACGCCCCAGGCGGATCGCGGGATAGGTAAAGCGGATCCAACCTTCGACCGAATCCTCGATTGGGCTGGTGAAAACCTCGCCGCTGGGCATATTCTTTTTACCATCCGAGTTGATGAACGGCCGGTCCTTGATCGATAAATGCAAATCGACATTTGGCCCTTTAACGACAACTTCATTTTTACCTGCGAGCCAGTCCACATAGCGTTGCTGCTCGTCATGGATTCTTCGCCATTCTCTTACCGGGTCATCGGTATCAGCGTACATCGTGGAGTAGACGAAATCTTCGAACTCCGCCAGGCTCATCTCTGCGTCCTGCGCGTGGGCGTTCGTGGGGAACATTGTCACCGTCCAATTAAATTCTCCCTTGGCGGTGCGCTCCATATAGCGCTTCATAACTTCAGCCTGAGCCTTTGCCACACGACCCTGCTTCGCCGGATCGATGTTGGTCAGGGCACATGTATTTGCCATGCTGTATAGAGAAGCCAGACACTCAAACTCTTCAAGGACCATCTTCAAGACTGGCGAGACGAAATCGAGTTGATCGTCGTTGGATTCGGAAAAGCGGATAAATTCTCCTCCGGGGAAGGATGGAAAGAGATGCGGATGACCACCAGCGCGAAGCACCTCACGCTGGATTGCCAGCATTAACGGCTCAGCAAGTGTGCTTCCAGTAACAGCCACACGATCTTTCGGCTTCACGCGCAGGCTATATCCAACGATTATCTTCGCCAGATTTTCAACACGATAGTCGGCCACTTAGATTCTCCTTCGCGGTTATTTCAGCCACGCCAACAGTCTATATATTAAACTCGCCTGATTCGTAGAACAGTTCGCCATCGGCGAAAATCTGACCGCCGTCGCGCATATCGCAGATAAGATCCCAGTGGATCGCGCTTTCATTCTTTCCCCCGACCTCGGCGAAACCGAATCCGAGCGCCATGTGTATCGTCCCACCGATCTTCTCATCAAAGAGAATATTCTTAATGAAGCGGTTGATGCGCTTGTTGGTCCCGATGGCAAACTCACCCAGGTAGCGCGAACCCGCATCCGTATCGAGCATGCTTATCAGAAAATCCTGGTTCTTCTCAGCGCTCGCCTCCACAACCTTGCCCTTTTCAAATTTCAGCTCTACACCTTCCACCTCTCTACCCTGGCGGATCGCCGGGTAGGTGAAACGCACCCAGCCGTTGACCGCGTCTTCCACCGGGCTGGTGTAGATCTCGCCGCTGGGCATATTCTTTTTGCCATCCGAGTTGATGAAATCCCTGCCTTCAATCGAGACTTCCAGATCAAGATTCGAGCCTTTCACCGAAAGCAATTTCTTGCCTTTCAACCAATCCACCAACCTTTGCTGTTCATCGTGTATTCGGTTCCATTCAGCGACCGGATCATCTGTGTCAGAGAATGTTGTGCTGAAGAC
>Ga0255054_10000769_pt1 | contig 18943 bp, 17 predicted proteins | sample JV7_2_23_MG_FD_188634 | JGI IMG/M metagenome (GOLD analysis project Ga0255054, IMG submission 188634) | Seawater microbial communities from Jervis Inlet, British Columbia, Canada - JV7_2_23 | ecosystem: Environmental > Aquatic > Marine > Inlet | place: Canada: British Columbia | collected...
CGACTGCGACCCCCAGGTCTGGGTCGATGATCCCGACGTCTTCGATCGAGACATCAGCGACGAGCAGTGGCGTGTCCAGGTTCTCCGGCTGGCGCGGCGCCTCCCATCGCTGGGAGTGCCCAGCGAGAAGAAGGGCGTTGTCGACCTCTACGACGTGAGCGACGACTGGATCCCGATCTACGACATGACAGATCTCGATGGCTTCTACGTTGCCATCGGCACCAGCGGAAACCAGTTCAAGAACAGTCACATCGCCGCGTACTGCATGCTCAAGTTGATCGAAGCTGTCGAGGCGGGACACGACCACGACACAGATCCGGTCAAGGTAGAGATGCCTTACACCCGGCTCGAGATGGACATGAGCGCTTTCAGCAGAAACCGTGAGATAAACCGGGCGTCATCGTTCAGTGTTCTTGGCTGATGCCGGGGCCGCAGAAGGACTACACCAACGAGTCGACATATGCCGCTACGCGGCTGCCGGTGGAACTTGCGTCGACGATCGTCGCCGACGCCTACCGCTCAGACGAATTTTTCGCCGAGGAGCAGCAACACCTCTTCGCCACGAGCTGGGTGCCGGTCGCTCCCCGATCCGAGGTGTCCACCCCGGGACAGGTGATCGTTCGCAACGTCGCCGGCCGCTCGGTGATCATCACGATGAACCAGGACAACGAACTGCGCGGGTTCCTCAACGTCTGCCGCCATCGGGGCTCACGTCTGGTCGCCGAGGACTGCACCCTTCGCGCCGCCAGGTTTCGCTGTCCCTACCACGCCTGGGCATACGATCTCGACGGCAACTGCGTGGGAACGCCCCTCTTCGAGGGCTCGGACATCCCTGTCGAGATGCAAGCCGCATTCGACATGGCCGGTGTGGCCAAATTCGACAAAGCAGACCAGTCGCTGTTCGACATCAAGGTCGAAGTCTGGGGACCGCTGATCCTGATCTCTCTCGATCCCGACGTCATGCCGCTCTCAACCTGGCTGGGAGATCTCACCGAAAGGCTGGGCGGCTATGCGCTCGAGGAATGGGGAGTCCAGGCACGCAGGGACTACGACATCGGCGCTAACTGGAAGTTGATCACCGAGAATTTCATGGAGTACTATCACCTGCCGTGGGTCCATCCAGGGCTGGCCAAGGTGTCTCGCATCGAGGACCACTACCGCTACCAGGGCACCGGGCTGTACACCGGAATGACCACGACTCCGATCAGCGGTGACGACCCCGCCTGGCTCGCCCTTCCACCCCATCCCGGAGTGTCCGGAGCGAATCTGAACTCGGGCCGCTTCATGCTCCTTTTCCCCAATGCCGCGCTCAGTGTGCTGCCAAACCATTGCTTCCTGATGCTGTTGGAGCCAGTATCTGCCGGACGCACCCTGGAGCGAACCTTCATCCTCACCCATGCGAGCACCATGGATTCGCCGGGCGCCGACGAAGCCCTGGCCAACCTTCTCCGATTCTGGGACGAGGTCAATCTCGAAGACGTCGACATCGTGGAGAACGTCCAGAAAGGCGTCTCGACTCCCGAGTACCAGAGCGGACGGATGTGTTACCGGTTCGAAGAGCCCGTCCACCGGTTCCAGAACATGGTGATCGATCGCATGGTTGGAATCGACCGCGTGCCCGAGGGAGACACGGTCGACCAGGTGCCGATGTTCGGGCAGTAGGCCACACGTCTACGGCAGTACCTCGATGACCAGGTTGCCAACATGCTCCTTCGTCATGAATGCCTCCTGAGCTTTCTTGATCTCCTCCAGCGGGAATGTGCCGGCAACAATCGGGGTGATCTCCCCTCGCTCTATATAGGCGACAAGGTTGGCGAAGACCTCCGATGGCAGCACCGTTGCGCCGTGCATGGTGATGTCGCGGAGGTAAAGCGTGCGGAGATCGAGCGAGACGACTGCACCGCCAATTGCGCCGGCGGTTGTGTAGTGCCCTCCCCGTCGGATGGTCCCGAACAACCCGGGGAACAAGTCGCCTCCTACCACGTCGGCGAAGACATCAATGCCGCCCGTGGCCCCGAGCACCGCCTGGTCGAGATCGACCACCGCCCGGTCGAGGACAACATCGGCACCAAGCCGTCGCACCTCCTCGATCTTCGGCTCGCTTGTCACCGCCACCACATTCGCCTTCCGTCGCTTGGCCAGTTGGATGAGGGCACTTCCGACGCCGCCCGAGGCGCCGGTGACGAGAACCCATTGCCCGCTGCTGACGTTCGGCCGGTGCAACATGTGCTCGGCGGTTGCGTGGGAGCACGGGAGGCTGGCCAGCTCTACATCGGTGAGATCCGTCTGGATCGGGTGGGCGTTGCTGGAAGGCACTGTCACGTACTCGGCATAGCCACCGTCCCGCTCCGAACCGAGGTAGCCGGCTTTCTCCAGGTCACCATCTACGAAGCGAAGCCAGGCGTCGACAAGAACCCTCTGACCGACTCGAGCCGGATCCACTGAGGCGCCGATGGCAGCAATCCGCCCAATGGGGTCGGCGCCCTGGATCCTTGGGAACGTGAGACCACCACCCCACGACCCGTTGTACCAGCCGGTTCGGGTGTTGATATCGGTGTTGTTGACCCCACAGGCGTGCACCTCGATGAGGACCTCATCGGCACGAGGTACCGGCACCGGCACATCCTGCCGATATTCGAGCTGGTCGAGACCGCCATGGCCGGTCAGCAGCACCGCACGCATCGTCTGCATCGATGTCCTTTCAGTCCGAGTGGAAATGTCGGCCCGAACCTATCCCGTCATTTTCCTTTGCCATACTCAAACATTGTGAAAGCGCGGTTGCAGCCCCATCAGATCGGCATTGTGCTCGCCGCGAGCGGGATGCTGCTGATCAGCCTCGACTCGCTGGGGATACGACTCACCGAAGCTTCCAGTTGGGACATCGCCTTTTGGATAGGAGCGTTCACGACGGTGGCGATGTTTGTTCTCGTGCCCGTTCGGACAGGGAAGTCGCTCCCGGTCGTTGCCCGCAGGGAAGGTTTCCCGATCCTGGTTTCCGGCTTGCTGCAGGCGGCAAGCACAACCTTTTTCATCATCGCCATCAACCTGACGACCGTCGCCAACACGGTGGTGATCGTGGCGGCGTCGCCGGTCGTGGCGGCGCTCATCGCTCACTTCGCGATCGGCGAACGAACCTCGATACGCACCTGGGCCGCCATCGCAGCGTCCATTGGTGGCATCCTGATTGTCGTGGCCGGTTCGATCGGGGCGGGAAGGATCGAAGGTGACCTCTTCGCTGTTGGAGCCATATTCGCGTTCGCTTCCAACCTCACGTTGTGGCGTCGCTACCCGGCCCTCAATCGGCAGGTAGCAATCGGATTGGGCGGGCTGATCATGGCGTTGGTGGCCTTTCTTCCGGCAGACCCCTTTGCTGTCGATGCAAGGGCCTTCCTCGTCCTCGCCATCCTCGGCGCAGTCACCGGGCCGGCAGGACGGGTCGCTGTCGCAACATCCACCAGATATCTGCCCGCGGCACAGGTAAGTCTGTTCGCCCCTGTCGAAACCATCGCCGCAACAACCTGGGCCTGGCTGTTTCTCGCCGAGACCCCTCCGCAGTCGACAATTATCGGAGGGGCGATAGTGATCGCCGCGGTGATTGTGGGCACTACCGGGGAGCAGGCCAAAGAGCCATTATCAGTTGACGTATAGAGCAAGAGCATGAGACAAGTGACGTTGCTAGCCAGCCCCAACTACGAGTAGTCGGCCGGGTGACGCAACGAGGAACGGCGCCCCGAGGGGCGCCGTTCCAATTAGTCGCTAGAACGCTGGATCAACCTGCTACAGCCAGAGCCTCCGCTAGCCACGGGTCAACCTTGTCGCGGTTGGCCGCGATCCAGTCGTCGGCCAGGCCGCGAATAGCCTCGTTGGTGTCAGCACCGGCTGCCTGTGCGACGTTCGCAAGCGAAACGTCGATGATCGGCAGAACCACCAGAGAGAGCAGCTTGGCTGCGACCGGGTTGGCCTCGAGGAACGCAGTGTTCCCCGTAACCAGGACGTCGGCTGCGATCCAACCGAGTTGACAGGTGTTGTCAACGGAGGCCGGGCAGTTCACATCACCGATGGCCGCGGTTCCCGGGAGCTGGCTGTGAGCCTCGCCACCGTCCTGCCCCGTCGGGTTGGAGTCATCAAGCACCGTGTCAACGCCGAGCCACACCACGTTGTCACCAGGCCGAAGCTCGGTGATGTAGGCACTCGGGGTCCACGTGTAGATGACCATCGGGTCGTCGGCAGTCACCTTGGCAAGAGCCTCGGCAAACATGGCGTCGTAGCCGGCGATCGACTGCTGAATGCTGTCCCACGGATTCGTACCATCGCCGAACGCAATCTGGTTCTGGATGATGTTGTCACATGTGTAACTCTCCTGACATCCGTAGATGTCAGCGATCCCGTTGCCGGGCACCGGGTCCTGGGCGTCGTAGGCAGCAATAGCATCGGCGTTGGCGTTGAATTCGTCCATCGTCGTGATGCCGTACTCCTCGGCGAAGGTCTTCGTCATAAGGAAGCCCTGCAAGCCGCCGGCCACCATCTCGCCCGTGACACTCTCGTCGAAGTTGATCGCAAACCCACCGGCTACGTCCGGCGCGGGGCCGAATGCCGAGAGGTGATCGCCAACCTGGGTGCCATCTGGCAACTCAGGCTCCCACCAGCTCATATGGCCGGGGTACCAGCTGTTAACCCAGAAGTCGAAATCACCCTGCGCCATGGACAGATAGCCCAGAGACGGCCCCAACTCGAGCAGCGCCGGATCAGTCGCTTCATACCCGAGCTCTTCGAGCAGCGCCTGGTAGACGTATGCCTGGAAGTAGCCGGTGGACCAGTCGGCACGGCCCATTGTCACAGTTACACCAGTACCGGGCATGGCGGCAGCGTCGCCTCCGCCGTCGTCGGTAGCAGCAGCTGTGGTGTCAGGTGTGTCCGCCTGGGTCGTGTCGGGCGTATCTGGCGTCTCGGCCGCCTCTGTTGTTTCGGTCGTGCCGCCTCCGCAGGCTGCGACGACCAGAGCAATGACTGCGAGCAGCGCCAGCAGTCTGTATTTGCTTGTCTTCATATATCTCCTCTTATGGATAGCTGCCCGCTTGCCGGATCTCCGGTTGCGAACCGCACGCCGGACACAACCGTGCCCGAACAACTGAACGGTAGTGGTGAACGGCTTTTGAGCCCCCAGAGTTACACCAACTCCTCAACGGCCTCTTCGTCGGGACGTGTGTGAGCACCGGCTGGGGCCGAGGGCTCGTCGTCGTAAACCTTGGACCGACGGAACTCCTTGAGCACGCTCATCGTCGATGCCACTACGAAGGTGCCACCCGTGAGGGTGATGAAGGAACCGACCCCAGTGATGAAGTTGTTGTCGGCTTCCCGGACAAATGTGTTTATCCAGGCGAGGGCGATGAGCGCAATTCCTGCGCCCAGCCCGGCTGTTATCGCGCTCCAAACCCATTGGCGGTGTTCCCTGAACCCCAATACACCGATGGCAGGCAGGGACGTCGCGACCGCCACCAGGCCGAGCAGCATGGTCCACACGCCAAGCCCGGCACCTTCATCACTTACTCCATCGATCACAATTTCGCCTTCGGCTTGCGCCCCAGCCATTAGTGACGACAGTTCAGCGGAAATCGCTCCGGCATCGGCAGGATTGTCCTCGGCCAGTTGAGTGAGACGATCGATCTCGGCCTGGATCTCCGGGGTTACCACTACATCGGTGCGTCCATCGAAGCTCCACGCTGCGAATGCGCCGATCACCAGGATGATCGCCGCAACGCTCACACCCACCAAGCGCCCCCAGGAGATGTCGGCCTTCAGGGGATGTAACGCGGAGTGCGGGGCGATCCGTATCCATTGCAGCGCTCCGACTGTTGCCAAACCTGCGCCAATCACCGCAAGGATCACCCCGAACCCGTTCTGCGCGTTAGGTGCGAGGTCCGGTGGATTGGCCAGCAGGAAAGCGGCCGCGGTGATCACCGCACCCATCGATGTGATCAGAGCCCCATCGACGGTCAGCCAACGCGGGCCCCGGCCCGGGCGCAAGAAAGTGACTATCACCGAAAAGATGGCGAAGAGGGCGAGAGCGAACACCAACCAACCGAATATTGATCCGCCTGACGCATCAAAGCCCGAGAACGACATACCCGGCAGGTCCTGATCCGCCCTGACTCCGTAGGCACTGATCTTTCCCGCATCAACCGACCAGGGCAAGAACACGGCCACGGTGGCCACAACGGCGCCGATCGCGGTAAGCAACATCGCCGCTCGTTCCCGTCCGGTCACCGACTCGAAGCGCTCTGCGGGCTTGTACACGGCGATTGCACCGCTTTCTGGAAGAAGCGCCTCGGGGTCCCGCCGATGTGCCCAGGCTTGACGAATTCGGTGCCAGAGGTTGCCGGTGTCGGTGTCCTCCCGCTGCGACATTCGGTCGAGAACTACCGCAACTAGAAAGAAAGCCAGTCCGGCAGATGCTGCGAGGGCCACGTCCTGGTTGGACAACGCACGGAACAAGAGACGTCCAAGACCACCGGCTCCCATGATCGCCGCAATCCCCAGCATCGAGATCGCCAGCAGGAGGGTCTGGTTTATGCCGGTCATGATGGCGGGACGCGCCAGCGGGATTTGAACGTCGAGCAGCACACGCCACTCCGGTGCACCGTGGGCCCGTGCCGCCTCGACCACGTCGCCGGGAACCTGCCGGATGCCGAGGTTGGTGAGCCGGATGAGGGGCGGCACCGCAAAGATCATCGTCACCATCGTGGCCGAGACCTCTCCGATGCCCCAGAAGAAGATGAAAGGCAGCATGTACACAAAGGAGTGCACCACCTGCATGGCGTCGAGAACAGGTCGTGTTGTTTGCCACACTCCGTCCATGCGTCCGGCGAGAATCCCGATCGGGATCCCAACTATCACACACAGAACAACGGCAACAGCGATGAATCCAATCGTTCGTGCGGTCTCGATCCAATAGTCATTGCCGAGCAATCCACACGTGGTGAGCGCCACCACGACGAAGGCTCCTACCTTGACATTCCTGACCAGGGCAGCAATGAGCCCCATCGCCAGAACCACCCAGAGCCATGAGGCCTGAACTAGGAAGTCCTGTACGAACCATCCGATCAGAGTCTCAAAAGGCCACTCGATGATTGCCAGGAGGCCTTCGAGGTTCGTGTCGATCCAATCAACCGCCTGATCTACCCATTCACCGAAGGGAATCTCCCACAGATCGAGCCACGCGTTATCCGTGATCGGAACATCCGTCTCTTCCTGAGCCAGGGGGATCACATGAACACTTCCCGCTCGAATCCTTCGATGAGACTCTCGACACGACCCATTTCTTCCATGATGGAGCGAGGATCGAGGTTGCCGATCAGAACACCATCATCATTCACAACCGCAATGGGCAGCCCCCGTCCGGCGGACGCATAAACATCGTTGAGCGTCGTATGAGGCGGCACCTGCTCGAAATCGCTTCGAAGTGCCGAGCCGAGATCCGTAGAGCCCATTCCGGAAGCCCGGAGACCGTCTCCGACCGTGAGAACCGCGGTCGGCCGACCAGAGTCGTCGACAACGAAGACACCGGCCTTTTCTCCACAAGCCTTGATCGCCTCCTGGAGCGGCATGGTTGAAGGGAGGGTGGCGGGCTCGTACATGATCTCCACGACCTCGATCACCCGCCCCTGGTCGACATCCTGGACGAACTCGGCCACATACCCCGTGGCCGGCTCGGTGAGGATCTCCTCGGGTGTCCCGATCTGGACCACGACACCATCCTTCATGATGCAAACGCGATCGCCGATCCGGAGCGCCTCGTTGAGATCGTGAGTGATGAAGAGAATGGTCTTTTTCAGTGCATCCTGAATCTCCATCAACTCGTCCTGCATCTGGCGACGGATCAGAGGGTCGAGTGCCGAGAATGCCTCGTCCATCAGCAGGATGTCGGGGTCCGAAGCCAGCGCACGTGCCAGCCCTACGCGCTGTTGCATGCCACCGGAAAGCTCGTGGGGGAAGTTCTGCGTGTACGGCTCCAGGCCTACCAGCGAGAGGGCTGTGATCGAAGCAGCGTCGCGCTCGTCCTGATCTACACCTTTGACTTTGAGACCGTATCCGACGTTGTCGATGACATTGCGGTGCGGGAAGAGGGCGAAGTGCTGGAAGACCATTCCCATTTTGTCCCGTCGAAATGCCTGGAGGGCAGCGTCGTCGAGAGCCTGGACGTTGACTCCATCAACCCAAACGGCACCGGCAGTCGTGTCATGAAGCTTGTTAACCGTGCGAATGGCTGTCGACTTGCCCGACCCGGAGAGACCCATCACAACGAACAGCTCGCCCTTGTTGACGGAAAAGCTGACGTCATTCAGACCAACAACATGCCCGGCCCGACGAAGCACCTCGTCTTTGCCGTACCCGGCCTTTACAAGATCAAGCGCACGTCCCTGGGGTTGAGGTCCAAAGATCTTGTAGACGTGCTCAAGACGAATTAGCTCCTCGCCCTCGGCAACCATCGTCCTCCTTCAAAACGCCCAAAAACAAGAGGGCCGTCCATAGATCGAGGTCACGCCCGGTCGAACAGCCAGCCTCTCGTCCCCGAGGAACATAACAGGCGGACCCATGTGCTGTCCGAAAAACCTCCTTAGTGTGCAGCCGTGCTGCGCACTCCCTCCATCGCCCTCTGCCCGCATCTGAAGAGAGGGGCCGCGCATGACTGAATCGGTAGCGAAACCCTGGCGCGTGATCCTGGTGCTGGGGCTGGGGACAATGGTGTCACACGGATTTGGCCTGTCTCTGGTGCCGGCGATGCTCCCGCGGATCGAGGACACCTTCCAATCCGGCTACGGCGTGCTCGGTATTGCGATCGCGACTGGTCTGATCGCTTATGCGGCCGGTGCGGCAATTTCGTCACGAGTCCTCGACTGGCTGCCAACTCGCACTGTGCTGAACGGCACGTTTCTGCTGACAGGAGTGGGCCTGCTCGCCGTGGCGGCCGCGTCGTCTCCCGGTGTCATTGCCGTCTCCGTGGTGCTCTTAGGGGTGTCTGCTCCCATCAGTTGGACCGCCACGACTCATGTCGCGAGGGAGTCTGTCGCCCCGACATCGCTGGCCTTGGTCACGGCCACAGCCTCTGGTGGAGCCGCAGCCGGAGTCATCGTCAATGGCGTGCTCATCCAGACATCAACCGATCTCCACTCGTGGCGACTCTCTTTCGTGATCGCCTCGGTTGCTGCGGGATTGGCTGTCGCCACCTCGATCGCCGTATTCCGCCGTCCGATATCACAGCCGTCCGTCTCCAGTGAGTCTCCAACGCCGGGCGCATATCGCACGGTGCTGTCATCGAGGCCCGGGCGGGTCGTGGTGATCATGAGCGCCATTGCCGGAGTGGCCAGCTTTACTTTCATTGCCTTCCTCACCGCGACGGCAATCGACGAAATGGGAGTGAGTGCAATCGCCGCTGCGGCCCTGTTTTGGATAGGCGGCATGGTGGGGATCGTGTCGGCTCCTATCTTTGGACGTCTCGGTGACCGGACGACACCCCTGTTCGCGATAGCGGTCATCGTGTCGACCTACGCAGCAACCCTGGACTTGCTTGCCATTGTCTGGGTCTACCCGACCCTCGTGATCGGTGCGATCGGGCTGGGCGTTGTGAACTACCCGGTTTGGGGACTGATGGCAGCGTTGGCGAATAGGGTCTTCCAGGCCGACTTGGCGGTCCGGGCCGTTTCACTCGGATTGGTCGCCGCAGCAGTCCTGGGTGCCATCGGCAACTCCCTCACCGGCTTGTGGATCGATGCCACCGGCAGCATGCGAGGGCCCATTGTGCTTCTAGCGATTCTTACGTCTGGCTCCGCGCTGTGGCTGGCAGTGATGCATCGACAGGAGCGCACTGCGGCCGGGAGGTGACAATTCCGGCTCAGCCGGACGCATGAGGCCCCGCGCCCCTACCATGAGGGTGGCATCACCGAAAGGCCACTCATGAACATCCTCGTCGCAACCGATGGGACCCTCGACCCGGCAAGCGTTGCGGATGCGGTTGGCCGCTTCTACGACGACGGAGACTCCGTCGTCGTGATGACAGCTATGAACGTGCCTCTTGAGTTTCTGCGGGGCCTGGGTGATGAGGGCGTGAAAGAAGCTGCCAACATTGCCCTTGAGGCCGGCCAGACACTTGGAGCGGGTGACAGGGCGGCCGAGCAACTGGCGCCCCGTCTTCCCGCCCGGGAGAGGCCCCCGACCGATTCTTTGGTTTCGACAGCGTTATCTACCACCGCCAGCACCCGAACCAAGCCGATTGTCGAAGCGCTGCTCGAGCTGGGGATCGCCGCCAAGGACACCTGGCGCACCACGGAGAACCGCACGGCCCGACAGATCATTGCGACCATGAAGGAGTTGGAAACGGATCTACTCGTAATTGGTAGCCATGGCTATGGGAGGTTCGAGGGACTGCTGGGTTCTACCGGAACCAAGCTGGTGCGTCATGCTCCCGCAGCAGTCCTCATACTCCGCAACCCGGGAGACGGCGCCTGACCGAGCCCGCGTCTGACTTCCTGATAATCGGCGGGGGATCGGCAGGCTGTGCCCTGGCCAATCGGCTCAGCGCCGACCCCGGCACGTCGGTTCTCGTCCTCGAAGCAGGAAGACCCGATTACCGGTGGGACATCTTCATCCACATGCCGGCGGCGCTGTCGATTCCGATCGGCAACCGCTTCTCCGACTGGAAATACGAGTCCGAGCCTGAACCACACATGGGCGGACGGCGCATCTACCACGCCCGGGGCAAGGTTCTTGGCGGTTCGAGCAGCATCAACGGAATGATCTTTCAGCGTGGCAATCCGCTCGACTACGAGCGCTGGGCTGATCAGCCAGGGATGGACGCCTGGGACTACTCCCACTGTCTGCCCTACTTCAAGCGCATGGAGACATGTCTCGCCGGTGGCGACCAGTACCGCGGCGACCACGGGCCCTTGGTCCTCGAAAGAGGTGCGGCGGACAACCCCATGTTCAAAGCGTTCTTTTCGGCGGTGCAGGAGGCGGGTTATCAAATCACCGACGATGTCAACGGCTACCGACAGGAAGGCTTCGCCGCCTTCGACCGCAACCTGCATCGGGGCCGGCGCATCAGCGCTTCCAAGGCCTACCTCCACCCGGTCGAAGATCGCCCCAACCTCGACGTGAAAACGCGTGCATTCGTAACCCGGGTTGTCTTCGACGCGACCAGGGCAGTCGGAGTCGAATACATCCACCGGGGCAAGACCCAAACGGTCTTCGCCTCGGAGATCATCCTCTGTGGCGGCGCGATCAACACGCCGCAGCTTCTTCAGTTGTCGGGAGTAGGCAACGGCACCGACCTAGAGAAGTTGGGCATTCCGGTCGTGGCCGACCTGCCCGGTGTCGGCGAGAACATGCAGGACCACCTCGAGGTCTATGTCCAGCATGCGGCGACCGAGCCCCTCTCTATCGCGCCTTATCTGAAGTGGTACCGGCGGCCGGGAGTATGGGCGCAGTGGCTGGTACGCCGCGGTCCGGGAGCCAGCAACCATTTCGAGGCAGGAGGGTTCGTCCGCAGCAACGAAGACGTCGTCTACCCAAACCTGATGATCCACTTCTTGCCTATCGCTATCCGATACGACGGTTCGCTCCCCGCGGGTGGGCATGGTTATCAGATACACGTCGGGCCGACGCGCTCGAATTCGCGTGGTTCGGTGAAGATCAGATCCAGAGATCCTTCTGAGAAGCCTTCGCTGCGCTTCAACTATCTCTCGACGGAACGCGATCGAAAGGAGTGGCTGGAGGCTGTAGGTGTGGCACGCTCGATCTTCGCCCAGCCGGCTTTTTCCCACCTCGACGGTGGGGAACTCTCACCTGGACCGAACGTGAAGACCGACGCCGAGATCCTCGACTGGGTAGCCGGCGACGCGGAGACAGCGTTCCACCCCTCGTGCACAGCGGCGATGGGAACCGGAAACGATGCGGTCGTGGACCCAGGTCAATTGAGGGTGCACGGAGTGGACGGATTACGAGTTGTCGACGCCTCCGTTATGCCGTTCGTCACCAACGGCAACATCTATGCGCCGGTCATGATGATCGCCGAGAAGACAGCCGACGCCATTCTCGGCAACACTTCGCTGCCCCGGGAGAACGTCGACGTTTATCGCCGCTGAGTGACTTGGTGCCAACATAGGAACAACCTTCGTACCGAGACCGTCAGATGACCTCGAATCCACAATCCGCCCATCCTCTCGAGAGCGCACTCGGTGTCGGCTTGAGGAGACTTCTGCAATGGGGCATCCCGCTATCGGTTCTTGCACTCGTTTTCGAGGCACCGGGCCCCGAAGACGGTTTGTTCACCTACAACCTGGCCCACCTGCTCATCCTTCAGGTAGCGGCGCTACTCCTGGCCGCGGAATTGGCCCCCCTCCTGGAACGACCCTGGTTCCCGGCCCTCTCCCGCTCCTGGCTGGCATCGGCAGCATCGCTTATCGCCATCGTCACCGGATTCGCCGCGTTGCTTACGTTGGCGACATCGGCGGCAGCCCGTTACGAGCCATCACTTCAGTTCCTGCAACTGCTCTCATCCTTGGACATTGCCTGGGTCACCGCGGCCCTCTTCTATGGCGCCTGGAAGCTATGGGGGCGTCTAACGGCATGGGTACTGGGGAGTCTGATAGTTGTGGCCTGTGTCGCTTCGATTGCGGTCTATCTCAACGTGGTTGGCTTCACCGAGTCCGGTGGCTGGCTGGTCGACGCCTCCCGGATGATGACAATCGTGATACCGGCCGACATGGTGGCTGCTGTGGTGGCACTTTCGGTGCTCCTGACAGCTGGGCTGAAAACGGATCAAGCAACGGAGCAGCGCAGTCCCCAGTGATAGGGCTGAAAACTGACCTTGGTCCGACCCGAGAGATCGTCGGGGATCCATTCATTGATTGCACCCAGCGCCGCCTTCTTCGATGCCGGCAGGAACGTAGGCATCCGCTGCGGTCTGACGAAGTCCGACCCGTACCAGAGAAAGACCCTGCTCAGCTTCAAGCCGTCATCACCATCGGCGATCGCCGCGCCCTGAGAGAGAAACTGTGACATTTGCTCATTCAGTACTCCGTCGAGCCCATCACCCGAGTACGGATTGCGTCTGAGAGTCGGGCAGGAGACGGAACCGCAAACCAGCGCCCCGTGAATTCTGGGATCACCAAACCGGCGGGTCTTCCCATGCTCGATAGCGTCGAGCGACAACTCCTCACCGGCCACTTCGACGATCCCTCGATCGAAACCACCGGGAACACGCAAGACCGACTCTATTCCGGACCGCTCCGCCTCAGCCGCCAACCGCAGCGCACCCGCGTTGTACAGGTTGAGCCAGAAGGCCAGCGCCTCGTCACGTGAAAGTGTGTCGGGGTCAACGGTGCTCATCTTCGCGATGTAGGCGGTGAGATGTTCTTCCCGAGCGGCGACCGCCGCCAAGTCGCCATGGGCGAGCACCTCGAGAATCTCGGCGAGCTGAGAATGGTCAACGGCGCCAATCCCGGTTGGATTCGGCTTCTTCGTGGTGTTGAGGACACGGAAGATGTTCCAGGCGACCTTTAGTGGGTTGGGTCCGTCCATGAGAAAGGAAACCCTCGGGACAGCGCTGATCTTCCCGGCGCAACGCAAGCGTAAAGTAGGGCTGTGTTTCGATTCATATTCAAAGTCATGCGGTTCGCGCTGTTCGCCGCCATGGGTACAGCCCTTGCCGCCAAATTCCTCCTGGAATCCAACGCAAACGAAGAAACCCAGGAAATCGATCTGATCGCGATCTACGGAGGGGAACATCTCGTGTCGTCGGCCGACCCGTTCTACGGGGGCAAGATCCTCACGATGTTTGGCGGGACACTGCTCGACCTGAGAAAGGCCACACCGGCACCGACCGGCATCTATCTCGACATCGCCGTGGTCATGGGCGGTTTGAGCCTCGTCGTTCCCCAGGGGTGGCGGGTCGAATACGAGGGGTCAGTCTTCGCCGGCGGGTTTGAAGACGCCACTCAGACAACGGCCGATCCCGATGCGCCGACGGTAAACGTCGATGGTTTCGTTGTGATGGGTGGATTCCGGGTCACCACCCGATCCCCGGTTGAAGCGGTCCAATGATGACAACAACGCGAATCGAAGCCACCCGGCTCATCCCCGGACGTGGCGACGTCATCGACAACGGAGTAGTCATCTTCGACGAGTCAGGAATCTCCTATGCCGGTCCGGCCAGCAGTGCACCTGAGAGCGCAGATAGAACTGTGATCAAGACCGAGACGGTCATGCCCGGGATGTGGGAGTGCCACGGCCACTTCCTCGGCCTTTACACGCTGTCCATCACCGAAGAGATGGCGACGCTTCGCCCGCAGATGGCAGCAATGCGGGTGACCGCCGATGCCAACAGGGCGCTTATGGCGGGATTCACCTCGGTTCGGGAAATGGGAGGCATGGGGACCTTCCTGGGTCGGGTAATCGATGAGGGCCAGGTGGTCGGGCCCAGTGTCTATGCCAGTGGCGGCATGCTCTCTATGACCGCAGGACACGGAGATGCTCACGGGATGGACCTCGACGCGGCTCGGGCGATCCATTCACGACATTTGGGCGAAGACCTGATCTGTGACGGACCTGACGAATGTCGCGCCGCGGTTCGGCGAGCGCTCCGTCTTGGGGCCAGGGTGATCAAGGTCCATGGCTCGGGTGGTGTGATGAGCGAGCTCGACGATCCATACCTCCCGCAGTTCTCGTTGCCGGAGTTGGAAGCGATCGTCGATGAGGCGACCCGGATGGAGCGTCTCGTCGGCGCCCACTGTCACGGCAAACGGGGAATCATCAACGCCCTCCACGCCGGTGTGATGACCATCGAGCACGGGACCTACCTCGATGAGGAGGCGGCAGACGCGATGGTCGAAACAGGGGCCATCCTGGTGCCGACCCGGTGGATCGTTGAGTTCCTCATGACCGAAGGTGATAAGCGGGGCATGCCGGCCTACGCCAAGAAGAAGGGCCAGGAGGCCGCTCAGCATCACGCCGATGCGGTCGCCCTTGCGGTGCAGAAGGGGGTCAAGATCGCCCTCGGCACCGACATATGGTCGACGGGGCTCTGGGGCAGGAATGCCGAAGAGTTGGGCTACATGGTCGATGCAGGGATGACCCCGCTCCAGGCGATCGAGTGCACCACCGCCAATGGTCCTGAGACGCTTGGGCCACAGGCCCCCAAGGCCGGTCAGTTGTTCGAGGGATTCGACGCCGATGTGATCTGTGTCTCGGGAAATCCCAGCTCCGACGTGACTGTGCTCGCGGACCCCGACAATGTGACCCATGTGTTCAAGGGAGGGACTCTTTTCAAGAGTCCAAGTACCTAGCACCGATCCGTTCTCCGTTTTCCGTTTTGATGACGGATGACGGATGACGGAACGCAGCTAGACAATTCGTCTCTTGCTGGCCCAGCGGGCCAGCTCATGACGGTTGGACAGTTGGAGCTTCCTCAACACCGAGGAGACGTGGGTCTCGACGGTCTTGATCGAAATGTTGAGCTTGCGGGCGACCTGCTTGTAGGCGAACCCTCGCGCGATCAATCGGAGGACGTCCTTCTCCCGGGGCGTCAGTTGGTCGAGTTCGGGATCCTCCTCTGACGGCATGGCGCCGGCAAAGGCGTCGAGCACGAACCCGGCCAGACGGGGCGAGAAGACTGCGTCCCCGGCGTGGACCCGGCCAATCGCATCGGACAACTCGGACGCCTCGATCGTCTTGGTTACATATCCCCGTGCCCCTGCCCGGATCATGGCAATGACGTCTTCGGCCTGATCCGAGACCGACAGGGCGAGAAACTTCACGTCCGGATTGGTGTCGAGGACGCCCTCTACGACTGCAATGCCACCACCGTCGGGCATGTGGACGTCGACGAGAACGACTTCAGGATTGAGCTCGCGGATCTCCTCAATCGCGGCATCCACGTCGTAGGCACAGCCGACGATCCGAAATTCCTCGGATAATTCGGCCTTCACTCCTGCGAGGAAGAGTCGATGATCGTCTACCAAATAGACCTTGATGCTCATGAGATTTCCACCGGCATTCTCAAGATAACCTCGGTTCCCTCTCCCGACTCACTGACGATCTCAACGGTCCCGCCGGCCTTGACGACCCGGGCAGTAATCGAGCGGGCAATCCCTTTGCGATCATCCGGTACCTCCGCGGGATCGAATCCTTTGCCCTGATCGGTGACAAAAACGCTGAGCTCGTCGTCCTCGGCCTCGAAGTAGAGCGAAAGGCGGTCGGCGCCCGAGTGTTTCGCAGCGTTGGTCATTGCCTCCGTGGCCGCCCCAACCAGGGCCTTCGTCTCGTGATCAACGGGATGATCGCCAACGGTGACAACCTCCACCGGGATCTGGTGATCGTGCTCGATCCTCGTGGCAGCGTTCTTCAAGGCAGTCGACACCAGATCGACCTCATCAGTGGGCGACTCCCTGTAGAGCCACTCCCTCAGTTCTGCCTCCTGATGACGGGCGAGAATCGACATGCGAGCCGGGTCATCGGTGCGTTGTATGAGAGCCAGTGTTTGCAGCACTGAGTCATGGAGATGAGCTGCCACCTCCGCACGCTCCTCCTGGCGGACCCTCTCGGCTCTTTCTTCTCCCAGGTCGGCAATCAGACGCCGCACCCACGGGCCGAATGCGACGGCGATCCCAACGCCAGTGAGAGCAACCGCTAGGAAGACCACCCCGAATTCGAACACCTGGCCAACGGTGGTCGTGAAGATGGCCAGCCCACCTATCAGAAGGACTACTCCGAGGATGATCCGAAGCCGTCCCGTCCTCTCCACATTCGGATCGACGAGAGCAGCCAATGGCCCGGGACGCGAACTGTCCGTGAGCGCCGCTGTGCCAAAAGCAAGTGCCCCGGCGGTGAGAACAACCGCCGTGCTCGGCCACCATCCAACAACAGCTAATAAGCCCATCAACCCGATGAAGGCGACCGCGAGCCCAAGGGCCTGCTGTGTAGAGACGTGCTCTGTCTCCCGATCTTCGACCCTGTCAAACGCAGCCAGCCAGAACCCCATATAGAGGAGTGCGCCCAGGCCCCAGACCGTCAGCAGCGTGATGAAGGCAGCCCGCACGTATGCATGAGACACGCCGAGTGAATCTGCGAGACCGCCGGCAACGCCGGCAACTATCCGATCGGTCTTGCGACGCGTGTACACAAAGGATCTTCTCTCTATCACACCACAGATGATGGTGTCCGCCGACACCGAACTCAATCAGGGACATCCCTGAACCGGTCCGGGGAGTCTCAGGGTCGTCCCCGATTGTCAGCACTCGGTCTGTCTGGGCAAATAGGGGTATGGAACAGAGCAATGAAACCCGAGGAGGTTCAGACATGGAAGAAAGCAGCACAACCACACAGGCACCGGATCCACCGGTTGGCGCAGAAGAACTGATCCGCCCTCTCGAGGGCCGGGTCCTCGGTGGCGTCAGTCAGGGCATCGCCAACCGATACGACGTGCCGGTGTGGCTGGTCAGGGTGGCCTTCGTCGCCCTCGCGTTTGCAGGAGGCCTGGGAGTTGCGGCCTACGCCGCAGGCTGGTTCCTGATCCGATCCGAGGATGAGGAAGAGACACCGGCAGAGAGGGTCTTTTCAGGTGCATCGTCCACGCCTGCGTGGATCGGCATCGGGCTGGTCCTGCTGGCGATTCTGATTCTTCTCAACAACTTCACCTTTCTCTCAGGCGGCGTGATCTGGGCGGTTGGCCTGCTGGTGATTGGAGTCCTGCTCTATACGGGCGACCTACCGGGGCTGGTGAAGAAGAGTGATGATGATGACAAGGAGGGAGTTCAAGACGTGACAACAACAGACACCGAACCACGGGTGACCGAGACGGACACCCCGACGACAGGGGGCCCGACCGGGGGCGGCACACCACCCACCCCGACGCCAACACCTCCGATACTTCCGCCGGCGGCCAAGAAGCCGAAGGAGACTTCCTTTCTGGGTCGTCTCACACTCGGGTTCATGCTCCTCGGCGTGGGTGTTCTCGCGCTGCTGGATGCCATCCCGGCCATCGAGATCTTCCCTGAGCCACGCCACTACCTGGCGCTGTCGGTGACCATTATCGGTGTCGGCCTGCTCGTAGGAGCAATATGGGGCCGCGCCCGCTGGCTGATCATTGTCGCGGTCGTGCTGATCCCGACTCTTCTCTTCTCGCCCGTCTTTGAATGGGACTGGACGACCGATGGGTTCGAGCAGACGGTGGTGGTGACGGAGTTCGATCAGCTCAATGAACTTTATTCACAGGACATCGGGAGCCTGGTCATCGACCTGCGCGACCTGTCGTGGGACGGTGAGAACATCGTGCTCGCTGCCCGGGTCGACGTCGGAGACCTCGAAGTCATCGTGCCATCAGACGTAAGCGTGACGGGGACCGCCTCGGTAGACATCGGTCGAGTGGCCGGACCGGGACAAGAGTCGGCTGGATTCGGATCCCCGACCATCACGTTTGACCGCAACGGGCCAAACGGAAGTGTCGATCTCGACCTGCGGGTCGACGTCGGCAACATCGACGTTCGAATCCGTGGTTGAGCGAAAGGAACCAACAATGAAAACACATGACTTTGATGGAGTCTCCTTCTTCTCAGGGGTAGTGATCGCGGCGATCGGACTCCTCTTCTTGATCCCGGACACCCCAAGCGATGTGATCGACGCTATGTCGAGACTCGGGACGTGGTTCTGGCCACTCATCTTTGTGGTCGTGGGCCTGGCGGTGATTATCCCGGTCCTCGCGCCGAGAAAGGCCAAGGCAGAAGAGACTGCTGAGATCGATGTCTCAGACCGACTGGGTGGAAGCTCCGCCGGCGCGGTAGAGAGTTCGGAGCGCGACGAAGAGAACTAGGAATCCGAATATCAGTGAAAGGGTGCGGTCATCGATCCTGAGCGCCAGGCGAGATCCGACAACCGACCCCACCACTCCCCCGAT
>Ga0255054_10000770_pt1 | contig 18941 bp, 17 predicted proteins | sample JV7_2_23_MG_FD_188634 | JGI IMG/M metagenome (GOLD analysis project Ga0255054, IMG submission 188634) | Seawater microbial communities from Jervis Inlet, British Columbia, Canada - JV7_2_23 | ecosystem: Environmental > Aquatic > Marine > Inlet | place: Canada: British Columbia | collected...
GCCTCCATCCCCCCCACGCGGTGCGCCTCGGGCCCTTGCACATATGCCTCCAGGATTGCGCGGGGGGTGGGGGGCTCCGGCCGGGGGAACGGCTCCTCCACCACCTCCATAATGGGCAGGTCGGTATAGGCGCTGCCGGTGACCTTTTCCTTCTCCCAGAATCGGCTTGCAACCTGCAAATAGATCCGGGCGACACTGGCGTACTCCAGCTCCTGAATCACGGCTTCTTCCTCGGAGGCAAAGGGAGGGCTGACTTCCATGTGCCGGAGATGGGAGAAAGGCACCGCACAAATCAAATGCTCCGCCTCCACGGTCTGGTAGGCGCCGCCCTGCCGGAACACCGCCTCGACGCCTTTCGGACCGTGGTTGATTTTTCCCACCGGGGCGCCGTAATGGATCTTGTCTTGGAGTCGGGCGGCCAGGGTCCGGGGCAGAAGGTCGTTCCCGCCGCGAAAAGCGTAGAGTCCCTGCCCCTGAAAGAAGGGCGCCAGGTAGGACACAAGGTATTGCAGGGCCGAGGTGGTGTCCGCTCCCTCGCCGAACCAGAAGGTCCGGCCCAGCAGCTCCAGGGCCTGGCTCGAAACCCCCTGCCGGCGCAGGAATTCGTTGAACGTGCTCTGGTCGTAGTGCTTCACCGGATCGAGCCGCCAATCGGGAAGGCTGGGGTCGCCGATCTCTTCTAGCGCCGGGGAGACGTGTTTCATCAGGATGCCGAAGGGACCGAGTTGGCGCTCCTCCGCGCTCAGATCGTAGGGCCAGTCAACCGGCTCGCCGGCCGCTGCCGTCAGGCGCTGCCCGCGCAAGTAGTAGAGCGAGGCGAAGGCCTCGGAGGGGATGGGAGCGAAGGGAACATCAAGAAGTTTGGCGTAGTGGAGGAGACGCGGGTAGCTGTCTGAGAAAATCCGGGCGCCGGCTTCGGCATAGAGTCCGTCCGAGAAGGCTTCCCGCAGGGTCCGGACACGCCCGCCGGGCCTCAGTTGGGCCTCGAACACCGTCACCTCGTGGCCCGCCTGCGTCAGTTCATAGGCCGCTGCAAGCCCGGCCAGTCCGGCTCCGACTACAATCACTTTCTTTGCCGGCCCCTTCCGCTCCAGCGGGGCGGACTGCGCACCGGCGGCGTCCAGCCGGAGAACAGAGATGGCTGCAGCGCCCGACAGGCAGAGGGCCAAGAAGTCTTTGCGCGGGATTGGATGCGTCATCAAACCCTCCTAAGCCGATTAGTCTTCGGTAGCGTCTCCGTCGGCTTCGCGAACGGAGTCTAGGAGCGGTCTAGGATTCGCTTTTGCTCAGAAAGCGAGAGGCCGGCCCCGAAGGAACCGCCCCCGCTCAGGCCTTCCCGAAGCCTAGACAAGCGCCACGACGACTCGCTCCGCCACGATCTCCGCCAGCCGCCGCTGCGCCCACCAGGTGGCCTGCCCAAACCGCCGTCGTAACCCTCTACTGGATGTCACCGCAACTGGTCAGCAGGAAGGCCGCCAGGGCCGTCATGGAGAAAACACGTAGCAACCTCACGGAAACCTCCAGTGTCTGCGTCCGAATGTTCAAGATTGCATCCTTGGCCCGAGCACCCGCCAAGGACTAGTCGGGAAAGGTGCCACACTCTTAGTAGGGAAACCCCGTACAGCCGGCTCACTAATCTTCGAGAACGAGATCAGGAGCGTGGAAGGGCCAGATGCAGGCAGGGGCGGCCCGCCGGCGTGACCTCTCCATGTTTCCTCTCCAGGTTCAGGTCCGTACCTCATACGGACTTCTCCGCAGAAGTACGCATATGCTGCGGAAATCGGGCCCGAGGCCATATGTTTTGCAAGCGAGCCAGAGATTCCCCCATTTCCGGCCAAAACCCGTAGTAGCAAGGGCTTCTTACGGATCAGCCCCGGAAGCCCAAGAGCGGTTTTCGGGGCTTTTCCGTACCCCAACAGCCCCAGCAACAGCCCCAGCATGAACCGGGTTCTCCAACGTCGCATCCGTACTGCTAACGGCTCGCCGCCCTCCTAGCGCGGCCGCACCACCCAGCGCTGCACCAGATTCGCCTCCGGGTCCTTGCCCACGTGGAGCTCGTACGTCCCCGGTGCGGTCGGCGTCCACGTGAAGTCGGCGATCTCCCCCACGCTAAGGTGAGGGAGTCGGTCCACCGGAACCCGCTGGTGGGGCGGCAGGTCGGCTCCGTCCTTGGCGTGCAGCGTGATCGGCATGATGTCGCCGTCGAGGGTGAGCCAGACGGAGATGCGACCTGCCGGAGCGATGTTGATGACCCGGAAACGGTGCCCCTCTCCCACTTGGACGATCACATCCGGTTGCTCGCGCCGTCCGTTCAGATCCATCTGATCCATGCTCGCGCCGTCCGGGTGGTTCCACCCCCAGACCATGACGTGATCCGTCCGGGGATCGAACCGCTCACCCTCCGGAAGGACCAGCAGCGGTCCATAGAGTCCGCCCGTGAGCTGGTGGATGTCGTCGAGGTGGGAGTGGTAGACGAAGGTGCCGGGCCGCATGAGCGAAAGGCGATAGGTGAACGAGTCCCCGGGCGCGATGGCGGGCGAGACTCGCCCGTCGGAGGCGCTCCAATCCGGAACACCGTCGGCCCAGGCATCCAGTTCGAGTCCGTGCCAGTGGATTCCCGTGGGGACCGCCATGCGGTTGTGGACCGTGGCGTTCACAGTCTGGAACTGATTGAAGACGAGGAGCGGGCCCGGCACATCGGTCAGGCTGTCTGCAGCGAAGTCCGGATCGAGGGCGAAGCCGTACCGGTAGCCGGTTCGATCCCCATACTCGTTGGCGAAGAGGTCCACTTCGAGGGGCGCCCCGCGAGAGACCAGGTCGGAGGGGCCGGGCGCCACCTCGATCCCGATCACCAGGCCTGCCAGGTGCGAGTGGGCGTGCTCGCGATCCGCCTCCACCGCCCCGGGAAGCCGGATCTCCGAGGTGACGTGGAATGAGAGGTGGCAGTGGAAGAGCCAGCGGCCCGGCCGAGTCGGCGTCCACTCCATCGACATGGTCGTTCGCGGCAGCATCAACTCCGTCACGACGAGCCGACGATCCTCCGGTGAGTAGATCGTGTCCGCTGTTGCGGTCCCGCGCGACAAGACGGAGTAAAAGAACCCGTGAAGGTGCATCGGGTGCTCACGGTCGCTCGCGTTCACGACCCGCCACCGAAGTTCATCTCCTACGGTGAGCGCCATCCGCTCCGTAAAGGGCCACGAGCGGCCATTGATGGCGAGTCCCTCGACCCAACCCGTCGGAGAGACGGTTTCGTCCACCGGCTCCGAGAAGATGTTCATGACGAAGATCCTGTCGGGAGGCGAGCCTCCGACGGGATCGACGACGAAGGCCCCAGCGAGCTGCTCCTGTTCAGACTCCGCCGCCTCCGACTCGGGGTCTGGCTCAGGTCCCTCGCGTATCCAGTACAGATAGGTCCCCGGTGCTCCCGCCTCGAACTCCAGCGTCCGCACCTCCCCCGGGTCCACTTCGAAGGGGTCGGCATCCCCCGCCGGCCGGGTGTGGAGCCCGAAGACCGTGATGGGCGCGCCATCGAGTCGATTCCGGACCCGCACTCTGAGGTGGGTGCCGGTCTCCACCCGAATCAGCGGTGCCGGAATCGTGGGGGCCCCACCCTCCTCCGCCACAGCGGCCACGCGAAGGCCTGGGCCGTCCGGTGTCTCCACTCGCCAGTCCGCCCGCGTCACCTCCAACGCGATGTCACGCACACCACCCTGCAGCGTACCCGCCGCGACCCCATTGTCGTTCGGCTGGACCAGAGGGAGTCCGCTGATGGACCCCGCAGGGAGATACGGGGAGGTGGTCTGCGCGGCGGCCGGTCCCGCGAGGACACAGGCGAGCACAGCGGTCGCGACGAGTGCGGGGGGGGTAGTCCTCATGGGTTCCTACTCGGGTTCGGGGAGATGCACGGAGCGTACGTAGTAGGCCACCACCCACAAGGAAGCACGCCCGGGGAGAGCCAGGTACACGGTGCCCATGCCACCCTCGCCCAGCACCTTCTGGATGTCGTACCGGTGGCCCAGGGCTTCGCGTAGAGCTTCGTGGGGGTCGGCCATGGCGAAGGGTAGAATAAGCACGCCGGCGTGCGGCTTGTACCTTCGCCCCCGTATGGATGCGGCTCTACGAGGACGAGATCAGGAGCGTGGAGGGGCCGGACGCGAGCCGGGGCGGTCCCGAAGGAATCGCCCCATGATTTCTTGCAAGCAGAGCGACGAGGACTGAGTTCACCTTTGAACCAACCATTGATACCGTTTAGAATCGAGCTGTACCTAACTTGGACAGGTGGCTCTCCAGTGTGTGCTCCCAGGTCCCAGCAGGCGCCCGGCGAACAAACCGTTGACATCGCAGTGAGACCGGCCACGCCGTGAGATCTGGATGACACGCCGTCGCTGGTTCGAGCGTCGCTTCGAGTTCGGGTTTACGCCGGACGTGCTCCCGGACATCATCGAACGTCTCCGCGGAACTCCGGTACGGCTCGAGAAGAGAACCCGTCGGCTCCACCGTCGTGTGCTCACGAGAAGATTTGGCGAGAGCTGGTCGATCCAGGAGAACGTGGGCCATCTGCTCGACCTGGAGCCTCTGTGGGAGGGCCGGCTCGACGACGTTTTGGCCGGCGAGAAAGAGCTGAGAGCAGCCGATCTTACGAATCGCGCGACACACGAGGCAAACCACAACCACGCGGATCTCGATGCTTTGCTTTCCGACTTCCGAGGAACGCGCGAAGGCATCGTCAGCCGGCTTGAATCGCTCACTGACAACCACCTCATGCACTCTGCACGTCATCCGCGCCTCAAGGAGCCGATGACGGTTGTGGATCTCTTCTTTTTCGTAGCCGAGCACGACGACCACCACCTGGCGCGAATCACCGAGATCCTTCGCAGCGGCTGAGCCAAGCTCAGCTCTCCATGTTCGCTGTCCAGGTTCGGTCCGTATCAGGTGCGAAAAGCGGGGGAAAGGTCCGTACCTCATGTGGACTTTTCCGCGAAAGTACGCATATGATGCGGAAATCGGGCCCTAGGCCATATGTTTTGCAAGCAGGAGGTCACCGGTTCGAACCCGGTCGGCTCCACTGTTGTAACACCGTATCACTCAGCGCGTTGCAGCGGTGGCCGGCCCTGACGGGACCAACCTATAGTCAAAGGTTGACTCGCCAGGATTCTGCCCGACTCGGCGGGGTCTCGCGTCCGGTCAATCCTTCCCTTGCCCGCGACCCGCCTTGGGCCAAGCAGGCGAGATCGCTGATCTCGAAGTCTCTAAGCGGCTCCCGTTCTCGGCCTCGACGGGAGACGGAGATGGCGAGGGGTCTCGAGCTCCACCGGGCACCTTGGTCAGTTCTCAGCTGGCTCTCTACGCGGCCGACGGCGTAGGACACGACGGTTGCGCTCGAAACTCCGCTACGACACAATGTGCGCGTGAATCCCAAGCGGAGAGTACGCGCTTCCGAGGTGGCAGGTCTTGGACTCGTGCTCATCGTGCTGGCCACCGGCGTGCCTGTGCACGCGCACGCTGGGCACGAGGGTGGCGATGCCCACATCGGAGACCCGGAGCACAGCCACGGATTTGTCATCGTACAGCAGGACATGCGCGCCGAACGTCCAACGGCGCCGGTGGTCATGTTGGCGAGCCTGGTCGTCGCCGTTCTGCCGCTTCCCCAGCTCCAACCGCTGACGCCGCCGAAGCAAGAAGCACTTTGGCTCGTGAGCCGAGCTCCTCCGACCCAGCAGCCGCGCGCCCCGCCCACACACTGACCCCCCCGACCGCCACCTGCGGCTGCAAACCCGGCTCCGAGAAGCCGGATTCCCAGTTCCGACAGCCCGCAGACTGACTCAGCCAGAGTAACGCATCGCTCCCGCTCAGCTGGAGGGAACGACTGCAATCTCGCTTCGTAACGGAGGCTCGGTGCGCGCCACAATCCTAACGGCCGCGGTAGTAGCATGGGCTCTTTGCTCTCCGCCGGCCCGAGCGCTATCGCAGGAGCTCGATCATCGGGTGTCGATGGAGGAGGCGTTAAGCCTTTTCGTCGAGAACAACCTGGAACTCAGAATCGCGAGGGCCCGCATGGACGCCGTCCGGGGCGTGGCTCGACAGTCGCGTGCCTACTTCAATCCCACCCCCTTCTTCTACCGGGAGAACCTGAACCGAGACGATCTCGACTACTGGGAGTGGGTTCTCGGGCTCGAGCAGACGATCGAGTGGCCCGGCCGCACGTCGGCAAGGAGCGAGGCTGCGAGCCGGCGCATGGACGCCGCGACGGTCGCCTTCGCGGCGGACAGCCTGCGTTTGGCGTTCGAAGTCCGACGTGTCTACATCCAGGCCTGGGCCTTCGAAGAGCGCGAGGCGGCCCTGGAGATCGCCGTAGCGGCGATCCGGGAGGCAACGACCGCGGCGGAGCGGAGGTATGAGGAGGACGATATATCGGGCTACGAGCTGCGGCGTCTGCGGATCGAGCGCGCAAGGGTCGAGCAGGCGCTGGCTGTCGCTAGGCTGGAGACGACCGCGGGTCGGCGCACACTCGCCGCCTTCATTCTTCCCGAGGCCGAGTCGGCCGAGGTAGGCCCGGCGGTGCCCGTAACCGATAGCCCGCCCGTTGTGCCCCGGAGTGCGGCCCTGGAAGCGGCGATGCAGCGACCGAGCCTGCGTGCTGCAGAGGAGGACTATGCAGCCACCAGAGCGTTCGCCTCTGCCTCAGGTCAGGCGTGGATCCCCGATGCGACCGTAACCCTCGGCTACAAGGATCAGCGGGACGGCTTCTCGGGCCTGGTCTTCGGAGTGGCGCTACCGCTTCCGGTGTTCGATCAGAAGAGTGGCGTCGCCGAGGCGGCGGACGCCCGAGCTGCGGCAGCAGCGGCCCGGCTCGAACTGCACCGCCGGCAAGTGAGGAACGACGTCCTCACCACGCTCGACCGCTACGAATCGATCCGCGAGCGGCTTGTGCTCGTGGCAGATGGGCTGCTGGATGGGGCCGAAGACCTTCTCCAGATCGCTGAAATCGCGTACAGCGAGGGAGAGTTCAGCCTCGTGGAAGTGCTGGACGCGGCGGAGGCGTTCCGTGATGCCCGTGCCGCGGTCATCGACATTCGGGCTGACGGGTGGATCGGATACTTCGATCTCCTGAGGGCGATGGGTGGCGTTCCCGAAGACGTGGCAGCACTCAGCGAGCAACTCCCAGGCGTCGAGGCGGAGGAGGAACGATGAAAGGTGCAACGGAGATCGATCGCGAACGAAAACAATTCCCTCGGATGAGCCGCTTGGCAATGGCGCTCGTGGTCGCTTACGGCGTCGCCGCTTGCGGCGATACCGGCGAGGACCCGACCGCCGAATCGAACGACGCGCATGGCGGTGGCAAGGTGGTCACGCTTTGGACGGATGCGCTCGAGCTCTTTATGGAATACCCGCCACAAATCGCGGGGCAGGCCGGAGACCCCTGGGCGATACACCTCACGTTCCTCCACGGCTGGGAGCCAGTGCAGGAGGGTAGCCTGACGCTGGGGCTGACGGATTCGAACGGAGAACGCCGGACGTTCGAGGCGGCTGAGCCTGCACGGGCCGGGATTTTCACACTGGTGCCCGTCGTGCCCGCAGCCGGCGACTACCTGGTTGACATGGAGCTGGTCCACCGCGGCGTCTCATATCCGATCCGGGCGGGAGAGGTGCGAGTCTTCGCGAGCGAAACCGAGCTTCCGCCTCCGGCGACCGGCAACGGGGGCGGCATTCGGTTCCTCAAGGAGCAGCAGTGGGAGATAGAGTTCGCGGTCTCCGAAGCCGCTCTCGGCGAGGTGCAGCGCACAGCGCGGGTAGCGGGAGAGCTAATCGTTCCGCCGAATCGCATGGCCAAGATCTCCGCGCCCGTTCCAGGGCTTGCGCAGCCCGGCGACGGGGCGTCCTGGCCCGCGACCGGGACGTGGGTAGATGCTGGGCAGACTCTCGCCGTCCTGGCGCCTACCGACGCCGACGGCTCGTTCGCGGGACTGCGAGGACGAGTTGAGCGGCTCGAGCGAGAGACGGCCCGCGCGGAGCGGCTCTACGCAGCCGAGGCGATCCCGGAACGACGGCTCACAGAAGCGCGACATGATCTCGAGATCGCGCGCGCCGCGTTCGAGGCTGTTGGCGGAGCATCAGAAAGCGCTTATGCGTACCGCGTCCGCAGTCCGATCTCAGGAGTCCTCACTGACCGACGTCTGTCACCCGGCCAGCGGGCCGACGCTGGTGATCTCCTCTTCACCGTGGTTGACCCACGCACGTTGTGGCTCGAGCTCCGAGTCCCCGCTGCGCTGGCCGCGTCGGTCTCGCAGGCTAACGGCGCCTCGTTCACCGTCGAGGGTGGGACGACGGTGCACCAGGCTCGCCGCGTGGTCTCTGTAGGCGACGTGATCGAGCCCGCTACGCGTACCCTGCCCGTAATCCTGGCCGTCGACAACCCTGACCGAAGCCTGAAGGTAGGGATGCTTGCGCAGGCACATCTGTTCCTGGGAGGCATGGTCAGCGGCACCACGGTCCCAGCCGAGGCCGTCCGGGAGGAGGACGGACTCCGGGTTATCTACGCGGAGCTAAGCGGCGAGACCTTCGAGCGGCGGGTGGTGACAATCGGTCCAACGGACGGGCTGTGGACGGTCGTCGAAGAGGGCGTCCGGCCCGGCGACCGCGTTGTAACGCGGGGCGCGTACCAGGTGCGGCTGGCCTCCCTCGGGGATACCGAGGAAATCGGCCCCGGCCACGTTCACTAGGAGGACGCGATGTTCGACCGACTGGTCCGCTGGTCTCTCGAGAACCGGCTGCTCGTGGTCATCGGGGCAGCGCTCGTCCTTGCCGGCGGCGGGTTCGTGGCGGCCACCACCGCCGTCGACGTCTTCCCCGATCTCACAGCCCCCACGGTCACTGTCCTCACGGACGCGCACGGGATGGCGCCGGAGGAGGTGGAGACCCTCGTCACTTTTCAGATCGAGACCACTGTAAATGGGGCGAACGGGGTCCGACGCGTCCGCTCCAGCTCCGCCCAGGGGATCAGCATCGTGTGGGTCGATTTCGATTGGGGCATGGACATCTTCCGGGCTCGCCAGATCGTGACCGAGAAGCTCCAGCTCGCCGCGACGCAGCTGCCCGAGGGCGTGGACGCGCCGGTGCTCGCGCCGATCACCTCGATCATGGGCGAGATCTTGCTCGTCGGCCTCTCCGCGCCTGATAGCCTGCAGATGGAGGCGCGAACGTTGGCGGACTGGACGATCAGGCGTCGGCTTCTGGCGCTTACCGGGGTCGCGCAGGTCGTTCCGATCGGCGGACAGGTCAAGCAGTACCAGGTGGCCGTGAGGCCGGAGCGACTGCGGGCCTACGACCTCAGCCTCCAGGACGTGCTGCGCGCCGCGTCCGAATCGAACCGGAATGCTACCGGGGGCGTGTACAGGAGCGGCGGCCAGGAGGTGCTGATCCGAGGACTGGGCCGTGCCCGCAGCGTCGACGAGATCGGCGAGACGGTGATCGCAACGCGAAGCGGCGTGCCAATCCTCCTCCGGGACGTGGCCGATGTGCGGATCGGTCCCAAGGTTCGCTTCGGAACCGCGTCGGTGAACGGCACGCCGGCGGTGCTCCTCTCCGTCCAGAAACAGCCGCGCGCGAACACCCTCGAGCTCACCAGGCGGATCGACCAAGAGCTGGACGCGCTCGAAGCCGAGCTTCCGGCCGGGATCCGGTTCGAGCGCGGGATCTTTCGGCAAGCGGACTTTATCGAGCTCGCGGTCGACAACGTCGTCGAGGCGCTGCGGGACGGAGCGATCCTCGTCATCGTGATCCTCTTCTTCTTCCTCTGGAACTTCCGCACCACGGCGATCTCCATGCTCGCCATGCCGCTGTCGCTCGCGCTCGCCGTGCTGGTGCTCCGGGCGCTGGGCGGGACGCTCAACACGATGACGCTCGGGGGGATGGCGATCGCGATCGGGGCGCTCGTCGACGACGCGATCATCTTCGTCGAGAACGTGTTCCGCAGGCTTCGTGAGAATCGCCACCGCGCTGAGATCGAGCGGAGGCCGCCGCTCCAGGTGATCTACGAGGGCGCACACGAGATCCGCGGGCCGATCCTCAACGCGACCCTGATCATCACAATTGTCTTCGTACCGCTCTTCTTCCTCTCCGGAGTGGAGGGACGGATGCTCCGCCCGCTCGGCCTCGCGTACATCGTGAGCATCCTCTCCTCGCTGCTCGTCGCTGTAACGGTCACGCCGGCCCTGTGCGCCTACCTGCTTCCCGGCGCGAGCTTCTTGGTGCGCGAGCGAGAAAGCTGGCTCGTCGAGAGGCTGAAGGGCGCGTACGCGCCCACGCTGGACGTCGTGTTGGGAGCGCCCCGGCTCGTCCTGGGGGCCGCGGCGATCTTGCTCCTCGCGACCCTGGCCCCGATCCCCTTCCTCGGGAGCGGTTTCCTCCCTGAGTTCCAGGAGGGAACCCTCACGATCTCAGCGGTCACTATGCCCGGTACGTCGCTGGACGAGACGGATCGGATCGGCACGGCGATCGAACGGAGGCTGTTGGAGCTCCCGGCGGTCGTAGCGACGGCCCGGCGCACGGGGCGAGCGGAGCTGGACGAGCACGCCCAGGCCGTGAACGCCTCCGAGATCGACGCGGAACTCGATCTGAACGGGCGAAAGCTACCCGAGGTGATGGAGGAGGTGCGCGAACGGCTGGCCGGGCTCGCCGGGACTGCGGTGACCGTGGGGCAGCCCATCGGGCACCGGATCGACCACATGCTCTCGGGAACACGGGCCGCGATCGCGATCAAACTGTTCGGTCCGGATCTTCGCGAGCTTCGCGACCTGGGTCGCAAGGTGCGCGACGTCGCGGAGAGCGTGGACGGGGTCGTGGATCTCTCCGTCGAGCAGCAGGCAGACGTCCCGCAGATTCAGGTGCGGGCGCGGCGTGCGGCGATGGCGAAATACGGCGTCACCCCCGGCGCACTGGCGGAGGTCATTGATATCGGGTTCAACGGGGAGGTCGCGTCCCAGATCCGCGAGGATGAGCGTGCGTTCGATCTCGTCGTGCGGTTCGACGAGGAGACCCGCGGCGGCGCGGAGCGCATGGCTGGCGCACTCCTGGACACGCCGCTTGGGCCCAAGGTACCGCTCTCCGAGCTCGCCACAGTCGAGCCGGGCAGCGGCCCCAATACGATCAACCGCGAGAACGTCCAGCGGAAGCTGGTCGTGAGCGCCAACGTGGCCGGCCGTGATGTGGGGAGCGTCGTCGAGGAGCTCCGCGACCGCATCGCGGCCGAGGTCGACCTACCGCGGGGCTACCGGGTCGAGTACGGAGGCCAGTTCGAGAGCGGTCAGGCCGCTGCACGGGCGATCACGATGCTCTCCGTCTTCTCGCTTGCGGCAATCTTCCTCCTCCTTTTCCAGGAGTTCGGGAACCTGCGTACCGCCGCACTTCTGCTCGTGAACCTGCCTCTTGCGCTGACTGGCGGCGTGGTCGCGGTACTGCTGTCGGGGGGCATGATCAACGTCGCCACGCTGGTCGGGTTCATCGCACTGTTCGGGATCGCCGTACGCAATGGGATTCTGCTCGTGAGCCGGTACGTGGACCTCGCGGCCGAAGGCATGGCGCCTCGTGAGGCCATCCGCCGCGGGTCGATCGAGCGACTGAGCCCCATCTTAATGACGGCGTTGGCCGCGGCAGTCGGCCTCATACCGCTCGCGCTGGGGCTCGGCGAGCCGGGAAAGGAGATTCAGGCGCCGCTGGCCATCGTCGTCCTGGGCGGCCTGTTCACCTCCACCGCCCTTAACATGGTCGTCGTTCCCGCGCTCTTCCTGCGACACGGTGCGTTGGAGCGGATCAACATCCGAGCCAAAAGTATCAAGGACTAGAGGCTGGTGAATCGTGAAACCGCCAGGACTTCGGCGACCGGTGGGACCTCGAGATCGTACGCCCGTACGATCCGAAGCATAGCCAAGGAGAGATAGCACGATGAGCGTGAACAGGAGAATTGCTACCCTACTTGTTGCCGCGACACTGGCGGCGGCCGGAGCTCTCGCCGCTCACGACATGTTCCTCAAGCTACCAGCGTACTTCCTGGAGCCGGACGCCGATGTGGAGGTCGCTCTGGTCAACGGGACCTTCGATCGGAGCGAGAACGTGATCACCCGCGACCGGATGGGTGACGTGAGCATCGTTCGCCCTGGAGGCGAGGTGACCCACCCGCCTTCTTCTGCCTGGAGAGACAGCGCCGTCCATCATGAGAACCCGGACAGCGTGGACACGTCGATCTTGGGGTTCCGAACGGGCGGGACCGGCACGTATGTGATCGGGGTCTCCACGAAGGCGCGGATCCTGAGCCTCTCAGCCGAGGACTTCAACGCTTACCTGGAGCACGACGGCGTGCTGGATATTCTCGAAGCGCGCAAGAAGCGCGGTGAGACGGACCTGCCGGCAACGGAGCGGTACAGCAAGCACGTGAAGGCCATCGTCCAGGTCGGCGAGATCCGGACCGACACCTACGGCGACGAGCTGGACTACCCGGCGGAGTTCATGCCGCTTCAGAACCCATACGGTTTGACCATGGGCGACACGCTCGAGCTCCGATTCCTGCACCGGGGACACCCGGTGGCCAGCCAGCTCGTCTACGCGAGCTACGAACGCTATCACGCCCACGGCGACACTGACGCCGTGGCGCACAGAGAAGCCGTGGAGACCCGGACGGACGCCGACGGCGTGGCGCGGATACCTCTGAGCCAGGCCGGCAGATGGTATGTTCGGACGATCCGTATGGTGGAGACGGTTGACGAGCCCGAGGTAGATTACGAATCGAATTGGGCGACCGTAACATTCGAGATCGGGAGGTGACTGGGCTCCAGACATTGCTGTCGTAGAGGGAAGAGCGTCACTGGAGAATCGCGCTTACCTCTCCATGCTTCCTCTCCATGTTGGCCGTCAGGAGCGAGCTTCCAGTCTCTCGAGTGCCATTCGGCACCCGTTCGCGGTCGCCTTATCGCCGGCGATCGGTTCGCCCCAGTAGGCGCTCACGCTCGAGAAGGGCAAAGGCAGACAGAGCCGCTGAGGAGCGCGCATCGTGGCCACTGGTCGTGCGGTCACGGCCATCGGCACGAGCAAGGAATTCGTCGCGCGGGCCACCTCCAGGATGCCCGGCCTCATCTCGCCCTCCGGCCCTCCTGCATCGGGAAACAGACCGACGATTCGCCGGGACCCCGCCAGGAAGTCAGCTAGTTGCTGCTTCGGCCGTACCGGCGACGTCCGGCGATAGGCCCACACCGGGCATCCGAACCAGGTGACGGTTTGTTGGACCGCTCGGGAACGAAAGCCGTCATGGCCGATCCCGGTCGGCCTCAAGTCGTCCGGGAAATCCCTGAACGCGCAGACAATCAGCAGTATGTAGGCGTGCCAGCTAAAGAAGATCACCGGGCTCGACCGGTCCGTCAGGAACCGAATCAGCCGTGCCTCATCTGGATCCCATCGTACTCGAGCCGTCCGCCAACCCGGATACACCGAAGCCGCCAGGGCAACATTGTTGGCGTAGATCAGCGGCTCAAGAACCGGCCCGAACCATTCTGCTTCATGTGGTGCGTTCGAAAAGCGAATCGGTGCACGCATGACTCGAATATGGGCCCGCGTTGGAATCTGCGCCGCACCTTCACACCATCACCGAGCGAGCCGGCCGAAAGGAGTCTTTGCTGCGCTAGGTGTGTTTCTGTGCTCAATCTGGAGGGCGACCATGGAGACGGCTCAACGCTGGCCTTGTCGTCTCTGCACTTAGAACCGCCTGCCTGGTGCTTGCTGAGCAGGTGGTGAGTGCGCGATCTATCCGGCGGACCGACATCGATGACTCTGCTCGACGGGCTCTCGGCCCTCTATTCCGTAAGGACGACGAGCTTCCCCTCGGCGCGGTTCTCTTCCATAAGGCGATGGGCCTCGACGATCTCGTCCAGCCTGAATACTCGCCCGACCTTGACGCTGGTCTGCCCGGCTTCGACCTCGCTGACGAACTCCTGAAGCGGAGTCGCGATGAAGTCCCCGGCCTCGCCGGCGTAGGTTGTCAGGCAGACGGAGGTCGGAATGGCTTCCATTGGCGCGAAGCGCTCGAGGTCCCACTTGTCACCGACCATCATCGACCAGATCTCGGTCGACGCTCAGTGGACCCGCGGCGCTACCCTGTGGAAGCTCGAGGCGCTGACGCGCGGCGGCCACGGCGACCGTTTCCTCGCCGCCGTCGCGGGCGTGGAGCACACCTTTTTCAACATCGGTCCGGGCGCGGCGGATCTGGGCGTGCTCGGCGAGGTCATGCTCGACGGGCGCGACGAGAACGCTCCGTTCACCGCGTTCGATCACGACGTGTTCATCGGCTTCCGTTGGGCGTTCAACGACATCGCGGACACGTCGATCTTGGGCGGACCCGTGGTCGACTACGAGTCCGGCGAGATGATCGCGTTCCTCGAGGCCGAGCGACGCGTAGGCGACAACTGGGTCGTCGAGGTCGAGGCACGCTGGCTGCTGAACACGGACGAGACGGCGCCGCTGCACGGACTGCGGCGAGACAACTTCGTGACGCTTAGGCTGAGCCGCTACTTTTAGGGGCCGTGAGCGTCCGCCGCTCCCGGCCACGGGAAGCGTGACCAAGGAGATTCGCATGTTTCGGCAAGAGCTAGTTACGCTACTCGGCCTCTCCACGACGATTGTGGCATGCCAAACTCCGGCCACCGACACTGCGGGAGAAGGGCCGGGGGCCGAGAGTGAGGCAGCCACATCGGCCAAAGCGTCGTCGCCGATGCACTACCGAACAACCGAAATCGATGGGCTGGAAATCTTCTACCGCGAGGCTGGTTCACGAGACAACCCGACCATTCTTCTGCTGCATGGTTTTCCGACGTCCTCGCATATGTTTCGCAATCTCATGCCCGCGCTCGCGGACGAATACCACCTCGTTGCGCCGGACTACCCGGGCTTCGGCTACAGCTCGATGCCGGCGCTCGAAGAGTTCGAGTACACGTTCGATCGGCTGGCCGAGGTCGTCGAAGCCGTGGTCGACAAGCTCGGGCTCGACTTCTACAGCATCTACCTCCAGGACTACGGCGCCCCGGTGGGCTTCCGCCTCGCCGCGAAGTATCCTGAGCGGGTGCAAGCTCTCATCGTGCAGAATGGCAACGCCTACGAGGAGGGACTGCGCGAGTTCTGGGATCCTATAAAGGCTTACTGGGCCGAGCGAACGCCCGAGAAGGCCGAGCCGTTACGCGGCTTTTTCACGCTTGAGACCACGAAGTGGCAATACCTGCACGGGGTGCGCGATTCGGCAAAGGTGAGTCCGGACACGTGGCATCACGTTCAGCCCCTGCTGGACCGGCCGGGCAACAACGAGATCCAGCTGGCCCTGTTCTACAGCTACGGAAGCAACCCACCCCTGTACCCGGCGTGGCAGGAATACTTCCGGGCCAACCAGCCACCGACGCTCATCGTATGGGGCCAGAACGACTACATCTTCCCCGCCGAAGGGGCCCATCCCTACAAGGGCGATCTCACGAACCTGGAATTCCACCTCCTGGATACGGGTCACTTCGCGCTCGAAGAAAAGGGAGCCGAGATCGCCGCACTGATCCGGTCCTTCCTCGATCAAAATGTGAAGGGTCAATGACCCTCCTCTCCGTCAGCGTCTCGGCGCCACGCCAGGTGACGTACGGCGAAAGGCCGGTCGTCGCCTGAGTCTTCAGCTTGATGTAGTACACAAAGGGGAGGGACAGCCTATGAATACGCTAGCAATCTTCGGCCTGCAGCTCACCTTGAGCCTTGTGGTGTGGAGTCTGCTTGCAAAGTGGTTGTTGACCCCCTGGTTGGAGAACAAGTCGCCGCAAGAGGCTCTTTTCTGGCTAACCCTGCCGCATGCGTTTCGCTTCATGGGAATGGTATTCCTTGTTCCTGGAGTCGTTTCGCAAGGGTTGCCGAGCTCTTTCGCCATTCCCGCCGCCTATGGAGACTTGGTGACGGGCATACTGGCCCTGCTGGTCCTCATCGCTATCCGGACCAGCTGGGCTGGGGCGCTGGCGCTGGTCTGGCTCTTCAATATCGTCGGCACGGCGGACCTTCTAAGTGCACTAAGCCGAGCTGATGCTGTGCCGTACCTGGGAGCGGCCTGGTACATCCCGACATTGTTCGTGCCGCTACTCCTTGTGACTCACTTCATGATCTTTGCCCGGCTGCTCAGACGAACGCGCTGAATCAAGTCGTAATCGAATCTGTCCGATGTGACCGAGCATCAATGGAGGAGGCACGCGAATGGCTAGCCCCAGCGTCAAGACAACCACCGGGCTTGCCGTGGTACTAGCCCTGACGGGCTTGCCCGTCACGACCGCCATGGCCGCCCAAGGCACAAGCGAGTCCATGCAGGATTATCGTCCAGGTGTGCTGTCGGCGGAATTCCCCTATGAGTCGAAATACATGGAGATCCTGGGGTCGGAGATGCACTACATCGACCAGGGGGAGGGCGACGTCTTTCTCTTTCTCCACGGCAACCCGACCTCGTCCTATCTCTGGCGGAACGTCATGCGGTACGTGGCGCCCCATGGCCGGATCGTCGCCGTCGACAACATCGGCTTCGGCAAGTCGGACAAACCGGACGTCGACTACACGTTCCAGACGCATCTCCGCTACACGGAAGCATTCATCGACGCACTCGACCTTCGGAACATCATTCTGGTCGTGCACGATTGGGGGTCGGCACTCGGGCTCTACTACGCGGCCGGGCATCCGGACAATGTTACGGGCGTGGTCTTCATGGAACCCATCATACCGCCCGCGTTTCCGATGGAGAGCCTCGACGTCTTGGGCCCCGCGGCCGACCTGTTCCGCCGCTTTCGTGATCCGGTGGAAGGCAAGAAAGCCCTGATTGACGAAAACCTCTTCATCGAAGTACTCCTAGCAAACGCGACGATTGCGCGACGGATGACGGAAGAGGAGATGGACGTTTATCGGGCGCCTTTCCGCGAGCCCGAGAGCCGCTATCCCATCTATATGTGGCCGAACGAACTGCCCGTCGGTGGAACGCCGGCGCGCAATGTCCAAGTCGTGGAACAGATAGGCGAATGGCTTCGCACCTCGGATACGCCAAAGCTTCTACAGTACGCTTCGCCGGGCGCAATCATGCCGCCGCAAGCGGCAGAGTGGGCGGCGCGGAACTTCCGGAATATCGAGACGCAGTTCGTCGGCTACGGCCGCCACTTCATTCAAGAGGACAATCCCGAAGCGATCGGGCGCGGCATCGTGGACTGGTACCGCCGCCTCGAGACCAATGGGCACGACTGAAGTAAGAACCGGAAGCCCCAGGGTCTCAGACGAATCAAGAAGAATCGGGATTGCAGTATCCTATGCACGTAGCGTGGAGGGGCCAGAGCGTGCAACAGGAGCACAAGAAAAAAACTCCGGTTGACGCGGCGGTTGCCTCACCGCAGCGTTAGTGCGGTCCCAGCACCGTCCCCCTCCTGCTCTACGGCATGTACCTGAGCGCCGATTTTGATGCGGCGATGCAGGCACTCGGGAAGGAGCCGGCCGGCGGATCCATGATCGCCTGGTGGGTCGTCCTCGACTTTCTGTGGGGGATTCTCGTCGTCTATTTGTACGCGGCGATCCGACCCCGCTTCGGTCCCGGCCCCCAGACGGCGATCCGCGCGGGGCTGCTCCTGTGGGTGGCGGCAGTCCTCTTTCATGCGCTAGGCGAGGGAGCGACGGGACTTTTCCCGCAGCGCCTGTACGTGATCGGGACAGTGGCGTCGCTCATCTACATTCCGATCGCCGCTGTGATAGGGGCTTGGGCGTACAAGGAGGCCGAGAGGATAGTGCCGTCCGGCTAGGACCCTCATTCGACGAAGGTGTGAGAGAGGGCGGCCCCGAAGGGACCGCCCCCAACTCAGCTACGGATATAGCTACCGAATCAAGGCACCCTCGGCACTTGCCCGTGCTTCCGAAGGATTTCTTCGAACTGCTCCGGAGTGAAAGTTTTTAGTTCTTCACCCGAAGGGGCTCTTGTCTCCCTGAGCGGTAGATGAGACCGACCAGTGCCGTTGAACGAATTGCCGTTCGTGTGATCATCTTGCATGCAGATCACCACTGGCCGGCCCCATTGGAGCAGCCGGGTCAAGCCGCCACTGCGCAGTAGTCGTCGAAAGCGGAGGTGAGGTCCCGGGCAATCTCTCCGGCGGCCCGCCCCTCGATCTGGTGGCGCTCCAACATGAAGACGATTTTCCTGCCGCTGAGGAGCCCGATCGAGGGTGAGGAAGGCCGGTAGCCAGCGAAGTACTCGCGAGCCCTGCTCGTTGCCTCGACATCCTGACCGGCGAAGACAGTGACGGATCGGTCAGGTAGCGAGGAATGACGGAGTGCAAGTGCGACGGCGGGACGGGCGTTACCAGCCGCGCAGCCGCAGACCGAGTTGACCACGACCATCGTGGTCCCCTCGGCGGAGCCTAGTATTTCGTCCACCTCTTCGGCCGTCCTGAGCCCTCGTACCCCGAGGGTGGTTAGCTCGTCCCGCATAGGCTGCACTACAACCGGATCGTATGGCATCTGAGAGTCGCTCCTAGCGGCCCGCACCCGGTCAAGCAGGCGGGGCCATATCGAAGTACGTGTAGTTCTTGGCAATGAATCCGTCCCATTCTTCCGGGACTTCGTCATCGGGGAAGATTGCCTCGACGGGACACTCCGGGACGCACGCACCGCAGTCGATGCACTCCTCGGGGTGGATGTAGTACATGTCCTCCCCTTCGTAGATGCAGTCGACCGGGCACACGTCGACGCACGAAGCGTCCTTGGTGTCGATGCAAGGCTGCGCAATGATGTAGGTCACAAGGCCAACCGTTTTTTCCCGCTCAGCCGACGCTTCCTTCCATCTCGAGCTCGACCAGCCGGTTGAGCTCGATGGCGTACTCGAGCGGGAGCTGCTTGGCGATCGGCTCGATGAAGCCGCGCACGAC
>Ga0255054_10000777_pt1 | contig 18844 bp, 11 predicted proteins | sample JV7_2_23_MG_FD_188634 | JGI IMG/M metagenome (GOLD analysis project Ga0255054, IMG submission 188634) | Seawater microbial communities from Jervis Inlet, British Columbia, Canada - JV7_2_23 | ecosystem: Environmental > Aquatic > Marine > Inlet | place: Canada: British Columbia | collected...
GCTTTATACGTAATGTATAAACAAACATATTACAATTAATCATCAAAGTCAATCAGTGAATAATTATTATTTAATGATTCCACATAATAACAGGTACCGGAATGGATGCAGGATCAGCTTGACCTGCCCAATTTCCGGTACCCGAAACCTAGACACTAACCTAAATGAACCTAGCGTGAGTTTATTACGAGATGAGCGATAAAACGCCATAACACACAGGGAACCATAAAGATACGCCTTTTTTATTTGTATACACCAACATCTTTGATTTTGGGCTGTTCATTGTGGGCGTTTTCTATACCTAAAGCTGTCATAATCTTTTTCTCAGCTTCGGTCATCTCCTCAAGCATATAAGTGGCTTTTGGTTTACCGGTCTTTTTCGATTCCTCTAACATTGTTCCAAGCCTGATATTATTGAGCATGTCTAATAAATTATCCATGCTACCGGTGTACTCGGCCTTGAGTCTGGCTTCCCTCCAGATAATACTTGACAACAGATATCCAATCACACAGATAAAATAATGCACCTTTATCTTCTGATCAGTCCAGTGATACTGTGGCTTCAGGGCTAAATGATATGGATTCTTCATGTTCCTGAAGGCATGTTCAATCTTAGATTGTCCATAGTAAGCAGTGATTATCTCCTGGCTGGTCCATTCATGCCTGTTGGTCATGATAATCCTGAAGCCAAGTTTTTTTTCAACGCATTGAAGTTGCTCCTGATCAATCTGGTAGTCCAGATAGTATTTCCCATCTCCTGTCTCAATCAATTTCCATTTCACTATATCTTTCAAATATTTACCTGCTGCGATGGTTTTGATCTTTTTTTCTAACTCCTCCCGGTTCCGTTTTTTCCCTTTTGGATTTACAAGTTCCTGCTGGAGCTCTTTCAAACTCTTTTCCTTTTTAGCAAGGCTTTGATAAACGCCCCGAATCTGGCCTGCTTTTAACCGATCCGATATAAATACCAGGATCGTTTTTTTATCTTCCCATATCGTGCTTTTTTCACGATATACAGCCAATGACTCATTGTTTATTGTTATGGCGGACATCTCTTCCGTAGCCCTGTCAATGATCTCTTTATGATGGTAAGGTGTTAAGGCGCCCACATAATAGAATCCTAACCTTTTTACAATAGCAAGGTTCTTCTTTGAGTTATTCCCCCGGTCAAAAACCAATGTGTGGGTATTCTGGTTCAGTCCTAATGCCTGCATCCGGCCTTTAATCTTTTCGATGACCTCCCTGAAAACAGTACCGTCTTGCAGGTTACCCTGGTAGCTGTGATGGAACAATGGGATATAATCTTCTTTGCTGACAACCATGGCAAGACCCACTTGCCGCAAGTCATTTCTTTTTTGCTTATTCTTACCTCTTTGGGCAATATCACAGTGCTCATTCGTGGTATCGATATAGGTGAAAAAATTGGTTGTGTCATAAAACAGGGTATCTGTCTGGATCTTATAAACATTAAGCAGTCTGGAGAGTATCTCCTGTTCGGCAGGGTATATAGCATCCTCAGGAAAACTGTCCATTAAATCCCAAAAATGTTGGCTGTCAACCTTACTTAAACTACAACGCAGAAGATACTCTACTGATGTGGTCTTTGCCCAGTTCCACCATCCCATTTTACTGGTTGGCATGCATACACGTCCGATGGCTCCCAGTACAAAAGTGATCCCTGCTGTTAAACTATTTCTTACCGGTTTTTCTGCCACATATTGACGGGAAGATTTCACATACTTGTTTAAAATGCTTGCAATATCAAGACTAGAGGCAACATCTATCAATGCGCTGACACCGCCATGAGAATATGACTTGAGATTATGTGTATGAAGTCCCTGCAGGCGTTTTAATAGGTCCTCTGCTTTGCCAAGATAAGCCAGGACAATCGGTCTAGGTTTGCCGTTGACTCTTCTGGACTCTACAATATACCAGTACTTGTAACCTTTTGTTGTCTTGCTTTGAATTGTAGCCATATTTGGTATATACTTGTGATATATACATGCAATTATACGCTACATATTAATCCATTGCAATATTAATTATTAACATTAGTTCGTGTATACATATTTATCATCAAGAAACACCAATATATCTGACTGATATTCAGCCCGTTCTATTCTTGGATAAATTCTGTAAATTGGGTTTTATAATAAACTCACGCTAGACCAGTTAATTGTTTAGTTTCTTGTCAACTATTACTTTAAGCCAGAATGATATTGAGACTATCCTCTGTAATTCATTGCTGTGTAATAAAGACGTAATAATAAGGGCCATCCCTAAATTAAAAACCCATATTTTCTATCATTGCTTAGTAATATTCCGTCTGGAAATTAGCTTGCTGAGAATCATTCCGATTGTATTCGAGGACCAGGGAGATGGGTGTGATAGCCAGTGCTGTTGGGTACAAACATGTAGAGGGCATTCCAACAGATGTCATCGAATCGGGTGAGGTCGGTGATTTAGAATTTCAGGCACCATAATTTAAAGTGGTAAATTATAGTATTACTCGTACCTCAATGACTCGGCCGGGTTAACATTAGCCGTCTTGATCACCTGTGAACTGACGGTCAGGATGGCTATCAGGGCAACCAGCAGGACAGGTCCCACGAAGAACCACCATCCTATGTTGATGCGGAAGGCAAAGTTCTGTATCCAGCTGGACATGAGGAAAAATCCAGTTCCCAATCCTAGGGGTACGGCGATCAGTACCTGGATCAAAAAATAGCGTATCAGCAATAGTACCGCGTTCCCCGATGAAGATCCCAGTACTTTCCTGATACCGATTTCGCGTGTCCGTTGGATGGCAGTATAGGAAGAAAGGCCATAGAGTCCCAGGCAGGCGATAATTATGGCAAGCAGGGCAAAAAGGCTGAAAACCCTGCTAAACCGGGTCTCGTTCTGGTACTGTTCATTGTAGTAATCATCCAGGAAGAAATACTCGAAGGGATTTAGCGGGAAAAAGGTGCGCCACTGTTCTTCCACATAACTCAGGGCTGCCTGGATGTTATCAGGATTCACTTTGACAGAATAGTAATTTGAGGCGTTCCTGAAAAAACGGAAGATCAATGGTTCCTGTTCCACTTTGAGTCCCTCCTGGTGGTAATCCTTCACCACGCCCACAATATTAAAGGTATCTCCCCAGAAATAAATGGGGACATTTATAGCCGAGGCAAGGTCCTCGAAGCCCATTAGCTGTATGGCGCTTTCATTAAAAAGCACGGTCTCCCAGTTTCGCCCAAAATCCTCCGAGAAATTCCTTCCCTCCAGAATATTCAAGCTGTAAAAATCCACAAAATTGAAATCAAGGCCGATGATGCGGTACTGGTTACCCTCTTCATCCCCCTCGTTGATCCTACGTATCCCGCCTGCGTTCCACGGTGGCTGGCGGCCTGGAACTGTGGTAGAAGCAGTGACCATCTCAATATCAGGATGGCGGGAAAGTTCTGACTTAAAAGCATTGAATGTTTCCTCATAGGTTGAGTCATTCACGCTGGGTCCCCTCAATACCAAAACATTCTCAATATCCACGCCAAGGTCATAATTCTTCATAAAGGAGATCTGCCTGTACACTGTCATCGTACCTGCAATCATCAGGAGGGAGGAAGCAAACTGTAAGATAACAAGGAACCTTCGCATCCCCATTCCGCCGATCTTCAGTTCCGAGACTCCCTGGAAGACAGTCGTAGGTTTAAAGGAAGAAAGGAACAGGGCAGGATAGATCCCTGAAAGGAGTGCTCCAAGGATAAAAATGATCACCACAGCACCCCAGAATCCTGGATTCTGATTTATTGAATAATCCAGTTGTTCACCGGTGAGCAGGTTGAAATAGGGATTGAACACAAGCACGAGGATCACCGCAAGGATCATGGCGAAAAGGTTGACCAGCACCGATTCCAGCAGGAATTGCCCCAGCAGCTGTTTCCGCAGGGCGCCGGAGACTTTCCTCATGCCAACTTCCCTGGCCCTTTCGAGGGATCTGGAACTGGACAGGTTGATATAGTTGATCCAGGCAATGATCACAAGTAAGATAGAGATCACCAGCAGTGCATAAACCGATCTTGCATTACCGTTTGGCTCAGCCTCGAACATGAAATCCGAATTCAAATGAATGCTTCTCAGCGGCTGAAGGTTATAAATCGCCCATGAATTCCAACGATCCATCTCTTCACTCAGTTCTTCTTCAATATAGGCAGGGATCTTCGCCTCAAACTCTTTGTAATCCGTTGCAGGGTTCAGGAGAATGTAATTGAAAAAACCGTCCCATTGCCAGGCAGTATTGATATCTGCCCCCTGGAACTGGACGATAGTTGCCCAGGAAACCACGAAATCGGGTTTGAGATGTGAATTCTTCGGGACATCCCCGAAAATACCCGTGATCATGATATCCACATCTCCGTTAAATCGCAGGCTCTGACCAATAGGGTCTTCATCTCCGAAATACTTTCTGGCTATGGACTGGGATATAACCATTTCCAGGGGATTGTCAAGTGACGTAGCCGGATCTCCCTCCAGCAGGTTAAAGGAAAAAACCTGAAAGAATGAGGTGTCGGCTATATAGACAGCCTCCTCCCTGAACTTCTTCTCCCCCTGGCTGAATACCCCGCTCCAGATCTGGAAGCGGGTAAAATTTTCCACCTCAGGGAAATTCTCATGAAGTGCCTGTCCCACTGCAGAACATCCCGCTGCCCATTGTGTTGTTACCACTCCCTTATTGTACCGGTCCTGCTGAATGCGGAATATCCTTTCCCCTTTGGTATGAAAATCATCATAGCTGAGCTCATACCTCACGTACTGGATGATCAGGATAAAGGCTGTCATCCCGATGGCAAGTCCCAGGATATTTACAAAAGAAGATACACGCTGATTAAAAAGATTGCGAATGGCTACGAGAAGATTAAGCCTGAACATAGGTGTGATGGATTAGAGGAGCTGAAGATAAGAAAATAATTAGCAAGTCTCTGAGCACAATATATCCTACATTTGTTCCGGGCTGCAACGATGAAGTTCAAAACCTCAATAATTCAATTTGATCAATTTAGATGAGAACAAAGCAACAGATCTGTATCCTGGTAATTAGTGCAGGGATCTTAACTGCATGCCATACGGGGCAAAAGGAGGTCGAGGAATGTACCATAGACTCCCTTGTCCTGGAAAGGGTTACTTACAACCATCCGGATCTTGAGGTGGACCTTGGAGTAGGCTTATGGGCCTGGCCCCTGCCCATGGATTATGACTCGGACGGGGATATGGATCTGCTGGTTTCCTGCAATGATGTTCCTTTCAACGGACTGTACCTTTTTGAAAACCCTTCAGGACCTGGAGAGCCGATGCCGGTTTTCGAACCACCTGTCCGGCTGGGTCCTGGGAAAAAGAACCTGCAGGTTTCCTATATGGATGGTAATGCAAGAATAATGGAGCAGGGAAGTGAATACCTGAACTTTTCTGCGAACCTATATAATCAGCCGGTTGAGATTTATCCGCCTGAGAAATTGGAAGAGGCACATCAGAAGATCCGGTTCAGCCTGTGGAAAATGGTTGATTATGATGATGACGGGGACACGGATATATTAGCTGGCATAGATGACTGGGCGGATTATGGATGGGACAATGCCTTTGACAGCAGCGGCACATGGACCAATGGACCGCTACATGGCTATGTTTACTGGCTGGAAAATGAAGGAGGGGAATACAAGAACAGGGGCAAGATCATGGCAGGAGGGGAACCCATCGATGTATACGGATTTCCGTCCCCAAATATGGATGATTTTGACGGGGACGGAGACCTGGATCTTATTTGCGGTGAATTCCTGGATGGTTTCACCTGGTTTGAAAATACAGGAACCAGGAGAATGCCTGTGTTTGCTGCCGGAAGGGCACTTGAGAATGAACGTGGTACGATCAGGATGAACCTTGAAATGATCGTTCCGGTGGGAGTGGACTGGGACAGGGACGGTGATATAGACCTGGTCATAGGAGAAGAAGATGGGCGGGTGGCCTGGTTGGAGAATACAGGCCGGGTTCAGGGACGGATGCCTCTTTTCCGGGATCCTGTTTATTTCAGGCAAAAGGCTGAATATGTAAAGTTCGGGGCCCTGGTTACGCCTTTTTCGGTGGACTGGGACGAGGACGGGGATGAGGACCTGGTCTGCGGTAATACGGCCGGTAATATAGCTTTCATTGAAAACATGGGACAGGTAAAACTGGAAAAGAGAAACCCTGTAAAGAATAACCTGCGAGGTAGAAAGCTGCCCCGCTGGAACCCGCCTGTTCTGCTGAAAGCCGGAAATAAGCCTATCCGGATCATGGCAGGTGTTAATGGATCAATCCAGGGACCTGCCGAAGCAAAATGGGGCTATACAACATTGTCTGTTGCTGACTGGAACCATGATGGACTAAAAGATATCATTGCAAACTCCATATGGGGGAAGATCATCTGGTATGAAAATACTGGAAGACCTGGAAGCCCTGTGTTAAGTCCCTCGAAACCCGTCCGTATAGTTGCTGTCGCCAGCACCTTAAAACCAGCATGGAACTGGTGGGATCCGGAACCCGGAAACCTGGTCACCCAATGGAGGACCACTCCTTATGCCGTAGACTGGAACCGGGATGGTTTAACAGACCTGATCATGCTTGACCAGGAAGGCTACCTGAGCTATTTCGAGCGGATCAGGCAGGACGGCGAGCTGGTCCTGGTTTCCGGCTGCCGGATCTTTTATGTAGAGGGACCCTCAGGTTACAATTCACGGCATGTCACAACTTATGAGGATGGCGGATTGCTCCGGTTGAATACGGAACCCAATGGGAGCAGCGGCCGCAGGAAGATCTGTTTCTCGGACTGGGATTGTGACGGTGACCTGGATCTCCTGGTAAACAGTATCAGTGTGTCCCTGCTTGAAAATATAGAAACCAGAAACGGGATGGTTATCCTTAAAGACAGGGGACCCCTTTCAGGGCTTAAACTGGCAGGGCATACAACCTCACCAACAGTAGTGGACTGGAACGAGAATGGCATCCCGGACCTGCTGGTTGGAGCCGAGGATGGTTTATTCTATTATTCAGAAAGGTAGACAATGCTGACATTCAATACTGCGTGGTTACAGGCGGATGGGATTGTTCGACCCATTCTTACCTGGTGGCAGAATAATATTTATACTTGTACCTTTTCCGGATTCACTGGCCATTTGAATACTTCCCCCATGCAGGTTGATGATCCGTCTGCTGAGACTGAGGCCGATGCCCGATCCTTTTTCTTTGGTGGTAAAGAAGGGGATAAATATCTGGTCGAGGATCTCAGCCGGGATCCCACTTCCGTTGTCATTTATCTGTATCGACACTGAATCATCCGGTCCCAAAGAGGCGAGTACCTCGATCCTGCCTTCCTTGTCTTCACTACCCTTCTGGTCGGACGGGAGGGATTCGACGGCATTCCTGACCAGGTTGATCAGGACCTGCTCCATCATTTTGCGGTCCATTTCGGCGTTCAGTCCCACAGGACTCACATTACATGAAATGTTGTAATCAAGCACAGATTCGAAATGGCTGCACAATGAGCAGACATCTGATAAAAACTCCTTTAAACTTACGGGTTTGAGTTGGGGTTCCGGAATCCTCATCATGGTCTTATACTGTGCAACAAAATCAATGAGGCGGAGCCCGCGCTGCTCAATCAGGTCTGCACTCCGCTGGATATCCTGCGCCATTCCCGCTTCGAGCTCGTATTTTTTCTTGCCTCCTGTCAGCACCGAACCCATCCGCTTTTTAATATTCGCACCCAGGGTAGTAATGGGGGTAACCGAGTTGGATACCTCGTGGCTCAGCACCCTCATCAGTTTTTCCCAGGAGACCATCTCATTTTCTTCCAGTTCCCGGTCAATGCTTTGAAAAGATGCCAGCTTCACGGTTTTGTCCCCAAGCAAAAATCCGGTTGCCCAGCAAACAAAAGGCACCTTATGGCCCGATCTCATCAGGCTGATGACGGTCCGGCTGCCTTCTGCCAGTCCCTCGAGCCTTGCCCGAAACCCGGGATACCCCTCCTCGAGTTGCTGCATATCATCCAGCTGTTTCAATTCCAGTATTTTCAGTCCGGCCTGGTTCACCAGCTCCACTTGACCATTTTCATTCCAGGCAATGATCCCGCTACCCAGCTGGTCCACCGTGTTCTGTATCAGTACTGAAGCATATTCCTTTTCGAGCCGCATCCTTCCCACCTCCCTGTTCAGCCTCTCGAAACTGTGCTGGAGTCCCCTGAAAGTCTTCTCCACCTGCTGCTGCAGGGGCATCACCATGGTCTCATCTTCCCCAATGGTGAGTAAGAACCTGGCCAGGGTGCGATTCACGGAATTCACATACATAAAAAGCCATATCAGCTGGATGATGAAAAGGATCCCAAGTAGCAATATCGTAAAGAACCGGTCCCCTTTTAAAAGAAAATAGAAAAATCCGAAATTGGTAGCGGACATCAACAGTATCCGCAGCAGGATATTCAGGTAATAGCTATTGAAGGCCATATTTTTTCATTTTATGGTAGAGGGTAGTCCTTGAGATCCCTAATTCTTTAAATGTTTCATTTAACCGACCCTGGTGTTTATTAAGGGCCTCCTCAATGGTCCTTTTTTCGACTTCTTCAAGGTTGAGGCTAGCCTGATCGGAGGTTTTGTCCAGGCGCAGGTTAAAATCTCCGGGGGAAAGGATATTCTTCTCACACATAATCACTGCATGTTCGATGGCGTGCTGTAATTCTCGGATGTTCCCGGGCCATTGATGGACCTTTAAAACGTCAAGTGTCTTATGGCCGATCTTGAGTCCGGATTTATCATATTTCCGGGCAAACCTTTCCAGGAAGTATTCGGTAAGGATGATCACATCATCCCCCCTTTCCCTGAGTGGAGGCAGGTTTATCCGGACAGTATTGATACGGTACAGCAGGTCTTCCCTGAACAATTGCTCCCCTGCCAGCTGGAAAGGGTCTTTGTTGGTGGCCGTGACCAGGCGGAAGTCCACCGGCACCACCCTGTTTGAACCAATGGGGGTAATCTCCCGCTGTTGCAGAACTGCCAGGAGTTTGGATTGAAGTGAGAGGGACAGGTTCCCTATCTCGTCCAGGAAGAGTGTTCCCCCTGTAGCCGATTCTATCCGTCCGGTACGGTCCGTTTGGGCATCTGTAAAGGCTCCCTTGACATGGCCGAAAAGTTCGCTTTCGAAGAGGGTGGGGGACAGGGAACCCAGGTCAACGCTTACGAAGACCTCCCCGGACCTTTTAGATTCACGGTGCAGCATCCGTGCGACAAGCTCCTTGCCCGTACCGTTCTCACCGGTGATCATGACATTCGCATCCGTGGGAGCCACCTTACGGATCGACCTGACTACCTCCTGCATGGCTGGGGATTCTCCGATAAAAACCGGGTGAAGCTTATCCAGGTCCTCCTTGAGTGACTGGTTGCCCCGCTCCAGGTTTTTCACTTTCATGCGGGATTGCCTCAATCGAAGGGCCGTTTTTAATCCCGCGATCAGCTTATCTGCATTCCAGGGTTTCTGGATAAAATCCGTAGCCCCCTTTTTGATGGCCCTGACTGCCAGTTCAGCATCACCGTAGGCAGTGATCATGATCACGATGGCTTCAGGGTCCTCCTTCATGATCTCACCAAGCAGGAACAATCCTTCATTACCCGTGTTGACACCGGCAGAAAAGTTCATGTCCAGCAGGATCAGATCGAAGGATCCCTTCTTTATCAGGCCCGGCAGTAAAACCGGGTTGGAGAGTGTATCCACCTCCGCGAATTCATATTTCAGGAGCAATTCCAGGGATTCCAGTACTTCTTTGTCATCATCAACGATGAGTATTTTTCCCTGCATAAGATCAGGATTTGGGTTAGATAAACGTTCAAAAATTAAACAATTATGTTTAAAAATGAAACATTTGCAGAAGATATTTTTTGAGTTGATTTTGTAATAGACTGAATATCAAAGAGTTGTTAAAATGGCACGTCGTTTGGCATGCATTGACTAAATTTAACATCATGTGGAAGAGCTTCTTTAAAACCGCATTCAGGAACCTGGCAAGGTACAGGTCCTTTACCCTGGTAAATATCCTCGGACTAGCATTTGCCCTTGCCGTGTTCATCTCACTGGCCCTCTATATCCAGTTTGAATTCAGTTTTGATAAGTTCCATAAGCAGGCAGAAAACCTTTACCGGGTGGAACAGATCATGGTTGGCGGAGACAGAATTGAACGTATGAACGGCTGTCCGGAACCACTCTGGCAGCCGCTTGAAGATGATTTCCCTGAAGTGCTGAAAGCCATGCGGTTGGTTCCTATACAAAGGCAGATCCGCGATCTGGAAGGCAATGGGTTTTCCCTGAATACGCTCTATGTGGAAGAAGACTTCCTGGAAGCTTTCACATTCCCGCTTATCAGAGGTAATCCTGGTGAAGCATTACGGGAACCCCAGACCATTGTATTGACTGAAACCACAGCGGGACGGCTGTTTGGAGATGAGGATCCCATTGGGCAAACCTACCGGATCAGCGGGGTGGATTTCAGGGTCACCGGGATTGCGGAGGATCCACCCGGTAATTCACATATCCAGTTTGATGCGCTTGTATCTATCACAACCATGGGGGATTCATTCAACTCCTGGGGCAATAACTGGGTCAAGTTATATATCCAGATGGAAGAAGGGCATGATATCGAAAGTTTTCTTCCGCAGATCCAGTATTATCTAAAAAAGCATCAGGGCGAAGACAGCCAGAATGAGCTGACCTGCATCAATATCCGGAAAATCCATCTCTATAGTTACCTGGCTGTGGAATATGCGGTAACAGGAAGTATCAAAAATATGTATGTCCTGATCGCCATTGCCATTTTTATACTCTTAATGGCCGGGGTCAATTTCACCAACCTTTCCGTTGCCTATTCCACTCTCAGGATAAGGGAAGTAGGGATACGTAAGATCAGTGGGGGAACACGCAGGCAATTACTCAGCCAGTTCGTTAGCGAGTACCTGGTGATGACCCTTATCTCCATCCTGCTTGGTTTTGTGCTTTTTGAATCTTTTCTCCCGGTATTCAACCGCCTTGTAAGCAGGGAGCTGAATTTCCAATACCTTGCTAATTATCCCCTGTTCCTCATCATTTTACTTACAGGGTTGGTAATCGGAACCCTGTCCGGGCTTTACCCGGCTGTGTTGGTATCCGGATACCAGCCGGTTCAGATTCTCAGGATGAAGCTGGCTAAAAGGGGAAGGGGGCCGGGACTCAGGGAGGTGCTTGTGGTGATACAGTTCACGATATCCGCGGCGCTTATTATTGGTACATTAGGCGTTCTTCGCCAGGCCGATTATATGGTGAACAAAGACCTGGGATATAATCCCCACAGCGTAATCAGTATCCCATTCGGTGATACTACTGATGTTAGAATTGAGAGATTCAGGGAAATGATCCTGGAAAATCCGGAGATGATTCAGGCCGCCCGGCATGATTACCCTGTTTGCCGCTCGGATAACTGGACCACCATTTCCTGGGAAGGAGCTGAGGAGGGTAATACCATAAGGATGAATGTGAACTATGCCGATCATCGCTTCCAGGAACTTTACGAAATGAGATTACTGGAAGGTGATGGATTTACCCGGGACCGGTTTGGGAGTCTTGATGCAGGCCGGGAAGTGATCCTGAACAAGGCTGCTGTTATGATGATGGATCTTGATAATCCAATTGGGAAAAATATCCGCTACAGACTTGATTACCGGGTGAGGGATGCAGGAGAAATTAAGATCGTTGGGGTGATAGATGATTATCATTTCCTTTCCGTTCATAACACTATCATGCCAATAATGATCCGCCTTTATGATGAAAGCCATGTAGGCTGGAGTATATCAGTCAGAATGAATACAATGGACCTGAAAGGCAGCCTGGAATTCCTAAAGGAAAAATTTATTGAGATATTTCCCGAGCTTCCCTGGGATTACCAATTTGTCTATGATGTCCATGCGCGCATGTACCAGGAGGAGCAGAAAATGACCAAGGTGATCATGGCGCTGGCCATCATCGCCATTGTGATCGCCTGCCTGGGTGTATATGGACTGATCGCTTTTACTACCTCCAGACGCACGCATGAAGTTGGTGTCCGCAAAGCCATGGGTGCAGGCTTTCCCAGGATCTCTTTCCTGTTTATCAAGGAATTCCTGGTCCTGATCCTGATTGCCAACGCGATCGCCTGGCCGGTGGGATATTTTGTGGTGAACGGCTGGCTGAAATCATTTCCCTATAAAGTATCCTTCTCAGTGGCTCCCTTCTTTGTTGCCATCTTCCTCACCATTGTCATAACCGTCCTCTCCATGCTCTACCATACCTATCGTGCCTCCAGCCTGCAGCCGGCTGATAGTTTGAGGTATGAATAAGCTGATATTTTCTCTGTTTTTCCATAAACAAGAAATGTACTGTCAGCGTGACTAGATTTTGGATATATGATTTACATATCGTATATTTATATCGTATATAAAAATCGTATATTCATGAAGGTTACTGCCATTATACCGGATGATATTATCAGAGATGTACAGAGCTTTACTAAAGGGAAGAACATTACAGACAGTTTGATTAAAGCTTTGAATGATTGGTTATATGCCAAGCGTATAGAGAAGTTAAATAATGAATTATCGAAAAAGCCTGTTCGTTTCAAAGAAGGATTCACTGCCGAAGGTATCCGGGAATCAAATAACAGAATATGATATTGATCGATACATCAGTCTGGATAGGATTCTTTAGACAAGATGTTAAGTATACTGAAGAAATTGAGCGCTTACTTAAGAAAAAGCTGGTTATTTCAATTGAACCGGTTTTTTCAGAGTTGTTATTTGGTGTCAGGTACAAGAAGGATAAAGAAATGATTTTGTCTTTCTGGCAAATTCTGCCTAAGGTAGAATTTGGTAGAACTTCAATGCTCAGGGCTGCTGAATTCGCCAATGATAATAATTTCTATCAATCGGGAATAGGTCTGATGGATGCAATTATCATTAAAGCTGTGATAGATGGTAATCATACCTTATGGACACTGGATAAGAAAATCTACAATTTTGTTGAGAAGAAGTATATTTATCAGGGTTGAGTAGAATAACCAACAATAAACACAAACCGGAATAGTGCCTGAGGGAGTACGGTATTTTATTTTTTATCCGGAAAAATGGCTTCTCCCTTGGTCAGCCATGATGCGCCAAAAGCCACCAGCGCAATGGTTTCTCCCCAGAATACAAAAGAGGAATCATGGCTATTGTTTTTCAGAAGGATCTTATAAACTACAATGACTATAAGACAGGCAAGCATAATAATTCCGCATATTATATAGATCAGATTCCTTTTTTTCTTTCGTCCTCTAGGTCTTTTACCTTTCTCTGTTTTGGTGAACAGGAAAAGAGAAAATGAAGCCAGCGTCAGGAAAAATAAAATCGCGCATACCAGGTGAACAATTCCTGCCCAATCATCCGGACCTGATTTTATAGTTGGAAACCAGGCTACTCCAAGTGCAAACAGTCCACCCAGGTTTCCTGCCCAGTCATCCCATTTATTATAACCACTGTAAAAAAATAAGAATAAAGCCACGGCACAGAGGGCGCCCACAAATACATCCCTCATACCCGTATGGTAATAATAGCTGATGGAACTCTCGACAAATTTCCCCTTAAAGATGAGAAAACCACCCAGCATCAGGACGAAAGGCAGCAGGAGCCCAATCCACCCGACCGCTTTGCGAAGGGTCCAATAAGAATAGGTATGCCTGGAATACTTGTTAAAAATGTTTATCATAATCATTCCACATTATGGTACGTCGGGAACCTGTTCCCATTGTTTACTGATCCGGTCATAATGGCCCGATAGTTCATTCACCTTATCCGGCAATGTACCAGCCAGGTTTTCAAGTTCCGTTGGGTCTTTGATTATATCATACAGTTCCCAATCCCCGTCGTTCATTCTCACGATTTTGTATGCTCCCTCCCTGAACATCCTGAATCTGTCAAGTCCCGAAATAAAATATTCTGGATCTTCCCTTTCCTTTCCCTCAAACACCGGGAGTAATGACTTGCCATGCAGGGGGAGGCTGGGATATCCGTGGATGGAATCCGGGTAGGGGATTTGCAACAGATCCAGCAGGGTAGGTGCAATGTCTACCACATGACCTGGCTGCGGGGTGATGGAATTCGGCTTGATAACACCGGGCCAGCGGGCTATAAAGGGAGTATGGCTTCCTCCTTCATAACCGCATTGCTTGTACTGCCTGTAAGGTGTATTTCCGAGATTGGCCCAGGTGGAGCGCAGGCTCCAGTAAGAATTGGCAGGACCTGGTTGAATATCTGGGATCTTATTCGAATAAAAGGGACAGGAACCATTGTCCACCAGGAACATGATCAGGGTATTATCCAGTTCACCCGCTTCTTCGATCCTGTCCAGGATCCGCCCGATATTCTGGTCCATCCTGTCAATCATGGCAGCGAATACAGCCATCTCAAGGTCCAGTGAATCCTGCATGCCTGCCGACAGGCCCTCCCATGGATAGTAATCGGTGTATTCAGGGACCAGGGGCCCCCTGAATTTGTTAAGGTTGCCTTCCGGTGGACTCAATTGTGCATTTTCAGGCAATACGCCTAGCTCCTTCATACGCTGATAGCGTTCCTCCCGCAGGCTGTCCCAGCCCTTCAGGTAGGTCCCCCGATACCGGGCAATGTCTTCCGGCCTGGCCTGAAGAGGGTAATGGGCCGAATGATAAGGAAGGTAGAGAAAGAAGGGATCCTTTCTGTCAAATGCTTCATCCAGCCATCTCAGTGCACGGTCAGTAATAAAATCAGTTTTGTACATAGGGGACTTTTCATACTCGATCTCCGACGCAGCAATTTCCTTTCCTTCGAGATAAAAAGGGCGTTCAAAGGCTCCCGACGGGGGGAGGAAATATTCCGTTGTGGCCCAGAAGTAGAAAGAATGATCGAAGATATTTTCAGCCTTGCAATAATCCGGCACCCAGGAATCGAAATGCTCCTTTCCGCTCATGATATTGAAGTATCCGGCCTTTCCTGTGAGCTGGGCAATATGTACGGCACCGTTCCCGCCCTTGTAAAGTCCGGTAAGCATGGAGGAACGGGTAGGATTGCACTTGGCCATGTTATAGAAAGTGGTGAATCTCAGTCCTTCCCGGGCCAGGCGGTCGATATTGGGTGTCCGGATCTCTCCTCCGTAGCAACCAATGTCCGAGAAGCCGATATCATCCCCCATGATGAGGACAATATTGGGCCTGGGGGGAGGCTTCCCGGAACAGGATAAGAATGTGCAGATAGCTGTGACTATTACGACTGATTTCAGATATTTGAGTGCATACATAGCTCAAGGATTTAGTGTTTTATCCCCGTACCAGGGATGTGCCAGTTTAATCTCGTTAACTCTACAACAAGCTAAGATACCTTTAGATTTGAAATTTATGAAAATTAATTATTAGATGATAATAATGATATTGAAAAAAGGGGACTGTATTATCCTGGTCGGGAACATCCCGGATTTCATTAGATAGTTCCAGGTTATGAAGCAGTTTTCTTATGCCACTCCGTCCAGGTATCACAAATTGTGATACATTTGCATCTTTACTTAAACCTAATAACACAATTACAATGAGAACATTAGTCTTTATTTCAGCCTTGATTGCGCTGGCAGCGTGCTCGCAAATCGAACCACCGGAACTTTATTCAATTGAACAATTCTATAATAACACAAGGATTGGCGGTGGTGCCTTTTCCGAGGATGAAACCAAACTGCTGGTGAACAGTGACGAATCCGGGATCTTTAACGTATATGAAATTAATATCGGGGATGCCTCAAAAAAACAGATCACGGCCTCGGAAACAGAATCATTTTTTGCTGTAGATTATGTACCGGGCACCAATCAAATTTTATATTCCGCGGATAAGGGCGGAAATGAGATCAATCATATTTATTTGCTACAGGAGGATGGAACCTCGGAGGACCTGACCCCGGCAGAAAATGAAGTGGCCCAATTTGCTGGTTGGAGCGAGGATAAGAAATCAATGTTTTACCTTTCGAACAAACGGGATCCCCGGTTTTTCGATTTTTATAAAATGGGCATCTCAGATTGGAAAGCGGAGATGATCTATCAAAATAATGAAGGTCTGGATATTTCTGATGTATCCTATGATGAGAGCATATTCATTTTAGGTAAGAGTATCACCACAAGCGAATCAAAATTATTCCTGTTTGACCGCAACAGTGGTAAAATGACTGAGATATCTGATGAACCCGGAAATTATGCTGGTTCAGGTTTTAGCAAAGACGATACGCAATTCTTTTATATAAGCAATGCCGGTAAAGAATTTTCCAGCCTTATAAAATATGAAATTTCCACGGGAAAAAGGGAAGTGTTGTATGAGACAAACTGGGATGTCATGTACAGCTATTTAAGTGAAAATGAAAAGTACAGGGTAATTGCCATTAATGAAGACGGAAAGAACTCCCTTCTTGTCAATGACAATAAAACCGGGCAGGCTATCAATTTTCCCGCTGTACCAGATGGTGATGTTACATCCGTAAGCATTTCTGAAAGTGAGAACCTGATGAGACTCTCAATTGGTACTTCCAAGGCTCCTGGCAATCTTTATATGTATGATTTTGAAAGTGAAAAACTAAAGAAACTGACAGAAACACTGAATCCTGAGATCAATATTGACCACCTGGTTTCAGCTGAGGTTGTCCGGTTTGAATCCTTCGACGGACTGGAAATCCCGGCCATTTATTACAAGCCCCTGACAGCCTCCAAAAACGATAAGGTCCCAGCTTTGGTCAGGGTTCATGGCGGTCCGGGCGGACAATCCCGGGTGGGTTATTCCGCCTTGACACAATACCTGGTGAACCATGGCTATGCCGTTTTGGCGGTCAACAACCGGGGCAGCAGTGGTTATGGGAAAACCTTCTACAAATTGGATGACCGCAACCATGGTGATAAAGATCTTAAAGATTGTATCTGGGGAAAGAAATGGCTGCAAAGCCAGGATTATATTGATGAAGACAAGATTGGTATTATTGGAGGAAGTTATGGTGGATACATGACTATGGCTGCCATGGCATTTGCACCGGAAGAGTTCACTGTGGGCGTAAATCTTTTTGGGGTCACCAACTGGTTGAGGACCCTTAAATCCATCCCGCCTTACTGGGAGTCATTCAGGGCAGCACTGTATGATGAGCTGGGCGATCCGTTTACAGATGATTCTGTTCGTCTGTACGAAATCTCGCCCCTGTTCCATGCTGAAAACGTAATAAAACCGCTGATGGTCCTTCAGGGAGCCAATGACCCGAGGGTACTGCAGATTGAATCTGATGAGATCGTAGAGGCGGTTAAAAAGAATGGTGTACCTGTAGAGTACGTGATATTCCCGGATGAAGGCCATGGCTTCATGAAGAAGGAAAACGAAATCAATGGCTACGGACAGATCCTGGAGTTCCTGGATAAATACCTTAAAGGACAGGGAGTTGTTGAATTAAAACCCGTGCAGTAAACCAGGATACAGGACTGGAGTTCACCCAGGTTTATTCACTGTTCCTCTGTATGTATGCCTGTTTGAAGTACTCCCCGGAGTGTACCTCGATAATGTAGTAACCGGCAGGCACCTGATTGGCCAGGCTGTCTTTTCCGTCCCAGACGAATGAGTGGCTACCGCCCGGAAGCGGTCCGTTCTGCAGCACCTGGATCTCATTGTCCTCAAAGCCATAAAGGGCAGCCCTGACCGTGGTTTCATAATTTACCTGGAAACTGATGGTGGTGCTGTCCACAAATGGATTTGGAGTGATGGTGATGGAATCAATGGATTCATATCCTTTTGTCATCAGGCTGCTTGAATCAGCCAGGAATCGTTGCATATCGACAACGTATATTTGTCCGTCCTCACTCCCCAGGAAAAGTTTATTTCCACTGGCCACGGGATCCGTAAAGGCATTTCCCCCGGTCCGGGAGAAATTAATGATGGACCCATTCTTTTTGTCCAGTGCATACAGATAACCTTTCCCGAAGTTGGATCTCAGGTAGGCATAAGCATCACCGGCGGTAAACAGGACATGGTTGCCTTTTATTATGGGTTTTGAAAAATTGTTCAGGTAGAATTCATAAGTCCAGTACAATTCCCCGGTCCTGACATTGAATGCGAAGAATTTATGGCAATCAGATCCGCCGATAAATAAGGTGTCCCCGAAAATTAGCGGATCTCCCGCGATCCATCCACCATTTTGCTCTGTGTGGGACCAGATCCTTTTGCCGGTTTTTATATTGACTACCTGCAATTCAGGATTCCTTGCCCCGAATACCAGAAGGGAATCATGGATGTGCAGCCTGGTGTTCACCTGCCCAAAAGTAGGATAGAGCTGTTCCTGGTAAGTTCGGTAAGTCCAGATGGTATCCCTTGTATAGAGGTTAAATGCATAAATCCTTCCGTTCCAATCCCCAAGGAAAAGTATATCATCTTTAATTACAGGCGTACATCTTATAGCTGCGGAATCAATTGTAGTCCAGTCGTATTTCAACTCACCCTTCAGAGCATCAAAACAATATAGCATCCCATTCTCGCAACCAAAATAGACGGCTGTGTCATGAATGACAGGGCTGCTGTGATGATAATCCCAGGGATCGAGATTGTCACTTGGGATCAAAGATTCGATCTCATAGGTCCAGATCTCCCTGCCCGAGGATTTATCCAGGGCATAAAAACGATTCCCGCTTGAAAAATACAGCATGAAATCTTTGATGGCAGCGGAGCTTTTTACGGCAGATCCGGTCGGGATTGACCATTTTTCATCGCCGGTATTT
>Ga0255054_10000779_pt1 | contig 18817 bp, 17 predicted proteins | sample JV7_2_23_MG_FD_188634 | JGI IMG/M metagenome (GOLD analysis project Ga0255054, IMG submission 188634) | Seawater microbial communities from Jervis Inlet, British Columbia, Canada - JV7_2_23 | ecosystem: Environmental > Aquatic > Marine > Inlet | place: Canada: British Columbia | collected...
CATTTCGCGCCGCGCTTGGCAACGACGCATTCCGCGCCGCCCTCGGCAACGACGCATTTCGCGCCGCCCTCGGCAACGACGCGGCCCGAAAATCGCTTGATAATGACGCGTTCCGCGCGGCGCTCGACAACGACGCATTCCAAAAGGCGCTCGACAATGACGCGTTCCGCGCGGCGATTGACAACGACGCATTCCGCGCCGCCCTTGGCAACGACGCATTCCGCGCCGCCCTTGGCAACGACGCATTCCGCGCCGCGCTTGGCAACGACGCATTCCGCGCCGCCCTTGGCAACGATGCATTCCGCGCCGCGATGGACAACGACGCATTCCGCGCCGCCCTTGGCAACGACGCATTCCGCGCCGCCCTTGGCAACGACGCATTCCGCGCCGCGATGGATAACAACGCATTCCGCGCTGCCCTCGGCAATGACGCATTCCGCGCCGCCCTCGGCAACGACGCGTTCCGCGCCGCGCTTGGCAACGACGCATTCCGCGCCGCGCTTGGCAACGACGCGTTCCGCGCCGCCCTCGGCAATGACGCGTTCCGCGCCGCCCTCGGCAATGACGCATTCCGCGCTGCCCTTGGCAACGACGCATTCCGTGCTGCGCTCGACAACAACGCGTTCCGCGCGGCGATGGACAACGACGCATTCCGCGCCGCCCTCGGCAATGACGCGTTCCGCGCCGCCCTCGGCAGCGATGCACTTTCACAGGCGATAGCGGTTCGATAGCGATGACAACCACGTTGGGTAGGGGAGGCGCCGCAGGCGACTGCGGCGTCGCCCTGTGTCCGCGTGAGACACGGAAAAGAGGGCTGACGCGCCGCCCGGCCGCAGCCCTCCTGCTCTTTTTCATCGTTTCAGTAGGTTTCTCTTCGCCCGCCTCAGCCCAGCTCAACCAGCTCTTAATGGAGGACATGCGCCTCATTTATTTCGAAGCGACCCAGGGTTACCTCGCGCCCCACGTCGCGCGCTGCTTTCACAACTCGTTTGAGTTTCAGCGCGAGATTTGGGGCTGGGAACCGTACGATAAGACCACCGTCATACTGGTCGACCTGTCTGACCGTGGCAACGCATCGGCCGGCGCGGTTCCACACAATCTGCTGATGCTGGATATTGCGCCGCTCTCCTTCGTCTACGAGATCATGTCGGCCAACGAGCGCATGAACTGGCTCATGAACCATGAACTGGTCCACGTCGCGACACTCGATCAGAGTGCCGGCGGCGATCGCTTCTGGCGCAAGCTCTTCGCCGGCAAGGTGCAGCCGATTGACGAGCATCCCGGCACCATCGCCTTTGCCTACCTGACGGCGCCGAGAAACGCCGTGCCGCGATGGTACGCGGAGGGCATCGCGGTCTTCGTCGAGACCTGGATGGCGGGTGGCATGGGACGGGCTCAGGGCGCCTGGGACGAAATGGTCTTCAGATCGATGGTGCGTGACGGCAGCCACTTCTACGATCCACTGGGCCTGGTTTCGGAGGGCACCAAAATCGATTTCCAGGTCGAGGCGAACTCTTACCTCTACGGCACCCGGTTTATGTCCTACCTCGCGTATACGTACGGTCCGGAAAAGCTCGTGGAGTGGGTTTCGCGCCGGGAGGACAGCAAGCGCTACTACCTGACGCAGTTCCGGCACGTCTACGGCCGCTCTCTCAACGAGGAGTGGGCCGACTGGATCGCCTGGGAGCACGAGTTCCAGCAGGCAAACCTCGAAGCCATCCGCCAGTACCCGTTGACGCCCGTAACGGACCTCTCGGACAGGGCTCTGGGTTCGGTATCGAGTGCCTTTTTCGACGCCGATCGGGGAAAGATCTACGCCGCCTTCAACTACCCCGGAGTTGTCGCTCACGTTGGAGCCATTTCCACCGAGGACGGAGGCGTCGAAAAGATAGTCGACATCAAGGGCCCGGTCGTTTACTCCGTAACGTCGATGGCCTACGACCACCAGAACAAACAGATCTTCTACACCACCGACAACCTCGCGCACCGCGACCTGCGGGTCGTCGATCCGGAAAACGGCAAATCGAAGATCCTCCTCAAGGACGCCAGGATCGGCGACCTCGCCTTCAACCCGGTAGACCGCTCCATCTGGGGAATTCGCCACTTCAACGGCTTTGCCACCCTTGTGCGGGTTCCCCACCCCTACGAGGAGTGGGAACAGATTCACTCGTGGCCGTACGGGGAGGTGATCTACGACGTTGACATCTCTTCGGACGGGATTCTCTTGTCGGCCTCGATCGGCGAAATCAACGGCCGCCACTCGCTGCAAGTTATGGAGACTGCGGCGCTGATGCAGGGGGACGTCGCCCCGATTGATACGGTCGATTTCGGTACGACCATCCCCTCGAACTTCGTATTCTCGCCCGACGGCAAGTACCTCTTCGGCAGTACCTACTACACCGGGGCTTCCAACATCTTCCGCTATGAGCTGGCAACAGATGAGATCGAGGCGGTCAGCAACGTCGACACCGGCCTTTTCCGGCCCATTCCCCTCGAGGACGGGTCGCTGATTGTCTTCCGCTACACGGGCGAGGGGTTCGTGCCCAGCGTCATCGACCCCGAGCCGCTCGAGGACGTGGCACCGATCACCTTTCTCGGAAACGAAATCGTCAAAAGGCACCCTGTGGTCAGAGAGTGGTCGGTGGGTTCGCCGGCGGATATCGAACTCGAGGATTACGCGATCGAGAAGGGCGACTATCACGGCTTCAGGAGTATCGGTGTCGAGTCCATCTATCCGGTGCTCGAGGGCTATAGGGACTACGGAGCGGTCGGCTTCCGCCTCAATCTCTCGGACCCGCTTCTGCTCAACCGCGTCAGCTTCACCGCCTCGTACACGCCAACCTCCTCGCTGGACGCCGACGAGCGGCTGCATCTCCAGCTCGATTACGAGCGCTACAACTGGGACGTCTCGCTACGGCTCAACAACGCTGACTTCTATGACCTCTTCGGTCCTACCAAGAGCGGCCTCAAGGGCTACTCTGCCCAGGTCGGTTGGCACAAGACGCTGGTCTACGACACGCCAAGAAAACTGGTGCTCGATATCGACGGCGCGGCTTTCGGCGGACTCGAGCAGGTACCGGGCTACCAGAACATCGAGTCGCCATACGACAAGCTCTTCTCAACCAGGGTCAAACTGCATTACAGTCACCTGCGGTCGTCGCTTGGCTCCGTCGAACGGGAGAAAGGTCACTCCTGGGAGCTGGTGGCGGCCTCCAACTACGTCAACGAAAATCTCGTACCGCTCGCCCGCGGCGCCTTTGACATCGGATTCGCCTTGCCTCTTCGACACTCCTCGATCTGGCTGCGGACGGATGCCGGCTATGCGGTCGGTGACAAGGACGATCCCTTCGCATTCTTCTTTTTCGGCGGCTTCGGTAACAACTGGGTCGACAACGGCGAGGTCAAGCGCTACCGCGAGTGGTACGCCTTCCCAGGCGCTGACCTCAACGCCATCCCCGGCCAGAATTTCGTCAAGGGCATGCTCGAGTGGAACCTGCCGCCGCTTCGCTTCGAAGGCGTCGGTTGGACGAGCTTCTACATTACATGGATGCGCACTTCTATCTTCACTACCGGCCTCGTGACGGGGCTCTACGACAGCGATGAGCGACTCGAGGTGGGGAACATCGGCGCACAGTTGGACCTGAGGATCACGGCCCTTTCGCGCCTCAACATGACCCTCTCCCTCGGGCTCGCGAGGGCGTTCGGACCCGATGGGGACACCTTCGACGAGGTGATGTTCTCGCTCAAGATACTGTAATCTGCCGGGCATGGATTTACTGTTCGCCGGTCTTCAAATCCTGATCGGGCTCCTGCCCGTCTTCGCGTTTCTGCTCGCATTGATTCTCCTCGACAGCTTCAAACTGGTGAAGCTGCGTACGGTGGCGACCTTGATAGTCGTCGGCGGGCTGTCGGCGTTCGCGAGCCTGATCGTTAACCGTAAGCTAGGGATTTCCTTTGATCTCGACATTGCCACGCTCTCCCGCTATGTCGCACCGGTGGTCGAGGAGATACTCAAGAGCGTCATCATCGTTTACCTCGTGGCCCGCAGCCGGGTGGCTTTTCTGGTCGATGCAGCAATCATCGGTTTCGCCGTCGGCGCAGGCTTCGCTGCGGTCGAGAACATCCACTACTTCGTGGCCCTCGAGGAGGACAGCGTGGCCCTGTGGGTCGTGCGAGGTTTCGGCACCGCGCTGATGCACGGGAGCGTCAGTGCAATGGTGGCCATCATCTCCAAGCAGTTGCTTGACGCCCGCGGCGGGCCGCACCCGTGGGTCTTTCTACCGGGGCTAGCCCTCGCCACCGTCCTGCACTCGTCCTTCAACCACTTTTTCATCGCGCCGACAATGTCGACGGTCCTGATCTTGGTGGTGCTGCCGACGTTCTTCGTCGGAGTCTTCCATTTCTCGGAGAGCCGAACGCGCGAGTGGCTCGGGACGGGTTTCGACACCGACGCCGAGCTTCTCGAATCGATCAGGGCGGGCCACGCGTCGGACAGCCGCATCAGCTCCTACCTGGAGGACCTTCGGCAGCGTTTCCCGCCACCAACCGTGGTCGATATGGTGTGTCTGCTGAGGCTCCGGCTCGAGCTGTCGATTCGCGCCAAGGGCATTCTGCTGGCACGACAGTCGGGTTTCGAGGTGCCGGCCGACCCTGATATGGAGGGGCGGTTCGCCGAGCTCAAGTTCCTGGAGCACAGCATCGGCCGCACCGGCCTCCTGGCGATGTCTCCCCTCTTCCATTTCTCCGACCGCGATCTGTGGCAGTACCACATGATAGGGAAGCGCTGAGATGACGGCGGGCTTCCGCAATACTCCGAGCGCCGAAGGCGCGACAGATACATAGCCTGGGGCGTGAGCCCCAGGGTAGAAACGGATTTTATCCATGACCCCTGCAGGGGCGACAGATTCCGGCCTGCGGCGCAAGCCGCAGGAATCGGCTTTGTTTTTTCTGTCGCCGCTCCGCGGCTTTGTTGTTTTTATCGGCACGAAACCTGGGGCTCACGCCCCAGGCTAAATGTCTTTCGCCGCTCCGCGGCTAGTTTTCATCGCTGATGTCACCCCATTTCGAAACGGTGTATCATCGGGGCGCAATGACCACACTTTTCATCGTGCCCGCCGAGGGTGAGCCGTTCGAACATGCCCTCGAAGTCGATTCGCTGGTGATCGGGCGCTCGTCGCGCTGTGATCTCGCGGTAGCCGACCGGTGCCTGTCGCGTCAGCACATCCGGATCTACAAGTCTGACGACGAATGGCTGGTCGAGGACATGGGCTCGCGCAACGGCACCCGTATTAACGGTACGATGATTTCGGGACCGACGCTGATTGCCCCCGGCGATGTGATCGACGCCTCGATGTCGCGGATCACCTTCGGCGGTGACGGAGGCGCCCAGCCGCAGCAGGGCTCCCATACAGAAAGCCACACCATCTTCCGCGCCGCCAGTGAGATCATCTCCGATTCGGAGCGCGAGTTCGCACGGCCGGCGGACTCCGAGACCGATGAGCTGCGCCAGGCCGCCGACCAACTCAGGGTCCTCTATGACGTCCACCACACCCTCGACCAAGCGACAACCGCCGAGGAGCTTCTCGACCACGTCCTCGAGCGTGTCTTCGTCCACCTGCGACCACAGCACGGCGCGATCTTCCTCAAGGACGAAGACAACCTGGTGCTTGCGGCCAGCCGTTCGCAGGTCGCCGGCACGGACGAGTTCCCGGAGTCAACGAGCCTGGCCAGTGAGGTCATCGGCAAAGGGCTGGCTGCCGTGGTCCACGACACAGCGACCGACGACCGCTTCGCAGCCGCCGAGAGCCTTCTCGATGCCGGCGTACGGACCCTTGTGGCCGCGCCGCTGCTAACACCTGAAGGCGCGATCGGCATGATCGTCCTCAGCTCCACCCTCGCCGCCCGCCTCTTCGGTGAGAGCGAAATGGAGCTGCTGACGGTGGTCGCTTCGGCCACCGGTCTGCGCCTGCGCAACCTGGCCCTCGCCGAAGAGGCCGCCGAGCGGAGGCGCTTCGAGCAGGAGGTCGCCGTCGCTCGCCGCATCCAGGTCGCTCTGTTGCCGGCGGAAACGCCTCAGGTTTCCGGGCTCGAGGTCCATGGCGGGAACATCCCGTCACGCGGAGTCTCGGGCGACTACTACCAGGTCGTCGAAAGGCCGGACACGAACGAGGTCGCGGTCATCATTGCTGACGTGTCCGGTAAGGGGATCGGGGCTTCGCTGCTCACGGCCTACGTGGACGCCCTGGTCAACGCCTACCTTGGCGAGAACCTCGAACCGGCAGAGATATTCAACCGGATCTCCCCGCAAATGAACGCCAAGACTCCCGTCGAGTCATTCGCGACCGCCTTTCTCGGGATCTTCTCGGTTGACACCGGCAAGCTCAGGTACGCGAGCGCAGGCCACGATCCGACCCTTCTGATTCGGTCCGAAGAGATCGAGCTATTGATGCCGACCGGGATGCCGCTCGGTCTGATGCCGGAAGCGGTATACACGAGCGCCGATACATCGCTCGAGGTCGGTGACTCCCTCGTCCTTTACACCGACGGCATCACCGAGGCAGCCAACCCCGAGCAGGAGGAGTTTGGGCGTGAGAGGCTGGTCGAGGTCTGCGGTGAGCACCGCACCGAGGCGCCGAAAGAGCTGGCGAGGTCCATCGAGATGGTCGTCGACACCTTTGTCGAGGGTGTTCCCTACCACGACGACCGGACGCTGGTCATCGTGCGCCGAACCTGAACTGGCTATCCGCAGGTCATTGGTCGTTCGGAATCCGCCGCGCCCTGGACGAGATAGGCCTCGATGTCGATCAGATCCTGCTCCGTGAGCTCGACGCCCGTCTTCTCCTTCACCCGTGGAACACACTCGGCGACGTCTTCCTCCTTCGTGAATGCGCGTTCCCACTGCTCGACGATCAGTTCGGCCGGCTCGAGGACCGGGGCATCCGCGGTCTTGCCGTCATGACAGACCCTGCAGTTCTTCTTGAAGTAGGCCTGGCCCTTTCGGGTGTTAGCCTTCGATCCGGCGCTCACGGCGGTTGCTGCAAGCAAACCCACTAGCGCAACGACGAAGAGTCCGGTAATCCTTCTGATCCACATCGTTTCCCCTTTGTCATATCCCGGTTGGTTGACGTCAACACAATACACGACGATCTCGATCTCAGATTCCGTCGGTGAGCACCAGGTACCAGCGGCCTGAATCCGCGACGTTCAAATTGCTCAGGCAAACGCATTTCTCCCTAAGTCGGCGGTCGGCGGAGTGTTTATGGGCGCCGGCGCCGTGCTCGCGGCCGGTTGTAACGTCGGCGGTTTCTACACCGCAGCGGCGATGCTCGACTTCGGGGGAGTGGCGATGATGGCCGGCCTCATCATCGGCGCGTGGATCGGCCTGCGCTACCTGTTGTGGGAGATGGAGCACGTGGCGCAGAAGGGCGTCGAGCAACACCCTCCCCGCGGAAAGTGGCTCGGCGTGCAGCCCTACCTCAACGCCTTTCTCGGCTTTGTCGACGACGACGAGGGATACACGCGGTACTTCATCCGCAAGGGCTGACCGGGTCAACGACCCGGGCTGAGCAAGGAGGGAAGATGAAAAAGGTGGCCGTGCTGATCAGGGACAAGGAGCAGCAGTACGAGGGCTTGCGCACCAGCCTCGGTCTGTTGCTCGAGTCGGTCGAGGTCAAGATGTTCGTCCTCGACCACGAGGTCGTCGCTCTCGCCAACAAGGAGAGCGACGAGGAGGCGTACGAGGAGTACTTCGACAATATGGGGTTCATTGACGAGATGGACGGCGAGCGCTACTCGAACAACCGGGAAAACGTCGACAAGCACAGCTTCAAACACGTCACCCCGGAACAGACGGTGGCCATTCTCAAAGATGCCGACATCGTCATCCCATTCTGAGAGGACGAGACATCATGAAAGTGCTCCACATCCTGAAGAGCGAACCCAACGAAACCGTGCAGGAGTTCATGGAGGCCTGCTCCGACGAGGAGGTCACGACCGTGTCCCTCTTCGAGGGAGAGGTCGACTGGGCAGCGCTGGTGGATGACATCTTCGAACACGAGAAGGTCATCTGTTGGTGGTAGAGAAGGGCCTTCGCAGGCTTTAGGGAGACACACAATGGACAAGGATCTCGCTTCCGCCATTCTTCTCGAGCGTTGCCAGTGCTACAACAAGTCGCTGGCATCGGCGAGCAAGGTGCTGTCGAAGGACGGCGTCGACTTCGATGAAGTCATGTGGGCCAGACGGATCATCAAATCCCTCGGGGAGGTCTTTCTCAGCCAGCGCTTTATGGACAAGGCCATGGAGTGCTACCAGCTCCTTGCCGAGTACCCACCCCCCGAGATCGACGCCTCGGCACTCGAATCCGATGTCTGCCCCGAACCCGACGATGCGGCAACGCCCTTTTCAGATCTCGGGCCGAACGCCATCACAGTGACGACTCAAGTGAACCGTGACGTCTATGAAATCTTCGAGGTTCTCAAAAACATCGAAGGGAACGAGGGCAAGGACGACGCCGAGCTGCTCCGCGAAGGCATCTACCAACTCTTCCTCAAGTACGCCGAGGACAAGGACACTCGGCAGTTCATCTTCGACAAACTCCGCCACGCCATCGGTTGATGATCGTGATGCTGCCGGCACGTTCACGAATGGCACCGCAAATGGAGAAATAGGCTATGGCCGACACACTTGGGATCCTCGTCACGACCGACAAACACCTTGACTCGGTGATCGAGCTGGTGAACGCCGCCCACGACAGGGGCAAGGAGGTGCGGGCCTTCTTCACCGGACCCGCGGTCAACCTCACCCTGCATCCGGACTTCGTGAAGCTCAAAGGCAAGGCCAAGCTCTGGATCTGCGACGTCAGCTTCCGCGGCAACGGCTATCACGGGCGCGAGGAGGAGGTCCCCGGGGTTGGTTTCAAGGACTTCGCCACCCAGGGCCGCAACGCCGAAATGCTGGCCGAGATGGACCGCTACGTCGTGTTCTGACTTTTTCGCCACACGACCGGTCTCTGAGATTTCGAGGTCGACTCGAACCGTGGACGGCAGCCAACAGTGCTTGCCTCATTTGTCGAAGTAGCGGTCGACACCTTTGTCGAGGGCGTGCCGTTTCGTAACAACTGGGCTGGTTCTTGTGTCGCGTTCAGTGAGTTGGCCTGAACTCGCGTTTGGGCCGTTCGGAAGGGGGCAGGCATTCTTCGGGCAGGACCCAGACGGTCGCGATTCCGGCATTCCTTATGAGGCCAGCCGCCCATTTCGCTTTTTTGCTTCGAGGGATGGGGCCGACGCGAAGCTTGTAAATGGGAAGTGCTTCATCGTCCTCGATGGTGATGACCTTCTGGTTTTCGCGAGAAAAGCCCAGGTCCTTGAGAAGTTGCTGGTAGGGCTCAATCTCTTCGAAGTCGTTTGTTCGCAACACCTCAATCCAGTATTCAACGCACTCGGGTGCGGCTCGAGGGATTTCTGTTTCGGCTACTGAATCGCCTCCTTCAACATCCGAATCGTCTCCGGTGATTGCGACCCGTTTGTTGCGGAAATCCACCCTGACCCGGGTCGGTTGAGCAGCCTGAACGACTACCGTTTCGCTGAGAACCGTACCCGAGCTCTCGAACCAGAATTTGTGTTCACCGACGGGGATGCCCGGGATGGTCATGATCGGATGTTTCTTCTGAATCCGTCGGCCCGCGAATTTAACGTTGCATTCCCTGGGGTCCGATGTGATTTCTACCGTTCCCACAAGCTTTTTCTCAGTTCCCTCCAGAGAGGCGTCGGGAGGCTCCTCGGTCATTTTCGCTGAGAGCTCACCGACCTCGACCTGATTCGGAGCGAACCCGATATTGACGGAAAACTCAGCCAGGGCAATACCATTTTTTTCAATCCTGATGGTGTGATCACCGGATTCGATGCCGCGGAGAAGCATCCCGTTCTGGTCTGGTTCAGACACACCCACTGACTCCCCATCCAGAAAAATGTCGAACCCGGGTGCACAGTTGATCCACAGATCTCCCGCGGCCGCCGAAGCGGCAATTCCAAAGCACACGGCAATCGAGATCAAGTGAACTCTCTGCATATGTCGACTCTGCCCGTGTTCCGCTGACCTCCGTCTGCCGATTGATGGTAGCGCGTCCCCGTCAATAACAGGACGTTATCGAGTCGAACCCCGGTGAAATATTCGGGCTAGCCGGAGAGTGAATCCCAGATATCGGCCATGCCGTCGTGGTGTTCGGCGAAGATGTCGAGCAGCTTGGGGTCGAGGTGGCTGCTGGGGTCGAAACGGTCATCACCCTCGAGGACGATGCGACGGGTCTGCTCGTGGGTGAAGCACGGTTTGTACGAACGCCTCGAGCGCAGGGCGTCGTAAATGTCGGCAAGGGTGACGATGCGCGCTGAGAGCGGGATTTCCTCTCCTTTGCGGCCGGCAGGGTAGCCGCTGCCGTCCCATCGCTCGTGATGGTTGAGGGCGATCTCGGCCGCCATCTGTAGCCGGTCCGAGGCGGAGAGGATCTGAAAGCCGTACTCCGGGTGGCGCATCATCTCGTACCGCTCGTCCTCGTCAAGCGGGCCCTCTTTGCGGAGGATGGCGACGTTGATGCTCATCTTGCCGACGTCATGGAGCTGAGCCGAGTAGCGGATTTCGTTGCGAAACGCTTTCGGCTTGCCGAGCAGGCCGGCCAGGAGGTGGGAATACTCGTTGACCCGTGCGACGTGGTGGGCGGTGTCCTCGTCATGGAGCTCAGCGGCCCGTGACAAGAGGTTAATGGAGAGCTGGAAGGCCTCCTCGGTTTCGTCCTGGAGAGCGGCGATGCGGGCGCGCTGTTCGCGCAGGAGGCGATTCCGGTCGCGCAGGCGAATGTTTTGGGCCGAGATGCGCTCGACCATGTCAGCGCGCTCGATCGCGCCGCCGACGATGTGGTTGAAGGGAACGATGAGATCGGCCTGCTCGCGCTCGAAGGGCACGGGCCCGTTACCTGAACCATCGAGACGGTTGATCAGCTGGACGACACCGATCACCTTGCGGTCGTGATTGACCAGCGGGAAGCTGAGCATCGAACGGCTGCTGTAGCCGAGTTTTCGATCGAAGCTGGGATCGAATTTGAAAGGGAGATCGCTCGGAATGTTGTAAAGGTCCGCTACGAAAACCATCTCACCGGTGGACGCCGTGTAGCCAGCGATCGACGAAGTGTTGAGGGGCACGACAAAGCTGGCGGGTTTGAGCTCGACACGGTCATTCTGAATATCGGCCGCTTCGAGTCGCCGGGTCTTGCCCCGACCCCGGGCGATGAAGACGCTGCCGGCTTCGGCGCCGGTCAAACGGCGGCTCTTGAGCAGTACCCGACTGAGGAGCTCGGCCACCGGTTGCGGCTTCGAGTACTCGATAAATTCGAGAAACTCCCTGAGCACGTCCATCATCGGGTCCTTTCGGCGAACAACCCATGATAGCTCGTCTGGGCCTGGGGCCTGGGGCTTGGGGCTTGAGGTTCGCCTTCCTGGTGGGCGCGAGCAAGCCTCAGTTCTAAGGTCTCAGGTCTCAAGCCGGGACGGGTGATTGGCCTCAAGCCTCAGGCCCCAAGCCTCAAGCCATGGGCGGGTGGGCGGGCGGTAGGAGAACGACAAAGCCCGGCGACCCCTTCGGGCAACCGGGCTTTGAAAAGGCACCCTGCGACGGTGCCCTGGCCCCCTCCAGTGAGGCGGGTTAACGAACCTCTTTGAACATAACGTGCTTGCGCACGACAGGATCGTACTTCTTGATCTCCAGGCGATCGGGAGTGTTCTGCTTGTTTTTCTTGACGTGGTACATGTACGGGCTCTCGGAACTTTTGAGCTTGACCGTCACGCGATGTCCTTTGCCTGCCATTGTTTCCTCCACTCACACGGGCCGCAGGATAATACTCACAGTGAGAAAACGTGTCAAGTCTTACCCGTGCCCGTGCCCGTCTCCGTCTCCGTGCCCGAAGTTGGTGACAGCCTTCAACTTCGACTGTCAGCCATAGCCCGCAATAGCGCAGCGACAAGGCCTTTCAACTCCATCTCGAAATCTATCTTGAAAACCGCAAAGTCGGGATCGCCGACCTCATAGGATGCTGCGCCCTTGGGGTCTGCCGCTGGCCGCAGGGCGGCGGTCAGAAGCTGAACGCGGTGGAGGAGGCGCATCGCGTCCTCCTCTTCGAGCCCATCGACCTTCTGCTCGAGTATCGCGCCTACCGCAGCCATCCGGTCGCGACGCCAACGCTGCAGGTGGAATACCTCCATCGCGTCGAGGTTCTGCTCGAGCACCACGGCCTCGAGACTCAGCAAACGGGTGAGCTCGGGCCTGCCGGCGAGACTCGTCGCCAGCAGTTCCGCGAGGTCCACCTGTGACAGAGGGTCATCAGCGCGGCCAAGTTCCGCCTCGAGCGCGGAGTACCAGTCGGCAAGCTCCTCACGAAGAACACGGAGGAACAGCTCTTCCCTGCTCCGGAAGTACATCGACGCGACCCCGCGGTCCACATCGGCCCGTTGTCCGATGTTGTCCAGCGTCACCTCCACGAAGGGCAGCTTTGAAAAGGTCGAACGAGCCACCTCCAGGATTCTCGCCTTGCGCTCGACCCGCTGGCGTTTGGCTCGGTCACGTTTCTCGGGGTCAATCAACCGTCCCATCGCGGTAGTCTAGCTTGGTTGGGTCCCAAATCCGATCCCGTTCCCGATCCCGATCCCGACGCAGGTTAACAGCGCTTCCAGATAGATTCACGGGCGGTATATATGCCGCCCCTTCTATGTGCCGTTTGCGTGATCGAGGTGTAGGGGGGATATATCCCGCCCGTGTGACGGCGCGTCGCCCTGGCTCAGTTCGGGTCCGTGAGGGTGATCTGCCCCGACTGCGAAAGCTTCCAGAAGACCAGCAACGAATCGAGCTCCGACAGCGGCGAAATCTTGACGATCGAAGCGATGTCGGAGGTGCCGTTGATGCGCGAAAGAATGAATCCCTCTTCGGGAGAGAAACTCATGGCACGCAGGTCGTCGAGAGTGGTTTCGAGCACCGGCACCTTTTCGTATTTGACACCGTCATTTTCGAGTCCAGCCATGACCTCGGACTCGAGCTCCTTGATCACCAACGCCAGCTCGCGGTTGTGGGGGTCGAGACTGGTCGCCGCGCCGAGGTGGCGTGCGGCGGCCTCGTAGACCCCGAGTTTGAGGTGCACCATGGCCTCGGAAATGAGGGCCTGGGCATTGGTCGGTCCAGCGTCCGCATCGTCCTTGGCGACCGACGCGGCCGGTGCCTGGGGATCGGGGGCGATCACTCGCGGCCGCACGATTTTGATCTTGCCCTCTTTCATTTTTCTGAAAAGCACGTCGCAAACGAAGAACTCGGAGGAATGGGTGTGGAGACAGATGTCCTCGACGCTGCGGTCGTCGTCTACCGCTTCGAGCACCCCCCGCCACCCAAAGTCCATTTCGTCCTCGTCCAGAAGGGTACCCACGGATACCGGCACGCACTGGGTCGACGGGATCACCTTCTCCATTTCTTTCGACATGTCGATCCGGCGCATCCCCTCCATCACGAGGCCCGTGATGTTGGCCGACATCGGTACCAACTCGTACTCCGGCAGCTCGTCATCGAGGAAATCGAAATGCCCCTCTTCCCAGGCGAAGAGGTCGTAGATGTTCTCCTCGGCCTTGAGCCTGAGCATGTGGTCGAGCATTTCCTGCTCGATCGCCCCACCCTCGACGAGTATCTCGCCCAGGAGCTTTCCCTGCTCGCTCTGGATGGCCATCGCCTTCGCCAGATCGTCCTCGCTGATCACTCCCTTGCTGACCAGGAAGTGGCCGAGAAAACCGCGTGGATCAGAGCTCGACGAGGAGAGAACGGCGCCATCGCGAATAAATATCTTCTTTTCGACGCTACCATTATTGACGATCAGGGTGCCGGTCTGACGGCCGTTGGCGAGCCACTGCAGAAGCTCTGCAAGGCTCATTGTCTCAAGATTGCCGGTGATCGTCATCTTCGCCCTACCGAGCGTGGATCCGGGAGCCGCCAACCCGCACAGACCTCAGGTCCGGGCTGTGGGGGCTTACGAACATCCAATTTATCGGCAAAAACAAAGGACGGGCATCACTCATCTAGGTTCGAAAATATCCCACCAGGCCGCCGCTGTCCATTTACGCCCGTCCGATCCCGTTCCCGATCCCGAGTAGAGGACCGCGCAGGGCTACCTCAAAAAGGTCTTTCATGACCGATTTCTTGGGTAAAAAATGATTTTCCGAAACCGATTCAGGGCGCCATCACGCAGATTCCGGGATATCGATGAGGAAGGTGGTGCCCGCACCGAGCTCGGTTTCAAAGGTAATCGCGCCGCCCAGCTCCTCGATGATGCCCTTGGAAATGCTCATTCCGAGGCCGGTGCCGCTGCGGTGACGCCAGTCCTCGTGCTCTCCTCGCGCAAAAGCTTCAAAGACGTGGTCGCGAAAGTCTTCGGCAATGCCCGGTCCCGCGTCGGAGACAGCAACCCTCAGCAATTCATCGTGCCGGCTTGCCCTGACAGTCACCACGTCACCTGCGGCCGAAAAACGGACGGCGTTGGACAGTACATTGGTCAACACCTGGATCATGCGGTCCGGGTCCACTCGCACCATCGCGCCCGGAACGCCCTCGTCGAGTTCGAAGCGGACCTCGTGTTTGGCGGCATAAGCAGAGGTGCTGTCGATGGCCTGCTCAACGAGGGGCATCATTTCGACCTGTTCGTAGTGAAACTCCATTCGCCCGGAATCGAGCTTTCGCGACGCCAGGATATCGTTGACCAGCCGCCCCATTCTCTCGCTGTTGCGCAGCGCGATTTCCACCAGCTCCTGCCCTCGTTCGCCGAGCTCCCCTGCAACGCCTCCCTCGAGCAAGCCGATCGCGCCGCGCACAGCGGTCAGAGGGGCTCGCACCTCGTGATGGACCATGGTTACGAACTCGTCCTTTTGCTGCTCATGACGGAGTCGCTCACCGATGTCTGCCGCCACTACCACGTAGCTCCTGGCCCTCCCCGCAATTTCCTCCATGGCACCCACCGAAACCATCACCGGCACCGCCTCGCCGCCCCGCGCCAGGAGCTCGGTTTCCAGACCGTGGGCCGATCCGTCCGGCCCCAATGCGTCGAGCAGGGATACGTGGCCCTGCGGCGCTCGAAAGAGGTCCCGGCAGTTCTGACCCAGGAGCTCTTCCTCGCCGACTCCTGAGAGGCTGCACACCGCCGAATTGACCCTCGTAATGGTTCCGTCCGGGCCGGTTACGACCAGACCCTCACCCATTGTTTCGAGAACGCGATCCAGATAGTCACGCGACACGGTTGTGTCGCGGAGCTTGCGCGTCATCTCGTTGAAGGCTTCAGCCAGCTCTCCGACTTCATCCGTGGTCCGAACCGGCAGCCGCGGTGCCGGCTCGCCTTCGGACAGCGCCCGGGTTGCCCGGATGACCTCTTTGAGCGGACGTGTCACGGCTTCGGTGAGCAGCGCCGCGGCAAGCACACCCAACAGAGCAAAGATCGCGCCGACCACGGCGGTGCGGCGAGCGAGCGACGCCTGGACCTCGGCGAGGCTGGCCAACGAGTAGCGAAGACGGACTCCTCCAAGCACGCTGCCTCCGAGATGCACCGGTTTGGTCACTATCATGGCGTCGCCGTCGAACTCTACCAGCAGCGCTTCGGAACCCGCGACGTGACGCAGTGCCGCTTCGGAGATCAGCTCGTGGCGCCGGGGGTTCTCGACCGTGCCGTCCGTGAACACCCGTCCGTCCTCGTCGAACGTGACGACTTCAAGCACGTTCTCCTGGTCCCGCGCTTCGGCGATCATTCTTCGCAGCTCGCTCACCTCGAGCATGGCCAGAGCGTCGGTGGTGTTGGCGGCGATCACTGTCGTCAGGAGCTTGCCCCGATCCTCGAGCTCGTGGCGCAAGTGGTCGTTCTGCGCGCGAACGGCGAGGGCAGTCAGAACGACCCCAAAGGCGATGAAGATCGCAGAAACGAACGCGACGAAACGACCTCTCAGACCGAGCCGCACCAGACCAACCTCTCCGGCAATCTCATCGCCCGAGGTCCTCTTCAACGTGCGGCAGGAGCATCATGATGTCCGCCAGATCCTGCTCCGAACCCCGTGGAAATCGATCGATCTTCGTGGTCTCCTCGAAGGCTTCGAGCGCCGCGCGGCCCTCCTCGCTGAGGTGCATCTCGAGCAGCACCTTTTCGATTGCCTGCACCAACTGCTGATCGAGGCTGTTCCGCACGCACACCACGTTTCGGGGCACGGCCTCGGTCGTGTGGAGGACCCGGAGCTCGCCGATTCGGCCACCTGCGAGTGCCCCGAAGTAGTCCGCGTTGACCGCCCCCGCCGCGACCTTCCCTTTAAGGACCCAGAACATGGTGTTCTCGGCGTCGTTCGAGAAGACGTAGCCGACACGATCGTCCGGAATCGAGGCCGCGGGATCCTCGTAGTTGACCAGCCTCAGACCCTCCGAAGCAAGCGCCGATTTGGGCATCAGAAAACCAGTCGTCGAGAACGGCTCGCCGAAAGCGATGATCTTCCCGGATAGATCGTCCAGCGAGTCAATGCCACTATCCGCTCGGGCGAAGACAACGCTTCGGTAGGAGTCCGAGCCGCGTTTCCAGCGGCGCAGCAGGGGCCGCGTATCACCGTGTTTCCACACGAAGGCGGCGGGAAACGGGCTGTCGATGAAAAGATCGACCCTCCCCTCCCGGAGCTCCTCGACCATCTGACTCAGCGAACCGACCACCACCACCCGGCCCCTGCCGATCTCCACCTCGTGGAGGTTGGCGGCGACGAAGTTGGCGAACGGTCGGAACACCTCGTACTCCTGGGCCGGTTTGAGCGACACAGAGCCGATCGTGAGGACGCCGGCCGGAACCGGCGGTGCTGTCGCCACGGCAGACGGGGGGGGTCCCGAGGGCTGTCCGCACCCGAAAGCTATCGCCAGCAAAAATCCAGAAAAGAGGCGCGAAGCCACGACTCAGTCCTCGTCGCCGGCCAGGAGAACCCGGTTGCGGCCTCCCCGCTTGGCGCGATAGAGGGCCTCGTCCGCCGCAGCGATGAGCTCGTGACTCGTGAGGGCCGCAGGGAACTCGCCGACCCCGCAGCTCAGAGTCACGGAAAACGACCCGTGACCCGTTTCGTGGTCGATGGCGGCGAAGTTGCGGCGGATATCGTTCATCTTCTCCATCGCCGCTGCGCCGTCGGTGTCAGGGAGCACCACTACGTACTCGTCTCCGCCGAAACGGCCCAGCACATCGCTCATGCGGAGGCGCTGGCGTAGGAGATATGCAAGGGCCTTCAAGACCTGGTCTCCAACCAGATGCCCGTGCTCGTCGTTGACCTCCTTGAAGCCGTCGATGTCCAACATCGCGACGGCGAGCTTCCCGTGCTGGCGATCTACCCTGCGAACAGCGACCTCGAGCTGTTCGATGATGCGACTGTGTCTGAAGAGCCCGGTGAGACCGTCTTTCTCCATGAACAGCCGCAGGGTGCGGCCCCGTTGGGCGCGAGCCGACACTGCCGGCACCAATTGTTCGGGTAGTACCGGCTTGGTGAAGAAATCGTCGCCACCCTCGCCGAGCGCAGCGATCTGCTTCATGCGGTCAGTCTCCCTCGACAGGAAGACGATCGGCACGCCGACAAACGCCTCTTCCTGGCGAATCACCATCGCCAACTCGAGGCCTGTACAACCCGGCATGTAGACATCCATAAGAATCACGTCTGGCTGGAACTCCACCAGCTGGGACATGACGTCGAGGGGGTCGGTAACAGTCACGGTTTCGAGGCCCGCCGCCTCGAGACTGGTGGCGTGGAAGTCAGCCGTATCGGCTTCGTCGTCGACGATGAGAATTCGATAGGGCTCCGGTTGGCTTCGGGTCAACCGATCGAGGGTTTCGAGCACGTCCGAGTAGTTGACCGGTTTAATGAAATAGCTGCTGCAACCTGCTCTGACCGCGTCGAGCCGCGCCTCGATATCGGATCGGTTTGAGACGAGCACCAGCGGCACGGCCTCTCCGAGCGCATCCCGCACCTTGGTCGCCACCTCCTCCCCCATCAATTCGCCGTTCGGGACGGAAAGGTCCATGATCACGGCCGCCGGGCGCCGTTCGACGCTGCCGGAAACCAATTCGTCGATCTCTTTGAAGATCTGGAGCTCGAATCCGAAATGGCCGAGCTGGAGGGCAAGCTCGCGAGCAAACGGATCCTCCTGCTCGACGACGACAATGAGGTTGCGAGGCTCGAAGAGGGGTGTTCCCCACTTGGCGACGTTCTCGAACGAGCTGGGATCGAACGCCTCGTTGGCTTCCGAGGTGGCATCCTCTCCCATCCGCTCGAACCGCTCGATGACCTCCGAACTCACCTCCGGGGTCGGCGGCTGTGTGCCTTCGAGGAGGGCTACCAACCGGCGTTCGAGGCGGCGGGCGGTTTTGGCCATCTTTGCGAAGCCGAGACTGCCGGCGGTGCCGATCAGACCGTGAACCGATCGGTGGAGTGCGCGGGCGCCGTCCTGACTCCAGCCATCACCCTGCAGCGCGTTCCACTCCTCCACCAGGGTTTGCATACGCACCGGCAGCTTTTCTAGAAAGTTGCCTCGCAGCCTCTCCAGCTCCTTTTCGAGCTGGTCGGCCGCAGCCCGGCTGTCTCGTTCACCTTCCATGAGTGCCCTTCCAAATGCAGTTGATGCGGTCGGCGAGGGTCATGGGGTCGAAGGGCTTGAGGATAACATCCGCGACACCGGTTTTGCGGAGGTCTTCGAGCTCCTCCTCCTGGATCACACCGGTGAGGTAGATCACCGGAATTTCGTCGAACTCGGGCCG
>Ga0255054_10000782_pt1 | contig 18815 bp, 19 predicted proteins | sample JV7_2_23_MG_FD_188634 | JGI IMG/M metagenome (GOLD analysis project Ga0255054, IMG submission 188634) | Seawater microbial communities from Jervis Inlet, British Columbia, Canada - JV7_2_23 | ecosystem: Environmental > Aquatic > Marine > Inlet | place: Canada: British Columbia | collected...
TCTGGGTGGGAACTCATAACTCTTAACTCTTAACTCAAAACTTTGACTGGTCAGGCCTCCATCACCTCTACTTCTTGTTCCTCGAGGAAGGTAGAGGACACTCTCGTAGGTAGTGATCATGGCGCCACAGGCGCGATCTCGGATTTCGGAGCCATGCGTTCAGTGAGGCTGATTTCGCGCAGCTGTTCGAGGATCCAGGCGGCGACTGATCCATGACCGATGCGACTCAGATGTCGATCATTCGGGTGCTCGCGAGGATGAAAGAAGGAATGTGGGTTCATTCCCGAGGCCGAGATGCGCTGACGCACCGAGATCACCGGGACCTCGAGGTCGCCCAAGATACTCTCGACGGTGGCCGTGGCATGTTCCGCCATCAACGGCCGGCCCTTGCGCTTGTGGCCGTCCACCCAGTCGACATCGAAGGTGTCGACATAGGGCACCACCACGGAGATCAGCGGGATATCGAATTCGTCGAGGGTCCCCTTCATCTCTGCCATGAGCTGTTCAGTGATCTTCCAACCGGCGCGAATGACCTGCGGCTGGTCCGGTTCGGGCACCAGGGAGTGGAGGTTACTGTCGAATTCGAGATCGACGCGGCGGGACCGCTCCCGGAGGACTTCTTGCCTCAGTCGTGAGCGTTCTTCCTTTTTCATATCACGTGTTTCCCTCGGCGCCGGGAAACCCCAACGCAAACCAACCTCAGCCAAGGCGAACAGGCGCCAATGACGCCGGAGCGAGGCTCTCGTCGGGTACAGTGACGTCTCCCTCAGGTTCCCTTGGTCAAGAACGAAGTAAGGTCGGTGGAAATCGAGAATGCTGCAGGTGAAGGCCTGTTCAATGTTGTTGTTGCAGAGGTCGTTGAATGGGAAAACCACCAGCACGACCGCGTCGGGTCGAGGTTCGAGACCGCGCTCTCTGAGTGCTATCAGTTGCTGACCGGTTCCCCATCCGCTGGCAGCGAGGCTGACAACGTCCCACATGTCCCCGGTCCCACCGGCGGTCTCCGCGGTTTCGCCGTCGAGCCACGTCGTGAGCAGGCCTGCAAAGGTCTCTCGGAACGGCACCTGACCGCCGACTACGAACGAGTCGCCGAGAATAATTAAGCGACGGCGGCTGCCGGGGTCGGACGGCGCCGTGTGGCGGAAACCATCAGGACGGATGTGGTCGAAGCGTTCCCACTTCGGATCGAGGGTCCAGCCTAGGGTCGGGTCGAACCGCAATCTCGGATTGGTGTTCGGTTCGTACCCGGCGAAGCGCAAGAAAAGCTCGGTCGCACCCAGGGTGAGAACGATCGAGCTGGCCACCAGCATAGAAATCTGAATGATGCGTCGCATCGATCGCGCCGGTCAGACCTCCATCACCTCTTCTTCCTTCTTCTTGACGATCGAGTTGATCTTCTCGACATAGGTATCGGTCAGCTTCTGCACCTGCTCCTGGCCGTCGTGCATCTGATCTTCGGAGATCTCTTTGTCGCCTTCCAGCTTCTTGATCCTATCGTTTCCGTCACGGCGGATCTGGCGAATCTCGTTGCGCCCAGTTTCGGCAACTTCATGTGCAACCTTGGCCAGCTCTTTGCGCCGCTCTTCGGTCAGAGCCGGGATGTTGAGCCGCACCACCTTGCCGTCATTGTTGGGGGTGAGGCCCAGATTGGAGCGCAAAATCGCCTTCTCGACCTCCGCCAGCACCTTGGGCTCCCATGGCGCAATCGTTATGGTCGTAGGATCCGGGACCGAAAGTGCCGCGACCTGATTGAGCGGAGTTTGCGAGCCATAGTAGTCGACGGTGATGCCGTCGACCAGGGCCAGCGACGCGCGTCCAGTACGCAATTTGGCGAGCTCCGCCTGGTAGGCTTCGACCGCGCCGATCATCCGCTGTTCAACATCCCTCAGTACCTCGTTCATACCGCCTCCTTGGGACCGACCCACGAACCGACATCATCGCCCAGCACGGCCTGCTTCATGATACCCGGTACGTGGATGTTGAAGATCTGAATCGGGATTTCGCTCTCCATACAGAGCGCGATCGCCGCCGCATCCATGACCTTCAGCCCACGCTGCAAGACTTCCGCGTAATTCAGGCGCGGTATCAAGCTCGCGTCGTCATTGGTTTCAGGGTCAGCTGTATAGACGCCGTCAACCTTGGTGGCCTTCATTAGAATCTCTGCACCGATCTCGTTGGCCCGCAGTGCGGCCGCTGAGTCGGTGGTGAAGAACGGGTTGCCGGTGCCGCCCGCGAAGAGAACAACGCGCCCCTTCTCGAGGTGGCGGATAGCTCGGCGGCGAATGAACGGCTCCGCCACCTGGTTCATTTCGATCGCCGTCTGGACCCGCGTCTGGACCCCCAGCTGTTCGATCGCCGAGGACAATGCAAGGGCATTGATGACCGTTGCCAGCATTCCCATCGAGTCGCCGGTGATGCGATCGATGCCCTGCTCGTGAGCCGATACGCCGCGGATGATATTGCCGCCACCAACCACGACCGCTATCTGCACTCCGAGCTCGGCGACCGCCGCAATTTCATCGGCTATGGTCCCCACCACCACCGGCTCGATCCCGAACGGCTGGGCCCCCATGAGGGCCTCACCCGAAAGCTTGACCATGATCCGGTGGTATCGGGGCTCCGCCGAGGACATGTCGCTACGCGTCGCTTCCTTCACCAAGCTTGAAACGGACGAACCGTACGATGGTCGCGTCCTCGCCGGCGTTCTCCACGAGATGCTGTTTGACCGATTTGTCAGACTCTTTGGCGAAGGCCTGCTCAAGCAGCACCTCCCGGACAAAGAACTTCTCCATTTTGCCCTCGACGATCTTCTTCGCGATCTCTTCGGGCTTGCCTGCTTCCATCGCCTGCTTGAGGGCGATCTCGCGCTCTGACGCGAGCAGATCCTCCGTCACTTCGTCACGGTTGACGAAACGCGGCTCGGTGGCGGCCACATGCAACGCCACATCGTGCAGTGCCTCCGCACTGACTCCGCCCGATCCCTCCACTACGACGCCGATCTTGCCGCCGCCGTGAATATAGGAGTTCAGGCTGTTCCCTTTTTCGGCCTCGATCCGGGTCAACCGATTGAGAACCACGTTTTCGCCGATGGTCGCCACCTTCTGGGAGAGTGCCTCCTCGACAGTATGCTCGGGATCGCCGGAGAACACCTGTGTTTTGAGCTCGTCTACATCAGCCGCACCGGACGAAAGTGCCTGCTCGGCCAAGGCCTCGGCAAAGGACACGAACTCCGGGTTGCGGGCGACAAAGTCTGTCTCGCAGTTGAGCTCGAGCACCACCATCGCGTTGTCATCACCGGTCACCACCACCGCTCCGTCACTGGCCGCTCTGTGGGCCCTCTTGGCGGCAGCCGCCAGACCCTTGGTGCGCAGAAATTTGATCGCCTCTTTGAGGTCGCCGCTTGTCTCGGTGAGCGCCTTTTTGCAGTCCATCATTCCGGCACCGGTTTGGTCTCTGAGCTCTTTCACTGCTTGTGCTGTGATCGTCATCTTTCATACCTCTCTCTACACAACGAGGCCAGGCGCGCTTTGCCCCTGGCCCCGCAGAAATATCAAGTCGGGCACCCTCTTACTTCTTCGCGGCCACCTCTTCGGCTGCGTCCTGCTCGGCTTCCGCCTCCTCGGTAGGGGCGTCGTCGCCATCGGCGACCGATTCTTCGGAAGTCTCGGCATCGGCACTCTCCTCAGCAGCCTCCTCTGGCTTCGTTTCCTCGGCAGCGACCTCGGCGGGTTCCTCTACCGCAGTATCTTCCTCGGGCTCGGCGGCTGCGGGTTCAGCAGCTGCCACTTCCTCGACAACGGGAGCTTCAGCTGCCACTTCCTCGACAACGGGAGCTTCAGCTGCCACTTCCTCGACAACGGGAGCTTCAGCTGCCGCTTCCTCGACAACGGGAGCTTCAGCCGCCACTTCCTCGGCCACGGGGGCTTCAGCTGCCACTTCCTCGACAACGGGAGCTTCAGCTGCCATTTCCTCGGCCACGGGAGCTTCGGCTGCAGCACCCTCTTCCTCGACCGGGGTCTCGGTGGCAGCCGCAGCTTCATCGTCGTCACCCACAAAGCGCTCGTCCGCGAGGTTGAGCCCCTCGAGGATGTTGTCGGCAATCCGCGAAGTGAAGAGGCGGATGGCACGGATCGCATCGTCGTTTCCGGGAATCGGGAAGTCCACCTCTTCGGGGTCGCTGTTTGTATCCACAACCGCCACCACCGGGATGTTGAGACGATTGGCCTCTTTGATGGCGATGTGCTCGTGAACGGTGTCGATCACGAATAGCGCGTCCGGTAGATCTTCCATGTCCTTGATGCCGCCAAAGGCGCGGTCCATCTTGCGGCGCTGCCGTTCCAGGTGGATGCGCTCCTTCTTGGTCAGGTGCGATTCCTCGTTGGAGAGAATCTCCTCGATCTCCTTGAAACGCTGGATCGACTTGCGGATGGTGCGGAAATTGGTCATCGTCCCGCCCAACCAGCGGTGATTCATGAAGAACATGCCGCAGCGCTCGGCTTCCTCGCGGATAGCGTCCTGGGCCTGCCGCTTGGTGCCGACGAAGAGCACGTTGCGGCCGTTGGCCGCGAGATCCCGAATGAACTCGGCCGCGTCTTCGAAGTGGTGGAGGGTCTTCTGCAGATCGACAATGTGAATGCCGTTCCGCTTGCCGAAGATGAACGGTTTCATCTTCGGGTTCCATCTCCGCGTCTGATGCCCGAAGTGAACTCCCGCTTCGAGCAACTCCTTCATCTGGATATTCGCCACGAAAAACTCCCTTACCTTTTAGAGAATTGGAAGCGCTTGCGGGCCTTAGGCTGGCCGTACTTTTTGCGCTCCACTTTGCGCGCATCGCGGGTCAGGAAACCGACGGCCTTGAGCTGCGGACGCAGCTCGCCGTTGTACTCCAGCAGGGCGCGAGAAATTCCGTGGCGGATCGCGCCTGCCTGACCGGTGGGGCCGCCACCATCGACATTGACGAGAATGTCGAACTTGTCAGCCGTCTCGGTCAAAAGTAACGGTTGCCTGATCACCATCTTGAGCACCTGGTTGGGAAAGTACTCATCGAAGTCACGTCGATTGACTACGATCTTGCCGCTTCCCGGCCGCAGGTAAACACGAGCGACCGACGTCTTGCGTCGCCCGGTGCCGTAATACTGGATCTCTGCCACGAGCTCCCCCTCTCAGATCACAGGGTATGGGTCTTGGGCTGCTGCGCCTCGTGCGGGTGTTCGGGTCCCGAATACACCTTGAGCTTGCGCAGCAGCTTGCGGCCGAGGCGATTCTTGGGGAGCATGCCCCACACCGCAGCCTGAATCACCCGCTCAGGATGCTTGTCGAGCCGCTCGCGGGCGGTCTCCGATTTCAGCGATCCAGGGCGGCCGGAATGTCGATAGTAAACCTTGTCGTCGAGCTTGGCGCCAGTGAGGTGCACACGCTCGGCGTTCACGATGACAACAAAATCACCCGTGTCGAGGTGCGGCGTGAAATCAGGCTTGTGTTTGCCGCGGAGAATACGCGCAACTTCGGTGGCCAGACGGCCGAGCACCTGGTCGGCGGCGTCCATAACCACCCACTCGCGCGAAATCTCACCCTCTTTCGGTACATAAGTTCGCATCTTCACTTCCTCTTTTGTTCACAAGCCCCCGCGGGCACAGGGGAACAAGACTCTACCCAAGCGAAACCCGCCTGTCAAGGCGTTTTTCGGCCAATTTCCCATGTCCGTGCCCGTCTCCGTCTCCGTGCCCGAAGGGGCTATACGGCTATGCGGCTTTACGGCTATGCGGCTTTACGGCCGCTGAGCACCGGAGCCACCACCGAAAGGGGCGCCGTATAGCCGTCAGGCCGTATAGCCGTCAATCCAGAATCAGTCAGAAACGGTGTCGGCGGGTAGAAGGTGAGGTCCTTTTCCTGGGAGATTCGCGAGTGACCCGGAACCGAACCATATGTGGAGGCTGCGTGAGGTTCCCTGGACCGTCAGAACCTCAAGCATCAACTCCTCGGGCAACCACTGGCGAAGATCGACGACCACGATCCCGTGGCCGGAAAACACTTTCAGCAGTGGACTATTGAACGCCCGCAGCGCAAGCTCGACCGCCGATCTCGGCACCGGGATGCCGCCGAGAGCACGGAGCCTTCGCATGCGGAAACCGATGTGTCTATGGCGCAGCCTGATTTCCGCCAGCTCGATACCGACGCGGGCGGGGACTCCCTTCCACAAAACCGTCACTTCGGCGGCCAAAGCATCGCCCTCACCCTTCAGGGAGAGATCCCGAAGGTCTTCCCGTGCCAAGAGCAATTCGTTGACATGCCGCTCCAAACGATCAAGATCGAGCGCCAGGTGGAGGCCATCCCAACGGGCGAGTGGGGGTGATAGGAGTTGGTCCACGAACGTAAGTATAGGGGAACGATACGCTATCGTTATCGGAATCAATCGGGCACGGAGACGGAGACGGGCACGGGCACGGGTTCTGAGCTAAACTCAGCCGCAGAATGAGCGACACGAAACACTACCTCGAGATCATCGATCGGTTCGGCGACTGTCGGGTCGCGCTGTACGGCGACCTCGTTCTTGACCGCTTCATTCTCGGCACGCCAAAAAGAGTCTCACGCGAAGCGCCGGTGATCATTCTTCGTTATGAGGACCAGAATGACGTCCCGGGCGGCGGCGCCAATGCGCTCGCCAATCTCGCGGCGCTCGGTGTGAAGGTGGCGGCAGTTGCCGCGGTCGGCGATGACGAGCCGGGAAGCGCACTGGTTGCTGCACTGAAAAATCGCGGGATTGACACCGGGCGAATCGTCACCGTTCCCGGTTATCGAACTCCGACCAAGGTTCGAATCCTCGGTGGCGGCCAGTCGTCGCTCAAGCACCAGGTCGCACGATACGATATCGAAGACGTGCTCCCCAGCGACGGTCAGTGGCGGTCCTCACTTCGCGAGCACCTGGCCGAAGAGATGAAGACGGCCGGCGCGGTCGCGATCTCCGACTACGGCTATGGATGCGTCCAGACCGAGGTCCTCCAGGGCCTCAGCAACGAATCCGGCCCTCCGCCCTGGCTGTGCCTCGACTCCCGGTACCGGATCGGGTCCTTCACGGGCATTGACGGCGCGACGCCGAACCTCGACGAGCTCGAGACTCACTGCGGACGGCGGCTGCAAAACGATACCGAGGTGGCCGCCGGCGCTGAACAACTTCGGCGAGATCTCGACGCCCGGTTTTTGCTCGCCACCCGCGGCAACCGCGGCATGACCCTCGTCGTGGCCGACAGCGAGCCGTGCCACATCCCGGTCTACGGCACCGACGAGGTGGCCGATGTCACCGGCGCGGGCGACACGGTTCTCGCGGTCTTGACCGCCGCCCTCGCCGCCGGAGCGGCGCCGCAGGTAGCCGCTGGTCTCGCCAACATCGCCGCAGGACTGGTGGTGATGAAGCTCGGAACCGCGACCGTTTCCGCAGCCGAGCTCCGTGCTGCGGTGGAAACAGGATGACCCGACCGGAAGACAAGCTGTGCACCCTCGACGAGCTCGCCGAGGAATGCGCCGGGTGGCGGGAGCAGGGGCTGACCGTGGTGCTGGTCAACGGTGCATTTGACGTCCTCCACGTCGGTCACCTTCGCTATCTGGCAGCCGCCTACGCCCACGGAGACCGGCTGGTGGCAGCGGTCAACTCCGATCTCTCGGCTCAATTGAGCAAGGGCGACCTGCGACCAATTATCCCCGAAACCGAACGGGTGGAGATCCTCTCGCATCTGTGGATGGTGGACCGGATCTGCCTCTTTGATAGCACGACGGTTTCGCCGGTCCTCCATCGGCTGCAACCGCAGGTCCACGCCAAGGGGACCGACTACACCGTTGAAACCGTCCCGGAACGCGAGGTTGTGGAGTCCTACGGCGGCCGCACGGTCATTTGCGGCGACCCCAAGGACCACGCCACCACAGATCTCATCGGCATCATCGTCGATCGGTTCGGAAGCTCCGAGTGAGAGCCCTTCCCGTGAGGATGCCAGGCACGCCGATTCGCGGCGAATCGGGATGCCAGGCACCTCCGGTGAACGCCCCCTGTCCGCGGCCTGATGGGCGCGTGGACGTAAATCCGGAATCCAAAATCCTGCACTGGCCGTCGGCAGCGAACTGTGGCCGACGGCCGAAACGGAGCCGTTGGTGGTGGTCGGCCATCGGCCACTCGCTGACGACGGGTAGACGCCGCGGCCGCAGGCCGCGAGCAAATCCGAAATTCCGCAGGTGGCTGGTTTGAAGGTCATCCTCGTCCGCTTGTCCGCCCTTGGCGACATCGTCCACACCTGGCCGTTGGCCTGCGCCCTCGCTGCGTCAGACCCCCGCCTCCATCTCAGCTGGGTCGTTGAGGAGCCGCTGAAGACGCTTGTCGAGGGCCATCCCGCTGTCGACTCTGTCTTCTCCACCCGCACCGGCCGCTGGCGGCGGCGACCCCTGGCGGCGTCGACTCGATCCGAGGTCGCGGCCCTCAAGACACGGATGCGCGAGCTGCAACCGGACCTCGCCATCGACCCACAGGGGACCTCGAAATCGGCGATGGTGGTGCGCTGGACGAGAGCGGAACAACGGATCGGCCTTGCCCGGCCGTGGCGGCGCGAACGATTGGCGGGCCTCGCCTACACGGATACGGTCCGCGGCGTACCAGGGCAAGCGCATATTGTAGCCACCAATCTCGCGATGGTGGCGGCCGTCGGCGCAAAGATCCCAGAGCTCTCCCCGCCCGATGGCTCCTGGCTGTTGGATCTCCTTGGCGATCGTGCTCCGACAGGCGGCTGGTCGACCCCGTACGCGGTGGTCTTGCCGGGGGCCGGCGGTGCTCACAAGGTCCTCACCGAAAGCACCCTCGCCGAAGTCGCTCGTGGTCTCGCCGCAAACGGTCTCGATGTCGTGGTGGCGTGGGGCCCCGGCGAAGAATCACGCGCCGCAGCAGTCGTCGAGGCGACCGACAACGGTGTTTACTTGGCGCCGCCAACCGACCTCGGAGAGCTCGCAGCGCTGCTCGGCGGTGCGGCCCTGGTTGTCGGGGGTGACACCGGTCCGGTGCACCTCGCGGCCAGCTTCGGATCACCGACATTGGCGGTCTTTCTGGCCAGCGATTGGCGGCGCAATGGCCCTCTCGGAGAACACACCGCTGTGGTCTCCGGTGCGGCCGACGCCCCCGCCGTGCCCTCGGGAACGGCTCGCACCCGACCTCAGCGGAAAGTCGGCGCCGCAGAGATCTTGGAATCGGCTCACGGGTTGCTGGTCCGGTAAGGCGTCAATTAATACCCGCTATTTCGTGCTGGATATCACTCGTATCACGCGGTTATTTGGTACGATAGATAGGGTCATCTTTGAACCTGTGACCACTAACAAGCTCTTTTCTGAAGAGCCAGGTGATACAATTTAACGTCAGAACGTCTGTCGAAATGGACTGAATGTATGGCCCTAAAAATCGGTGAACTCCTGATCAAGGCAAAGCTGATCAACGAAACCCAATTGGCGAAGGCTCTTGAAGAGCAGAGAACCAGTGGGGGACGCCTCGGCGAGCACCTCGTGGCGCTCGAATACGTCACCGAAGAGGACATCCTCGACTGCCTTTCGCAGCAGTATGGTGTGCCGTCAATCAATCTCAAACACTTTGACATCGACGAATCCATCATTCGCCTGATTCCGGCCGACGTCGCGCGCAAATATCAGTTCATTCCCGTGTCCAAGACCGGGGCGACACTGACAGTGGCGATGACCGATCCGTCCAACGTCTTTGCGATGGACGACATCACCTTTATCACCGGATACCGGGTCGAGCCGGTGGTGGCCTCCGAGGAAGCGTTGCGCGAGGCCATCGACAAATACTACGGCACAACGCACTCGATCGAGCTCAAAAAGGTGATGGAAGACCTGTCGACGGTCGAGGAGGCCTCGCTCGAGGTCCTTGAAGAGGAAGAAGATCTCGACGTTCAGGATCTCGAGGCGGGCGCGGAGGAAGCGCCCGTCGTGCGCCTCGTGAACCTGATCCTCACCGATGCTCTCAAACGCAGTGCGTCGGATATCCATATCGAACCGTACGAGAAATCCTATCGGGTGCGATTCCGTATCGACGGCGTGCTGTACGAGATCATGAACCCGCCGATCAAGTTCAGGGACGCCATTTGCTCGCGTATCAAGATTCTGGCCAAGCTCGACATCGCCGAGAAACGGCTGCCTCAGGACGGGCGTATCAGGCTCAAGATGAAATACCAGGGCAAGGTCAAGGACCTCGATTTCCGCGTCTCGACACTGCCGACCCTGCACGGCGAAAAGATCGTCATGCGGCTCCTGGACAAAGACATGCTGATGCTCGACATGACCAAGCTTGGCTTCGAGAAGTCGAGCCTGAAGTACTTCGAGGAGGCTATCTTCCAGCCTTACGGCATGGTGCTGGTCACCGGACCCACAGGCTCGGGAAAGACCAATACCCTGTACTCTGCGATCTCGAGAATCAACAGCCCGGAGGTCAACATCATGACCGCCGAGGACCCCGTCGAGTTCCAGTTGGTCGGGGTCAATCAGGTGCAGATGAAAGAATCGATCGGCCTCAACTTCGCGGCCGCCCTGCGATCCTTCCTGCGGCAGGATCCGAACATTGTGCTGGTCGGCGAGATTCGCGACTTCGAGACCGCAGAGATCGCAATTAAGGCGGCACTTACCGGCCACCTCGTCCTCTCGACCCTCCACACCAACGATGCGCCCTCCACCATCAACCGCCTCATGAACATGGGTATCGAGCCCTTCCTGGTCGCGACCTCGGTCAATCTGATCGTCGCGCAGCGGCTGATCCGCCGCGTCTGCGAGAAGTGCAAGCAACCGGAGGAAGTTCCGCTGCAGGCGCTGCTCAACGTCGGGTTCTCGGAGGCCGAGGCGCCCAACATCGAGCTCTATCGGGGGCGCGGCTGCGACGAGTGCAATCAGCGCGGCTACAAAGGCCGCACCGGTATTTACGAGGTGATGGTCGTCGGCGAAGACATCCGCGAGCTCATTCTCTCCGGCGCATCGGCGGTCGAGCTGAGGCGCAAGGCGATGGAGGAGGGTATGATCGGTTTGAGGCAATCAGGTCTGCAGAAAATCCGAGACGGCATCACGACGATCGACGAAGTGGTCCGCGAATCGATCCTGTAGTCGGGGGGAAGTCGATGACCGTAAGCCTGCATCAGCTTTTGAAGACCATGGTGGAGAAGGGCGGCACCGACCTCCATATCACGACCAACTCGCCGCCCCTGATCCGCGTCGACGGCACCCTGGTGACCCTCTCGCACCCGCCGATGACAGCGGTGGACACCAAGAAGCTGGCGTACTCCGTTCTGACCGATGCCCAGAAGCACCGCTTCGAGGAGCACCTCGAGCTCGACATCTCATTCGGTGTCAAAGGGCTGGCACGGTTCCGCGCCAACGTCTTCATGCAGCGTGGCGCGGTGGCGGGCGCTTTCCGGCGAATCCCATACGAAATCCTCGGCTTCCGCGAACTCGGGCTGCCACCGGCGGTCGAATCGCTGTGCAACAAACCTCGTGGCCTGGTGCTGGTCACCGGCCCAACCGGATCCGGTAAGTCGACGACCCTGGCCGCGATGATCGACAAGGTCAACCGTGAAAATGCGCTCCACATCCTCACCATCGAAGACCCGGTCGAGTACCTCCACTCTCACAAGAAATGCATGGTGAACCAGCGCGAGCTGCACGCCGACACCCTCTCGTTTCCCGCCGCGCTGCGCTCGGTCCTCCGTGAGGATCCTGACGTGGTGCTGATCGGTGAGATGCGCGACCTCGAAACCATCGAGTCCGCTCTCCGAATCGCAGAGACCGGCCACCTCACGTTCGCGACCCTGCACACCAACTCGGCTCCCCAGACCATCAACCGAATCGTTGACGTATTCCCGGAGCACCAGCAGTCGCAGATCCGCGCCCAGCTCAGCTTCACCCTCGAGGGCATCATCTGCCAGTCGTTGTTGCGGCGCTCGTCCGGCAAGGGCCGCGCCCTGTGCTGCGAGGTCCTGATCCCGAGCTCGGCGATCCGCAACTTGATCCGCGAGGACAAGGTCCATCAGATCTACTCGATGATGCAAGCCGGCCAGGTCAAACACGGCATGCAGACCTTTAACCAGGGGCTGGCGACTCTCTATCACAAGCGAATGATCTCGCTGCAGGTAGCACTCGCCTATAGCTCGTATCCGGATGAGTTACAGGACATGATTAATCGGGGCGTGGGCACGGTCAACACGAACCCTGAGGCACGTCGAGCAAGGAGGAGCTGAGATGCCCAGTTATGAGTGGAAGGGCCGCGATCGTAACGGCGCGACACAGACTGGCGTGCTCATCGGCGACAGCAAGGATGCGGTGATTGCCGCACTCCGTCGCCAACAGATCGTCGTCACAACAGTCAAGGAGAAGGGCAAAGAAATTGCGCTGCCGAAATTCGGCGGCGGGGTCAGCTCGAAGGACATTGCTGTCTTCACCCGCCAGTTCTCGGTGATGATCGACGCCGGTCTGCCGCTCGTGCAATGCCTCGACATTCTCGGCCAGCAGCAGGACAACAAGACCTTCCAGAAGGTCATCCTGCAGGTCCGGCAGGACGTGGAGGGTGGTTCTTCGCTCGCCGAGGCGATGCGGAAGCACCCCCAGGCCTTTGACGATCTCTACGTCAACATGGTCGCCGCGGGCGAGGCCGGCGGTATCCTCGACACCATTCTCCAGCGTCTTGCTACCTACATCGAAAAGTCGGTCAAGCTCAAGAGCCAGGTCAAGTCCGCCATGGTTTACCCGGTGTCGGTGGTCACGATCGCCGTGGTCGTCGTCTACGTCATCCTGTGGAAAGTGATTCCGGTCTTCGCCTCCCTCTTCGAGGGTCTCGGCGGCCAGCTGCCCTTCCTCACCCAGATAGTCGTCAACATGTCGAATTTCATCGGCAACTTCTGGTGGCTGATCTTCATGGTCGTGTTTGGCGGCATCTTCTTCCTCCGCCAGTACTACCAGACCGATGCCGGCCGCTACCAGATCGACAAGCTCCTAATCAAGGCGCCGGTCATGGGCATCCTGCTCCGTAAGATCGCCGTTGCTCGTTTCTGCCGAACCCTGGGCACCCTTCTCAGCTCGGGTGTGGCGATCTTAGAGGCGCTCGAGATCACCGCCCGGACCGCCGGCAACGCGGTCATCGAGGAAGCTCTCATGCAGGTCCGCAAGGAGGTCGAGGAGGGCAAAACCATCGCCGAACCGCTGACCCGCTCCGAGCAGTTCCCTCCCATGGTCTGCCAGATGATCGGGGTTGGTGAGCAGACCGGTGCGATGGATACGATGCTCTCGAAGATCGCAGACTTCTACGAGGACGAGGTCGATGCCGCCGTCGAAGGCATGATGGCGCTGATTGAACCTGTGATCATCGCATTCCTCGGCGTCGTCATCGGCACCATCGTGGTCGCCATGTACCTGCCGATGTTCTCGCTGATCAGCCAGATCGGCTGATGGACGGGCGGTCGCTCGAGACCGCTGATATCGGGGGCGTGGCCGCGGCGGCACCCCCCCAGCTTCCGTCACAGAAGGCCCTCCGGTGGCTCATGGGCCTCCGGCTGGTCGTCATCTCGACCCTCTTTCTCGGCATTCTGCTGATCCAGGTCAACAGCCAGCGAATCCTGCCGCTGAGGAACTTCTACGGTCTGATCCTCTTCAGCTACGGGCTTTCCCTGAGCTACCTCATCCTCTACGCACGAAAGAACTCGCCTCGCGTGCAATCGTGGATACAACTCGTCGGCGACATCGCGGTCGTGACCGGTTTCGTCTATTTCACCGGCGGCATTTACTCGCCGTTTTCGTTCCTCTACCTGACCGTCATCGCGGTCGCCGCAATTCTGATGCGCGGTGGCGGGCTCATCTTCGCCGGCATCTCGGCGGTGGCGTACGGTCTCCTGGTCGACCTCATGGTCTTCGAGGTATTGCCAGTACCCGGTAACTTGACCGGGATTCAGATCGCGATCCCGACCTCGCGGGTCCTCATTCAGCTCTTGACCAACGTTGTCGGTTTCGTGCTGCTTGCAGTCCTCGTCTCCTACCTGGGCGAGTCGCTGCGCAGCGCCCACAGCCGATTGCAGGAAGAGACCGAACGAACGAAACGTTTCGTCGCCCTCACCGATCATGTGGTGCGCTCGGTGGGTGCGGGCATCGCGGCGACCGACCTCGACGGCAAACTGCTCCACCTCAACCCTGCCGGCTCGCGAATCCTCGAAATAGCCGATGGCGAAGCAATCCTCGATTCCAATATCGAGGACCTGATCCAGTTGGAGGACCACCGCTGGGGTCTGCTCAAGACCCGGGCCCGTGATCGGAGCGTCGTACGGCTCGAAGGCACCGCGCCATCTTCCGATCTCAGGCTCGGCATGACGATCGGTCCGCTCGCAGATGAAAAAAACGATGTGGTGGGGTTCATCGTCACCTTTCAGGACCTTTCGGAGATCAAGGTCGAGGCGGAACGTCAACGGATGCAGGAGCGGATGGCTGCGGTCGGCGAAATGGCAGCGCGCATGGCGCACGAAATCAAAAACCCCCTCGCCTCCATCTCAGGGTCGGCGCAGGTGCTGGCGTCGGCCGGAAACCTCAACGACAACGGCCAGCGTCTGCTCCACATTCTGGTCGACGAATCGCGCCGACTGTCCGGCATCCTCGACGGCTTCCTCGAGTACGCGAGGCCGGGTGCGGCGACCTTCGGGCCCTGCGATCTGAGCGCCATGCTTCGCGACTGCATCAACCTGCTCGAGCGTTCCGACGAGCAGCAAGACCATCACCAGCTGCATCTCAAGGTTCCCCACAAGCTCTTGCTTCGCGGTGAAGAGCATCTGCTCCGCCAGATTTTCTGGAACCTCTCCCGCAATGCGTTGCAGGCAATGCCGGACGGCGGAGAGCTGGAGATCTCGGCCGACCAGCAGAACGGACGAGTGGTCCTGCAGTGGCGGGACAACGGTGTCGGCATGACCGAAGAGATCAGACGCCAGGCCTTCGAACCATTCGTGACCACTCGACCCGGCGGCACCGGCCTTGGTCTCGCGGTGGTCTACGCCGCGGTCGCCGAACACAACGGAACAGTTTCCATCGACAGCGCGCCCGGGTCCGGCACAACCGTCAGGGTCGAACTGCCGATGCATAAGGAGGTCACATGAGTCGTGGCCACCTCCTGGTTATCGACGATGAGCGATCGCTGCGCGAGTTTCTGACGATCCTCCTTGAACAGGAGGGGTACGAGGTCACCACTGCCGACACGGTAGCGTCTGGGATTGAAGCAGTGCTCACGGGCAGCTTTGACCTCGTCATGTGCGACCTCAAGCTCCCCGACGGCAGCGGTCTCGAGGTCCTAGCAAAGGCACAGAAACAGCAGGTCGCGAGCCCCTTCATCATCATCACCGCCCACACAACACCTCAGCATGCACTCGAGGCGTTGCGCGCAGGCGCCGCCGAGTACCTGTCGAAGCCGTTCAACGTCGAAGACCTCAAGCTCATCCTCGAAAAGCTGCTGGGAGCCGGGGAAACCGAGGCGGAAGCCCAGGATGTTCCCAATTTCATCGGCTCGAGCCCTGCCATCCGACGCATCCTGGATATGGTGCCGCGCCTCGCCGCGACTCCGTCCACGGTCTTTATCACCGGCGAAAGCGGAACCGGCAAGGAGCTCCTGGCGCAGGCGATCCACGCATTCTCCGCTGCCGCTAACGGTCCCTTCCTGTCAGTCAACTGTGGTGCTCTGCCGGAGGGTCTCCTCGAATCCGAGCTGTTCGGCCACGTCCGCGGCTCTTTCACAGGTGCCGTTAAGGATCACAAGGGCCTATTTGTCGATGCCGACGGCGGAACCCTGCTCCTCGACGAGGTCGGTGAGCTGACGCCTCTCATGCAGGTCAAGCTGCTGCGAGTCCTTCAGGAACGCCGTGTGCGCCCAGTCGGCTCAAGCCACGAGGTCGAGGTCAACGTCCGTGTGTTGGCGGCCACCAACCGCAATCTCGAACAGGCCGTCAAGGACAACGAGTTTCGCGAGGATCTCTACTACCGCCTCAATGTCCTCCACATCCACCTGCCACCGCTCCGGCAGCGCAGTGAAGATCTTTCTGAGCTCGCCCGCCACTTCGTCAAACGGACCTGCGAAAACTTCGGAACTCCTGCAAAAAGATTGACCCCCGACGCGCTTCGGGTTCTCCAGGCGTACTCGTGGCCGGGCAATGTGCGCGAGCTCGAGAACGTCATCGAGCGCACAGTTGCCCTCGAACCAACCGAAATGATTTCCTCTGGCAGCCTGCCGGAACACCTGCGTGGCACCACGGAGGAGCCCGCCATCGAGCACTTGGGTCTCCCCGAAGAGGGTCTGGACATCGATGAGTACGTGGACAATGTACGGAGATCGTTGATGCGCCAGGCACTGGATAAGACCGATGGTCATCAGAAGAAAGCCTCGGAGCTCCTGCGCATGTCCTATCGCGCGTTCCGCTACCATGCGGAGAAGCTCGGTCTGGCCCGCGACGACTGAGCCCGAAATCTGGAATCCGGGGGACCTCATGAATCGAGCCCTTTTCTATTTCATCGCAGCGCTGTTCGTCATCACAGCGTGCACCCAACCCGCACCAACCTCGACGACCGATGTAGGCGAAGCGCCGCCTCTAAGCCACGTGCCGCTGCCGCAGGCGGCTCTCCCCGACGGCTTCATGGTCAACCTCGAGCTTGCATCGACCCCGGAGGAGACCACCACCGGTCTCATGTTCCGGCCGGCACTGGCGGCCGATCGCGGCTTGCTCCTTCTGTGGCCGGAGGAACGCCTCGCCACAATTTGGATGATGAACGTCCTCGTTCCTCTCGATATCGTCTTTCTCGACGACGCCGGCCAGGTCGTCGAGCTGGTGGTGGACGCGCAACCGTGCAGCGCCGAACCGTGCCCAAGGTTTACGACGTCCAGACCCGCGCGAGCGGTTCTTGAAATGTCAGCCGGCACTGCCGCGGCGCACGGGCTCGAGGTGGGATCCCGGATCGATTTCGATAGGGTGTCCGGGTTTCCCGTGCGGGACGCTGAGACGGAAATTCTCGGCGGGAACTGATCCCGCTCCCATTCTCAGAGGTCCACCCTTTCACCCTTTCATTCCGAGCGCAAAAAAGCGTCGACGGAACACGCGCCACTTCCCAATAAGACGCGGGTTGTTTCGTCGAAGCGAGAAGCGCTTGCCGGGTCAGTCGGTTTTCTTTGGGGAGTCTTCCTTCTTCGCGGTCTCGGCTTTCGGTGGAGGCGTCGGAGAGTCTTCCGTTTTCGCGAGCGCGCTCGATCGGCCGCCGTTCTCCTTGCCGTAGTCGGTCACATACCAACCACTGCCCTTGAACTGGAGGGCAGGCACGCCCAGGAGACGACGGACCTTGCCGCCGCACTCCGGACAGCTCACAGATGATGCGTCGGCGACCTTTCGAATCCGCTCGAAACCATGGCCGCAGACGAAGCACTCGTACTCGTAAAGCGGCATGGAACGCCTACCCCCGAACCTGAATGAGGATCTTGCCGCTCGACGAGGGATCGACCGTCAACATCCCAAGCTCTGCAAATGCATAAAGAACTCGGGCGTTGGCGCCCGCGCTCGCGGGACCACTCTCGCACAGCTCATAGAGCGTTTTCTTTCCGTCAACCAGCTCGAGCAGCTCGCGCTCATCGGGCTCGAGGCGGAATTTCTCGAGATGGGGAGGACGAGGCAGCTTCTTCAAGAGCGCACCGCGGCCGCCCATTCTGGCAGTGATCATCTTCGGATCCTCGATCCGCCGGCAGCCGGCCACGATCGCCCGCGCGGTGGGAATCTTGATCTTGAAGATCTCGTCGTCTTTGGCGCGTCCGACCTTGAAGCTGACCTGTCCCTCGCTCCAGTTGAAGAGGCTCCACAGAATCGCTTGCACCTGTTTGCGAACCGCTGCTCCCAGCTTTTCCCGATCGAGGAGTCCCATCTTCACAAGAATCTCGCCGTGGCGGGCGCCAGGCGAATTGGAGAGTTTATCCGATGACTTCTGGAGCTCTGCTTCGGTGATCTCGCCCGCCTGCACCAGGTAGTCCCCCAACGATTCGCCCCGGTCCGTCGAGGTGGCAAAAATAATATCGCCGTCGAGGAGGTAGACTCGTTTGACCACGTCACCCTGTACGAGCTCGAGGACTCCGGGTACGCCGTACCGATTGACGGTCGCCAGAATCTCCGGCAACGGCGTCTTCTCGACGTCACTCCTGTAGACGAATTCGTCGCTCGACATCAACCTCGACCCTCTGAACAGAAAAATCCAATCGCGTACGCATCCGCCAACCAGGCTCTGGTGGCGGAAGCGCAAGGGAATCGAACCCTCCGACCGACCCGACTAAGGCCGGCCCAACGGATTTGAAGTCCGTGGAAGCCACCAGGCCCCATGCGCTTCCCCGCAAAGGTCATTCTACCACCCACCCGCCCACCCGGGTTCAGGGTTCAGGGTGCAGGGTTCAAGGCACATACCGCCGATTACTGACTACTGTTTGCTGATGAATGATCGCCGGGTGGGCGGGGGGTTGATTGACACACACCCTTACCATTTGCTACAAAGTGCCTCCCTGTGGGGCCGTAGCTCAGTTGGGAGAGCGCCTGAATGGCATTCAGGAGGTCGACGGTTCGATCCCGTTCGGCTCCACCACTCAAACTCCTTTACAATCACGATCTTAGAAAGACCTCAATCCTGAGGGATTCGTCCCTGAGGATTCTTGTCAGCAATCCGTCAGCAAGAAGCGGACAAGAAAAAACCCCGGCCGAAACCGGGGCCTTTGAAGGGGAAGGAGTCGTTCAGGCGCGGAAGTTGACGAC
>Ga0255054_10000784_pt1 | contig 18772 bp, 21 predicted proteins | sample JV7_2_23_MG_FD_188634 | JGI IMG/M metagenome (GOLD analysis project Ga0255054, IMG submission 188634) | Seawater microbial communities from Jervis Inlet, British Columbia, Canada - JV7_2_23 | ecosystem: Environmental > Aquatic > Marine > Inlet | place: Canada: British Columbia | collected...
CTTCATGTCTTACTGGATGGGACCCAGGGTGTGCTGCTGATTGCGAGCGCTACAAACGTGGATAGCCTGACGAAGCTAGAGATGGAAGGATCTCCCGATTTCGTACTCCTGGACGCGGATAGCGATAACGCAATTGCGGTATCTGAGGTCAAGCGCATCAATCATGCCTGGCCAAAGACCGACTGCATCGCGCTGGTCGATAATACGCGCCAGATTCCACTCCTGAAAGACGTGGGAGTAAGCTTGACTCTTCTAAAGGGAGCATCCCCGAAGCGATTGAGAGAAGTATTGCAAGTACTAGCAGAGCATAAACTCCGCAGCCAGATCGCATTCCGGCCTATGGCCTCTCGGCTATAATCGGTCCTCGAGCGGGGTTGAACCACAAACCTGAAACCCAATAGGTACGAGCCTTTGGTTTCAGCTCCCCCCGTATAGCTAATTTGGCGCGGTAGCTCAGTTGGCAGAGCAGGGGATTCATAAGCCCAAGGCTTGTGAACCGATTGCCAGCAAACAATTGAATCGTAAACACCTGGCGCATTAGCTCAGTTGGCAGAGCAGCGGACTCATAAGCCGCTTGTCCCGTGTTCGAGTCACGGATGCGCCACTTGAGGTCAAACCTATTCATGGTCGCGACCTCTCGGAGCCCCCTGGCTGGTACCGGGGGGTTCCACCTTTAACTGCTTGGAGGGGATATACGGCTCGAAGTCTTTTACTCGGAGCCTCTTTGTGTAGCGAGTGACCATTGCTCCGCCATCATCCCAGCCGCCAGCGAGAGTTATCAAATGCGTCGGCGCGCCCGCCTGACTTGCAACATAGGCCATGCTTCGGCAAAGTGCATGAGGGCTGAAGTGGGGAATTTCTGCGCGTACGGCCCACCTTCGACAGGTTGTTCTCCAGTGATCCCGAGACATTCCTTCGCCTTTGTGGATGCCCTGGACGTTGACAAATATCTCGTCAACTCCGGTCTTTACTATCAGTCGCCGTTCCCGCAACCACGCCTGCATATAGGCTGATGTGACCTCCCCGAATACCCCTGCTTTTTGCTTGCCGCCTTTGCGGCGAGTCACTAGCGTTCGATCATCGAAGTGGATATGGGCCACCTTGAGGTTGCATGTCTCCTTTGACCTCAGCCGACAATCCCAGGCAATGAGCAGCATCACGTAATCTCGCTGATGTGCGAGCCGTTTGAGATCGCAGCTTGCTAGTAGCTTCTCGATTTCCTCAAGGTCGAGGGTGCGTTGTTCTCCCGGCTCCTCTCTCCTGATGCGATGCAGGAGAATTTCACGCGTTCTATTGGTTTCATCCTTCTCGCCGAACGCATAACGGATGTAGCTCTTGAGTGAGGCCAGGGCATTGTGTTGCTGACTATCGCCCCAGGTAGGCTTTGTCCCTAGAAAATCTGTGAAATCGTCGGGGGTTACTTCTGACGCGGATTTGCCATTCCACCACTCGGCAAAGTAGCCAAGGTTTTGGCCGTAGTTTTTCTTAGTGTCAGACGTAAGTGCTGCCTGAGCGAGGTAGGTCTTTATTCGATTCATGGTCGCTTCACTCTCTCCCGCTGGTACGGGTGCGCTGCTCATCACATCATGCCGCTATCTCTGCCTCACGCCTCATAATCAGCCAGAACTCCAGAGCGGCTTTAGTATCCGGGCTCGATTCTTAGGCCGAATCCGACTCTTCGACCTCGTTGGTCTTAATTTGCACGACGCTAGCGGCGGGGCCGCTGGATGATGCCTCGATGTAGGACTGTCTAACATCGGGGTCAGGATCAGTTTGCCTCAGCGCCATGCGGATAACGGATGGAACGTCAACGCCCAGGGCGTCTGCGCGCCTCTGCAACTGCGCCAGTTCATCGTCGTCGACAAATAGATTTATTCGGTGCTCACGTTTTGTCATGTCGCTCCTTCCATATTACGGGAGATAATACCATGTAGTGGTTGTTACTGCAAGGGTGGGTTTTCGATAGTGGCCGGACTAGACGGACGTTTTCGGACATTCAACGAGCCATTATCTCGAGGAGTTCACGGATCGCGTCATCTCTTCCCTCTGGTTGGACATCGAGGAGTATCTCCCTAGATAAATAAAGCCCCAAGGCTGCTTGCTGCCTGGTGTGAGAGTGCTTCAATTATCTAGCCCCTGCCCCTTACAGATTGCCGTGCCAACGACCCATTCGTGGGTCGTTATGTGTTCTGGGCTATGTCCCGATCCTGTCTCGAGCTCTTAAAATCTCGCCAGTCACTCCCTGTCAACTCGATCCATCAGGCTTGTTTAGAGCTTTCGGCCATCGACGAAGTCGCCTGAGTACCCCGTCGTATGACCGCACACGATAGATCGCCAAGGGCTTACCGTCCTTCTCGAGCACAACGTACTGCAACCCCTCCGCCTCTCGTGGGCCGGATGACTCATCTGGCCACTCTCGACCGCCCGAGCGGTAGTAGGCTGCGAGAGCTTTCCTTGTCAGATCATTCACGATTCTACCCTATCTATGTTCCTGAGACATGGTTTTGCGTATGCCGTTAGGGTGGTAGAATAGGTACTCGGAACATTACATCTCGCCACTTGGAATAAGCTCACCATTGAACCGTCAACTCTCTACCGATGTCAGTAAAAATGCGGTCATGGCGTATCTCGCCACTCTCCGACCTGCCAGCAGGAAACGTGTAATTGGGGCCTTGAAGATGGCCTTGCGTTATCTGGCGCCAGGCTTCGACAACCCGCCCATTTTCGAGTACCCATGGCACACGCTCACGGCCGATAAGGTCGAGCAGCTTCTCGGTCTCATATACGAGCAATATCCGAATGGACCGAGTGCCGGACTTGTGGCGACTGCCCTGAAACAGGTCACACGCCGCCTGGCCAGGTCTGGAGAGATCGACCCGCAAGTCTGGGCTCAGATTCAAACCATCAAGAATCCCAGGAACGGATCTAGGACAGCGGCCAATATGTACAGATTGACCAGGGCCGACATTCTCGCCCTGGCTGAAACCTTGGCCCTCGATAGATCTGCTGCCGGAGCCCGTGACGCCGCTATCGTCGCCATCCTGCTCTCCACCGGGCTGAGGATCGGCTCGGTGGCTGCCCTCGATCTGGGGCACGTCGATCTCAACACTGGCCATATCCAGGTAGTGTCTGCCAAAGGCGGACGCCAGGGCAGATGCCGGATCTCCGGAGAAAGTCTGAGGATCGTCCGTCATTGGGCGACCCGCTGGCGAGGCAATCGGCCAGGCCCTCTCTTCGTTCCCGTGTCCAGATCCGACCGAGTTGCAGCAGGCGATCTCTTCTCCGAGCCTAGAAGGCTGAAGACTGGGCCGATTGGGAAGGCACTTAGAAGGCGTTGCAAAGCCGCCGGGCTTCCTGATGACGTAACCGCTCATAGCTTCCGGCGCCATTACATCACTGCCGGAATCAAGAAGGGCGTTGACCTGGCGATCTTGCAAAGAGCCGTCTTCCATGCCAACGTCTCGACCACGGCTGCCTATTCCCAGATCGACGACTCCGAAGTGCTGGAGGCAGTTGCAAACGTGGCTCAGTATCCAAAGACCAACTAGCATGAACATCGTTTCCTGGTCTTTGATTGCTATCGTGTTCACTATAGGTCCCTCATCCGAAGCTCTCCCACATTCTCTGCCTCTGAGCGAAAAATCGAGCCTGTTCCCTCTCCTCCGGCGTCATGCTCTTGTGCCGACGAAAGATAACCCCTTTGGTCGGTTCAAATTCGCAGCCACTTGTGAGCTTCCCAGTCGGTTTCATCGTATCAGGCTCGCCGTCCAGCAAGTCCTCGGGTGTGTCAGGATGGTACTGCACAACGTAGGTCCGTTTGCCCGTCTCCGGGGACTCATACCAGCCTGGAAGCTCTCGAGCAGCTTCCAGCCCTAGCTCACCCATCACCGGCTCGCCGTCTATTTGCGCCCCGCCCAGCTCAGGCAGCTTGTGACCGTGCCACTCAACTCGCCGGCGAATGAACGGTCTACCGTCATCGGTGTACTGTGTCGGATAGCCAGTCGGCGGATTGTGCATGAGCTCAGAAATCTCCGGATTCTCCTGCATCGCCAACTCATCGAACCGCGTCCCGGTCTGCTTTGAGGGCAAGATCGGCTCGCTGGCAACCAGGTACTCGGTCTCCTGCTCAAGCGCAATTGGCTCAGTTACCTTCGCAAAGTAAACCTGCTCTCCGGTCTCGGGCTCGATCACTGTCTCGAGCTCCAGCCTGGCTACCCCTTGATCTACGGGCGGGGTGTGTATCTGTTCCGCTACGTCGCTCTCCGATGGACTGGGTGCGTCCTGCGGCGCTGGTTTTTCCGCTCCGCCCAATTCTGTACTGGAAATCTCCTCCGAGAGCCGATTCACAAGATAGTAGCTCACCGCCAGGTCTCGACTAATCGAGCGTTTCGATCTACCGGATCGAAGATCCGCCAAGATCACTGCCCTAGTCAACTCAGAGAGCTTCTCTGTCATCTAAAATCCCCTAACCTCAACTATGCCATCTCCCGGAATGCCGAGTGCTTGAGCACGAGCCCGGTGAGCCTCGATCTTCTTCTGCGAGACCTTGCGACCCTTAGGTCCAGCTCGCCATACGTCATCGCCGTTGTCCCAAAGGGACAGGTACTCGAACTTGGCTGCGGCTCTCTGCCGAGACTTCCGAAAAATCCGGTTGACCCTTGCTCGCCCGATTGTCATTTCGCTACTGCCCTTCCTGTTCAGCTATGTGGTCCTCGATCAGCTCGAGCCTTTCCTGCAGCTCCCCGGTCTGCAAGAGCTGGTTGAACTCCCTAACTACACCGACCAGTGCTCGAGCTCTGTTGACGCTGTTCGGGTTCATCACGAGCGACTTGAGCACGTCTACCAGGAGCCCCCGCAGCCCTTCAACAGTTCCGACATCGTACTCATCGACTCGCCAGGAAATGTCACGGACCTTCTTGGCAAGCCCTCCACGCATTCTCGCCTTCGACCGATCACGCTTTACGAGCTCGTCCGCCGAATGAACGTAGCACCTGGGGGGATTTGAGTCCAAAAGGGCATAGCCCCTGCACTGACGCCCCGAGATGCGATGCTTGCAACGCCTGGTTGCTGCGTTCTTCTTTGCCAAAACGATCTCCCATACTCATGTGAAGCACTATTCCGATGCCCTACTACACTGTCCCTGCTGCGAGCGCATTTGCCTCGCTCAACGCTCGATCAAAAATGACGCCCCGCCCGGGGCCTTGGCTATTGCCCATTGACTGTAGCCCCTTGCGCTCAATACTCGGATCTGCAATTCCCATCTTGTTTCCTTTTATCACGGCTTCAAAAAAGATGCTACTGCTGTGCAAAATTTCACAAACGCTTCTATCCATCGTACGCCGATTTTCAATCCTCATATTGTCTTACCCTGAATTGAGCCTCAGTCGACGACCGGATCAAAGGCTCTGCGCTACTCGGTTTCACTCTGTCTGAGTCTAGATCGCCAGAATAGGTGCCCAGGGACTTGCGGAAGCCACTTGTTACGCCGTTCTTGTACAGCGCCCACTCGCCACTGCTGCTAGCGGACTGGCTCCATGTCATCAGCCAAGGTACGAAGCCTAAGTCTGCCTGAGATCCAAGATTACGAATTCTCGGAGCCTTCGCTGTTAAGCCGGCTTTTGGCTCCGATGGTGCCGTTCCGTTTTTGCTCATCGTTCCGCCCTCGACTAAATGGATGATATCGAAGCGCGATTACAGATTCTGCGTAAAACACTAGTACCAAACTACTTTGCCATATTTCTGCATGGCTCTGGAGCCGGGGCAAGAACTTCGCCGATTGGCTCTGCCCCCGGCGGTCACAATAAGGCGGTTTTGCCTCCGGCTATGTCGATGTTATGGGAGCGCGATTAAAGATGCTAGCAAAATCAGTAGTGCAAATTACTTCTTCATCCATCTGTGGCTCTGCAGCCGGGCCAGAACTTCGCCAACTGATACTGAATATCCCATTTGTCACCAAGATCTCTGATGCCTCTACCCTGATTATGGGATGTTCAAAATTCACGCCGCTGCGGCTTGAGATTCTTATCAGGCCAGTATTGGCAACTCCGAACATAGGATTGATGAACCGCTAGGGGAACAGGGATCGATGGCGCTTGATGTGTGGCAGGCATTGAAAGCACACCTCCAAGTCGAGTTGCCTCGTACCGTGTTCCATGCCACGCTGTAAGGGGTTGGGATCGAGGGTGGGGCCACCCTTGTTCTAAGTGGGGGTAATGCTTCTGCCAGGGACTGGCTTGCTGATAGATTCGCTACCACGGCTAGCAAAGTATTGACCGGCGTATTGGTCGCCAGTGCAGGTTGAGTTCAAGGTGCGGACATAGCGAGAGTAGGACGGATGAGGGTAGTTTTGTCGATGACACCCAGGATGAGTCCGATTGCTATAATGTCGTAAGCACACGAATCCGCATTTCTGGTAAGGATGATGATCATGAATCAAAAAACCCGCGGCGAGTCTGAAGATGCGCTTACCAAGGCGATAATCAAATTTGAGAGGGAGCACCTGGGTAGGGGCCCGAAAGATGCGCGGACATACTTTATTGATGACATGATTCTGATCAGGCTCAGCGGCCTCATGACATCTGCCGAATCAATGCTGGCGAGAGATAAAACGGGGCAAGAAATAATTAAAGGCACCAGGCGCCAACTAATGGAAGTCTCGCGACCGCTGATCGAGCAAATCGTTCGGGATGTTCTAGGTCTGGACATGATCGGCATACATACCGATATGAGCACCAAGACGGGAGAACGTATCATCGTCTTAATAGTCGACCGAAACTTGGACGAATTGTTCGATTAGGCTGGATGTCTGAATCAGGTCGATGCTTTTGATCTGGAAGATGCGATCTCTACTTCAACGTAATTGTAGGTTCGCATGACCTACGGCGCGGCTGGCACCCGAAAGCGAATGCTATTTCGAAAATACGATAGGGTTCCATGTCAAATAGTCTTCGGCAGATAGCAGTCGGTTCTTATTGCTGAAGTCAAGTATGATTAGCACGGTAAATCAAATATCATAAAACGTCACCTTTTTGGCGGATTGGGCAAACAGTAGTTTCGTCATAGAAACAGCTGGTTGCAGAGTAGGCCGGTGTTCACTCCTAGTCTTGGGAGAAACGCCGGTTTTTTTCTTAATGAGGCTGAAATAGAGTAGGACATGCAAATCCGTGAATGCATGAATCGAGAAATCGTCTCGGTTAGGACGACAAGCACGCTGGGCGAGGCTGCCAATGTTTTGGTTGAGAAGCGCGTTGGCCTGCTTCCGGTCACAGACGATGCCCGTAAGCTCGTAGGCGTAATTGGGCTTTCCGAGATACTGGCGCTGTGTCTCCCCGCCGTTATAGACCTGATCGATGACCTTGACTTCGTGCGTGATTTTGGCGCGCTGGAGGAAATGTGCATCAGTCCCGAGATGCGCGCCCGGCAGATCTTGAGTTTCATGCGCGAACCTATATCCGTCCAGGAAACCACAGGCTTACTGCGCGCCTACACGATGATGTTGCAGCATCGACTGCACGACATGCCCGTCGTCAAGCCGAACGGAACTCTTGTGGGTAGCATCTCCAGAGTAGATATTGGCACGGCGTTTCTGGCGAAAGGGGAGACCGACTCACTCAGCATCCCGCAGAAAGCCTGATGGATGCGATGTCTGCGGGGGCATATTCGCGATTAGCCTGGTTTTGATTTTGATGGGAATCGCAGAGCAGGCCGCAGGCACACCGTAGGGCTGGTGCGACCTACGCCTGGCCCCGGCGAGCCGAACCAAGTCGCCCGCTGGCAATGATTGACGTCCCCGTATTCCACCGAATATAATCCGACTGAGTTTCGATCCATCGGTATGAAATAGAACTACGTTGATACAGGAAGCCAAGGCGGCTCACTGTATCCGGCAGGTTTGGCAAATAGCTATTTCCTAAGTTGGAGAAAGCTGGTTGCAAAATAAGCCGGCGTGCGATCCCAGGACGGGAGCGGCGTCGGCTATTTTCTTGCCAGTCGGCTGGAGGAATTCTGAGCATTAACCGAGTATCACCAATGGAGCTTTGAAGATCTACGAGATGCCTGTATTGATCCTCGGCAAGGATTGCCTGCGTGCTCCCAGGTGCTCATTCGGCGCGGACCCCGATTCCTTCGGCGGTAATGATCTTTACGAAAACAATTTCAGACGCCGTTTCGTCACACGGAATACGGGCTGATGAAAGAAGGATTTTTCTGGCACACCTCGGAGCCCGGCGATGTCCTGGATCGCCTGCGTGTGGATCCGGAACAGGGCCTGTCGGCGCACGAGGTGGAGCAGCGTCTGCGCGAGCACGGGCCCAACGAACTCGTCGAGCGTGGCTTAAAGAGCCCCTGGCACATTCTGTGGGAGCAACTCACTGCGATCATGGTGGTTGTGCTCATCATCGCCGCAGTGGTTTCGTTGCTGCTGGGAGATCAGCTGGATGCGATCATTATCCTCGCCATCGTGGTGCTGAACGCCATCCTGGGATTCGTCCAGGAGTATCGAGCGGAGCGCGCGATGGCGGCCCTGAAGCGGATGGCTGCGCCGGTGGTCAAGGTGCGCCGCGAGGGACAGCTCCAGCAGGTTCCCGCCAGGGAGATCGTGCCCGGCGACATCCTACTGCTTGACGCCGGCGATGCAGTATCCGGTGACGCACGAGTGCTCGAATCGATCAATCTTCGGATCGAAGAAGCTTCGCTCACGGGGGAGTCGATTCCCGTGGAGAAGCATTCCCAGACGCTTTCTGAGGCGCATATTCCGATAGGCGACCGGCGCAATATGCTTCATATGGGCACCACCGCGATTTATGGCCGGGGCAGCGCGGTGGTGGTGGAGACCGGCATGGCTACTCAGTTGGGTCGGATCGCGGAATTGATACAGACAGTAGGCAGCGAGCCGACCCCGCTTCAAAAGCGAATGGCGCAATTAGGAAAGGGGCTCGCGGTGGCTGCGGTTGCCATCGTAGGGGTGGTCTTTGTCTTGGGGCTTCTGCGAGGCGAAGATCTAAAGGAACTGTTCTTGACCGCAATCGCGATGGCTGTGGCCGCGGTCCCTGAAGGGCTACCAGCGGTTGTGACCATCACCCTGGCGCTGGGCGCGCAGCGAATGCTGCGGCGAAGAGCGTTGATCCGAAAATTACCCGCAGTCGAGACTCTGGGATCGGTGACCGTGATCTGCTCGGATAAAACTGGGACGCTCACCGAGAACCGGATGACGGTCAAGATCCTGGAGGTCGCCGGTCACACGCTGAATTTGGCTGAAGCGTTGAAGCAGGGAAACACGGCGGAGGAAGCGATGGCCAATCCCGAGCAAACCGGAGAAGCGCTGCTTCTGGCTGGGGGCGCGCTTTGCAACGATGCTGTGCTGGAGGCAGACACGAATGGTGCTCGCGGCTTTCGCGCGCTGGGCGATCCAACTGAGAGAGCGCTCGTGGTCGCCGCTGCGAGCTACGGGCTGATGAAACCCCGCCTGGAATCGCTCTTTCCGCGCGTGGCTGAGGCGCCGTTCTCCTCCGAGCGCAAACGGATGACCACTTTCCATGAACCGCATCTGGAGGCTCAGAACGGGGAGGTGGGCGCTCTGCTCATATCGTTGTTCAGAAGCAAGAGTCAGCCCTTTGTGGCTTTCGCAAAAGGGGCAACGGAGAGCCTGCTGAAGGTCTGTGATCGGGTCTGGACCGATGTGGGAGTACAGCCGCTCACAGCGGAATGGAGCCAGAGGATCGAGAGCGCTGACGATCGGCTGGCCGGCGATGGTCTGCGCGTGCTTGGGGTCGCGTTTCGAACCTTGCCCGAGGTTTCTACCGAAGGGGAAATGGAACCGCTGGAGCGGGAGCTGATTTTTGTCGGATTGGTAGCCATGATAGACCCTCCACGGCCGAGGGTGAAAGAGGCTGTGGCTATTTCCAGGACCGCCGGCGTCCGCCCTGTAATGATCACCGGCGACCACCCTCAGACGGCGCTACACATCGCGCGCGAGCTGGATATCGCGCGGGACAGCAACATCCTGGCCGGCCAAGAGCTGGAGCGGATGAGCGCCAAGGAGCTGGAAGCCAGGGTGGAGGACGTCGCCGTGTACGCAAGAGTCTCTCCAGAGCACAAGCTCAATATCGTTCGGGCGCTTCAGCGACGTGGGCATGTTGTGGCCATGACGGGCGATGGCGTGAACGACGCGCCGGCGTTGAAGCGGGCCGATATCGGGGTGGCCATGGGGATCACCGGCACAGATGTTTCCAAGGAAGCCTCGGACATGGTCATCCTGGACGATAACTTCGCCACCATCGTGCGCGCCATAGAACAGGGGCGCGTGATCTACGACAACGTACGTAAATTCATCAAGTACACGCTGACCAGCAACGCCGGCGAAATCTACGTGATGCTGTTCGGGCCGCTGCTCGGGATGCCGCTCCCCCTGACTGCGCTGCAAATCCTGTGGATCAACCTGGTTACGGATGGGCTTCCCGGCCTGGCGCTGGCGGTCGAGCCCGCCGAACGCGGCACTATGCGCCGGCCTCCCTATCCTCCTAGCCAGAGCATCTTTGCGCGTGGAATGAGCCGCTACATCCTGTGGGTTGGGCTGCTCATGGGGCTGGTGTCCTTGGCCCTGGGTTATTGGGCATGGGTAACGGGCCGACCCGCCTGGCAAACGATGGTGTTCACCACGCTAACGCTCTCTCAGATGGGTAATGTCTTGGCCGTACGCTCGGACGATGAATCACTCTTTAAGATCGGGTTGTTCACCAATAGGCCGCTGTTGGGAGCGGTTGCGTTGACGTTCGCGCTGCAGCTGGCGGTGATTTACTGGAGACCGCTGCAAGAAATCTTCAGAACACAGGCGCTAACCGTATTCGAACTGGGCCTTTGCCTGGGCCTGAGCACGATTGTCTTCTGGGCGGTCGAGATTGAAAAGTGGTTGCGGCGACGACGCGGATGAGGGGCCGGTGGTGGACGAGATTCTTGTGCAGGCTCGGGAGTAGTACGACTGGGTGGTAATCGGCGCTCACATCGCCCAAGGAATGATGCGGTTCCTGCTGGACGATGCGATGTGTCAGCTCATCACCGACTGTAATCGAATGAAGACTAGGCTAGCGGAAATCGTAGCACAATGCCCGGCGGGCACGATTCTGTTTGGTCGAGCTTTAGTTCTAGTGAAAGGATGTAGCAGCCAATGACTCATTTGGTGATTGTGATCTTGGATGATCTGTCTTGCCTGCCAGACTTGCTGCAGGCCTGGCGAGAGATCGGCGTGCCAGGCACGACGATCATGGAAAGCGTTGGCGCACGCCGGGCTGAAACCTGGCTTAGCAAGGCCGGACTAGCCAGTCTTGACCGCCTATTCGATGCCAGGGAACTGCGTCGGCGCACGCTCTGGGCAGTTATCGAGGGAGATAAGCTCCTGGCTCAGGCCGTGGCCGAGGCCGAGCGAGTAGTAGGGGGCTTCGAGCGACCCGAAAGTGGCTTGTTGTTGGTCTTGCCAGTAGCAGAGACAAGGGGCCTTCACAAAGAGCAGCAGGAGCCTGTCGAGGAAGAACTGCCCCCAGCAGTGAGACCGGACTGGATCGTCCTGCGAGATACGCCAGTGGATGAAGTAGCTGACATTCTGGACCTGAAACCAACCATCATTTCACCCGACACGCCATTGGATGAGGTGGCCAACGCAATGCTGACTCATCCGAGGGTGCACGTTGCCTGCGTGGAGGCCGAGGACGGCCGGCTGGTAGGGCTACTCGGTTTGCGTGAGATCGCCGACGACGTTTTCTTCCACATCACACCCGAGAAATTCCTCAGCGAAATCAGCGATCTAGATGAAGTGATGGAATTCGCCGGCAGAAGCGCCATGCGGACCGCCTCCGACGCCATGCAAGATCCAGTGTGGGTGAAACGCGGTGAGACGGTGCGCGAAGCCTTCAGACGCATGCACGAAAACGAATTGCCAGGCTTGCCAGTTGTCGATGAGCAATATCACGTGGTGGGGTATGTCAACCTGCTGGAACTGCTGGCGATCGGCTTGAAAAGAGGCAGCGAAGAAAGCGCGAAGGGGCAATCGCAATGAATCCTGTCTGGATCGCTGGGGGCATCTTCCTGATTACGTATGCCCTAATCGTCTCCGACCGGGTGCATCGCACCATTTCAGCCTTGTTGGGCGGCATTGCGATGATTCTGCTGGGCGTATTGACCCAGGAAATGGCCTTTGACGCAGTTGACTGGAACGTCATTTTCTTGCTGGCGGGCATGATGATCATCGCCAATGTGCTGCGAGAGACCGGTTTGTTTCAGTGGATTGCCGTGAAGAGCGTTCGTTTGGGAAAGGGAGATCCGTTTCGCATCCTGGTCATTCTGGTGCTGGTCACGGCGGTCACTTCAGCTTTCCTGGATAATGTAACCATTGTCATATTGGTTGTGCCGGTGACATTGGTCTTGGCGGCCAGCCTAGGGGTCAGTCCCCTGCCTTTTCTCATCGCCGAGATCCTGGCCTCCAACATCGGTGGGGCGGCGACATTGGTTGGCGATCCACCCAATATCCTTATCGGCAGTGCGGCCAACATCGATTTCGTCACTTTCGCGGCCAACATGGCCCCGATTTCAATCATCATCCTCGTGGCTTTCGTCCCTTTGTCCTGGTTTCTCTTCAAGAAAGATCTCCAAAAAAAGAAGGGGGACAATATGGACATCGAAGCGTTTGACGCTTCTGTATTGATCACCGACGCTCCCCTTTTGCGCAAATCGCTGATCGTGATGACTGGCGTGGTGTTAGGTTTTCTCTTCCATGGCGCGCTGCATCTCGAGCTGGCGACCATCGCGTTGGCGGGTGCGGCGATTCTGATGCTATGGGGACGTACCGATCCCCATCATGTACTCCGTGAGGTCGAGTGGACCACGCTATTCTTCTTCATCGGCCTGTTCATCGCGGTAGAAGCGGTGGTGCAGGTCGGTATTATCGAGGAGGTAGCTCAAGCTGCGCTGCGCCTGACAGGCGGCAGCCTGCCGATGACCTCCATGATGCTGCTGTGGTTCTCAGCCTTCGCTTCGGGGATTGTGGACAACATCCCCTACACTGCCACCATGATCCCGGTGGTTGAAAGCCTGGGGCAATCTATGCCGGTGATGCCGCTGTGGTGGTCATTAGCATTGGGCGCCGACCTGGGAGGAAACGCCACACTAGTAGGCGCGGCGGCTGGCGTCGTGGTGGCCAGCCTGGCCGAGAAGAGCGGAAATCCGATCGGCTTCGGGCGCTTCCTGCGCTACGGCGTGATCACGACGATCATGTCACTGGCGTTAGCCAGCGTGTACGTGTGGCTGCGTTACCTATAAAAACTTCGTGGAAGCGGAATGGCGGGTGTGATCCAGATTCACACGCACAATCTAGGCGCGGATCCTGTCACGCAGGAGCACTAGCTATTCGATGCCGGGGGGCGGACAAACTTATTATTGCCGCCCTTGTGGCGCTCGGAGCGTACCGGCTGGTAGGAATGCTGCCGGCGGCGTTCGGCATGGAGGTGGGGCTGGCTATGAGCCTGGCTGCGTCTTCAGCAATCCCTATATGGAGAAATAGCCAAGGCCCAGAGCACGAATGGTCTTATTCTTGGGCGTGGCTTTGGTGGTGCGCACTGCTACCCACAAAGGCGCAGCCCGAAGCAGCTGGAGCATGGAGTCTGCAATGATGGAAGAAGTCCTTTTGGAAGTCACCCTGATCCTGATCCTCATATTGCTCAACGGCATCTTCGCCGCCGCTGAAATCTCGGTGGTTTCGTCCAGCAGGAGCCGCCTGCAGGCAATGGCGGCCGCAGACCACAGCGGCGCCCGGCGGGTGCTGGCCTTGCGGGGTGACCCTGGCCGCTTTCTTTCCACGGTGCAAATCGGCATCACCTTGGTCGGTACTCTGGCTTCGGCCATCGGCGGAGCCAGCGTTGTTCGCTTTTTGGAACATCGACTGGCAGCCTTACCTCTGCCGTGGCCAATGGTCTACACCGAGCTGGCGGCTCTGTTGCTTGTCGTGGTCGTGATTTCATATTTCTCGCTGGTTCTGGGAGAGCTGGTGCCCAAGGAGCTGGCCCTGCGCCGGCCAGTCGACGTGGCCATCAGATTGAGCGCCCCAGTGGTCAGGCTCGCTCGGCTGATGCATCCACTGGTGTGGATCCTCACCAAATCAAGCGGTCTGATACTGAAATTGTTCTCGCGATGGGAAAAATCTGAAGACAGGGTAACCGACGAGGAGGTTTTGGCCTTGCTGCGAGAGGGCGTGGCAGCGGGAGCTTTTCACCCGACCGAACAGACCTTGGTGCAAGGCATATTTCGATTTGCGGATAAACGTGTACAGGAAATCATGCTACCGCGGACCAGCATTGCGGCCGTGCCTGCCGATAGCAATCTGACCCAAATCCTTGAACTGGCCGGTCAGCGAGGCTACTCTCGCTACCCGCTATATGAGAATGATCTTGATCAGATCGTCGGGGTTGTGCATGTTAAGGATTTGCTGCGGAATGACGATCTCCAACGGCCCGCTAGCGAGGTTGCCCGAGAGCCGCTCTTGGTTCCGGGGAGCCTGCGGCTGATCGAGATGCTTCGCCGCTTCCAACGGGCCGACTCACATATGGCCATTGTGCTTGACGAATATGGCGGTACGGCAGGGTTAGTCACCCTCGAGGATCTGATGGAAGAAATCGTCGGGAGCATCGAGGACGAGTACCCTCATCCCGAGCCGAAACTCGAGCGTTACCTAGGCGATGTACTCATCGTGCCCGGCATATTGTCCATCAGTGAGCTGCGTGCGGTGCTGGGCCTCAATCTTCCTGTGAAGCTCCCATACGACACAGTGGCAGGTTTCATCCTGGAATCTCTGGGCTATATTCCACAGCCGGGAGATAAGATTAATTATGGGGGATATCAGTTTGTGGTGCAGGAGATGGAAGCCCGGCAGATCAAGCGTGTGAGAATCGCCCCCTTCTCTGACGGTGAGCCACAAGACGGCCTGGGCGTGGGAGACCGCCTGAATTGAGCCGCAACATATCACTCGATGTCTTTGACCCGAAAGGGATGGAAAATTGGAATTCTTGCGTGATCTTGTAGAGTGGACGGAGACCTGGGCGCATTCACCCTACGGTGGGGCGGCGCTTTTCGCCATCGCCTTCGCTGAGTCCTCCTTTTTTCCGATTCCACCGGATGTGCTGATGATTCCGCTCGCGCTTGCGAGGACCGGCCATGCACTGCTCTTTGCGGCCATTGCCACACTGGGTTCGACCCTGGGCGGCATCTTGGGTTTTTTCATCGGCGAAAAGGGAGGCCGCCCGCTGCTCAAGCGTTTCTTCAAAGACGAAAAGGTGGAGATGGTGCAGCGCTATTACCGCAAATATGATGTGTGGGCTGTGGGAATGGCTGGCTTCACCCCCATCCCGTACAAGCTTTTCTCCATCTCCGCCGGGGCGTTCGGGTTGGATTTCAAACGATTTGTTCTGGCGACCATTGTTGGCCGGGGTGCTCGCTTCTTTCTGGTAGGCCTGATGATTGCGCTCTTCGGCGAGTCAGTGAAGGCCCTTCTGGACGAGTATTTTGAGGTGGCGGTGGTTGTCTTTGCCGTCTTACTCATCGGGGGTCTCTACGTTGTCAACCTGCTCACTCGGCGAAGCTCAAGCCGGCAAGCGCCGAATTCGCATTCGGGCTCCGACAAGCCCCCGGTCGATGCATCGGGCGCTCCTAACGAGAAGCTATAGCGGGGCAGTGATGCCTCACATTAGATAGCCGTGAGTTGCCGTGCAGGCTGTCTTATTCGTCGCGGCAGCCAACGTCGAAGTAGCCAGCCTGGCCGAGAAGAGCGGAAATCCGATCGGCTGCGGGCTCTTCCTGCGCTACGGCGTGATCACGACCTTCATGTCGATGGCGTTAGCCAGCGTGTCGTGTGGCCGCGCTACCTGTGAGATCTGGGTGGGAGCGGAATGGCAGGTGTGATCCAGATCCACACACCCAACCTAAGCGCGGACCTATCACGCCGGCAGCAGCAGCGATCCGAGCCGGCGGGCAACAAACTTCTCATCTTGAAGCGGCAGATCTGGAGGAAATCATCATCGTCGGCAAAGTTCTTACGGAATTTCCTAATTGACCAATTCCCGGGGAATTGCAGGTATTTCGATGATGCCTTGCCGCAGACCCCAAACGTTCGATTGATCTTCTCCAATAGCTGTTGAACTATGTTCTCAATTCCTTTAATTCGCAGAGTCTATTCAAGTACGTCCCTCTACGCATCCTCCTCGGTGATGGCGTTCCAAAGGTCTCGCAAGTAGGCGTATTCGAGGTAGACACGAAATTCACCACTGATTTCGCTATCGAGCCCGAATTGCCTTAAGAAGCCTTCGACATTGCCGGGCTGGCATAACGCAGTAAAAATGATCGCTACGTAGTTCCGTTCTTACCTGTTGATTCGAGGTAGTTGGGATCTAAAGGGGTGACCTCTCTGGGGTTCATCGATTATTCACAATCTGCCAAAGATCATGCGCGGCATGGCTGGTGATTAGCTGGAAGAACTTCCCGACATCAGCCAGGTAGGGGATTCCATCGGAAATTATTCTCAAGTATTCCCACAGTACAACATTACACGGAAGAAGCTGCTGGCCGTGTCGTGATTATGGTGCGACCGTAGCCTTTAACCTGAAGTTGGCTCGACCTTCCCATCCGGAACCCGCTTGAAGACCGGCTTATAAGACTTTGGCAATTGTAGGCCTGGAAGTGCCCGGGAGGTCAAACTTCAGCAGCCGATTGATTGTTAGATGGGCACTTCTAATAGGCCTATCGGTAGTACTCTGAGGTGACTTGTAGTTCAGCAAGTAGGTGCTGAGAATCAGTATTCCGGTGCGTTGAAGTCAGTAATTGGTTACGAGAAACCTAATTCTCTAGACTAATTCTGCAGCCAACGACCATAACAAGGCACCGATATCACCTAGCAAGCCCGCTCCAGCTCCCCATATGCGGAAGCTGCTTCATAACTAAAATAAATGAGCCTTCAAATCATGTTGCGAAATCATCGTGTCGTTTTACGTGGAATCCGGCATCTTCACCGCTCATCATTCCGTTATCGCGATATATACTGGGCCAGAGTCTAGTTATCCCCAAGCCTCGGAGAATGAAAATTTTGGTGCAGAGAAGAATGTTGTGCAGTTTGAATTTTGCTCTCGTCATTTAGGAGGTTTTGCCCATGACCGCGTGGACTGATCGGTTTGATGACCATAGGCTTAATCAGGTCATCAATGATGTCGACACCGGATTGGAGGAGCTTAAGAAGGAACCCGAAGATACGCCAGAATTTATCGAAGCGAGGAATCGTCTAGTCCAGATTCAAGAGCTACTTAGGCAGAAACTTGACGAAATTGATCCCAATTTGATAGCTGGCCAACATCTTGATGCAATGGCTGTAACTCTTGAGCATGAATTGACCGAGATAAGTAACTTCCTAGGAAATAAAAACGTTGACCACCTGATGACGGCCAATGAACATGCAGACGCGCTTCTTGCTACTCTAGGTCAATTATTCATCCCCCTCACACCTGAAGATTTTCAGGGTATCAGAGAATCCGTTGCATCTTTTAGGCAGTCAGTCGGCCAGTACAGCAGAGCAATTAGAGACGAGATTGAAGGATTAGAGAACCAAATTGGCCCGCTTGAAGGGCGACTGACAGAGTTGCAATCGGTGATCGACGCACAGAGAAGCAGGCTTGACGAATCAATTGCCGAATTTCAAAGGCAGTTCTCAGAAGCGGAAAGCAATCGAAGTGAAAGGTTCGCGTCTGCTGAGAGTAGTCGCGATGCTGAATACCGTGCGGCTACAACCGAGAGCGAAAGCGGTTTCAGGGATTTAGTAGATTCTCAAGATCAAGAGTTCAAAACCCTGCTTGAAGCGTCACAAGTTGAGCTTTCCGAACTTAAGGAATCACTGGTCGCGGAGAGTCAGGACACATTAGAAACTCTCGAAGAGCACAAGGAGCGCGCACAGAGACTCGTCTACATAATTGCAGATACAGGCATGGCCGGTGGATATCAACGGGTGGCTGACGAGGAGAGAAATCTAGCTCGGAGATGGCAGCTGGGGACAGCGGTTTCCTTGATCGGTCTCATAATCTCCGCAATTGTCCTATTCATTTCGACCCTTTATGTAGACATTAGCCTAGAAGTTTTCCTTGCAAGAGCTTTCGTCACGGGCACCTTTGGTGTGTTTGCAGGCTACTCAGCACGTCAGGCGAGCAGGCATGCGGAAATTGAGAGATATAACAGAAGGATGGAACTCGAAATCGCTTCAATAGAACCATATCTGGAGAAATTACCACCCGATATTCAGAATGCCATTAAGGAGGACTTTGCCAAGAAGGTGTTTGGTCGCGAAGCCGAGCCATCCTTGGACTACTCCGAGCAAACCACAGGCTCAATGTTTGAACTCGCAAAGATGCTCGCGGACACAATAGCGCAACTGGCAAAGAGATAACAAACACATCCATTCGACAGCTAATTGAATTGGCCTTCAATTAATGTTGGAGAATTGCTTTATTCGGGTGCGAGAATGCCCGTTCTCAAGACCTATCGAGCTGCCCCTTCCGATTGCTATTGGGAACAGGTCCTATAGGGCTCCATCAGGTGCAGCTCGATGACTGAGTAAGGGATGTGGGAGCTGGCCAGCTACCCGATGTCGAGCACATGACTTAGGATCACGTGCCTGAATACCGTCCCCCGCTCCTTTGATTGTAGGCCCAAACCGAAAAGATCACGTGCTCACTCGAGCACGACAAAAAAGGCGCAAAGC
>Ga0255054_10000788_pt1 | contig 18741 bp, 33 predicted proteins | sample JV7_2_23_MG_FD_188634 | JGI IMG/M metagenome (GOLD analysis project Ga0255054, IMG submission 188634) | Seawater microbial communities from Jervis Inlet, British Columbia, Canada - JV7_2_23 | ecosystem: Environmental > Aquatic > Marine > Inlet | place: Canada: British Columbia | collected...
GGGTGTGGCGCACGGCAGCCTCGTTGATGCTTGCTGCTGCGGGGTGGCTGGGCACACACGTATTCTCTTCTTGATCGCACCCCCCTCCTGTGTTATAATGACTGCATGCTAAAGAAATTTGTAGCCTTGTACGACGTTCATTACGGGTACGAGCGAGATTCCTATCGGCACAAGAAGCCGATGCACGACGAGCGAGCCATGAACGTGGCCCTCCAGTTCGTGTCGGACTTCAAGCCGGACCACATTGTTCTCGGCGGGGACATCCTGGATTGCGGGGCGATCAGTCACCACAACCGGAAGAAGCCTGGACAGGTCGACGGTCTCCGCGTGCTGGAAGATGCACGGGAACTGCAGTCCAAGTTCATCAAGGAACTCGAGAAGCAGGAGAACGCGAAGAAGAGTTACATCACGGGCAACCACGAGGATTGGCTCAACGACCTCGTTGATGAGATGCCCGGGCTGGAAGGACTGGTTGACCTGCGCACCGTCCTTCAGCTTGACAAAGACTGGGACCTGAAGCCGCAGGGTGGGCATGTCAACCTCGGGAAGCTGACGTTCATCCACGGGGACCAGTTGCGCGGCGGGGAGTATGCGGCCAAGGCTGCGGTGGTAGCCTACGAGCGGAGCATCCGCTTCGGGCATTTCCACACGTATCAGGTCTACACCAAGACCTCTGCACTCGACATCAAACAGGGCCGGACGGGCGTCATCGTTCCGTGTCTCTGCTCGAAGGACCCCAAATATGGTGAGGGAGCACCGAACCGTTGGGTGCAGGGGCTGAACTACGGGTACATTCACCACGATGGAAGCTACTCTGACTACGTAGCCATCATCGTCAACGGCAAGACCGTTATTAATGGGAAGGTCTATCGTGGGTAGTATGACAACCCCCCTCGACTTCGCTGCCCAACTCATGGCATATTGCTCTCGCTTCCGCGGGAGCGTCACGTCATGGGGTCGTTCCCCGGAGAGGAACGAGGCAGTTGGTGGCGTGCTGTACTCCAAGCATCAGATCTGGCTAGGGGCCGACGTGGCCTTCTCACCGAATCCAACACCCCCGGAAGCAGAAAGACGGCGTGTCGCGGCCCAACTAGGCCTGTCCCTCTATGTAGAGGCAGACCATGACCACCTCCAAGCTCTATGACCTCGTCGCCATCACATGGGACGACGCACACAAAGGAGAGATCCAGAGCGTCACAGCATTCAACCTCGATGAGATCCACAAGCCATTCGTACTAATCAGTGTGGGGTGGCTCCTACGCTGGGATGAGGAGGGCGCAACGATCAGCCCTGAACAGGCTGATGATGACGAGTCGGATTGTCGGGGCTACACCTTCATCCCCGACGGTATGATCACCAAGGTGGTCATGCTCAAGAGCGGACAGGTTGTATTTGAACGGAAGGAGGGCTAGGCAGGAAGGGAAGGGGGGCACCGGGCCCCCCTTTTGTTGTGTCTAGACTGGCTTCCGCTCGTCCCACTTCCTGATGTTGGCAAGTAGGTGGTGCAGTGCCCGCCGCGCTTCGTTCCGCACGAACTGCCAGTCGCCGCCCGTCCGGATGTTCTCAAACCCCAGGGAGAACATGTAGGTGTGCATGAGCCGCTTCGGGCTGATGCAGTGGGCTTCCCACGTCCCGCCGAGCATCATGGTGTCCATGCGCTCAACGAGTGGGCACAGCTGAACGAAGTACATCCAGCCGTCGACGCTGACCGCCGCTTGGTGGTAGCGTTGGAACCGCCCCGAGTGTCCCGGGTAGATCCCATCGTTCTTGCCGTTGTGGTGCGGAAACTCCAGCCGAAGCAGCTTGTTCAGCTCTTCCAGGTTGCTGTACGTCTCCGGTGGCCTGATCTTCACCGGCCCCAAGACTCGAGGCAGGACCGGGGTGAGTTCCTGCGCCCTGACGAGGGCAGGGGCAGCGACGAGGGCCCCCGCGGTGAGGGCCCCCCTCTTGATGAAGCTGCGTCTATCCAAGGCGGGGCATCCCCCTGGCGATCACGCGGTTCTGGAAGACACCGTCCGAGACGATGACCTCCGAGTCCGGTGGCCAGTTCCAGGACGGCTGGTAGCCATGCGGCTCGCCGATGCTGATGCCCAGGTACCGGTCACGGTTGCCCCGGATGAACACCCTCAGCGGCCCATCCCACGTCGGGTAGTCTTCCTCAGTCGGCGGAAGCGTCCAGCGGTCAACGGCGTCACCGTTGTTGTCCCCACTCGGCATCCCCATCCGAAGAGAATTAAGTCCCTTGGCGAAGGCCTGCATGCTGGCGTGGGTCTCCGGGTGCTCAGCATCCATGAACAGTCCACCGTTCCAGTGGAAGGTGTTGATGGCTAGCTCCTTGACCCGACCCATGGCGCCCAACCCGAAGGCCGTAGCGATGGACTTGGTGCCGTCCGTGGAGGGCCCCAGGTTCCCCATGTTGAAGGGCTCGTCACTCGACACCACACCCAAGCCGTCGATGTCCGTGTGTCGCACCATCCGGATGATGGAGCGGTTGTAGTCCCGCACGCCCTGCCGCAGCAGATGGAAGCTGTGAAAGTCGAACGGGTCCTGATCGAAGTACGTGTTCCCCTCACCCTGGGCGCCGGCGTCACAGATCCTGTTGGGGACGAGCTGCTTGACCATGTCCCCGAGCTCTAAGACGAACGGGTTGTCTTCGCCGAAGCCGATCTGGTTGGGCTCGTTGGCCACCTGCCAGAACACGTTGGTCTCCTGTCGGAGCGTTCCGACGGTCTGAATCGCATACTCCATCATCGACGCCTGGAGCACAGAGTTGCCGCTGACCGCATCCCGACGCTGCTGCAGGAGGTTGTGGTCCACGTCATCGAAGTAGCTCAGCTCGCCGAAGAGACCGAAGTGCACGTAGAACCCGCGGGACGCACAGAAGCGTGCGAACTTCACCAAGGTGCCGAAATATTTGTCCCCGTCGATCTTCGGGTGGAAGTGGAAGCCGTCCCAGAATCCCCCGATGGGGCTGCCCAGCTGGCCCAGCACACGAATGCTGTTGGCCCCCATCTGCGAGCTGCATACGGAGAGGAAGCGGTCGATGGTCGCCCAGTCATCATTGATGGCGAAGTACAGGGCACTGAACCCGGTGACCTCTCGCAGGTCCACCTTTGTCTCATCAGGACTGCTGTAGGGCCACGTCTCGTAGTGGAGGAAGCGGGAGCCGGCCCGGGTCTCTAGGTTGGGGAGTGTGAATGCCGACGGGGGCGTGGGCGGCTCTACCTTTTCCGGCACCTGGATGTTGTCGACGGTCCGGTTGTCATGGCTGACGAGGTCTCGGTTCTCTGGATAGTGCACGGTGATGGACTTGTTCTCTGTCCGCCACTCAAACAGCGCTCGCATGAAGGCAGTCACGGGTAGGCCATCGCCCCGGTTCTTCCGGATGATCTCGTCGACGTACGGGTTCGGCTGCTGAAACCGCTGGTCATGGATCGCTGCCCACGTTCTGAAGTCTAGTGTCATATGGTTCCTATCTGTCGCTGATGACCCAGAGGGTGCACTCGCACTCCAGGGCCTTGATGTTCTCGACCGGCATGAGCTGCTGGCCACACGCCGGCTCTTCCTCGTCGCCGATGCTCGAGTCGTGGGAGAGCGTCAGCCCAATGCCCTGCTCCCGCATACTCTTGATGGTCCGACGCCAGTTCTTCCACTGGGCGTTGGTGATGACCCGACGAGGCTTCTGGATGGTGCCCTGAGGAACAATCAACCCTCCCTTGGTCCGCTCTTCCTTGGGGTTGTCCGCTCCGGGCTGTACGATCATGTCCTCATTCATCGCCCTCGACTTCCTTTCGCCAGTTCCTGCCAGGCGATGGCGAGTGCTCGCCAGGCTAGATGGGCCAACGTGTGCGTCCCACTCTCTTGGTCGATCACCTCTCCGTGCTTCCACTTGTTCAGGTGACTGAAGATGGCAGGCTCGTGGGTCGTGTCGAGCTTCCAGCTGGGCTTCTTGCCAGCGGCCCGCTTCTTCCCGCCGTCCCCGGAGCACGCCTGTAGGAGCTTAGCAAACTCCTCCATCACGCCCGCCTGCTCCCTCGTGGGGATCCCGTCAATAGTGACGGCGTACGTTGCGTAGACGTCTCCGCCGTCGGAGTTCTCTATGCGCTCGATCATCCTGCTCCTTTGCTTTCCTGCTGGTTGCGTACATGATGGCCCCCAAGAAGGCGAGACACACCCAGAAGCCGGTCACTTGAAGATGTCTCCGGGCTCACCGACCACCCCATAGTTGATCACACGTTCGGTCTCCTTGAGCTCCTCAGGGGAGCGGTAGGCAATCTGGGCCCCGAGCAGGATGCCGACGAGCACTCCGACGGAGAACATGCCAGCGGCGATGATGTTAGGATCCACGTTGCTTCCTTTCCAACCACCCCATGAGGGTGATGTACAGCCAGACAGGCCAGACAAGAAGGATGATGAGGAGCCCGATGCTCTTCCAGAAGATGGCGTGTACGATCTTGTCTAGCATTCGAGTTAATCCCCTACGGAATGTGCGTGGCCAGCGCTACCCAGATCCCCAGAGTCGCTCCCAGGATCACTGCCAGCATCCACCCCGGCCCAAAACTGAGACTCCAGAAGCTGTTCCTTGTACCACTCCGGGAATCCCGCGACCACCTGCCGCTTGATGTTCTTGATGGCCCACTTGAAGAGCTTGTCCTTGATGTATTCCTCTTCCTCATCGATGAAGTCCTTGCTCAGCTCCTTGATGAGCGGGCCGATGTCCTTCGGGCTGTCCGTCAGCAGTCCATCGTCTCGCAGGTGCTGTATGGCCTTGCGCCACCGGGCTTCGGTCCGTAGGCTCTGGCCGATCTCCAGGAGGATCTCCCCCTTGAGCGGGTTGGAGGTCTTCCAGTCCTTACGGTGCACCTCCTTGAACGCCTCGCTCACGTGCTTGGCCATGAGGCGCTTGCCGTCCACGCCGAACAGGGGGTCGATGGGCTTGAGGACCACGCCCTCAATCTTCTGCCCGCCGAGGCAGGAGGTCTTCTCCATGAACCCCTGGATGTCCTCCAGGTTGACGATCCCAATGTGGAAGGTGGGGACGCACTCGAGCCCGAGGTTCGAAGCGAAGACCTGCACATCCTGGGGGTGCTCCCAGGCCTCCTCGTCCCGGTTGACATCGAAGAGGATGATGTTCCCGTCTGGCACTCGGTCGTAGGTCAGAGCGTTGTGCTTGGGCTTGCTCAGGACCTCACCGCGGTAGGTGAACCCGAGACACAGTTTCCCCTCCTCATTGAGCCGCTCGACCGTGGCAATGGCAGCGTTGAAGTTGCCGTCGCTGGTTCCCGGGGGGATGACCCGACCCTTGCTACGGATCAGCAGCTCCGGTCCCTCCGGCGTCTCGAACACACCGAAGGAGAACTGGCTGCCGTCTACCTTCTCCTGGACCGCTACCTTGTGGTTGGTCAGGTCCCGGACCGCCCGGTGGCCCACCGAAAATATTTTAGGATAGCTGTGCCAGCTACTCATAGCTCACCTTCATGTTCGATGCCTGCTCTCTTGAGTTGGTCTCGGTGGGCCTCGTGTGCCGCCCGGTGCCCGCGCTTTCGGTGGTGCCTGGACCGCCAGTACTGGAAGGCCTCGACACCAAGGTAGAAGACGACGACAACCCAGACGGTCACCGGGTCCAGGTCACTCAGACTCATCGGCGATCTCCGGATGCTGCTTCAGGATCTCGAGCCGCAGGAGCTCCAGCACCTGGAAGTTCCGATCGTAGGGCTCCAGTGAGCTGTGGTACGCCGCGTGGTCGGCCCGCAGGTGGTTGATCCCTATCACGCCGGCTGTGACGGCAAGGGAGACAAAGAGGAAGCCGAGTACGACGAGAAGGTTTTGGATGTATTTCATGTGATTCCACTCAGTCCTTTCAATCATGCATTGTATCCTTTCCTCCAGGCATCGGCCTTTTGGCCCGCCTCTGGGTTGACCCACGGGGGCTCGCCCGCTGCCTTTGCCGCCGCTCCCGCTCGCTCGAGTGCTGTCATGTCGTCCTGACGCTTCGCCTCCCACTTTCGGTCCTCTTCTTTGGAGTAGAGAACGCCCTCATTGAACACAGGAGGTCTGGGAGCACGAAAGCGATCGGAGCGCTGCTTGTTGTAGCACACGCGGCACAGTCCGTGGGCGACATGGGCCCTTCCCGGGTGACACTGGGCTGGCTTGTTCAACGGTAACTTAGGACTTCTCATATGCTCCATTCATGCGGCCACCGCCTTGTCGAGGTCATCCATCTCGCCCCACCTGGGACCGTACTTGCCTTCGGTGCCGACCGAGAGATACTCCCCCATGTTCCACGTTGGATCGAGGGGCAGCTCCTTGTTTGGCCGTTCCATGATCTCCTTCACCAGCTGGTCGATGCGAAGCAGCTGGTCCATCGGGCTCTCCCACATCAGTTCATCGTGGATGGTGAGCCTGAGGTACTGCCGAGCTTCCGTTTCCCGCATGTCCCGGATCGACCGGCGCATGATCCAGGCCGCAAGATGCTGGGGGTTGAAGGCCACGCAACGCTTGGCATCCGGGCCCAGCTTCTTCACCCACTGGTGCGTCTCCTTGTCCTTCTCGTACTCGTAGACTTGGTAGAACCTGTGGGGCAGTCCGGTTGGGGCCATGACGAACCCCTGCTTCTCGGCCTTGAGACACGTCGACCGCTGCCAGTCCTTGATCTTCGGGAACACCTCGAAGTAGAGACTCTGGATGATCTCCGCCTCCACGATGTGGGGGAAGAGGTCCGGCGAGGTCATCATCATCATTCGAGGCGAGCCCAGGTAGTTGCTCATGTGGACGCACGCCTTGGCTACCGGACGGCTCTGCTTGAACCGCTTCTTCAGTCCCGCCAGACAGGCCCGCAAGTCTTCGTCACTCCAACTAAGGTCAGGGAGTTCGGACTCTTTGAGCTGGCCGAGTCGGACGGCGATGTGGGCGTTGAAGTAGTCGTGCACTCCCATCTTAGCGAGCCGGACGTAGTCCCGATCACCTGCGAGATATCCGACGAGCACTGCCTCAATGCCGGTGAAGTCACGAGCACCCAGACACCAGCCAGGACGAGCAACAAAGAACGACCGGATAAGATTGACCGGGTCATTCGCATCAGCGGGGTTCCCCCTTGGGATGTTCTGCATGTTCGGTCCGTAGCTGGCGAACCGAAGCGTGCTTGGATTGTCGCTGAAGTGCGTGTGCACTCGCCCGTCCGACCCAATGAGGAGGCCGTCCGGCCCATACAGACCGTAGAGCTTCTGCAGAGAGCGGTGCTGAAGAACCGTCGGGAACAGCTGCTCCTGCTTCCGACGCTTGGAGAGGGATAGCAACGTCTCCTCGTCCATTGTGAAGTTGTCGGTCTTCCAGTTCTTCTTCAGCGGGTAGCCCTTCGATTCCGCATATCGCAAGAGCTGCTTTGGTGAAGGCTTGAACGGCAGCACAGTAGCCCAGCGCTGCTCGTCTCCCTTCATCGTCAACGGGGAAGCGCCAGAGCATGGCGTGTTCTTGTGCAGGCTTTTCTTTGCCACGAACGTCTTGAAGTGTGGCTTCGTTGGGTTCTTCTTCTGGCATACTGGACACACCTTCCATGTCTGGTTCGGCACCGAGATGCGCCTCATCCCTGTCGTGTCCTCTGGCTCCCTCTTGTAACCCTCTGGCGGGTTCAGGTCCCGAAGCTCTTCCGGCACCATGGTCTGCATCTTGTCGTCGAGCACCCCCAGCTCCTGCTCCATGCGGACGATGAACTCACCCTGCCGGGTGGTGTCGACCAGCATGCCGCTAGACTCCATGTCGTCGAGCACGTCACGGATGCCTTCGACGTAGTTGAGATAGAAGGGGAGGATACCCTGGGCTTCTAGGCTTTGCATGATGCCGGCGTCATTGCGCCAGAGCGCCACCGAATCCATCGCCGAGTAGTACCACCCCCCGTCCTCGCTGTTCTGATCCTTCCAGTACGGGAAGCCATGGTTACCGGGCACCAGCGGCGTCACGTAGCTCAGGCTCTTGTCCTGGTCGCTGTTCAGGCAGTGCCACGCCATCATGCTGTCACGGATGGTCCCGTTGATGGCCACGCCATTGGCGAGGATCCTGGGCACGTCGTAGTTCTGGTTCCACACACACTTCGTTCCGGGGGAAGCGAAGAGGTGGCTGATCAGCGGCTTGAGACCTTCGTTCCACTCGAGTGCAATCCCTTCCTCTCCTGAGAAGGCGAAGGATATCTGAAGGATCTCGTAGGTGGGGTCGCTGTCTTCTTTGAGCTTGGACTCGTCCTTGGCTCCCTTGTAATTGGTCTCAATATCGAAGGCAAGAACCAGAGTTGGATCGAGCGCAAGGGCCTGATAATAGCGTCGGATAAAATTCTCGAACTCGCTTGCGGTCGGGTGGTGGATCGTCTTCGGTGCGTCATGGGCATAGCCCTCCTGAGCTATCCGCATCGCCTTCCTGATAGCATGGGCCAGGATGGGCTGGTACTTGTGTGCCCCCTGCATGATGAAGCCAGGGGAGACAGCCGGCACTACCCAGGCATTGTAAGCCTCCGCCCAATAGGCATAGTTCTGGCGCTTGAGCACTCCCGAACGTCCGATGAACCTTTCCATGGCCACGTCGCCCATCGCCACAATAGCGCGGGGCTGAGCCTTCTCGATGGCGGCGTCGAGATGGGGAGAGCACTGTTGGATAGCGGCGTACTTGAAGCCCTTCCCCTGAAGCGAGGACCCCGGCGGGGTGCAAAATGTGGTGTTGGCAAGACTGAAGTTCTCCCGTGGTTCCTTCACGAACCGCTTGAGTATCTTATTGAACACGAAGCTAGCACGCCCCGTGAGTGGTTCGCCGGACTTGCTCTCGCTGTAGTCTAGAGACTCGCCGACGAGCATGACACCGTTCGAGCCGGTGCCTGTGACTTTCAGGAACCCGCGGCCGGAGCGGGACAAGACGCATCCGGAACACGCCGGACCTCTAGGGGCGGTCAACATCGTTTGATAACCCTTCCTTTGTAGACGATGCTTGTCGCCCCCTTGAAGCGATGCTTGAGCTTCGCCAACGCCGCCGCCGGTGAGGTGTCGAAGTAGGTTAAACGTCGAGGGCGCTCCCCGTACTTCGCGTCAGTTGGATCAACCACGTCAAAGCAGTACTCGTTGACGAGGCTCATTTTGTGTAGAGATCAGTGATGAGGGCAGCCAGCTCCCTGGCCTGCTCTTCGCTGAGGTACCAGGAGTGGCAACTATCTATGTCGAGGTTCAACTCAAAGTTGCCTCGCCTGTCCGGCCCCTCGAACGTGAACTCCTGACCAGTCCTGGGGTTGGTTGCAACGAACGCTATTTGCTCTGACATAAAAGTAGGGGGGACCGAAGTCCCCCCCTCTCCCTTCTAGTTTGCGACGGCGTCCGCACCGTGTGCGTAGATCCAATGCGGCGCTTCGTTGACGAGGTCCATGTCCTTCTCCGGGCTGGTCGGGCCCCGGTGCAAGAAGATGGCGGCGAGAAGAAGTGCCTGGAAAGAGGTGGGCTTATCGAAGCCCTCCTCCCCCAGCCGACCGAGGATTGTCCCGGCCAGTTTGAACACAGTCTCTTGATCCGGAGGGCTCATCTAGACGCGCTCCGCAATCTCCTCCTTGGTAAGGCCGAACCCACGCATGGTGGGCCGCAGGTTGGCGTACAGGGTCAGGCTCTCGCCGCCGGGACCCTGGTCGAAGACGAGCCGGGACTGGTAGGTCCCATCCTCGTTCTGCGGGTACCGCTTCATGCCGCGGATGACGACCTTCTTCGCCTTCGGATCGGTGGTCTCGATCTTCTGGGTCTTGAGGAAGGCCCGCACCTGAGCGGCGTCGGCGGTCTTCGGCGTTCGGGTCTCCCAGTCGCAGTAGACACCCTCGACGGTGGCACCCTGCAGCTGACGAGCCGCGTCCTGCCACTCCGCCGCGTTACGGGGGAGGGGGGTGACTCCGGCCCGCATCAGCAGGTCGGTGGCGCTGGAGGCGTTGGCTCCGCCGATGCGCCGGGTGGAGACGTTGACGAACCGAATGGTGTCCCCGTCGAAGGACTCACCCGGGGCGATGAGGGACACGCTGTCCATCTGCAGCTCGATGCTGCCAGGACCCTTCTCGTTCTTGGGCCACGCGCCGACGGTGATCTCATCCGGGAGCTTGAGGTTGTACCGACCCGCGGGCGGGGTGACACGGGCGCCACCTCGTGCCGGCTCGTACGCCTCGTCCTCCGTGGGCATGTCCACTTCGCCCAGTTCGCCGTCTGCCAGTGCCGAGATGTCGTCAATGAATTCGTTTGCCATAAGAGATGCTCCCTCCTAGGAGCTAAGGCTCTCCAACAGAGCCTGTTTTGCTGAGTTACGTGCACGCTTTACAATCACGTACGCCTTGGCGATGTCTGCCGGCTCCACGAATGGAACCTTCAGGTCGATAGGCGCATCGACTGGGTAGCGAGCGTTACAGACGCCGGTCAGCCCGAGTACGTTCGGGTCCTGGTGGGTCAGCATGTAGAGGCGATAGATCGCCTTGTCCGCATCCCCTTTGCCCTTTCCTTTCTCTGCCATGTTCACTGTACGGAAGGTGTAGGTGAACTTCTGCGGGATCTTGGCAGTCATCTTGCTGCCAACCCCCACGTCCGGTCCCACCACCTGCCGAGACGAGGTGTCGTTTGCACGCATGTCGAGCGCCGTCCAGATGAGGTATCCGGGGAGGCGCATGCTCATGGAGATCAGGCGATCCATCTGATCCTGACCCATCATGTAGTGAGCACGGGTGTGCCCAGCGTAGCTGAAGTCCTCGCCCTCGTCATCTGAGGCCCGGACTCGAGCATCGATGGTCCCACCGCCGACGTTCTCACCAGCTGCCGACCGGTCACCCATGTCATCCTTCAGGGCCTGACCGAACTCTGTCAGCCCTTCGTATGCCCAGCAACCGATCCGGTTCCCGTTGGCGTCGGTGTCCTTGATCTTCCGTGACCACTTGGACGAGCCCGGTTCCAGCGGCATGCGACCTTGGATGGCCTTGGGGAAGGCTACCCACACAGTCTCTTTGTGAGCCCTGAGGTCGACCAGCTCGATGAGGCCCAGCTCAATCGAGGGCAGGATGGAATCGAAGCCACCTCTGTCCTTCGTATAGAGCCGAGTACGCAGACCGCCGACCAGCTGGTCATCCTTGACCGTGCCGCCGCTCTCCTTGAACAACTGAAGAGCGAACCGCTCGATCTGAGGCGTCTTGCCGCTGCCCGATGGTCCGTAGATGCAGAACGAGGGGAACCCCCCTGGTCGCTGCACCGGTCCTACTTCCGCTTTTGGCATCAATCTCCTTCCGTTGGTTGAGTGTTTGTCTGCGTCTTTTCCTGCTCCTTTCTCGTCTTGAGGTCAGCCTTGAGGTCTCGCAGCACATCGTCCATCCGGGCTGCGAACAGCGCCATCTGAGTCTGCTGCTGCTCCTCCGTGGGGTAGCTCGTAACCACCGAACCGATGAGGTAGAGCCCCATCGCCACGATGATCGAGCCGCGGACATGCACCGGAATGTCGGTGTGGTGGTTGATTCCCGCCACGATCTCCGACGCACGCATCTTCGCCTCTGCGGCCACGTCAATGTCTGTCATGTGATTTTCCCATTGTACCACACACCGCTCGTCTTCGCAACCCCCTGCGGCGATGTCACCTAGAGTGGAGCACCTCAGCTCGTGTCTCGATCCACACCCGGGCACCGCAGCTCAGCGGTTTGTCGGGTCGGTAGACCACAGTCGATGGGCCGTTGATGGTCACCGCCGAGGCGACCTGAGTCTTCCCGGCCTCCTTGATGGAGATGACAGGCTCACGCTCTCCTGTCTTGGTGTTCCGCCGAATCACATGCTGGTTGATGTGTATCCGTTTAAGCCTCATGCTTGGCACTCTCCTCAGCCAGCCTCTCCTGGTAGGTCGGACGTGGCCGGTAATACCCTGACCCCACGGGGTCGAGCCCCACGGTGTAGTCATGGCAGATGGCATGGAAGTCGCACTTGAACCCTACCACGGGGTCGCACTCCTTGTTGTGCTGCGGGAAGTACTCATCCATGAGGGCGGTGGTGTGGTCGGGGCCCGTCGAGAGCCGCAGCATCCGGAGACCCTCTTGGTACCGCGTCTCCTTCATGATGTGCTGCACCCACCAGCGTTCCGCCAGCTCCTCGTCAATCGCTATCGGCTGGGTCCGAGGGACCACACTCCTCGCAATCTCCTCGGGCATCGAACGCACCCATTGTTCCGACGACATCCCACTCAACCATTGTGGAGTACGATGCCATTTCTTCCTGGCTGTGTGCTTGAATAGCCACTGGGGGGTGTCGACGCCCTTCCACGCCCGCTTCTCCGGGTCCTCCTCCTCGTTGAAGTAGCCCCACACGAGCGGGCTCTGCTGGTACCCGTTCTGCCACCGGCCCTTGACGAGCGCTTGGACGTAGCAATACTCGACCTCCTTGCCAAGGACCTGTTCGATGGCCCTCGCTGTTTGGTGGAGCTGAGCGCTCCGGACCCACTGTTGCATCCAGGCGCCGTTGACCCAGGCTGCCGTCTTCCAGTCCGGGTAGACGAGGGTGCCGTCGGATGCCTCCAGGATGAGGTCGGCCACGGTGGGCAGAACGAAGCCGTCCCGCTTGTAGGCCGTCTGGTCCTCGACGTGGAGGATCTTGTAGTTCGAGAGCAGCTCGGGCAGGACGTAGAGGCCCCACGCCCAGACGAGGCCGGACCCGAGGGCCTGTGCCTCCTTGAAGAACTGCTCCTGTGCCTCGTCATGGACAGCCCGAGGGACCTCGCCCCCCAGGACCAGCTTGCCGGCAGCCTCCGAGGCGTAGGCCGCGGCCTCACTCAGCGTCATCTTTCCGGTCAGCACCCACTCGGTGCACCGATGGACAATCGTTCCGAAGCTGAGCTCGAATGATGTGCCGATGCCCACCACGCCCCGCTTCCCGAGCATTGTCCGGTTGAACCTTGCCCGGGGACACTTGTCCCCCAGCTCTGCGTCACCGCGGCTGAAGTACCAGCCGGCTTCGTGTTCACTCATGGACGATCCCTTCCCAGCTCCTGTCCCCGTCCCATGCGATGGCCGGGGTCTCTCCGTAGTACCCGTTGGACTCCCCAAGCCAGCGCATGACCACGGTGCCCTTGATGGTGCCGATGCGAAGGAACGTCCAGGTGTAGGATTCAGCGAGGTACAGTTCGGGCTCCTCTGAGCTGCCACGATAGGGAAGATCTCCCTCTTCCACACGAGCATAGAGCACGACCTGCCCTTCCAACTCTTCAGCCCCACCGTCTAGTTCCTGGAGCTGTACGGACTCGCAACAAGCCTGTGAGTGGTAGAGGGCCAGCTCTCCCTTGTCAGTTTCGAACGTGACGCATTCGCTGCCTTCTTCGAGGCCGGTGACCTTGGTGATACGAGCGCCGGTCAAATCTCCGAACGATTTCTCAGACATCTAGTTCAACCTCTGTAAGATGGTGACAAGGACGACCGCACCGAGGGCACCAAGCAGTAGGACCCCACTCAGGCACAGAGCCATCAGGCATGTGACACCAGACCACTCCGAGGCCAGCCGCACCGCAACACCAGTCTTCTCGAACGGGCTCAGCTGCCGGAACCTCCGGCCCTGAGGCGTCAGTCCTTCCATGCAATCTCTCCTTGTCTTCCTTCAAGCGTTGGCGAACGAAGTCCCCGAAGGGATCGTCGAAGTAACGGCTCACTCCGAGCCCAGCTCGGCAGCCAGGAGAGTGAGCAGCGGGACATCAATCTCCCAGTGCTCCTTGACCCGCTTGAAGTAGAGCCGATGTGACTTCTTCGACCCCGGGGCACGGACGTTGAAGCACATACGCCCCTTGTGTTCGATACCACGGTATGCGTGGTAGGTTACGCCGGGAGGTTGCTGCATGGCTTCTCCTATCCGTGGATGTAGATCTGGATGTGCTTCCTCAGGTCAGGGATGGCTATAGATGGGGGCCTCATCCCGTTGCAGAGAAGGCACTGGTCACACGTGGTCCGCTTGCCGGCCTCGATGGCAGCGGGGCATCCGATCTCGCCGGGCTCCGTGTAGGTGATGTCGTGTCGCTGGTCCCTCACCGGGTAGCCGGGCTGCGGGCCGAGCTTCTCGGGGTCAGTGCGGAACGTCCGCCACCCCAACGCTTGCGCCTGGGCCATCTCCTCAAGCGTGTCAACCGACGCCATGCAGAAGTGGCGGAGCCCCTGGAAGCGCTTCCACTGGTGCGTGTAGCCGGTCCAGCCTTTTGAGCACCGGTCCGTTAGTGCCCGGATGGTAGCGAGCGGAAGAGCCGCGGGGTCCCCGTAGGCAGCCATGCGGAGGCCACGCTCGAACACCCCCCTGCGGGGCCACATCGGATACTTCCCTGCCCGCCACGCCTTCCACACCTGCTGCGGCCCATGGATGAGGGTCACGTAGCAGTTGGGGTCAGCGGTCCCGACCGTCTTGATCGGGCGGAACTTGCAGTTCCCACAGATGCTATCGTCCTCCCCTCGCCGAGCCACCTCGGTTGGTGGCGCCGACTGGTCCAGTACCCAGAGCTGGTACATGTCACCGGTCTTCTCGTTCTCGCTGTGGATGGTGACGACGGCCACGATGGGTTGGCTGCCGCCGAGACGGGACAGCCCTTTGTAGACCACGTAGCCTCGTGGCTGCTTCATTCCATCACCGCCCGGTATTCACCGGTGAAGTCGAGCTCCACGCCCACTTCCTCGAAGCGCGTGATGAGCGTCGCCTCTATTTCAGCCGGATCTCTGTCCTCCTCATCATTGATATTGATGATGCAGCGCACCTTAGCGGAGTTCGCGAGTTCTCTCAAGCCCTCGAGTGAGGCGCCCACCTCACCATCCAGCAGCCACTCCTCCAGGTCGCCGATGATGGTGAGGTCTTCACCGTCCTCGAGGCTAGCGATAACCACCTCAGCGGGGTCACCCTGGTTCACGATGTCGGCTTGCTTGTAGCCACAAGCCAGCATGTAGTGGCCCATGATGCAGCCGCACTTCTCTTTGTCATCCCACAGTCCGTAGGTTATACCAGCGTCGCCGTACGCCCACTCTTTGCGGTCCACAGTGAACGCCGTCCGCAGGTCCTCGATGTTGACAGTCATGTAATCAGCTCCTCAATCGGAATCGGTTTGTAATGTGTGCGCTCGACGCAGACGTTCTGATAGAATCGTCCCCCTTGGTTGAATGGAATCACATGGTTGTGCAGGTGGCCGTGGATGTTCACCGAGTACCGGTCCATACAACTCAGGTGAACCGGGAAGTGAGACAGCAGTGCTGTCCCAATCACCCGGACACCGTAGATCTTCTCGAACCCCACATCCAGGTAGTCTTGCGTGTGGTAGATGTCGTGGTTCCCCGTCAGCAGGCGCTTCTTCCCGTTGAGCTTCAAGCACGTCTTCAGGTGCCGGGCCTGCATCGCCACGTCCCCTAGATGGTAGACCCGATGGTTCGGTTGGACGACCGCGTTCCAGTTCTCGACGATGAGTTCATCCCACTCACTTGCTGTCGCAAACCCCGGACGCACAGCCACACCCGACTCCTCCGTCATCGTCACCATCTTCTCGTGGCCGAAGTGGGTGTCGCTGATCACCCAGATCTGACTCCCCATCAGTTATCTCCTCGACGAGCCCCTGGTGCTTCAGGCGCCGGAACTGGCTCATGCTCACCGCCTGGACGAACTTCTTCCTCTTGCCCCACCACAACCTGGGAATCTCCAATGCGTCCTCCTTCCGGGAATCTCAAGGTGCTCGACCGAATCTTGCCCCGCCCATTACACCCACCGCACGCTGTGAAGGTGTTCGTGAAGTACTCCACTCCGATGAGCCCGCTGCCGTTACAGATGGGGCACTTCATTGTCTGCGACCTCCTTGATGGCGATGATGTTGCCCGGCCAGTTGAGCGCCTCAGCCTCCAGTAGGTGCTCAGCGTGGTCCAGCGCAGTGACCAACCCACCCTCGTAGATGGGGAAGTAGAAGTAGAAGGTGCCGCCGATGACCGTGTCGTCCACGCCGAGATTTGTGCGCACCTCTGCCTCAGCCCGATACCACTGTCGGGACTCACTCATGTTCTTCTCCTGTTGGGGGTTATACGTCGGGGTTGGCCCCGGCCTCGAACTCTTCGTCGGCGAGCTTCGACAGGCACGCCTTCAGGTTGGCGTAGGTGCGCCTGGAACGATACACGCCATCATCCACCGCCTGCACAATCCGTTCCGCCTCTGCCTTGAACATCTCAATCGCTGTCATGTCGCCTCCCCTAGTCGCAGAACTCCCGAGTGTAGGAATCCCAGTTTAGGAACCGCGTGTGCCGGCCAGACGTTGGGACCCAGAAGCCCCAGAGGCGCCGGCGCCGGAACCGTATGACGAACGTCCAGGTGGGCTGATCCACCTCCAGCCGGTGCTGATACTCCGCCGGCCTGAACAGGACGCTCCATCGTGGGCGCCACTTCCGGCCCTCCACCGTGTGCTCCCAATAGCCGCGGTGGAACAGGAACGTGAAGAACGTCCACGGGTGGTCATGCAGAGCCCGGTCATCGTCACTCTGCCACAGCTTGTGGACGTAGACGCCGAATCGATGTGTGAAGCACAGATGATACCTGGACAGGAGCAGCTCACCGCTGTCCTCGCAGGTCGTAATGTGCTTACCCCACGGCCATCTCATTGCAACCTCCTGTATCCCTTGCCCTCGACCTTGACCACTGCCCCGATGGACAGGAATCGCTTCAGCATGTTGTTCGCCGCGGCATCGGACTTGCCCAGTGTGTCTCTCGCCACCTTGAACGTGAAGATCTCGTTCTGGGGCAGCTCGACGAACGCTTGGCGATAGTCCGGCTTGAGCAGATCGAGTGAGCTGGCTCTGACGTAGCCCTGCGGCTCACCGTCGTCGTCGTATTCTCGAGCGAGGTAAAGGGGACTGATCGGCCCCTGCATCCGGACGAACCCACCAACGGTCATCTCGGAACCCTCACGGTTCGGCGTGCTCTCCACCCCCAGCCTCGTGTCGACGTGGTTGATGATGGCGTGCTGCCCGGCGACCTCGTGGAACCACGTGTGTGGGTTGTCCTCGATGGCCGGCGGTCTGTTCTTCTCCTCGACTTGGGGCTTCCTCGTGTGGTGAATGATGATGAACGACCGACCCTCCTTGGCCAGCATCCGCATCTTCTTCAGTGCCTTGAGTGCCTCGTCCCGCTTGAGGTCGGCCTCAGGGAAGAACACCCGGAGCGGGTCGATGAAGACGACCTCCGGGCTGAACCCGGCGAGCTCGATGTTCTTGAACAACGTCTGGCTGTACCCAATGCCCTGCTGGTTCGGGTCCCAATTGGGGGACCAGACGTGCAGGTTCTCAGGGACCTTCTTCATCCCCATGTGCTTGGTCAGCGTCTTCACAACCTTGTGGAACCCGTGTCTGCTGCTTTCCGCATCGCAGTAGAGGACACGCTGAGGTTTCGGCACCTTGGCGCCGAGCCAGGGCACGCCCCCTGCGATGGCCAGGGCCATGGAGAGACACAGCGGCGTCTTCCCAATGCCCGAGTCACCGGCCAGGAGATTCACGGATTTCTCAGTGATGAGGCCGTCGATCACGTAATGCACCTCATCCCCGAGACTGGCTTCGAGGGTGTCGAACGTGAAGATGCCGCGGTTATGTAGTTCGTTCTCAGACAACCGCGTCATTATATCACACTCCCTCCGAAGACTGCAAGTGGTAGAGCGCGGCCCTAATCTGGGCGACCGGGTATTTGCTGACTACGCCCTCCAATTCCTTGCGCACCTGGACCTCGTTGATGAGGCCGCTCAGCGTGTGACGCAGGCAGTCAACGACGGCGTAGGCGTCCTGGAGCACCCGCTCGTAATCGCTGTCATACTCCGGGTCCGCACCGAGGCAGACACTCTCGTTGCCGCAGCAGAGCCAGAGCGAGTTCTCGGCCCGCCGTTCGAGCTGGTAGGTCCCTGTGATTTCATACCCGCTGCTGGCGTCCATCGTCTTGATTGTCGTCGTTGCCACATCTCCTCCTAGATTGTGAAAAACCGCCCGGTGCGCTTGCAGTAGAGGTTGTAGCTGAAGGGATACCGATCCCTGAGCCACGCCTCCTCCGCCGCAATTCTGACCCAGATCATCACGGCGTAGGCCAGCCCGGTAATCGCCACGAACACGTCCGCAGTTATGGCCAGCGTGCCCAGCATGCTCATCAGGGTCCCGGTATAGAACGGGTGCCGAGAGAACCGATACGGGCCTGAGGTGATGAGCGAACTCCACTCTCGGCAACGCACCGAGTTGGCGAAGTTACCTTGCATCTCCTGCAGCGCCCAGAACATCAGTAAGACCCCACACAAAGCGCCCACGGCGCCAATCCAGGGCACCCAGGTCCAGGGATTGAGCATGCTCCGCGGTGCCCAGACCCACGTGATGATGGCCAAGAGCCCCCCGAGCTGGGGAAACATTATGACCCACTCGTGCCACTCTCGGTAGTGACCAGTCCCCCGCTCGTGTCGTCGGAAGTGAATCAGGCCCAGCAGCGTGCCAATGAAACCGGCCGCCAGGATCCACCTCACAGCGTCCCATCCCGCCTCAGTCTCTCGCTCAGGTCGTCCCTCAGGTCAAGGTTCTCGTGGTCGGCCCAGTCGAGGGCCGGCATCTCAGCTCCCATCGCCGGCGCTGCGTCCTTTCCCAGTTTCCGATGCACGGCCCTCTTCTTCCCCTTGACAACTTCAGTCTTCGGTCCCTGCCGGAGCCACAGCGGGTGTGTCTTCGGTTGCGGCATCGTCCTCCTCCTCATTTCCAACCCACAC